>TARA_R110002124_G_scaffold3116_2_pt1 | contig 85835 bp, 68 predicted proteins | sample TARA_R110002124 | Tara Oceans TARA_R110002124 (sample SAMEA4397445) | marine metagenome | biome: Polar Biome; feature: [SRF] surface water layer (ENVO:00010504); material: water (ENVO:00002006), including particulate matter (ENVO:01000060) such as... | depth 5 m | reverse complement strand
TTACTATTGAGAATATATGTTTTAGATCGACCAGTCATTTCGAGCCTGCCTGCCGGCAGGCAGGCGCACGCGAAGGCTTGGACAAGCAAAGAAAATGAACATAGACAGCGTTGTAAAAGTAATCTATTGCAATTAATTAGTATAAAAAAGAAACCACTCCAATAAAAATACTAAGTCTTTTATTGCAATGGTTTCCATCTAAATAAACTCATTCTATTCTTCTTCTGAGCTCGCTTTAGGATTCGAATTATTTTCTTTCGTTTTATCCCTTTTTTCATTTTCCGCTATTCCTTTAGCGTGAGGAATGGGATGTTTTCCTATCTGATGTTTAAAATTGGGTGTTTTCATAATATTTTTTTTAAAATTAGTCTTTACTTTATTCCTCCTCCTGATTAAAAGTGCGTTTAAATCCGTCTTCCTGCGAACGATCTTTTTCACTGTGTACACTTTTACTTCCACGTGCCGTTTTCGTACTGGAATCCGGTATCGGTTTGTTGTTGTCGTTTTTATCTTTTGCGGTATCCATAGTATTCTTTTTTTTAATTTTTCTTACTTAAAGCTAATTATATCCTAGGTTCTGACCTTAGATGCTAACAGTATTTAACATTCATTTGCTAATAATTTCTAAAGATTTATCAGGTGCTTTTATTCTGGATAGTGTATCTTATCTCAGAATTGAGCATCTTCGCTCAATAGATTTATAAAATAACTACTGCATACTCTGTGAACATCAATAAAATGAACGTGATATGTATTGTTGGCTGCGGACCACGGGGTCTCTCAAGTTTAGAGTCTCTTATGGCTGCCTTGGCGAAGAGCAATACACAAATTGAAATTCAAGGCTATATTTTCGAACCTCAGAAATATCCGGGAGCGGGTTGGGTATGGGATCTCGATCAGGTAGATTCAAACTGGATGAACATTTCAGATCGTGCCTTGTGCAATTTAAAGGGGAGAGAAGAGATCGAAATGCCCAATTTTACCATTCCAACTTTTCCATCGTATATCGATTGGATGAAAAGTAACCGCGATCACATTCTCGCCGAAGAGAAAGATGATTTTCCACCCCGAAGAGTGATGGGAACTTATCTCAATGAACGCTTCAATTCTATATTTTCGGTTTTAGAGACACATAAACTATTTCAGCTCATCAAAGCTGAGGTGAAGGATATAAATTATCAGGAAGACCGCTTAGTCGTTATTGATGAATTCGATAATAAATTTCTGTGTTCCGAATGTTTATTATCCATAGGGCACCAAAGTACCTTCGATGACGACCAAATAAAAAAATGGAAAGTATATGCCAACAATAACAAATTGTTGTTGGTAGATAACCCTTACAATTTCAATATAAATGATATAAAGCATGAAGATAAGGTTGCCATTAGAGGTTTCGGTTTAGCCATGATAGACGTCGTGCGTATGCTTACCGTAGAAAAGGGTGGCGTATTTAAATCCGGTGGAACAGAAGGAAAACTTTTGTTTATTCCTTCGGAAAAATCAGTACAAAAGATCGCGTCCTTTTCTCTCGACGGACTCCCAATGGTGCCCAAACCACTTGGGTATGATGTGGATCGACATTTCGAAGTAACCGAAGAACAAGAAAGACAATTTGAAAAAGCGGTCCGCCGAGCACTAAAAGCTGCAACAAAATTATCGAATCTGGATTTTTTGCTCGACCCCTTTAGCGAGATTGCTGCAGAGAAATATATAAGTCATCCTGCTGTTGCATTTCAAACCAATGTTGATACAATTAAACAAATAATCAAGGAATGGTTACTCGATATGAGCTATTCCCATCCCCTTATTCTAAATACCCAATTGCCTACATACGACTATATGCAGAATACAGTCTCAATGGCTCTGGGACATGCGCCACCCTCAATAGATTTTTGCGTTGGGCAGGTATGGCGTCATCTCCAACCCAAGATGTATGTAGTATTTTCGCATTGCGATCTCCGGGACGAACTTATGGAAAAGGTAATTGCATTAGATGAGAGTACGAAAAGATACTCTTATGGCCCTCCTGTAGAAAGCATTCAGCAGTTAATAGCGCTTACGGAAGCAGGTGTTTTAGACCTGTCTTTTACCAAAGACCCTGATATAAAATGTGCCGATCTAGGTTGGGAGCTCTCGTTGCACGGGAAAAATGAAAAATATAATGTAATGATAGATTCTGTTCTTGACGCTCCCAAATTGGTTGATATTGATAGCGGACTAATAATTAAACTCAAACAAAATGACGTTTTAACCCCTGTTACTACAGATCTTGGCGTGCAAACACATAAAGACGGGGTAGTGGAATTATCTAACGCTGTAAAGAATGTTTATTTATCCATTTTGGGCCGAAATGCTAAGGGAAGTGTGTTGGGAGTGGATGCTATTTTAGAATGTTTCGGGCCACGCATAGAGGATTGGGCTAGTGGAGTTATTACACGATTAAACAGGTGACAGGACTCATTATTAGCAGTGCTCTCAAAGAGCAAAAGTTACGAAGGGTTGGGTATTACCGTAAAGTTAGATGGAGTGGGAGTTTATATTGAAAGGGTGTAGTTGGAAGCAGACAGGTTTGCTATAATTTGTCGGTGCAATTGAAATTAAATTTCTTAATTCGTCTCAGGTTGAATTATAAACAAGCGTATAATAATTAAAAAACCCCTCATTTGAGGGGTTTTTACTGTTGTTTATTTATAATAAAATTTACAATCCTAAAACCGTAAGTAAATTAAGGTCTAAGGTCGTGGTGGTATTAGCATCCACATTTACATTGTTGAGATTAATAGCTGTGTTCGAGCTAGTTTCAATACGTCCTTCAAATTCGAGACGACCATCATTATTATCATCTACGAATGACGCAAATTGTACTTCGTAATTTCCTTCTTGTAAAAAGTGAAGACTAAATTGGTTATCACTTCCCGCAGTGGCACTACTAGTCACGGCATTTGCAAAACGTACACCATTAGCATTCTCATCGGCTTCGGCCTCGGTAAAGGTACCTTGCTCATATGCAAAGGCAATAATGGTACGGTTAGATCCGCCAAGAGTATTTGTGGCTGTTCCCGCAATTACTCCTGCTTGTAGAGTGTTGCTTACACGTAGGCTGTTAGACAGTTGTGAACCAATAACAAAGTCGTAAGTTCCGTCTGCTTTAGCCACTAATGCTTTACGCAAATCGAAATCGATAACAAGTTCGTTTCCGGTTTGAGCCAGAACAGTTACTGTCTCGTTTACTTGTAATTGAGGATCGCTAACCGTTAATGCTACTGTTCCATTAGATTGTGTAGTAACATAATTAGCAGGCGAGTTCCCTGAAGCGTCAGTTTGTGTATCTAGAATAAGCTGTAGATTATTGTAATCACCGGCTTCCAAATCCAGATTACCCAAAAATTGAGTGTCACCATTAGTAAGGGCACTCAATTCGATAGTAGTTTTAGTAAATCCTTCTAAACTACGTCCGTCTAATTGTACATCGGCCACCGTAATAAAAACTGCCTCCACTTCGGCATCGTCTACAGGGCTATCTGTAATTTTAATTTGTGTGTTGTAAGTATCGGTAGTTCCTGAAGAATTATCATCATCATTACTACAACTTACAAGGGATACACTTAGAAATATTGCTAGTGCTCCGGCAATAAGGGGATTCATGCGTTTCATCTTTTTCATTTTTTTTAATTTAGGTTTATTTCAATTTTTGTCGCTACTCATGCAGCGCCAATTAGAACGTAAACATATTACAAATCATATGTGCTCACAATCGCCTTTAACATTCCATTGATGTTTGGTTTAACTATGTATTATTCAAAAAAAGGCGGTTATTTCCGAAAAGTTGAAATAACCATCGCGTTGAAAGTAATATGGGGGTGCTGAGGATGAATCTTATATATAAAATTATAGGTGAATTGTAAAAGATTTACATAATAACCAACTGATTTATTAGCATGTTTTACTTGTAAATTATAACTTATTTTTAACTTCTATAAATCCGTGATTTTAACATAATCCAACGAATTTTCAGCCATTATTTCATGATTTATAATCATATTAAAAGAAAGGTGTAAGCCTATAATTTTTATGATACGTTTGGAACTCAGACAGTCTAAAATTTTTTACGCTTCTCTCACCGCCAATGTTACGAGGAGTTTTCAAGAGGCCAAAAACTTAATTTAGAGTCGGATGTTTATGGATCGCACAGTCATTTCGAGTCTGCCTGCCGGCAGGCAGGCGCAGGCGAAGGGTTGGAAGTGAAAACGAAATAGAAAAAGAAAAAGAATGTTTATTTACTTTTCTTTTTTGCATTGCCCAAAAAAGAAAGAAAAAACTCTAGCCTCACGATTCTTCTTCACCCGTTACGTTTTTAATGCTAAACAAAAAAAACTCGCCACCTAAAGTGGCTCAAACAGATTTTTGTTCTTTACGCATTTTCAAACTACGGGTCCCGAAGTCGAATCGTATGGCGAAATTCTAATTATAGAATGCAATCTAAAATTTTCACGCTTCTCTCGCTGCCAATTTTAAGAGGAGTTTTCAGAAGACCGAAAAAGGAAATAGGAAAAAGTATTCTTTTCGATCGAGAAAATTTGAAAATGGAAGTTTTAGACTTTTTCCCAAGGATAGCAGCATCTTTTCGTTAAAAATTTCTGAAGCCTTGGAAGAAATTTAGGAATGATGCTGTGGTTTTAAATAGTGCCAGCTATTTAAAAATCCCTAGCGAAAAAGTGTCTTTTCTTTTGGTTCGTTTTCTTTGGACAAGCAAAGAAAATGAACATAAAGAGTATTATTCATTGATTTTGTCTTAACACAAAACAATACCTTCCCTACCTCCTAGACGGCAGGCAGGCGCAGGCGAGAAATCTCCCCCTAATGAAAATGAAAACAAAGTATATTTTCAAATTCATTTTGTCTTAATATTTTAAAAAGAAAAGATCTGTAGAAGTAAGAAAAATTAAGGGATTACCTTTGGTGATCCCACTTGGCTTTGGTTCTACAAATAAAACTAACAGTCTTTGCAGTTTGAGCATTTGAAACCAAAAAAATCTATTGAAGTAAAAGAATTTAAGGGATTACCTTTGGTGATCCCACCTTTCCAATGTTGCAAATAAGAAACCACGCAGTTATCACTGCGAATTTTTTATTTTATTTCAAAATCTTGAGCAAGCTCAGTTTTTCATAAAATAAAAAACCACACCATTTTTGGTGTGGTTTCTTGAGTGTCGTGGAGCCGGAGGGATTCGAACCCTCGTCCAAACGTGCAATTATAACGCTTTCTACATGTTTAGTTTTCATTTAGATTTTCGAGGGCTTGCCGGTCGAAAACTACCAACGCACCCCTTATCCTTACTTGAGTTTCACGCTATCATCAAGGTACTAATAACGCTAGGTTTACTTTTACGAAGTCTCTATATCGATCGCCGTAAACCAAGGCAATCGAGAGACTTCCTGCTTGCCTACCTTGTAGGCCGAGGCATTATCCTACTATGATTCAGATTATGCAGCTAGGGCGTAGTTATTCTCGCCGTTTAAAAAGTGTGAAAAATGAGATTTACGAGCTGTTTCCCAGCGCTCGACATGCTTACATTACAATTAGACCCGCTGTCAAAACCAGTCGGCCCCATTTCAATGAGATAGAAAAATTTATTTTTCGTAATCGAATTGAATCCCGTACCAGACAACGTCTGCGTCGGGATCTTGATCAAATTACGATCCAACCCTGAGATAGAAAAATTTGTTTTTCGTAATCGAATTGAATCCCGCACCAGACAACGTCTGCGTCGGGATCTTGATCAAATTACGATCCAACCCTGAGATAGAAAAATTTGTTTTTCGTAATCGAATTGAATCCCATGATCATATCACGAAATTCCTAATTGTGTTTTTCAAAGATCTGTCACATCGAGTGGCACGCTTAGCGTGGTGTATCGAGATGTGGGCGTTCCCCACTCTTCGCTAGTCCGGTTTACCCGCCGTAGCTCAAGTGGAGGCGGGCTATTCGTTTCAATTCCTCACTCGCAAACTCGTTGCGGGATTTGCACTTCTATCCCTAACGCGACGGCAAAGATACATTAAATACCTATCTTTGCCCGTTTAAATAACCTTCAAAAAGTATTCCAAATGCCTATCACCTTCGCAATCATAAAAGAACGTAAGAATCCGCCGGATCGTCGTGTCGTTTTTTCACCTCAAAAGTGTCAGGAAGTCATACAAAAGTTTTCGGAAGCGAGGATTATCGTGGAAGCTTCAGATGTTCGGATCTTTCCCGATGAAGCCTACCGCGAAGCGGGATTTGAGGTGAAGGAAGATGTTTCGGAAGCAGATGTTATGTTGGGAGTAAAAGAAGTACCTATAGAGGCACTTATTCCGAAAAAAAAATACTTCTTCTTTAGCCATACCATAAAAAAACAACCCTATAACAGAAAATTGCTTCAGGCCATTCTCAATAACAAAATAGAACTCTACGACCATGAAACCATTGTACGGGAAAATGGTGCGCGACTTATTGGATTTGGGCGATACGCCGGATTGGTTGGCGCGTATAACGCATTTAGAGCCCTGGGATTACGAGATAAGTTATTCGAACTTCCAAAAGTAGAACACTTAAGGGATCTCGAAGCCGTTAAAGCAGAGTTAGATAAAATTACGCTGCCACAAGACCTGCGCATTATTCTTACAGGAACAGGGAAAGTTGCAAAAGGTGCAAAGGAGATTTTAGATCATCTCGAAATTCGCGAAGTACAGGATGACAATTACCTTTCCGAAGAATTTAAAGAACCTGTTTATTGCCTTATCGATGTAACCGAATACAATAAGCGAACCGATGGAAAGCCAATGGATAAGTACGAATTTTATAAAGATCCGTCGGAATATGAGAGTGATTTTATGAAATACGCTAAGGTGAGTGATATGTTTATAGCGGGGCATTTTTATGGGAATGGTGCGCCTTATCTTTTTACCCGCGAAGATGCGAGATCTAACGATTTTAATATTAATCTGGTAGCCGATATTTCCTGTGATGTCGATGGACCGGTGGCTTCCACTTTGAGGGCTTCAACCATAGCCGATCCGTTTTATGGATACGATCCACAATTGGAAAAAGAAACAAGTTTTAATGCTCCGGGTGCTATTACGGTCATGGCGGTAGATAATTTGCCCTGTGAATTACCAAACGATGCCAGCAAAGGTTTTGGAACTATGTTCTTGGAAAATGTAATACCGGCATTTTTTAACGGAGATGAGAACGGTATTTTGGAACGAGCAAGAATGACAACCTATAATGGAGAGCTAACGGAACGATATCGATATTTACAGGACTTTGTCGATGAAAATTGATTATGTAGTAAGAAAATACTTATAAGTAAATAAAAATAGTTGTTTTTTAACGATTATAATTGCTGATTATCGAAAAAATTAAGATAATTCCTACTAAAATTTTGAAACTTAGGTATAAAAGACTAGAATTGTTATAGTTAAATAGTACCTCATGAAAAAACTAGCCCCGTTTTTGGTATTTTTATTCATAGGAATAAGTGCCTCTTCTCAAGTTGGAGTCAATACAACCGAACCAACAAGTACCTTAGATGTTAATGGAACAATCCGTGTTCGCGGAGTAAAAAATTCGAATAGCATTGCTCAACGTATCGTAGGGATCGATGATCAGGGAAACTTTGTTGAAGTAGAGGTTGAAGATAACCTGATCTTAGAAAATAATACAATTAGAGCTGTAGATCGAACCTCGAAAATTGGGGATGTCTTTACTCTCGGCTTGCCTATTATTGATAACTTAGACTTAGTTATTTTACCCGGAGAACCAAACAGAGATAAGCCTGTACTTAGATTATTTAGTCCGCTGGGTGATATGATTCTTACCGGATTGAGACCCGGAACAGATGGACAGATGGTGTATCTATATCCGTCGAGTGGTGATCTAACGATTATTCCAAATAGTATTCTATCTCTCTTTGGAAACCGAATTGAAAGCAATAACAATACTGTTATTCCAAGATATAGTATGGTGCGCCTTATCTACGATGCATCAAGATCTAAGTGGATTATAATGGATAATTAATAATGATCTAAATATCTCATGATATTTAAGTAAAAAAAAGCTCCGTAAGATTTACGGAGCTTTTTTATTTATAGTATTGTTGACAATAAAAGCAGAAATACTCTTATTACCATAGTAGTGTTTCAATTAATATCCACCTATCGGCTTCTTTCCAACTGTCTCGCTCAATGTAACTAGAACGGTAGCGCGTTTCTTCATTGCACCTATCTACATCAATAAATTACAGAATCCAAATGCAATTTGTTTAATAATCATTGGAGTGAGTGTGGGAACAAATGATATGCGAAGATAATTACAGCTAGGTGATGTATATCCAGTGAAATTTAAAGCATCTCTTTCTTTGCTGCATTCATATGTTTTAAAATCGTAGCAATAAACTCTTCATTTTTGTACGGCTTAATGATAAAATCGTTCATTAATGCCGCAGAGTTATCCTCTGTAACCTTCTCCAATTCTACCGCCGTAAGCGCGACTATTGGGATCTCAGAGTCGAACATACGAATTTGTTCGGTGGCTTCAAACCCATTCATCTCGGGCATGTGAATGTCCATTAAAATAAGGTCTAATGTTTCTTCCTTTGCAAATTTTATGGCATCAGGTCCATTTCCGGCAACGATTACCGTTGCTCCGTACATTTTTAAAACCTTAGAAGTTACGATCTGGTTAATTTTATTGTCATCGACCACCAAAATATTCTTGTCGGTAAGAGAAGTTGAGTCAAGTTCTTCAGTGTCATCTTCTTCATAAATAGAATTATCCACTAAAACTTCGTAGTTAATAGAAAACTTCACCGTTGTGCCCCGATCTATTTCACTTTCAATTTCAATTTCTGATCCCTGAACTTCAAGTATTTTCTTAACGATAGGAAGTCCTAATCCGGCACCTCTGTAATCATCACTTATTCCGGTTTGTGTAAACTCGTTAAAAATATGTTTTTGTTTTTCCGAAGAAATTCCTATTCCATTGTCACTAATAGTGAAATTTAAACATACCTGACCATCTACAGTATCTGTTCGGGTCACCCCAATTTCGATAAGACCATTTTGAGTGAATTTTGAGGAATTCCCCACTACATTGATAAGTACCTGAGTTAATTTTACATCGTCCCCAATAAGTAGGGAAGGAACATTGCTCGCCACAGACACCCGATATTCGTTCGGATTTTCGGGATTAATATATTTAGAAGATTGCACCACATTATCGATCAGTTTCCGAACATCGAATTTGGATCGTTTTAGCTTATCTTTTTTAGATGAATCAATATTAGTAAGTTGTAATACATTATTTATTAGCGATAGAAGATAGTTAGCCGAAAATTTTAAGGAGCTGAGGTTTTCTTCAAAGTTCTTTCGCTTCTTGTCTTTCATTAAAATTGAAGAGATTCCTATAATTCCATACATTGGAGTTCGCAATTCATGGGTAATATTGGAGAACAAAATGCTCTTTGCCTTTGCCAATTCCTCACTTCTTTCTTTCGCGGCGAGATATTGCTTGTTCTTGACCCGCAAATCGGCAAGTAACTTTTTTCTTCGCAGGTAAGACCTTAAAAGAAAAATGCCAAAAACCAATAAGATCGCCCCCGCGATCTTCACCCAGAAAATGGTAGTCTCCCTCTTAGTAGTTTCCTTGTTTATTTCATTCTGAAGCGTTTTCGCCTTTAATTCCTGTTCATACTGATTTAACTTAAATCGTGCGGTTACCGATTCTATCGCTTCAATCTTATCGGTTTTATACTTCTCTACCTTTAATTCATCAGCTTTCAGGCTGTATTCGTAGGCAGCGGCATAATTACCTAGAGCGGCTTCTGCTTTTGCGTAATACTCATAACTATCAATTAACGGATCGTTATAATCTACCTGAGTTAAAACTTCGATGCATTTATCTAAGAATGTTTTGGCTTCTCGTGGTCGATCCTTAAGAAGTGCTAATTTTCCGTTGTTAAGATTGGCAACAGCTTTGTAAATAATATTTAAAGAATCATTTATATAGCTATTGGTCTCATTTACATAAAACTCTGCCTTATCAAGATCTTCACGGTTTAAATAGAGTTCGGCAATATTATAATTCAGGATAAATAAATGGATAGGGTCATTTTTTATCTTTGCGATGGGTAGTGTTTCGGTATAAATTCTAATTGCAGGTTCGCTTATCTCCTGCACTGCGTAGAAATTTCCCAGGTCAATTCTGGAAGTAATAATGCTAGAGGTATCTCGTAGTTTTTCGGCTTCCAAGATCGTAGCCGAGAAAATCTGTTTGGCTTTTAAGGTATCTTCAATTTGAAGAAATGCATTTCCAATTAAACTTGAAACAGCAAAAATAGACGCAGTATCCTTTATTTTTCTCGCCTTCTTTAAAGTGTTTTCGCCAACCTCAATGGCAATATCCCAATTGTTTTGATAGAATTGATTTCTTGTTAACCGAACCAAGCTGTCAACCTCCTCCCTGGCCCTTTGCTGGTCAATAAGTTGAGCATCCTCACTTATCTTATCACTTTCGGATTGGGAAAAAGCAGAAATACTTGTCAATAAGCAACATTGCAATAATATTAAGGTGCCGACTTTCAAAGGGTAGTTTTCAGTTAAATCATAAATATAGATAAATTTCTCATATTCCCTGATGCTAATGGGTAACTAATAAAGCTGAAATTCCTTTTCTTTTCTTATATAATGGGTCACCACAGAGGTTGGCGGGATTAGAATTCATTTTTAAATCAGTCGCGACTACTACAGACCAATGTAACTCAACACCCGTAAATGTTAAGAATTTCATAAAAGATTCTCATATTTGTACTGTGATTAGAATTCGCCATTTTTTGATAATTAAACCATTTTATGAATTCTCAAATAGAAAATCATCAAACAGCCTTAGTTACCGGTGCCGCCTCGGGATTAGGATTGGAACTCGCACGACTTTTAGCTCAAGACAAGTATGAACTTATTTTAGTTGATATTGACGAGAATAAATTAGCTCAAACCAAGAGTGACCTTCAGGAGAAATTTGGAATTAAAGTCAGTATTATTGCTCAGGATCTAAGTGAGAGTAATGCTGCAGCCCTGGTTTTTGATGCCATTGGGGGCAAACAAATTGACATACTTGTAAATAATGCGGGTTTCGGGATTTTCGGGACTTTTAGTAATACAGATTGGGAACGGGAATCGCAGATGTTAAACCTTCATATTATCACCACCACGCATTTAACTAAATTGGTGTTAAATGGAATGGTTGATAGAGGCTTCGGAAAGATCTTAAATATGTCATCTCTCGCTGCATTTCAGCCGGGACCACTTATGTCACTTTATTACGCTTCAAAGGCTTATATTCTTTTCTTTTCCGAAGCGATCGCAAACGAGTTAAAGGATACAGGGGTTACGGTTACCGTCTTATGCCCCGGACAAACCAATACGAGTTTTCAGGAGGTTGTTTCAGAAAGTGTCATTTCAGAAGGAAATTGTTCTGAAAACAAGATCAGTTTTAATATGGGTTGCCCTAAAGATGTAGCCAAATATGGCTACGAGGCTATGCAAAAAGGTAAAACCGTTGCTATTCCGGGAACGATCAATAAATTCCTCTCGAAACTACCTCGGTTCGTTTCCCGTAAAACAGCGACAGCAGTGATTCGAAGAATTCAGGAGAAAAATAGATCCTAAATTATGTCTTCTCCAATATAATAGGTTCCTTAGTTTGAAGGGTAATCATTTTATCGAAAAACTCTTTTAAACTGATGTATGCCTCCGGACCAAAACGATGATCGTTTAGCTTTAAAGTAAATCGAAGACCCACTTTACCATTCGTATCGCTATATACTACAGAGCATTCGCCCGAATCCTGAGGTAATTTCATAATTTTACTGCTTGGAAGCTCCTTAACGGTGTATAAATCGTTGAGATCTAAAGACATCATATACGTAAGACTAATAGGGAAGCCAAATTCTACGGGATAATTACGTTCTTCTAACTTAAATGGATTTTCGGAGAAATAGGTTTCCATAAAAAACGGATATAAATAAACTTGATTTGTAACCGATTCGGGCTCAAAAGCAACCTGAAAGTTCTCTTTTAAAGGTTCTTCCAGATCGCTTAAATTCTCAACTTTATAATCGCTAATTGAGAGTCCGATAGCCATTTTCTGCTTGTCTGCCACGTAATCAGATTCACCTTTATTCCCATATTCATTTCTCGTGTTCACGGCAATATACCCGGTACTTACTTCTTGTACCTTTCCCGAGATCACAAAATTTTCGCCCAGACTTAATTGCGAATTGCTGTAGTAAACATTTTTCGTATTCGGTTCTATTGGATGCCAGTAGCTTCCATTTTTAAAGTCCATGACGCGCCCTTTAATATTTAAGGCTCGAAAAGGTATTATTCCAAACGGATTTAATTTATTAGTGGCATCGAGAAGATATTCTGAATCCCCGATCTTCAAAAAACCGATGGCGTAGTTAAAATCTGTGTAAACCGGATACGCCTCTCTAGGTAAGCCGTGTTCTCTGGTTGACAGAAGCATGATCTTTGCATCTAAATTAGCAGCTTCCATTGCGTTTAGCATGGCTAAATTTATTTCAGAATTATTTCCCGACTTTTCTTCAAAGGCTTCTTTTACTCTAATATCACTAAAAATTCGGTAGTACCCGTTCCAGGTGAAATGATCTTGTATAAAATAATACACGGCTTTGGCTCGCTCCAGATCATCTGAAATATTTAAGATGGAAGGAGGAAGTTTATCCTTAAAGTAGTTTTGGTATTTTAACTGCCTTCCCATGTCTTTATCGAAGCGAAAAAATTTATCTACATCATCCCAATCCTTAGCTAAATTAGTGGTATTCCCGTCGAAGGCGATGTGTTTTATAAGCTCAAAATCTACTCTGGATAAGTAGTTTTGGGGAGAGAGCATATATTTTTCCACTTTAAATGCAGGCATGTCTTTCATCATATAAACCGAAACCTCGCAATCTGCCGAAACTTCATATCCGGGAATTGAAAAGCAATGCTTTTTTAGAGATACATCATTGTAATCCAGTTTTTTATTACCAATTAATGAGCGTCTATATACGTAGTTCCCCGGAATCTCAGTCACAAATTCGCTGTACATTACCGGTAACTCACCCTGAAATGACCAACCTCCAAAATCGGCAAAATGACCGGTTTCAATTCTGTAAGTATATTCTAGCACACTGCCATCCTTAATGTTTGGGAATGTGAATTTTTTAATGGTATAATTCTGACCTTCGTCTGCATCAAAAATGTCTTCACTTTTCACATAAGTCTGATGTTTTCCATTATGTGTTATCGCTTTTAAATGTGTGATCTTGTCACTGTTGTTCTTTTCACTGTAATACGGAATCTCGACTACGGCATGATCAAAGTTTTTCGCGTCGATCACCTTGGTTTTTATATGAACTTCTTTAATCAGTTTTACAAAATCTCCAACAAGATCTACATAATATCGTCCTCTTTCGTAAAGCACTACTCCTGAAGCTTCAGGGTCTTTTTGATACGAAGTCATAGATAATTCTTGTTGTGACGGTTTACTGAACTCCGGTGGCGGGATCACTTGTGCAAAACCGGTGACTGAAAGGAGTAGAGAAAAGGCTAGAGCTGAGAATAATTTCATGTTTTTTATTTGAATTGGACGCAAAATAGGAAAATATTATTTCTTCTGAAGTGTAAGATCACCTCTTTTTTATTGGGAAGAATTTTACGGAAATGATGATGGTAATGTAGCCAATCGTGTAGGCTACAAGATCCCAAATTGAAAAGGTTGTACCAATAATAATTCTCAAAACACTTGATCTAATTTCTAATACTTCGGTTATTGAAAAATACTGAAGCATCTCCACAAAAAAAGCAAATAACAAGACATATATTGCAATCTTTTCCGAAGAAATAGAAATAAAAATTTTCAGAAGACAATATAGTAATGGAACCACTAGTACATCTCCAATAAAATAGCGAATAAAGGGATGGAAATGAAAATAGGCGATCGCAATCTCTATGATGAGTAGAATTATGAATAATGTTATGTATTTCATGATTTTGAATTAAAAGTAGGTTCAAGGAAGAGGGAAGCAGGAAGCCTAATGAATTTACCTTTTTAGACTCCCAACTTCCGGTTTCCAACTGCTACTCATTTCCCCAATCTATTTTACGGGAGGCAAACATGATGATTGCGAGAATCGCGAAAAGCCCAATACTGCCTACCAACAATGCATAATTTTCTAATTGTATGATCACATATATAAAGCCGTATAAGGAGGCAAGCGATGTACAAATTAATATAGGAAACTTAAGGCCTTTTAAAATTGCACGGGAGTATATGGTAATTAATCCAAGTACTGCTAATGCGGCGATTCCGTAAGCTTTAAAAAAGTTTGAGTGTTCACTAATTGAAATGAGGAGCGTGTAAAACATGACCAGCGCTAATCCTATCATGACGTATTGGAAGGGGTGAATATAGATCTTACTCACGATTTGAATTAACAAAAAAACCAGCAGCGTTAAACCAATTACCATAAAGCCATATTTTGCGGTGCGTTCACTTTTTTGATATTCGTCCACCGGAATAACAAAGTTGGTTCCAAAAGCAAATTCTGATAGGTCGGGCATCGTTCCCAGGAATTGCTGTTGAAACTGTCTGTTTATTTGAAACGCCTGCCAGTTTGCATGAAATCCGTCCTGACTTATAGATTTGGTTTCTTCGATGGGCAACGGACTTCCGTCAAAACTAGGGGAATGCCAATTAGAATCCATTGAAACATTGGTCGCAATTCCCAGCGGAATGTATTTTAAACTTTCGCTACCGTTTATTTTAAGGTTAAAGGAAAAGTTTTGGGGACTATTATTTTCTTCGGAAAAACCCTCAATTGCTCCACTTTCAATAATATTGAGGTAATTTTGATCGTACTTTGGGGTCATCGCAAGAGTTTTCTCTCCTAACTGAACGGCGACGCTGTTTCTAATTCCCTTTAGATTAGAAGTTCTAATTTCTACTGCAATTTTGTCCCAGAGAATGTTGGATGGATCAATGCCCTCATGAGTAAAATCTATTGCAGGAAAGTTTCCCGTTATGCTGTGGTCTGCCGTGAATACTACCGATTCGTAAATGGTTCTGTTCCTCTTTAAATATTTGGCATCTGCCTCAATATTGAGGGAATCCGGAAGGAGATAAGCATTTTTAACGATGGTTTCGGTGCTTGTGTGATAAGTTTTCGATTTTTCATCGAACACACTTCTCTCGTTAAATGTTTTATAGGGAATTCTAAGTATCGGACCCATTAACATCACTTCATTACCCCATTTGCTGTTTATTTCACGCACTACTTCGGCTTGCCTGTAAGAGCGTTCTTTAATAAGGCTTTTTACAAATTCTAACGGTACGAGTAGTACTAGTAACAAAAATCCTACGATGAGCATTCTCGCTGTGATCGAGTTGCGTAACCAATTGCTTATTTTACTTCTTTTCTGTTCCATAATTGTGTTGTTTTATTGTTATACGTATTTGTTTTTTGAAGCTCTTTAATTCTCGAGAGTAGTTTATCTGAAAAAATGCTGCTTCGTAAAGTATTGAAGTTGGCATGGAGCAACGTTTTAAAGTCGTAATGATGAAAGGTGTTGGCTTGTTTGCCAACTTTGAAAGACTCGCGATAGTAGTTGAGATATTCCGGTAGTAAAATGGTGCCTATCAATAATACTCCCACGAGATATGGACTTCTCTTGCCATTGCCAAAGCAAACGTATTGCAGTGCTATTTCATCCTCGACGTTAGTGGAGTACCCGCATAAAACATGGTATGCATCATGGCGCTCTACTTTGGGAAGTAATTCAAAATTATTTATCTGTAAAAAATCACCAAGGCGATAGCCAAAGGAGTTTTTTGGCATATCCAGAAGGTTAGAAGTAGAGATTCCCCAGGGCTTTTTCTTTTTAAACATGGTGTATTTCTTCTGAGTCCAATTAAATAAAAAGTGGATAAGTTGTTTTCTATATTTCATTTATAAAGTACTTTGAATTACAAAGTAAATGATTAAAAAAAGGGTTATTTTTTTCTTATTAATTTTTCTAAGGCTTCTATATGCTTTTTAAATTCCATTTTACCCAAAGGGGTAGCGAGATACTTTGTATTGGGTTTTCGTCCTATAAACGATTTCTCAACGAGAATGTATTCTGCTTGTTCTAACGCTTTTAGGTGGCTTGCCAGATTTCCATCGGTAAGATCTAAAAGTTCTTTTAACCGGTTAAAGTCGGCATCATCGTTAACCATGAGTATCGACATGATCCCAAGTCTTATTCTGTGATCGAATAATTTGTTTATATTGTCTATTATGCCCACTATGCTCTTTTTTTCTCCTGAAAATACATCAGGCTGCCATAAATCATGTGTAAAACGCCAAAACCAACTAGCCAAAACCAAAACCCGTAACCGGGCAAGGCGGCACAAATGAGTCCGATCACTATTTCGGCATACCCTAAATATTTTACATTTCCGATAGTATATTTTGAAGCATTCACCAATGCCAATCCGTAGAATATAAGCATTAAAGAAGCAGTAAGACCGTAATGCTGACTGGATAGTTTTATAAGAATATATATTCCTCCGGTAACCAGAGGAATAAGGAAGTTTAGCAATAGGCGTTTTGTAGTACTGTCCCAGATCTTCTCATTGTTTTTCTTTGCTTTTCGGGTTGTTAATAAAAATGCCGTGATAACACTCAAAATAGCGATGGAGGCGAGGAGGGCGAGGAGGGCTCTAAAATTCCAACTGTGGAGCGTAAGGTAGCTGCCGGTTTCGGGAAAGATAAAAAAATAGGCAATGATTGCTCCTGTAATGGCATATGCTCCGGCAAATATTCCTGAGAGTCCGCTAAGTGAGATAAACCTTGAGGAACGGTTCATTAAGTTCTTTATCTCACTAATGTCTTTTAGATAATCTTGTTCACTCATTTTAAAGTACTTTGAATTACAAAGTTAGTTTTAAATTTTAAATAAAGGCTTGTATTAACAATTTTTTGTGAGGCGATTCAGTAAAAAAGCCATTATGTATTCTTTTCAATGATTATAGTCATATTTTAAGAAGCATTTGTTTCAGAAATTTACATTGAATTTAAATATGATAAATTATGAAAAAAAGAACACCTGTTTCAATCATTATGACCAAGAATGTTATCACTTTAAACCATACAGACGATCTCGCTACAGCGGAGCGTCTCTTCAAATCTAAAAATATCCGTCATATTCCGGTAGTGAGCGGGTCGTCTATTATAGGTATGTTGAGTTACACCGATTTACTTCGAATTAGTTTTGCTGATTCTATTGGGCGGGATGATTCTGTAGATACCACAGTTTATAACCTATTTACAATTGAGCAGGTGATGGCTAAGAATTTAGTAAGCGTTCCATCTACGGGCACTATAAAAGAAGTAGCAGAGATACTGGCAAAAAAAGAGTTTCACGCTTTACCGGTGGTAGATGATGGTAAGTTAGTTGGGATCGTAACCACTACAGATTTGATAAATTATCTGTTAGAACAATATTAAAAACAGGAAAAACCCTTTTCAATTACAGGGTTTTTCCTGTTGTCTGGTATGTAATCAATAGGGATATTTACAAAACCTAACTGGCTGGGGAGTTAGTTAGGGATGATTTTTGAAGCTGTTTCGCTAGGAACAGCTTCATTTTTCTTTTGTGATCTAAACAGTCTGTATAACATAAAGCTAAGGTAAAACCCCCTTTAAAAACAGGTAAAACCCTGTTGTTTTATATACCTGATATTTCGCATCTTTACATTGCTTAATTAATTGGGGAGTTAATAAAAGCGAAAATACGAAGGGCTGTTCTTTTTGAACGGCCCTTTTTTTTCTATGTCCCTTTAAATAGGTTTTTTCCTCAATGAGAAACAGTTATAAACCTCTTGTGTGTTAAAGCATTAGTTCGCATCTTTGAATAGCTTAATTAATTGGGGAGTTAATAGAAGCAATTATGAAGGGGGATTGGGCATTTATGTACAATCCTTCTTCCTTTATAACTAACCAAGTTTTTATTGTTTGAGGGAGCCATAAAAATCCTGTCGATTTATTTTCGACAGGATTTTTATTTATTATTTTAGAGCTAATGAATCCGGCAGAACAATACATCCTACAGCAACCAGAACCGGCGCGTTCTATATTATTGCATTTACAGGTTATCATTGAAAGTACGCTGCGGGATGCGATAATGCTTTATAAGTTTAAACTTCCTTTTTACTACATTAACGGGAAACTGCCTTTTTGTTATTTAAATCATACTAAGGGTTATGTGGATCTGTGCTTTTGGCATGGAGCGCATTTAACTGTTCATACTGAAAAGCTTGTTTCGAAAGGGAGGAAACATATGAAATCGTTACGATACTATTCCCCTGAAGATGTAGACAAGCAGGTTTTGGTAGATATTCTATCTGAAGCGTATTCGGTTCGAGACAGGAAATACTATAAATGATTTATTGTTTTGCGAATCGCCACCAGATCGGTTAACAATTTTTCCAGATTCTTTAGATCGAGCATATTTGCACCATCACTCTTAGCATTAGCAGGATCGAAATGAGTTTCAATAAAGAGTCCGTCGGCGCCCGTTGCGATTCCGGCTCTTGCAATTGTCGAGATCATTTCAGGTCTTCCTCCGGTTACTCCTACACTCTGATTGGGTTGTTGCAGGCTATGGGTAACATCTAGAACCACCGGCGCATATTGTTTCATGGTAGGAATTCCTCGAAAATCTACGATCATATCCTGATATCCAAACATGGTTCCACGATCTGTAATAAGTACTTGTTCATTATTGCAATCGGTTACCTTTTTTACAGCATGCTGCATACTTTCGGGGCTCATAAACTGCCCTTTTTTTAAATTCACAACTTTTCCAGTATTTGCAGCAGCCACCACAAGATCTGTTTGCCTTACTAGAAAGGCCGGAATTTGAAGGATATCGACATAGTTCGCAGCCATGGCTGCATCACTAACTTCATGGATATCTGTAACTGTAGGTACTTTAAAAGTTTGGGATACTTTTTGAAGTATTTTTAACGCTTTCTCATCACCAATTCCCGTAAAACTGTCTATTCTACTTCTGTTAGCTTTTTTAAAACTCCCTTTAAAAACGAATGGAATTTCCAGTCGGTTAGTGATCGCTACGATCTTTTCGGCGATAACCATAGCCATTTCTTCGCCTTCTATGGCACAGGGACCTGCGAGAAGGAAAAAATTGTTGCTCTCGGTATGTTTAATATTTGGGATTAGATCGAGTTTCATAGCGTAATTTTAAGTCGCAAAGATAATAAAATTACACCTGCTACATACAGTTTTCGGCAGTCCATTTCATTCTTTGACGGAGGTAAAAGTAAACGGTTTCGCAATAACGATTGAGGCAAAATACCCCGCCTGCACCCGTCGACTTAAGTTTGGCAGGCGTGTATTGCCGGAAAGCGTGGCCCAGACCGAATGAAATGAGTGTCTGTGGATTGCCATAAATAATAATGTTAATATAGCCTGTTATTCCATTAATAAACACTACTTTTGCACGCTCGTAATTGGAAACGATGGTTGAAGATTATTTTAGAGTGTAAAATTCTGTTAATTAAAAAGTTATCCGTTGCGACGGAGCATTATTATGAATATTAAAAACATTGCCATTATTGCGCACGTAGACCACGGTAAAACTACCCTGGTTGATAAGATCATGCATCACTGTAGTTTGTTTCGCGAAAATGAACAAACAGGGGAGCTTATTTTAGATAATAATGACCTGGAACGAGAACGTGGAATTACGATTACATCTAAGAATGTTTCTGTAGTTTATAAGGACACTAAAATTAATATTATTGATACTCCCGGTCACGCCGATTTTGGTGGAGAAGTAGAGCGTGTTTTAAACATGGCAGATGGGGTTTTGTTGTTAGTCGATGCTTTTGAAGGACCTATGCCACAAACCCGTTTCGTATTGCAAAAGGCGATCGATCTTGGTTTAAAGCCTTGTGTGGTAGTGAATAAAGTGGATAAGGAAAACTGTACGCCGGACGAGGTGCATGAGTCTGTTTTCGATTTAATGTTCGAATTGGGTGCCGAAGAGTGGCAGCTGGATTTTCCAACGGTTTACGGGTCTGCTAAGAATAACTGGATGAGCGATGATTGGAAAAATGAGACCGATACTATTGAGCCTTTATTAGATATGGTACTGGAGCATATTCCTTCTCCTAAAATTGAAGAGGGAAGTACACAAATGCTGATTACTTCGTTAGACTTCTCATCATTTACGGGACGTATCGCTATTGGTCGTTTACAACGTGGTGAACTGAAGAACAACATGCAGGTTAGTTTGGTAAAACGCGATGGGACAATTCAGAAAACAAGAATAAAAGAATTACATACGTTCGAAGGTTTAGGAAGAATAAAAGTAGATTCGGTTCAAGCCGGAGATATCTGTGCAATTGTAGGTTTAGAAGGTTTCGAGATTGGTGATACAGTTGCTGATATTGAAAATCCCGAAGGTCTTAAAACCATTGCTATTGATGAGCCTACAATGAGTATGTTGTTTACTATTAACGATTCTCCTTTCTTCGGAAAAGATGGTAAATTCGTGACCTCTCGTCATATTAAGGAGCGTTTAGAGCGTGAATTGGAAAAGAATTTAGCGTTACGTGTAGAGCCAACAGATAGTGCCGATAAGTTTATGGTTTTTGGTAGAGGGGTATTACACCTTTCTGTTTTAATTGAAACCATGCGCCGCGAAGGGTACGAATTACAAATTGGTCAGCCGCAAGTTATCATCAAAGTAATTGATGGTGTTAAATGTGAGCCGGTTGAAGAGTTAACCATAGATCTTCCAGAGGAAGTAAGTGGACGTGCTATTGATATGGTAACTTTGAGAAAGGGTGAGATGTTGAGTATGGAAGGAAAAGGCGAACGTATGATTTGTCGTTTTAACATTCCGTCACGTGGTATTATCGGATTAAGAAATCAGTTACTTACCGCTACAGCCGGAGAGGCGATCATGACGCATCGTTTTCTGGAATACCAACCGTTAAAAGGGGGAATTCCGGAACGTTTAAATGGAAGTTTAGTTTCTATGGAAAACGGATCTGCAATTCCTTATTCAATTGATAAATTGCAGGATCGCGGACGTTTCTTTGTTAATCCGAATGAGGATATCTACGAGGGACAAGTAATTGGCGAGAATTCACGTCAGGATGATATGGTAGTGAATATTACCAAGACTAAAAAGTTGTCTAACGTACGATCTTCGGGTGCCGATGATAAAGCTCGAATTGTTCCTGCGATAAAGTTCTCATTGGAAGAGGCTTTAGAATATATTCAGAAAGATGAATATGTTGAAGTTACTCCAAATCACTTACGCTTGAGAAAAGTGTTTTTGAAGGAGGTTGACAGAAAGAGAAATAAGTTATAAAATTTAGGAAAATGACAGCTATAAAGCTGTCATTTTTTTTGTTTCTTTGTTACGAAATTGTAATGAAAGCATTAATTACAAGTAAATTATCTATATGAATTTTTTGTATTTCGATCCGGGATTAGGTGCGATGATTGTTCAGGCTGTAGTAGCTGCTGCTGCTGGGGTTTTACTTTTTTCGAAAGGTGTTATGTATAAGGTGAAGTCATTTTTTGGATTGACCAAGGATGAGGATGATACTTACGATTCAATTGATATTGATGAGAAAGACACCGAGGTAAATGACAAAAGAGAGTAATAGCGTACACGAAGCTTCTTTTAGAGATCCTTCGGGTTATATGTTTCACGATGGTGAGACTTTACGAAGGGTAATAAATCCAATATATTTTAGTCAGTATAATAAGTTAAAGGACAGTGGGTTCTTTCAGACTCTAATTGAAAAAGAGTTGTTGATCCCTCATGAGGAAACGTCTGTTTCTGAAGAGAAAATAGTGATCACTCCCGAAGAGATTCCTTTTATTACCAATCCGTATGAGTGGAGTTTTGAGCAGTTTAAGCACGCTGCTTTACACACGTTAAAAATTCAGAAATACGCGCTTTCTAAGGGTTTAATTTTAAAGGATGCCTCTGCTTACAACATCACCTTTCACAAAGGAAAGCCAATTTTTATAGATACGTTATCGTTCGATTTTTACGAAGCGGATACTCCGTGGCGTGCTTACAAACAATTTATCACCCATTTTTTTGGTCCGTTGGTCTTAGCAAAATACCACGGCACCGATATTTTTAAGATGCTACAATCGCATATTGATGGGCTAACGGTAAAGCTGATCGCATCACTGCTTCCTAAAAAAACGAAATTGAGTTCTACTTTGTATACCAATATCCATTTATTGGCGAAAATGGAGGCAAAGCACAGCGAAGATTACAAGGCCGAAACAAAAGTTGCAAAGTTGTCTCAGAAGGCACAGAACAATATTCTTACGAGTCTGTTTGATTATATTAAGAAACTTGAGTTGAACGAATCCAGCGAATGGGGAGATTATTATGCAAAAACGAATTATGAGACTGCGGCTTTTGAAGGTAAGAAAAAGTTAATTCGTAGCTGGGTAGAACAGCTAAAGCCGAATCGATTAATTGATGTGGGAGGTAATGACGGAACTTTCGGAAGAACTGTGATCGATTTGGTTCCGCATATGATCGTGACAGATATTGATAGCAATGCAGTAGATCATAATTACCATCAGGTTCAGAAGAATAAAGAGAAAAATATGCTTCCTTTTGTGTGCGATGTGTTACAACCTGCACCGGGCATTGGTTTTAATAATACCGAACGATCTTCGCTTATTAAGCGTTTACAGGAATACGCTCCTGATGTTACGATGGCATTGGCTCTTATTCATCATATAACCCTTTCGGGAAATGTTCCATTTGTGAAATCGGCTGCATTCTTTGCTAAATTTTCGAAGCATTTGATCATAGAATTTCCGAAACGGGAAGACTCATGGGTCGAATCTCTACTGGTTAGAAAAAGAGAGTTTATAAATCATTTCGATTTTTATAATGAAAAAGAATTCGAGGAAGGGTATTCGCAATATTTCGAATTAGTAAAGCGGGAAGAAGTAGCCGGAACCCAACGGATTTTATACTTGTTTAAAGTTAAAGGATATGAGGCTATTTGAAAAGCTGAAGATCTTTAAAAGCTTTCTTACTAATAATAAAGAATACCCAATCGTAGCTGCAATTGCAGCCGGGTTGTACCCTTTCTTTTTCTATTATTCTAATAACTACGCCCTGGTAAATTCCCGGGAACATTTGATGTATTTCGTGTTCTCATTTTTATTAGTTCCAATTTTAGGGTTTGTTTTGGGTTACAGACTATTCTCAATCCGTACCTTATTGCCGTATAGGAAGTATGTATTACCATTTCTTAATTTTTCCGTCTTCTTATTCCTTTTAGCAATTTGTCATTTTGCCAGAATTCATACGAAAGCGAGTATTTTAGCTTTAGTTGTAGCAGCTTTAGGTGCTTATTTTTTACATAACTATATAAAGAGAATAATTATACTTCAGTTTATCCTGGCAGCTATTGGAGGAGTAATGGTCGCGGGCAATATTTATAGTGAGCTTACTTATTCTGAAAGTTGGGTGCAACAACCCGACGATATAGAAGATGTAATTTTTAAGCAAAAACCGAATGTTTATTTCATTCAACCCGATGGCTATGTAAATTTTTCAGAATTGAGTCAGGGCTATTACAAATTTGAAAATTCGGGATTTGAAGCGTATTTGAATAAGGAGGGGTTTAAGAATTACGACGATTTCAGAAGTAATTATGCTTCTACTTTATCTTCAAATAGTTCAATGTTTATGATGAAACATCACTACTATGGCGAAGGTATTTCTATTAATGGTAGTTTTGCAAGTAGAGATATTATTATTTCGAAGAACACGGTACTTGATGTTTTTAAGAGAAATGGGTATCTCACACATTTTCTAACTGAAACACCTTATTTGCTTTTAAGCAGGCCGGAGATAGGTTATCATAAAAGTAATTTTGTCTTAAAAGATGTGCCTTTTATTAGCACAGGATTTCAAAGTGAGAAGCTGGTAACAGATTCGCTACCAGAATATTTGAAAGAGGATAAAAATAAGCCAAAGTTCTTTTTTATTGAAATCTTTAACCCCGGCCATATCCGAAATGCGAAATCTAAATCTCGAGGTGTAGAAGGGGAGCGAAAAGCATGGCTTGACAATATAGAAGTTTCTAATGCAAAATTGGAGAACATTATTGAACAAATAAAAGAGAATGATCCAAATCCGTTAATAGTGATATTGTCTGATCACGGGGGTTATGTGGGATTTGAATACGCGGGAGAGATATATACTAAAACTACGGATGAAAGTAAGATAAAGTCTGTTTTCAGTACCATTTTATCCATACATTGGCCTTATGGTAATGTTCCCGAATACGATGAGCATTTAGAGACATCAGTGAACATATTTAGAGTACTTTTTTCATATTTAAGTAAGAATCAATCTTATATGAAAAACATGCAAGATAACGGAAGTTATCTCGTTATTAAGAAAGGCGCACCACAGGGTGTATATCAATACATTGAGCCGGATGGTTCGGTTGGATTTAAACGCCTAAACTAATATTTTTGCTGAATCGCATGAGCTTAATAAATTCACAATTGGAAGCTATTTATGATAAATAAAAGTGAGAGTGGTTTTTCGAGGTATATAGATCTGGATGGTATGAATCCTGTTCTCTTAGGCACGATCTGCGGAATCTATCCATTCTTATTCTATGTTTCAAATAATTTTTTTGCAAGTAATTCTCTGGAGCACTGGGGCTTTTTTACTTTGGTCTTTATAGGGTTGCCCATATTGCTTTTTACCTTATTGGGCTTTATTATTAGCCGCTTTTCACGTTTACAAGCTTATAAGAAACATCTTTTATTTGTATCCATAATTATAATCACCGGGTTCTTTTTGTCGTATGCCTCGAGTTTACTAATTAAAAAGAAGATACTCCTGGTAGTTCTAATTGTGAGTATTCTTTTATCTATTAAATTAAATGACAGGTATAAAAAATTGTTAGTGTTAATAGTTATTCTATCTGTATTACCTTTCTTAAAGACTTCCTATAAATTATACGAACATCTGTCGCATAAAGAATGGTTAGAGCAACCTGATGATATTGAAAGCGTACAATTTACCAAGACACCCAATGTTTATATGATTCAACCCGACGGATATGTTGGAAGGTCAATGATGGAAGGACCTCTGTATAATTACAAGAGTGATTTGTACGAATATCTGGAAGATGAAGGGTTTAAGGTATACGATGAATTTCGGTCAAATTATCCTGCCAGCCTAAATTCTAACTCTTCATTATTTGCGATGCGTCAACATCAATTTGGGAGTTCATTAATGCCCGATTTTGAAATGCCCTATGCCCGAGAGGTGATATCCGGAAATAATCCGGTACATTCAATCTTTAAAAAGAACAATTATAAGACCTTCTTTGTAGCGGAAGATGAATATTTTCAACAAAATAAATGTGATCAATTATACGATTATTTCAATATAGATATCGACGATGTAGCTTATTTTAGTAAAGGGGAAAGTGTCACGAGAAAGGTACTACCCGATGTCAAAGAAGCTTTTGAACACAGAACAGAGAAGCCGTCGTTCTTTTTTATAGAAAAGTGTCTGCCCCATCACGTGCATTTTTATGCCGAAGGTGATCGTGTGGCGAAAGAGCGAATAGAGTATCTGGAAAAAATAGAAGAAGTAAATATTTGGTTAAAAGAAACAATTGATTTTATCACATCACAAGATCCCGATGGAATTATTATTGTGCTCGCCGATCACGGAGGTTGGGTAGGCATGAATAATTATAAGGAAATGTTTAGTACCAAATCTCCGGAACATATCAATTCTATTTATTCAAACCTTGCGGCCATAAAGTGGAATGGTTATAATGAGGAAGAATATGATGAAAAACTTACAACCAACGTTAATATGTTTAGGGTTCTGTTTGCTGCCTTAAGTGAAAACAAAAGCTATTTAAATTTTATGGAAGACAATTCGAGTTATAATTTACACTTGGAGAAATCGTTTTTTAACGGTGTGAGCAAAGTTATGGATGATAGTGGGGAAGTGATTTACGAAAAGCAATAAGCATATAATTAAACCAATAAATTCAGGAAATATCTACCTAGTTAAAAAATATAGCGCTGATCAGAAAGATACATGGAATCAGTTCGTGCTTCGAGCAAAGAACGCAACTTTTTTGTTTCATAGAGATTTTATGGACTATCATAGCGACCGTTTTCAGGACGCCAGTCTTATGATTTATAAGTCGGAAAAGTTAGTTGCTGTTATGCCATTAAATGATTCCAACGGAGAATTATATTCACACCAAGGATTGTCTTACGGAGGTTTGCTGCTTAGTAAAAAGTCGAAGTTTAAAGAGGTATTGAGTATTAAGAGAGAATTACTTGTATATTTAACTTCGGAAGGATTTGTTAAGTTGCATTTAAAAGTAATGCCGAAGATTTATCACCTGGCGCCTGCAGATGAGATGGATTATTTGTTATTTCTGCTGAAGGCAAATAGAACCAGAGTTGATCTTTCAAGCACCATCGATCTTCAGGATCCTATCAAAATACAATCTAATAGGATTGAAGGAGTAAAAAAGGCACAAAAGTTAGGATTAAAAATAGTTCAGGAAAGTACGTTCACTTCTTTTTGGAATGAAATTTTAATCCCTAATCTCGCATTGCAACATCAGGCGAAACCGGTTCATAGTTTGATCGAAATAGAGTATTTGCATTCAAAGTTTCCGGAGCAAATTCAACAATTCAATGTGTACGATGGTGATAAGATCGTTGCAGGAGCAACCCTTTTTATTTCTAATCATCTGGTTCATGTACAGTATATTTCGGCAAACTCAGACAAACAGCGACTGGGGAGTCTTGATTTTCTATTCTATGAACTTATTACCGATAAGTTTAAGGATAAGAAATATTTCGATTTTGGAATTTCTAATGAAAACCAAGGTGAGAATTTAAATGAGGGCTTACTGTATTGGAAAGAAAGTTTTGGTGCCAGAGCAATATCACACGAATTTTATACCATAGACACTAATAATTTCAAAAATTTAGACTCGGTTTTTATATGATCCCATTCTTAGATTTACATAGAATTAATAAAGGCTATGAGTCCCAGTTTACTGCAGTGTTTAAAGAGTTCTTAGATTCTGGTCATTATATTTTAGGAGATAAGTTAAGTAAATTTGAATCAGAATTTGCCGAATATTGCGATGTTGATCATTGTATTGGGGTGGCTAATGGTTTAGATGCCTTAAAACTTATCCTTGTGGCATATAAAGTGTTGGGTAAGATAAATGTTGGAGATGAGGTTTTGGTGGCGTCAAATACGTTTATTGCTACAGTTTTGGCTATACAACAGGCAGGAATGGTGCCCGTTTTGGTTGAAGTAGAAGAAAATGACTACAATTTTAATAAAGAAGCCTTAGCTGAGGCAATTACTCCAAGATCCAGAGCAATTATGCCGGTTCATCTTTACGGTCAATTGGCACCTATGGAAATGATCCAATCCCTGGCAGAGAAGCACGGGTTGTTAGTGATCGAAGATGCCGCGCAGGCACATGGCGCCATAAATGATAAAGGTGTAAGAGCCGGAAATATTGGTGATGCCGCGGCCTTTAGTTTTTATCCGGCAAAAAATTTGGGTGCCCTTGGTGATGGAGGGGCAGTAACAACTAATGATCCTGAAGTAGCTTTGATCGTTAAAAAGCTTCGTAATTACGGTACTTCATCAAAGTATATTAATGAATATAGTGGATTTAATTCTCGCTTAGATGAAATTCAAGCAGCCATTCTTAGTATAAAACTAAAAAATTTGGATGCAGATAATAGGAGAAGACAGGTAATTGCCAAAAGATATACTTCAGAAATAACAAATGAAAAGATTTCACTTCCTCGATATCATAATGAAGGAGCGCATGTTTATCATCTGTTTGTAATAAGAGTTGAAAACAGAGATCATTTTATGGAATATTTAAAACAGCAACAAATAGATTGCCTAATTCATTATCCTATTGCGCCTCATAAACAACAGGCACTGTCAAATTTGAGTTATTTAAGTTTTCCGGTATGCGAAAAGTTACATACACAAGTGGTAAGCATTCCCATTAGCCCGGTTATGGATGATTTTCAGGTAGATAAGGTGATAACAACAATCAATGCATATTAATTGAAAATACCACATTTTATAAAGGGCAATTTATTGTTAAAGATCACTTCCTTAAATTCGGGAGTAATCGTTGTTCGACTGCTGGTAGCATTTTTTATTCAACGTGAGTTAACCGATATTGTAGGTAAAGGGGGTTACGCTAAAATTGGTTCTCTTCGAAATTTGCTCGCGCAATTAACTTCGTTAACATCTTTAGGTATATTCAATGGAGTAGTTAAATATGTTGCCGAGTACAAAGAAGATAAAGAACAATTACAGCGACTTTTTTCTACGGCATTTGTTTTTACGATTGCGGGAAGTCTCATCGCGTTTCTCATTTTATTCTTCGGAGCTGAACGGTTAAGTATTTATTACTTTACTTCTGCAGAGTATACCTATATTATAAAACTCCTTGCGGTTGTAGTTCCGTTTATAAGTATACAACGAGTTTTTAACGGAGTTGTCAACGGTTTGTCCAAGTATAAGAGTTTTGCAAAGATCGAATTGATAGCTTACCTCCTAATTGCAGCTACAACACTTAGTTTACTATATTATGATAATTTGGATGGCGCTTTAATGGCAATTGCTATTTCGCCGATGATCCAAGTTGTTGTACTCCTGTACATTTTTATTAAAGTGTTAAGGGATTACGTGCAGTTTTCAAAATTGCAATTTAAAGTGCCAATGGCGAAGAGCTTACTGGCTTTTACGTTTATGTCCTTCGTTTCTACCGTTCTTTTAAACCAAATTGAAATCGAAATTCGTAACTTTATTACAGATAAGGTAAGTCTAGACGATGCAGGGATTTGGACCGGGATGACCACGCTGTCTAAGAACTATATGGTCTTTTCGGGTGCAATTTTTAGTCTGTATGTTATTCCGAAGTTTGCGAGTATAAAGACAGAAAGAGGTTTCAAAAAGGAATTGCTTTTTATTTACAAGACTCTCTTGCCAATATTCGCCCTTGGAATGTTAGTGATTTATTTATGTAGGGGCTTATTTATAAAGTATGTCTTTATCGATTTCGATGAAATGGCACCGCTCTTTAAATGGCAACTTTTAGGAGATTTTGTTCGGTTGGCTTCTGTAGTTCTTGCGCATCAATTTCTAGCTAAGAAAATGGTTAAGAGTTTTATTTTTTCTGAAATTCTTTCACTTCTCCTATTTTACTTATTTGCAAATTATCTGGTGGATATTTATGGAGTGGAAGGTGTTGTTATAGGGCATTTTCTTAGATATATAATTTATTTCGTAGTGGTGTTTTTCCTGGTTATTAGATATTTCAGAAAGGAAAAAAGAAGAAAACAAACTGAGTTGGATAATGATATTCCGTAACCGGATCGATTAATCTCATATAAAGCAAATAATCTTTTATATTTACTAAAATTTATTTTTTTGAAGCGTATACGTCTTATAGATATTCCTAAAATTAGTGATCCGGATGGTCGTGGTAATCTATCTGTGGTAGAGAAGGATATTTTGCCATTCTCCATAAAAAGAGTTTATTATTTATACGATGTCCCAAGTGATTCGACCAGAGGAGGACATGCTCATAAAGAACTCCAACAATTTTTAATTCCATTAAGCGGAAGCTTCGATGTTGTCGTTGATGATGGTCACCGGCGAAAAACGATAACCTTGAATAGACCATATAAAGGTCTTTTTATACCCAATGGGATATGGCGGGAGTTAGAGAATTTTTCTGCGGGGGCAGTATGTTTATCGCTTGTAAGTGCCGAATACAGTGAAGAAGATTATATAAGGGAGTACGCCGATTTTAAAAAGTACATTGAAAATAATTAGTTCGCGGAGTATGTTCTCACATATTTTTCGGCAATTTTTTGATAATGATGTTCTCTTTCAATAAAGGCTCTTGCATTTTCTCCAATTTCTTTAATTTTTTGTGGATTCTCAATTAGCCAGCTTAATTTATTAACTATCTGCCTTACATCCGGTAAAGCATTAATACAAACCTCATCTTCCGTTAAACCATAGTGCTCGAGAAATTCCTTCTCGGCTCCCGTGAAAACTACCTTTCCCTTTGCCATCGCTTCTAAAGCATTGTATCCTTGATCATAGGCATAAACCTGATCTAATATTATCGATGCACTGTCGTAGCTTTTAATATATTCTTTGTACGGAACATTCTCTACTACTATAATTTCTACTTGATCTGTATATTTTTCTTTTATTTCTGAAAGTGCCATTTCAAAAATAGGAATTCCTTTTTTGTGATATGTTCCTCGATTGATACCTAAGAAAATTGTGGTTTTACTTCCAATTTTTATGGGGTTGAAAGGAATATTATCGCAATTTATTGGGTTGGGAATTAATCCGAGAAACTGTGGGTGTTTTTCTAAAGGCAAAACGTAGTCGAAATCTGAAGCGATAACTCCTTCTATATTCTGAAATACCAGATCATGGGTTTTTTTGTGGTTTTTATTGGTGTAATCAAGTATATATTGATACTGATCTTTCAGGGAAGGGTCTTCCAAATACGGATTCATCATTGAGTATCGGAATTTCTTCTGAAGCATAAATTCTACACTTATGATATCTATTCCGCAGGATAGGAGAAATATTTTCGAGTTTCGATCAAACAATTTTTTGAGTAAGAACCTTTCGAATGCCGGGGTCGTTTTAATTGGTTTTTCATTTATTAATTGTACGACGTCGTATCCTTTGAGTTTATTTAAAAGTAAGTAAAAACGTATACCTTTTTCTATTGTGGCCAGATCGAAATTAAAGATCTTATAGAGTCCCTTTCTAAACCAATTTATAACAGAATTATTTACAAACCGGGGTCTAATTGAAAAATCGACTGGAAAGTTCTTAAAGCCGTCACCATCTCCAACAATGTCTACCTCATATCCCAGGGATTTGAGTCCTTCCTTTAAAGTATTGTGAAGTCGGCTGTACTCACCTACCAGTAATATCTTCATAAATAATTATATTTGGCACCAAGTTATATATTATACCATGATAAAACAACCTTCTTACAAAATTGCATTGGTAGGGGAGATGCTAAGTAGAGGTGGGGCCGAGAGAGTGCAAGCAAGGTTATCTGTTTTTTTTGAAGAACAAGGGATAGAAGTACATCATATAATAGTTCAGGATGAAGTTACCTACGACTACGGTGGTACATTGTTTAACATGGGAAAATTGAAAAACGCATCAAATTCGGTTTACAATAGATTCTCACGCTTCAGAGCTCTTAAAAAATACCTTAAACAACATCAATTTGACTATATCATTGATTTTAGAGTGAAAAATAAATTCCTTCAGGAGTATCTCATTGCCAATTATATTTATACAACTCCATATATTATGAGTATTCGGAGTTTCAATACCCATTATTACTTTCCGAAGAACAATTTTTTCGCTTCCAGAATATATAAGAAAGCATATGGCTTGGTAACCGTATCTAAAGCTTTAGAAGATAAGATCGCCCAAGAATATAGATATTCGAGACTAAAGACCATCTACAACCCAATTGATATCGAGGAAATTAAACTAAAGACAGCAAGTGCTTCACCCTTAGAATTTAAGTATTTTCTAGGCATTGGAAGAATGCAGGATAACATAAAGCAATTTGATCACCTCATAATGGCATTTAAAAATTCACTATCAATTCAGCGAGGTTTTAAACTCGTTTTAATTGGGGAGGGAGATCATAAACAAGCTCTAATTGATCTCGTTTCACAGGAAGGAATTGAAGCTTCTGTTCGTTTTATCTCCTATCAGGAAAATCCGTTCCCATATCTTGCTTCTGCTTTTGCGACTGTACTTACTAGCAAAAATGAAGGTTTTCCTAATGTGCTTATTGAAAGCCTTGCTTCGGGAACTCCGGTTATTGCATACGACTGTAAATCGGGACCAAGCGAAATTATTGAGCAGCGTAAAAATGGATTGTTGGTGGAAGACCAGAATAGGGATGAAATAAGTAAGGCGATGGATCTGCTAATAGATAATGCAAGTTTATATAGTTCTCTTAAAGAAAATGCTAAGCCCAGTATTGCACGTTTTCAAATTGAGGATATAGGAATAGAATGGTTAAAGTATTTAAATATTCTATAAAGTTAAATGTAGAGGTGATCTCCTAAAAATTACCTAATAGCCAATTATGCTGTAAGCGCCTATCATAAGTTGGAGAAAGATGTATGGCCTCTGCCTCTAATCAATACTAATAACTATTAATCTCTATCCCTTTTCTTTGAAGAAAAAATCGAAGATCTGTTACTTTTTTTAGCAAAACCCGGGGAAGTCTTATTAAAATTCGTTGCTTCCATGTTAGGTTATTAAAATCTATATTATCCGCGAGTTGGTTGTAGGTTTCCATGTCGTTAGACAACTTAAATAGTTTCGCCTTAATATATCTTTGAAAGTCTAAATACCTTTTAACATCTTTTCGACCCGCATACAGATCTTCGTAATGGTCGTAGTTAGGGATTCGTTTACCTTTGATGCTTGTTTGCGTGATTTGATTTTCGGAAGCCATCGTATAGATTACCTGGGGTTCATTGTAATACGCCATTTTGTAATTAGCATTCGCCCGGATATTAAAATCCACATCTTCGCTGTAGGTAATGGTCTCATCATAATTTCCTATCTCTTCAAAAACAGAGCGCTTAACGGCTAATCCGGAAGGAATATAGGTGGTTTGAGTAAGATTATCTTTAAAAAAATTAGAGACAATACCGTGGTTATTTCCGTTAGTAATTCCAAATTCATGAGAAATTCGTTTCCCGTTTTTCAGAAGAACTTCATAATTTGTGGCAAAAAGTGACGCATCACTGTAAGTAGTAATTAAGAAATCTATTTTATCCAGGAATTCAGGTTTCCAAATATCATCTGCGTCTAAAAACGCAAGATATTCGCATGTACTGTTGGCTATTCCGGTATTTCTCGAAGCAGAAAGTCCCTTGTTCTTTTCATGTTCCAGAATCTTGATTCGTGGATCTTTGATGGTTTTGGCAATTTCTAAGCTATTATCTGTGGAGCAATCATTTACGATAATTAATTCAAAATTGGAATATTCTTGTGTGAGCACACTTTCTATTGTTCGGGCAATATAGTTCTCCTTATTATACAATGGAATAATGACCGAGAATCTAGGCATTTTTCTGAGATTTTAATTCTGAATAATAGTGAAGCCGATATAGGTCGAATAACAACAAGGATGGATTTTTTGAATTTAGGTTGCGTAAAATCCTTTTGTTAAACTGCTTTGCGATCGTTATAAATGTTCTCAACAAGCCAAATTTCTTTAATTTTATGTATGCCTTCTGAAGCGGTCTTCGGTTATTTTCAATTAATCCTTCCTGTTCCAAATCCACCGTGGTCTTTACTGCCTCTTTTGCTTTTTTTATAAATGTAACTGAATTTTCGAGGCCCAAGTGAAACACGGGATTATCCAGATGAACTACTTTTGCATTTTTCTTCTCTAGAAGTTGTTTAAAAAGGTTATCTAAACCATACTTGTTAAACTTTAGTTGCTCATTGATCTCCAGAAATAATGCTTTCTTTATTAAAAAGGCACCCGAATTAATGGTTTGATATGGATCGTTTTTTCTTTCTGATACACTCAGCGTTTCCCGCGCCTTTCCGTACTTCCACCTTAAAGTTTCACTCGTTGGTGGCGCCTCAGGTTTATAAGCGATACCCCCAAACTGAATATCCCATTCTTGGTCATGATATTGAAACCTTTGAATAAAATCCGGGTATTTCGGAATTACATCGGCATCCAAAAATAATAAGTTATCAAATCTTGCCCTTAATGCTAAATGTTGTCGGGTTGCCGTACGCCCCTGATTTTCAGATTGAACGAGATAGCTGCAATTATCGATATTATTTACTTGTAAATTTTCATCAATAATCTTTTTATCCCGGGAGGCATCGTCCATTACAATTATCTCATAGCTAATTTTATTAGTGCTCGCTTGATGTTGTAGCTCTTTCACTAAAGAAAATACACTATGGTTGTATGTAGGAATCAGGATTGAAAGCATAGTTGAATATCACCGTAAAAGTACATTTTTTAGGGATTAAAATTGATATATTCGGGAAATTGTCATCTTCGTTTGTGAACGATCATCAAATTTGTAAATAGACAAAATTTACTATCTTATCCTTTTTAAAACGTATGCGTAAATTTCTTATCATTAGTATTCTCTTTTTTCTTGGCACTAACTTTTTAACTGCTCAAGATGAGGCCTGGTTTTATCTTAGGGCTAAGGACACCTTATTTGAACCTCGATTTAGTGTACAAAACGATACATTGTATTACGCCGGTACAGATGATCGATTGCGAAATATTCTCAAAAAGTATCAAATTTTAGATTTCAAGAAAACTTATCGCAATGCACGGAAAGAAAACTTAAAAAAAACATTCTTTGTACGTGCTAATGATAAAATGCTAATGACCGATCTGCTCCAGAAAACCGGGGATCTGTTTGTTTTCGGAGAATTGATTTCCGAAGAAGATAAAAAAATATTTGAACCCAACGATTATGGTTTAACAAGTACGATTGGGGATAATTTGGGGGCACAAGTGAATCTGGATTATTTAGATTATATAGGTTTACCGGAGGCTTGGTATTATACTACAGGTTCCCGGGATATTATTGTTGGAATTTCAGACGGAACAATAGATACCATCAATCCGGAGTTTAAAGGAAAGACAAAAATTTATAGAAAATCTTCACTTTCAAAAGGGCATGGATATTCGGTCGCCGAAACAGCAGCTGGCCGGGGGGATAACGCATACGGGATTGCGGGAGTTTGTTACAACTGTAGTATATATGCTACCAGTTATAATAACTACAGCACCTTAGAGCAATTAGTCGAACTTTCTAATGCAGGAGTAAAAGTGATTAATTGTAGCTGGGGACTTAAAACCCGATACGAAACAGCGCAGGAAGCCATTAACGAAATGTTCGAAAATGGGACGATCATCGTATCAACCGGACACAACAAAAAGTTTTCAGATACCAAAGGAAATGTATTGTATTATCCGGGTAGTTACGATAAAGTGATATCAGTTTCTTCGGGAATGCATCGTTATGAAAATTTTGAAGATAACATTTCCAACGCGGAAAGTAAACGAGGGATGTACTATGTGGATAACATAAGAGGTTACGTATCGCAACGGGGCGGATTTAAAGATAATGATACAACCAGAACTCCATTTCTGTATGAAAATAGTATGAAGAATTTAAATCCCGATGTCGATATCTTAGGACCCGCTGTGGGGGTTTTTAGGTTCGGAGAACTAGCTCTTCACGGGGTTGAGGATGTTAGTACAGGCTCACAGACTTCCGGGGTGGTTCCATTAGTAACCGGAACCATTGGATTAATGTTTTCGTTGGCTCCTTGCCTACCAGTAGATGAGGTAGAAAGTATCCTTAAAATGACTTCAACAAATATTGATCATATTGAACCCAATAAACCTTACAAAGGATATTATGGTTCGGGTATGTTGCATACCGGTCGCGCCGTAGAAATGGTATTTCAGATGTTTTCTGAAAATGAGACCGTCATCATAGAGAATCAAGACTTTTCACGATGGGATTTTAAACTCACTTCCTATTCTAAAAAAGTGGTAATGAAGAATCAGAAATTTACAGATAATGCTTCGCTAGACCTTACCTCAAAGAATCAAATAGTTATTGGAGAAAACACAGTTTTAAAGCCTAACGAAACCGGTAGTATTTCTCTAAAGATAGATCCTACTCTAAAACGAAAATGTGATCTACAGTTGAGAGATCCGGGAATTCTCGATGATTAGGGCAAAAAATGAGGCAAAATTACACTGTTTTCTGCACCACCTCAAATATTTGACCATCGTCGCACTTCAATGTTTTAGAAGGATATTTCAGAAGAAGTGCGTAATCATGCGTCGCCATTAAGATAGTATTTCCATTCTTGTTTATTTCCTGCAAAACCTCCATGACTTCAACACTGGTCTGAGGATCCAGGTTTCCCGTAGGTTCATCGGCTAAGATCAATTCGGGGTCGTTTAACAAAGCACGTGCAATAGCCACACGTTGCTGTTCTCCACCGGATAACTGATAAGGGTATTTAAAACTTTTAGTTTTCATCCCCACTTTATCTAAAACTTCGTCGATACGGGTATCCATGGCCGCTTTGTCCTTCCATCCCGTAGCATTTAAAACAAAGAGCAGATTGCCTTTCACCGTCCTGTCGTTTAACAGTTTGAAATCCTGAAATACCACCCCTAATTTTCTTCGTAAAAAAGGAATGTCCTTTTCCTTAAGCGAAGGCAGGTCGTAGCCAACAATATCGCCTTCCCCTTTAGTTAATGGCAGGTCGCCGTAGAGTGTTTTCATAAAACTACTTTTCCCTGTTCCCGTTTTACCAATAAGATATACAAATTCACCTTTTTCAACGGAAAGCGTTACTTCGGAAAGAATTAAATTCTCACGTTGAAAAATACTGGCGTCTTTTAAGAATAGAACGGGTTGGGACATAGAGGTTTTTAATTTTTTATGTACTATTTATTGATCATTCCGAATGCAATGAAAAATTAACTTCATTTCTCGCACAAAAGTATTACAATTTCAATTACTCCTGCAATTTAGAAACTACTTCTTTTAAGGCATCAATCTGTTTTTGCTGTTCAATAGTATATAACGTCAATTCCTCAATTTTTTGTAGCAATAACAAATTCATTTCTTTTAAGGCAAGGCCTTCTTCTTTTAAGGTGGCTGCGGAAGGAATTGAAGGCAGGTGATGATTCTCTTCTAAAAATTTAGCGACTTCGGCGAGAGTAGGCATTTTATAATCTGGATTTAATGCTGAAATTCCTTTAAAATAGGCTTCAAAAACGAAATCCGGAGCCACCGCTCCTTTTAGGTCAACCAGAACCTCTTGTGTATGAATTTTTCCTTTAACTGTTAGTAACTCATCGGGTTTATCGGTTCCAATACCAATCTTTCCGTTTCGTTCACTTAAATTTTGAAAGGGATTGCGTTGCGCAGTTAAAACAAACGAGGTACTAAGAAGGGCGATTAGAAGAATATTTTTCATGTTTTACTTTTTTCAGATCTTGATTATAAAAGTACAGTATTTTTTGAAAGCGTTTTTTTCCGAAGAAAAAACTCTTATCCTCAAAACATAATTATCGAACATTTCTTGCGTTATTATGAAAGTTAGTTGCAAGAGACAACAGGTTGGAAGGCAATGGCATTAAAAACAATAACTTAGCATATCGTAGCAGAAATTGTTTATTTAAATGTTAAAAATTTCCTGCTTCAACCTTCCTGCTTCTAACACATGATGTATCTTTATACCGTTAAATAAACCCAAACTGAAATGATAAAAAACCTCATATTCGTTTCCCTTTTCCTACTTATCTCATTTACCTCTTTTTCGCAACAAACAGCAAACTTTACGAACGATTTGGTGCAGTACAATCAGGCAATCGAGCTATACAATAACAATCAGTTTCTGGCTGCGCAAAGCTTGTTTTCCAGAATTAAAGAAAATGCAGATCAAGAGACGATCAAGGCAGATTGTGCCTATTATATCGCGAATTGTGCCGTCCGACTCAACCAGCAGGATGCCGATCAACTAATGGAAGATTTTGTGGAAAATTATCCTACCAGCATTAAGCGGAATTCGGCTTTTATAGATGTTGCTAATTACTATTTTGAACAGGGAAAATATTCGTATGCCCGAAAATGGTATGATAAAGTAGATGCATCCAATTTAAGTAGAAGTGAAATGGAACGCTTCAATTTTAACAATGGATATTCATATTTTAAGAGTAAGCGCTACAATGAAGCAAAAAAGTACCTCAATAAAGTAAATGATTCTGAAAAATACGGCTCGCAGGCGAAATACTATCTAGGTTTCATAGCCTACGAAGGCGATGAGTACGAAGAGGCAAATGAGCTTTTTGAAGAAGTAAAAGACGAAGAGCGTTATGCCGAAGGACTATCGTATTATCAAGCCGATATGAATTTTAAACTCGGAAATTTTCAGAAGGCGATCGATATGGGAAAAGAGCAGTACGATGCCTCCAGTCCGGCAGAAAAGAGTCAGTTGTCTAAGATCATAGGGGAGAGCTATTTCAATCTGGAAAAATATTCGGAAGCCATACCGTACTTAAAAGATTATCAGGGTACCCGTGGAAAGTGGAATAACACAGATTATTACCAACTTGGTTATGCGTATTACAAACAGGGCAATTATGAGAATGCCATAGGAGAATTTAATAAGATCGTGGATGGAAGAAATTCGGTAGCGCAGAATGCGTACTATCATCTTGCCGAATCGTATCTAAAACTCGACCAAAAACAACAAGCCTTAAATGCATTTAAGAATGCTTCAGAAATGGATTTTAGTGCAGAAATTCAGGAGGATGCCTGGCTCAATTATGCAAAACTCAGCTATGAAATAGGAAATAGCTATGAGAGCGTTCCGCAGGTATTATTATCATTCGTTGAAAAATACCCGGAGAATCAGAATAATGAGGCTTTAAAGGACCTGTTGATCGATTCGTATATCACTTCCAAAAATTACAAAGCTGCCATGGAATTACTGGAAAATAACAAGTCGTTTCAGAATAAACTGGCGTACCAGAAAGTAGCTTTTTATCGCGGTATCGAATTGTATAATGACGGAAAGTACAGTGAGGCGATTAACTTTTTCGACAAATCTTTAAAAGAGCCCCTGGATGGTACTTTTAAAGCCAGAGCAACTTATTGGAAGGCAGAAAGTGATTTTCAGCTGTCTAATTTTGATGAATCACTTATTGGCTATAAGCAATTTTTACAATTTCCGGAGTCGAAGTCAACTCCCGAAATAAAAAACAGCAGCTACAATTTGGCTTACAATCATTTTAAATTGAAAAATTACCCGGAAGCGATCACGTATTTTAAAGAATATACTTCTTCTACAAATGCGGAAGCCGCCAGAAAGAAGGACGCATTTTTACGACTGGGGGATAGTTACTTCGTGACCAGTCAGTATTGGCCGGCTATGGAAAACTACAATGCAGCTATCGATTTGGGGACTTCAGATAACGATTATGCGCAATTTCAGAAGGCGATTAGTTATGGTTTTGTAGATAGAGCCGAGAAAAAAGTAGAGGAACTTAACACATTTATTAGTAAATACGGCAAGTCGGTGTACCGCGACGACGCACTTTACGAATTAGGAAACACTTATGTTTCACAGAACAATAATTCGGAAGCCTTAAAAACGTATGACAGACTTATTCGTGAGCAACCAAGCAGTAGTTATGTTTCGCGAACACTCTTAAAGAAAGCACTTATTTACGATAATACGGGGAAAAGCGGTGAGGCTTTAAACATATTTAAGCGGGTAGCGAACGATTTTCCATCTACTCCCGAAGCCATGACAGCGGTAACGTCTGCGAAGATCATTTATATAGATCAAGGAAGAGTTGATGAATATGCAAAATGGGTTAACACTTTAGACTTTGTACAGGTTGAAGATGCCGAGCTGGACGACGCGACCTATCAGGCTGCAGAGCAACCGTATTTGGAAAATAAGGCGAACCAAGCCATTACTAGATTCGAAGATTATTTAGAACAATTTCCTAATGGAAATCACGCATTGCAGGCTCATTTTTATTTGGGTCAGTTGTATTTTTCTGAAGAAAAAAACGAAATGGCTATTCCGCATTTCGAGTTTGTAGTAGGTAAGGAGCGGAGTGAATTTACTGAGCAGGCATTAGCACGTGTTTCCGAATTATACCTCGGGAAGAAAGATTATCAAAATGCATTAAAATATTTGAAACGCCTTGAAGCCGAGGCAGATTTTCCTCAAAACATCATTTTCGCTCAGACTAATAGCATGAAAGCGAGCTACGAATTAAAGAATTATCCTGAAGCTGTGGCTTACGCCGATAAGGTTTTGCAAAATTCTAAAGTTGATAACGCCATTAAGAGTGATGCTCAAATTATCATCGCGCGGGCGGCGATTAAAACAGGAAACGAAGCTAAAGCACAAACGGCATATGCCGAGGTGGCAAAAATAGCAACCGGTCAGTTGGCCGCAGAAGCATTGTATTACGACGCTTATTTCAAGAATAAAGAGGGCAATTATGAAGCCTCTAATATGACTGTACAGAGATTAGCGAAAGACTATTCGGGGTATAAGTTCTATGGCGCAAAAGGACTCATTTTAATGGCTAAGAATTTTTATAAATTAGATGATGCGTATCAGGCTACTTATATTCTGGAGAGCGTGATCAATAATTTCAAAGATTATCCGGATCTGGTTCAGGAAGCAAAAACTGAACTCGCCGTCATTAAAAACGCTGAATCCAAGACCAATTCTTCAGTAACAACAGATAATAAGTAGAACCCCAAACCTTTCAGAAATAAAAACCTTACACCTATGCGAACTATCGTATTAAAAAACTTATTTAGATCTACTAAGAATCCACTTGTTCAGGTTAACTTAGTTTTATTAGTGACGCTCTTAACCTCGTTCAATTCACTCGCTCAGGAAGACGATCTGGGGACCGAGGTGGTTAATATCGTAAAACCTTATACTCCAACGATCTCCGACGCTTTTAAAGTAAAAGAAACACCGGTTTTGAACGACTCGGTTACAACCCACAAAAAGGAAGTGAATTACAGCATATTTTCGGTGCCGGTAGCATCCACTTTCACTCCTGCCAAGGGAAAAGCAGCAACGGTAGAAAAAGCAAAACCAATGAAATTATACGATAATTATGCAACTCTTGGTTTTGGAAATTACACTACTATTCTCGGAGAATTATACAGCAATTTTGAAATTAGCAGAACCGATAACGCCGGTTTCTTTTTTCGCCATAATTCGTCACAAGGGGGCATAGACGGGGTGCGAGTTGACGATAAGTTCTATGATACGAGTCTGGATGCTAACTATAGCAGCAGACAACGTGACGCAACCTATCGCTTAGATGCAGGCGCTGAACATGAATCGTTTAATTACTACGGATTTAATAGTTTCTTCGATACGGCTTCAGATGAGTTTTTGAATGCTTTCGATATTCAACAAAGTTATTTTAGTGCTTATGTTGGCGGAAGTATGGCCGTTGAGGATTCTTATTTTGAAAAGGTTGCGGCCAATATTCGCTATACTGGCGATTCGTACGCTTCCTCAGAGATAGATGTGAAAATACTCCCGGAATTCTCATTTCCCGTATCAGACTTTACTTTAAAAGTGGATGCCGATGTAGAATACTTAAGCGGTAGTTTTGACAGGATGTATTTAGGGAACGAAGGGATTAAGTATAGTTTTCTAAATGCCGGAATTCTACCGTCACTTGTTTATGTGGATAACGATTTTACCGTTTCTCTGGGTGTTGCCGCATTTTTAGGAATGGATACCGAAAACAGCAATACAGACTTCTTTATTTATCCGCGAATCAACGCCTCGTACAGGTTAATAGACGAACTGCTTATTGTTTATGGAGGAACTGAAGGAGACCTGGAAGAAAATACATATTATAATTTCAAAGAATTGAACCCGTTCGTATCACCCTCTTTAATGGTGGTGCCAACCAGTAAATTATATGATGCTTTTGGTGGTTTAAAAGGAAAACTTACCAACTCTATTGGGTATAACGTAAGAGCGTCTTACGCAAATGAAGAAAACAAAGCATTATTTCGTTTAAATAATTATAGCGGGATGCTGGCTAATTCACGAGGCTATGAGCAGGGGAATTCTTTTCAGGTAGTTTACGACGATATAAAAACACTATCCATCTTTGGAGAATTAAAAGTGGAAATGTCTAATACCTTTGCCCTAGGGATAAACGGATCTTTTAACAGCTATAACACTTCTATTGAAGAGGAAGCATGGAATTTACCCGATTTAGAACTTTCGGTGTTCTCGAATTTTAATATTACTGATGAAATCTATGGGGGAGCTTCTGTTTTTTACGTCGGAAAGCGTAAGGATCTATTGGTTGATAATTCTACGTTTATCGCAGTTCCCGAACAAACCGAGATCGAATTAGACGCATACCTCGATCTGAATGTTCATTTGGGATATAGAGTTAGTGACCGACTCTCAATATTTGCTAAAGGAAGTAATTTACTGAGTGATAATTATGAGAAATGGGCAAACTATCCTGTACAGGGAATTCAGGCATTACTTGGTGCGACCTATAAATTTGACTGGTAGGTTTTAATTATTGACACAAAAAATTAGATTAAAAAGCATCTCAAATTTGAGATGCTTTCTCTATTTTTACCGCAATTTTAAAGAAACTAACCATGAATAAATTTATCTTTCTTGTATTCGTTTTAGCAATAATTTCTTGTGCTCCGGAAAAAATTCCGGCCGATCTTCTAGTGAAGAACGCTAAGATCTACACAGTAAACGACACCTTCGAAATTGCAAATTCGTTTGTAGTTAAAGATGGAAAGATCTTAGAGATAGGTTTAAAGCCACAGCTTGAATTAAAATACAAGATAGCTGAAACTTTTGATGCCAAGAATCAAACCATTGTACCGGGACTTATTGATGCCCATGCACATTTATACGGTTTAGGCATGGGACTTCAAGATGTTGATCTAGTAGGTACATCAAGCTTTGAGGAAATATTGGAGCGCGTTGTTGCTTTTCAGAAAGAAAAAAACTTAGATTATATTATTGGTCGCGGTTGGGATCAAAATGATTGGGAGGTAAAAGAGTTTCCGACCAAAAAAGAATTGGATTCCCTTTTTCCTGAAACACCGGTTTCTTTGACAAGAATAGACGGGCATGCCATGTTGGTGAATTCTAAAGCGTTGCAAATCGCCGGGATTACAACAGGAACGAAAATGCCCGGGGGAGAAGTAATAGTTAAAGATGGTGAGCTTACAGGAATTTTGATTGATGAACCGATGTCATTAATTTGGCAGACTTTCCCAGAAATAACACTTCAGTTTGCAAAAAACGCACTACTAGATGCCGAGAAAATTTGTTTGGAGTATGGTCTTACTACCATAAATGACGCCGGACTAGATAAAATGGCAATAGAACTGATAGATTCATTACAACAAAATGGCGCAATGAAATTGCGGTTGTATGCGATGGTCTCAAACAGTTCCGACAATTTAGATCATTATCTTGAAAATGGAATCGTAAAAACAGATCGTCTCAATGTACGTTCGGTAAAGGTTTATGCCGATGGTGCGCTGGGATCACGAGGTGCTGCGATGCGCGAACCATATAGTGATCATGCAGGACATTACGGTGCGATGATAACAGATTCGGAACAATTAGAAGCATTAGCACAACGCATCGCAGCAGCAGGCTATCAAATGAATACACACGCCATTGGAGATTCGGCAAATGTTGCGGTTATTAGAGCATATCAAAAAACACTGGAAGGTAAAACCGATGCTCGATGGAAGATTGAACACGCCCAAATCCTTTCACCTTCAGAATATGATAAGTTTTCAAAAAATATTATCCCATCGGTGCAACCTACACATGCTACCAGCGATATGTACTGGGCAGAAGATAGGATAGGTTCAGAAAGAATAAAAGGTGCATATTCGTACAAATCCCTTCTGAAAAATGCCGGGATCATAGCCTTGGGAACCGATTTCCCCGTTGAGCAGGTAAATCCGATGCTCACTTTCTACGCAGCCGTGGCACGAAAGGACTTAGAACAGTTTCCGGAAGGTGGTTTTAGAAAAAGCGAAGGACTAACCCGGGAGGAGACACTAAGAGGAATGACGATTTGGGCTGCATATTCAAATTTTGAAGAGGATGAAAAAGGTAGTATCGAAGTTGGAAAGTTTGCAGATTTTACCGTTCTCGACAGAGATATCATGGAAGTCCCGGAAGACAGTATCCCAAAAACAAAAGTGGTAGCAACGTTTATAAATGGTGAAAAAGTATATTCAAAAGACTAAGTTCAACTCAACAATTTATGTGTGTTGGATTTTCCGAGCGTGGCTGTGGAAATTCTCACAGCAGGCTCCGCAAAGGCCTGGTTAAATTCCGGATGAATAAAATTTTTTGATATTATTTTCCTCCTTTAGCTTGTAAATCTGCTATACACAACGGATCCAATCCCGGAGTTGCGCGTCTGCTTCTTAAAAATTCCAGCAGACTTCTCGTATTGGTCGCTTCAAAATACATGAGACAATCTTCAACGATACAATGCTTTAAGTGCGCCGGATCTTCATGGTCTGTAGGGTGAATATCATCGCTTTGGATATTTACCAAACCAAGAATATGACCAAATTCATGTTGAAGTGTTGTTGATTCCAGATCCGGTAGCAAGCTTGGGTCAGATGAGGTAATATCTTGTAAGGTCTTTTCGTAGATCACTATAGAGGTGTTTCTATACGCTGTTCCTAATGTTACCGAGGTATTTGTATCTCCTTGTGAATTTCCACTTGCAAAATAAATATAGACTGCAATCTCATCTCCTACGGTGTATTTTGTTCGTTCTTCCTCCTCGATTGCTCTAATTTCTTCAATAGTAAAGGGTGCACCGGTTTGATCGTCAATTACCGTTTCAATAATAGAAATACCGGAAGGCTTATTCACTCGCTCATTCAGAAATGTTCTAAACTGATCGAACGCCTGTTGAGAAGGTCTGTAGGCAGGGGAATATACAAATTCAACTGTAAGAGATTTATAAATGTCTGCAGATAAAAGGTCCTCTGCAGAAACACCCAGTGCTTTTAAATTTTCCGCCTTTGGATCATTGCTATTGTCACCTTCATCGTCTTTCTTACAAGCAATTACGACTAGAAATATAAATAAAAGAGGAATGATTTTTGTAAACTGAACTTTCATTAGTATAAATTTGTATTCTTAACAAACATAATCTTTAAATGCGCATTATGAAAATACGAACTCTCTTTTTAACGCTATTTTTATCAATTTGTTACTCCGGTTTTACTCAGGATATTACTTTTCAGCAGAAAATCATTAAATATCTAAAGCTGAATGGCACCGAACAACAATACAATAATGCATACGATGAAATGTTTGTGATGCTCAATCAGCAATTTAGTAACGCAAGTGTCCCTGAAGCCGAATGGAGTTCTTTAAAAACTAATAAAGAAGAGGATATTGCAAAGGTTTTGGGAATGTTGGCATCTGCTTACCGAAAGCACTTTACTGAAAACGAAATTGAAGAAATGAATACATTCTACAGTAGTTATGTTGGTTCCAAATTAGCAAAGCGCGAGGAAAAGATCACAGCCGAAGATAATAAAGAAGTGGTTTATTTCTTTCAGTCGGATGTTGGGAGAAAGATCACAGAAAAGCAGGAAGCCTTAAGTAAGGACATCGTTGAAATATCCGAATTCTGGAGTCGCGATCTTTTTATGGAAAAAATGAATGCTTTAACTGCTAAAGGCTATCAGCCGCAGCACTAAGTTTAGCCAGGTAATCCAGATTTTCGCCTCTAGCTACTATCTCAAAAGTTAAGTTAATGGCTAAACAAAGCTGTTCAAACCTTTGTTCATCGATGTATAGCCAGGGAAAAGGTTCACTTTTTTCACCTTTATATTGCATTGTAAACTCTAATTCGCCATAATAGTGGTCCTGCGGTACCCAAATTCCGCCATTTTCTTCGGAATCATACATGTATTTCAAATCGCTGGAATCAATAAGTATTTGTCCGTTGACCGATAATAATCTTTTTAAATGCGTTAAGTATTCTGAAACGTATTTTAATTTCTGAAATATTCCCGTTCCATTCATTAGTAGTAGAATGGTGTCAAACTTTTCGTTTTTCAGATCTAGTACATTTTGCTCTCGGGCGTCCTTAATTCCTCTAAGTTTGCATACTTCTATCGCACCCGGTGAGAGATCGATCGCCGTAATTTCCAGACCTTTATTTTGAAGATATATAGCATGGCTTCCGGCGCCACAGCCCACATCAAGGACTTTTCCCGTGGCGAGATCGAGGGCTTTTTGTTCTATTGAAGGCATTTCAGAAAAATCTCTAAACAAGTAGGGTAAGGGTAATTCATCTTCCTCGCTAATATTGGTTTCTGTGATGATGTCTTCAGAATAGTTTCCGAAGTAATAATCTAAAAGCGCTTTCCCTAGAATATCCTGCATTTCAATGATTTGATTTAAAGTATCTCGCTATTGTGTTGTACCCGTTTACGAAGCTTAGACTTCCTGATTTTTCCGAAAATGAGTTCAACTTTTTCTTTACTTTTACGGCATGGAAGAAATCCTTCGTAATTTACCGCAAAGAGCCAAAGATACGCATAACGAGAACAAAAAATTCTTTGCTAAGCTTAAGAAAAAGCCTCCCAAACAACTCGATGCTATTATGGCGAATTTGCACGAAGCTGAGTTTGAACGAACAGATTGTCTAAAGTGCGCTAATTGCTGCAAAACTACAGGTCCGTTGTTCACCGATAAAGACGTATCGCGAATTGCGAAACATTTCAGAATGAAGGAGCAACAGTTTATAGAAACCTATTTGCGAATAGACGAGGATAATGACTATGTGTTGCAAAGTGTGCCTTGTACATTTTTAGGACATGATAATTATTGTAGTATCTATGAGGTTCGTCCAAAGGCGTGCAGAGAATTTCCACATACCGACCGAAAGAAATTTCAGCAGATCTCGAATCTTACCTTAAAGAATGTAGCAATTTGTCCGGCGGCTTTCAATATTGTTGAAGAAATGAAGAAGCGGCTGTCTTTGTAGTTTCCGGTTTTAAGTTTTCAAGGTTATATCATCACTCCTCATCAAATACGACTGTCTACTGGGAATAAGACCGCCCAATTACGTTTTAATCGTACAACAAATACTTCTTTCTCTTAACGTTAAATGCGTCCAGATCATTCTGCCAACTTAACCTTATCTCTTGGGCACTAAACCCTTGTTCAATTTGCCGTTGTAGTTTCTTCGTTCCTGCCAGCGTTGTGAAAAAGTTGGTAAAAAAGTCCTTCTTTTTTCCATGGGCATTATAAGCATCGATAAGCCATTCCAGATTAATTTTATTTAGCTTCGGAAAATTACGAAGGTCTTTTCCATTACATAGCTCACCTTTAAATTTGGGATATTTTGCACCTTCGTTAGCCTGAGGCGTAAATTGAAACGGATAACTTTCCGAAGAAAAAGAAGGCGCGCCAAATATTTGAAATTGCATTTCGGTGCCCCGACCCGCACTTACAAAAGTGCCTTCAAAAAAACACAAACTCGGATACAGGTTAATAGCTTGGTCATTGGGAAGGTTTGGTGAAGGCTTTACAGGTAAGGAATATTTCTTGGCATGAGTGTAATTCTCCATTTCTATCACCGTGATCTCACAAGTTATATCATCTTTTAACCATTTCTCACCATTGATCATGTTTGCGTATTCGCCAATGGTCATCCCATGTACCACAGGAATGGGATGCATCCCAACAAAACTTTTGTGTTCCATTTCTAAAATGGGTCCGTCGATATAATGACCATTAGGGTTTGGTCTATCTAAAATTACAAGTGGTATTCCTGCTTCGGCACAGGCTTCCATTACGTAGTGTAAGGTCGAAATATAGGTGTAAAACCTTGCTCCTACATCCTGAATATCGAAAACCATGACCTCTATTCCTTCTAGTTGTTTAGGTGAAGGCTTTTTGTTTTTTCCGTAGAGAGAAATTAAGGGAATCCCCGTTTTAGTGTCCACACCGTCTTTTACCATTTCACCCGCATCTGCAGTTCCACGAAATCCGTGTTCGGGTGCATATACACTTTTAACGGTTATTTTATTGTTGAAAAGGTAATCTACCAAATGTTCATCTTTTGGAATCCTGGTAGAGGTTTTGGTGATCGGTTCGTCGCGAACATCAACAATTCTGGAAGTCTGATTTGCTACAACGCCAACCTTTTTACCTTTTAGAAGTGGAAGATATTCTGAAATTCTGTTAGCACCTACAATTATTTTTTCGGTTTTCAGGTTTACGTTCTCGACCTCTGGACTGTCCAGTTCCATCTTATCGTGAATCACTATCGAATCTGCGTCAGAATCATTTTTATTATTTGAACCACTTCCGCAGGAAAAACAAATGAATACCGCTAAGAAAAATGTATTTTTGAAAAAGGTAAACAGCATAAAAAGACTTGTGAATTTCGAATTTTTCATCGCCCGGCGCATTGTTGCTTCTAAGGAATATAAAAGTAGTATTTCGGCACCAATAATAAAAATTGCGATCACTGCAATTGCTCTGGGTATTATAATGATGTTAATCACCATTGCGACCAGTGCAGGGCTGCAACAAAAGATACGTGAGAAAGTATCTGCTTTTAATGGTGATATTATTATTAGCAACTTCGACACAAATTTCTCTAACGATTCGCAGATCCCCATCTCAAAAAATCAGGAATTCTATCCGGAATTCAATATCGTTGAAGGTGTTCGACATATACAAGTTACTGCTTCTAAAGGGGGAGTTATTCGCACTGCAACAGATTTTGAAGGAATTGTAGTAAAAGGGGTTGGTGATGATTATGATTGGCGTTATTTTTCAGAATTTCTCGTAGAAGGGAAGCTTCCAGCCTATACCGGCGAATTAAACACCAAGATCCTAGTTTCAACTTTTCTTGCAAATCGGCTAGGATTAAACGTAGGGGACAAGGTAGTAACCTATTTCTTTAATGAGGAAAGCTCAAAACCTCCTCGAAATGTGGGTTTCACTGTAGTTGGTCTATATAATAGTAGTTTTCAGCAATTTGATGAGCAATTCATCATCGCCGATATTAGACACATACAACGCCTTAACAAGTGGGAGAAAGACCAAATTGGGTCTTTTGAGATCTTTGTAAATGATTTCAACGATATTCAAAATATTGGTAATGAGGTGTACGAAGCAACTTCCAGCACGCTCGATACTCAAACCATCAGGAATAAATACTATTCTATTTTTGAATGGCTGGATCTGTTCGATTTCAACGTGGCGCTCATCATTGGAATCATGATCCTCGTTGCCGGCATTAATATGATAACCGCACTTTTAGTGTTAATCCTGGAACGAACACAAATGATCGGGATTTTAAAGGCACTTGGCAGCAGTGACTGGAGTGTTCGGAAAGTTTTTTTATACAATGCCATGTACTTAATTGGGGTGGGCCTGTTTTGGGGAAATTTGATAGGTTTAGGACTCCTTTTTATTCAGAAATACTTTAAACTCTTTCCGCTTGACCCGGACACCTATTATGTCACCGAAGCTCCTGTTTATATTGATATCGGTTATATCCTCGCATTAAACGCGGGAACCTTTATTTTGTGTTTATTGATGCTGTTAATACCGTCGTATATCATCTCAAAAATTTCTCCCGTAAAAGCGATTATGTTCGAGTAGTATTATTTTTTGGGCGTACACTAAAATAAATGGTTCACCTCACTTTAGTACATTGCTATACGCTTCAACCTGCCTGCCGGTAGGCAGTTCTCCAAAGCATAATAGTTGTGCGTAACAAACATATATCATACCTTTGCACCGCTTTAAAAATTACAATGGAATACGCAGAAAATATATTAGGTACTATTGGTAATACCCCACTCGTTAAGATCAACAAATTAGCCGAAGAAATTCCCGCATTGGTGTTGGCAAAATACGAAACTTTTAATCCGGGGAACTCGGTTAAAGACCGTATGGCACTTACCATGATCGAAGATGCAGAAGCAGACGGTCGACTAAAACCCGGAGGCACCATCATTGAGGGAACCAGCGGTAATACCGGAATGGGCCTGGCATTGGCAGCCATTGTTAAGGGCTATAAAATGATCTGTGTATTAAGTGACAAACAGAGCAAGGAAAAAATGGATATTCTTCGTGCCGTTGGTAGTGAAGTAGTGGTTTGCCCAACCGATGTTGCCCCCGAAGATCCTCGTTCCTATTATTCTACTTCAAAACGCTTGGCAGAAGAAACACCAAACAGTTGGTATGTGAATCAGTATGACAACCCAAGTAACACAAAAGCACATTACCAAAGCACTGGGCCCGAGATCTGGAAACAAACCGATGGCAAAGTGACACATTTCGTGGTAGGAGTGGGTACAGGCGGAACAATTAGCGGGGTTGGAAAATACTTAAAAGAACAGAACCCAAATATTAAAGTTTGGGGAATAGACACCTATGGCAGCGTTTTTAAAAAATACCATGAAACAGGTATTTTCGATGAGAAAGAGATCTATCCCTATGTTACCGAAGGTATTGGAGAAGATATTCTTCCCGAAAATGTAGACTTTAGTGTTATTGATGGCTTTACCAAGGTAACTGATAAGGATGCGGCGGTATATACTCAATTGCTTTCTAAGAAAGAAGGTATGTTCTTAGGGAACTCTGCGGGAGCAGCAATGAAAGGATTGCTCCAATTAAAAGAGCACTTCACTAAAGACGATTTAGTAGTTGTACTTTTCCACGATCACGGAAGTAGATATGTTGGGAAGATGTACAATGACGACTGGATGCGAAAGATGGGATATATAGACTAATCTTTTCTATCGCTTTACAAACTTGTGGGTCATTCGATTGCCGTTAGATAAGTGAAATTGGACAAAGTAAAGTCCGGAGGCTAAAGAAGACACATCTATTGAGTTAATCGGGCTGTTCTTTTTAGTAAGTATTACTTCACCCGTTAAATCATAGACAACAGCTTCATTAATATCGTCATAATTCTCTGATATTATTCTTAATTCCTTTCCTACCGGATTAGGATATACCTTTATTTCTATTTGCTCGAATTGGTTTGTAGCGAGTACGTAATCGCCATGTACTGCGATATCCCCTTCCGGAGAGGTAATAATAAGCGCTTTGTCGCCATTTGTTTCGTTAATTACCTCATAGGTATAAGTACGCAAACCACCTGTACCAAATAAGATTGTTCCAAGATACTGCCCTTCTAAAACACAATACGGTTCACAATCGCCTAAGGTAACACTGGCGTTATTCACGGTGAATGTCGTAGCATCAATTAAAACCGGAGGTTCGGAGTCGAAAAAACTATTAAAGTAAACGATCGCATTGACTTGAAAGCCTGAAGTGTCTTCAAAAAAACTTATACCCGGGTGATACTGTGGGTTACCGGGGTGTGGCTGCGTAACATTTATTGTTTCGCCGTCGATAACCATATAGTGTAATGTCCAATCGTCCAGGATCTCCTGTTGTGCTGTCGTAAATGCAGAAGTAAACAGCAGTATTAGAAGTACAAGTAAATTTTTCATAGCATATATCATTTAACTAAAGTTAGTAAAAAAAAGTTAAGATTAAATGTATCTCTTTAAAAATAAGATCATTAAGTAAAATTTTTTGTAGATTTAATACCTTCTTTGATGAGACTCCCACATTCTTTACTCTTATGAAAGAAGATTTTTTGCATTATGTGTGGAAGTTTCAGAAGTTTAACAAAAGTGATTTGATCACCACCAGTGGAAGTACACTTAAAGTGATCACTCCCGGATCTCATAACCATAATTCGGGTCCGGATTTCTTTAACTCGAAAATCAGTGTCGCAGGTCAGTTATGGGCGGGAAATGTTGAGGTTCATTTAAAGGCTTCAGATTGGTACGCTCATAATCATCATCACGACCCTGCCTTTGGGAATGTAATTTTACATGTGGTTTGGGAACACGACGCCGATGTTTTCCGAAGTGATAATTCGGTTATTCCTACAGTAGCACTCAAAAGCGTAATTAAGGCCGATACTTTATCGGGTTACTACCATTTGTTTTCAGAAAAAAACAATTGGATCAATTGCGAAAGAAACTTCGCATCTATAGATCGTTTTGCATTGGAAAATTGGTTAGAATGTCTGTTTTTCGAGCGTTTGGAGCGCAAGCAGGAACTTATAATCAATGAACTAAACAGTTTAAAGAATGATTGGGAAGCGCTCCTTTTCAGATTGCTTTGTACGAATTTTGGTGTTAAAGTGAATAGTGACTCTTTTTTGAGTATTTCGCAGTCGATGGATTTTACAATAGTTAAAAAATGCAGCAGGCATAAGTTAGAACTGGAGGCTTTGTTATTAGGGCAAGCAGGAATATTGAGTAAGGAATTAGACGATGATTACTTTAATGATCTCAAATCTCATTATGGTTTTCTTCGTAGGAAATTTAATCTTCATAACGACTCGATTGTCCCGCCGAAGTTTTTCCGATTAAGACCTTCGAGTTTTCCAACGCTCCGTCTATCACAATTGGCGCATTTATATGCCAAGAGGAAAAGACTCTTTTCGGAAATAATTGAATTTAAAGAATTGGCAGACTTTTACGAACTGTTTGATATTTCGGCAAGTGAATATTGGGACACACATTACAATTTCGGTACATCATCAAGGTTTTCTAAAAAGCGTCTTAACAAAAAGTTTATTCATTTAATAATTTTAAACACTGTTATTCCTATAAAGTTTTGTTATGCAAAATACCTGGGGAAAGATTCTATTGAAGAATTGATACATTTGGCGAGAAGTATTCCAAAGGAAGAAAACTCGCTTATTAAAGGATTTAAGGGTATCGGTTTTAGCGCAACTCATGCGATGCACTCGCAAGCGCTAATTCAGTTGAAAACGGAATATTGTGATAAAAACAGATGTTTGCAATGTGGAATCGGGGCTAGGATTTTAAAAGGGTAGAAAGTGGATTCTTCAGTTAAAAATAGTAATTTGCACTCATGCTTAGAACGGTGTATAAAATACGGCATTACCTTGAAAAGCGGGGCTTTTATGTTAGCTCAAGGTTAGCAGACAGATTAGGGATGCGAGCACGAAGCGTGCGTCTGTTTTTTATATACGTTTCCTTTGCTACTATGGGAGTTGGGTTTGCGTTGTATTTAACTTTTGCATTTCTGTTAAAATTGAAGGATTTGGTGTTTACCAAACGAACATCCGTTTTTGATCTATGAGAAGAATATTTCATTCAAAAATATTAGGATCACTTTTCTTACTCGTGTTTGTTTTTTTAGCCGGGGTAGTAGGTTATAGAATGATTTCGGGGTATACCTGGGTTGATGCCCTTTACATGACCGTCATCACAATAACAACCGTTGGTTTCGGTGAAGTTCAGCCCTTGAGCGATACGGAAAAAATATTTACCTCACTTTTTATACTTTCAAGTATATTTATAGTAGGTTATGCTATTTCGGTGATTACCGAATATCTGTTAAACAAGAATAATATTGGAAACTTAAGAGAGAAAAAGGTGCATAAAAAAATTGAATCAATGTCAGATCATGTCGTGGTATGTGGTTATGGCCGAAACGGAAAACAGGCGGTACAGAAATTATTGGCTTATAATAAGTCCTTTGTGATAATTGAAAGAAATGAAGAAATAGTAGAACGTTTTTCTGAAGAGAGAACACCTTTTGTTTTAGGAGATGCCAGCGAAGATGAGGTTTTAATGAAAGCGGGAATTGACAGAGCTACTACTTTAATTTGTACGCTTCCCAGTGATGCCGATAATTTATTTATTGTGCTATCTGCGCGACAAATAAACAAAAACCTCACTATTATTAGTCGGGCTTCAGAAGAAACAAGCTATAAAAAATTAAAACTTGCAGGGGCAAATAATGTAATTATGCCAGACAAGATTGGCGGAGAACATATGGCGTCGCTTGTAGTTGTGCCCGACTTAATCGAATTTCTCGATAATCTCTCAGTTTCGGGCGAAAATGACAGTATGAACGTGGAGCAAATCCCTTTTGAAAAAGTTTGTCCGGATGGTAAGGAACAGGCGATTAGAGAACTCGATCTCCGGAAAAAAACAGGATGCTCAATAATTGGCTACAAAACTGAGAAAGGAGAATATATTGTTAATCCCGAACCTTCTTTAGTTATCAAAAAAAATTCGAAATTAATCTTAATAGGGCGTTCTAATCAAATTGAAAACCTAAAACGTCTTTATCAGGTATAATTACTCGTTAGCAATTATTTCATTAAAAACTTGAAAACACTAGTTTTTTTTAGCATCTTGCTAAGCCGAAAAAAATATTGTCAAACTTAAAAATCCATTATGAAGAGATATCTTCTTTCACTTTTTACATTCCTAACCCCATTTTTAACTTTTGCTCAAGAAATTGAAGAAGTTGGTATAGACCAAAAAATAGACGAGTTTTTTACTCCCATTGCCGATGCAGCTACTAATTTGGTGTTTTTTCCAATTTTTGGAACACCCTTCGTACTAATTCTTCTGGTAGGTAGTGCAGCCTTTTTTACTATTTATTTCGGTTTTCCTAATATCAGATTTTTTGGGAAAGCGATTAATACCGTACGAGGTAAGTATGAAGATATCGAGAAATACGGAGCGAAAGAATTGTACGGAGAAGACGGAATAGCTCAAGGGCAGGACATGACTAAAGTGGACAGTCTTGATAAACATCTGGAAACTGTAGATGAACTGGCTATCGATGGCGATATTGTTGATACAATTAGAGATGAAAGTTCAGATGGAGAGGTATCTCACTTTCAAGCCCTTGCTACTGCTGTTTCAGGAACCGTTGGAAACGGAAATATTGCCGGGGTTGCCTTAGCGATCGCATTAGGGGGACCGGGTGCAACTTTCTGGATGATCGTTTGTGGACTACTAGGGATGTCTACAAAATTCGTTGAATGTACCCTGGGTGTACAATATAGAGATGTTGGTCCCGATGGAACCGTTTATGGTGGTCCCATGTATTACATAAGTAAAGGACTTAAAGACAGAGGTTTTAAAACCATAGGGAAAATTGCGGCTGGTTTATTTGCCGTGTTTTGTATTGGTGGTTCATTTGGTGGTGGAAACGCCGCACAATCTAATCAGGCAACCATCGTATTAAAAGAACTTTTCAATTGGGAAAGTACCGCTGCAGGTGCAATTGTTGGAGTTGTATTAGCAATTGTTGTAGGAATTATTATTATTGGAGGTATTAAAAGAATTGCTCAGGTTACAGAAAAAGTGGTGCCTTTTATGGCGGTCCTTTATATTTTATGCTGTTTGTATATAATTTTTAGTAATTATACTTTTATCGACGATGCAATTGGTCTTATCGTGTCTGAAGCCTTTAATCCTACGGCAATAGGTGTAGGAAGTTTAATTGGTGTGCTTCTCGTTGGTTTTCAAAGAGCAGCATTCTCTAATGAGGCCGGTGCCGGATCTGCATCTATCGCTCACTCGGCAGTAAAAACGAAATATTCTGCTTCCGAAGGATTAGTAGCCTTGTTAGAGCCATTTATCGATACGGTTGTAATTTGTACGATGACAGCCTTAGTAATTATTATATTTAATTTTGGTGGTTTCTTCGAATATGGTGGTGATGGCACAGGAGTAGTACTTATAGACGGATTACCGTACGAAGGAGCAGGAATAACATCGAAGGCTTTCGCAGAGTATATTCCTTACTCGAAAGTATTCTTAACAATAGCGGTTGTGTTATTTGCCGTTTCTACAATGATTTCTTGGTCTTACTACGGACTACAGTCATGGAAATTCCTCTTTGGAAGAGGTAAGGCGGCAGATCTTACATATAAGTTTTTATTCTTAGCATTCGTTGTAATTGGAGCTGCAGCCAGTATGAACTCTATCTGGGCATTCTCTGATGCAATGATCTTTGCGATGGTCTTCCCTAACATGATTGGTCTCTACTTCCTATTCCCTGTTGTGAAAAAACAATTGAATAGATATCTAGATGCCATCAAAATGAAACGAGAAGCTATAGAATAAAAGAAGTAAAAAGTAGGAAGAAATTTAAGGAGATAACCCCGATTTCGACAACTTTTATTAATTTTAGCCTTGTAAAATATCAACTCCCCGGTTTTTAAAGCTAGGAGTTATGAATTCATTAAAATCCCAATTCGTGTTCAATGCGCAACAACGTCTTGGGATTTTGCTTCTAGCGATTTTAATTGCTGCTTCTCTCGGTGTTTATCATTTTTATTCCTTCGGAAAGGAACGTGTTTTAGATATTTCTTCTCCCGAAATAATTGCGTTACAAACACATATTGATTCTTTACGTACAGTTGAAGCGGAAGCCCGTAAACCGAAACAATATCCTTTTAATCCAAATTTTATAACCGATTACAAAGCGTATACGCTTGGGATGTCTCCCCGGGAGTTTGACCGATTAAAACTATATCGAAGTAAAGATCAATGGATTAATTCAGTTGCAGACTTTAAAAAAGTGACGAAAGTTTCAGATTCATTGATGGATATAATAAGTACGTTGTTTAAATTTCCCGAGTGGATCACAAATCCGAAGCCGAAAACACAAAAGATCTCAAATGAATTTTCAGAAAAAAGCTATTCAGCAAAAACAGATTTGAATATCGCGACGGCAGAACAACTTCAGCAGGTAAGTGGGATAGGTGAGGCTCTTAGTTCACGAATCGTTAATTACAGGGAACAATTGGGTGGCTTTGTCTCAGATCTGCAATTGTACAATGTATATGGGTTAAAGGAAGATGTTGTAAAACGAACGCTCAATTTGTTTACGGTTAAGACACCAAAAGAACTCATAAAGCTAGATTTAAACACGTCATCTGCTTCAGATATTGCTACGATTCCCGGTATTTCTTTCGATCTTGCTAAAGAGATATGGGAGTTTAGAATTCTGCGAGAGCGCATAGAAGACTTTTCAGAATTGGAAAAAATAGAAGGTTTAACAGCTTCGAAAATAGCGCTAATTCAACTATATTTGTCCATTGACTAAAAAAGGGCTATTTTATTTCATTGTATACTAAAATACTTCCCAAATACTATAAAAAAATTATTTATGAGTAAGATGTACTTTACAGAGGAACATGATTTTTTCAGAAAAAGTTTTCAGGATTTTTTACAAAAAGAGGTTGTTCCTCATATTGAAAAGTGGGAAGAAACCGGTCATATAGAGCGCTTTATATGGGAGAAGTTTGGTGAGATGGGTTACTTTGGTTTGGCTTATCCCGAGCAATATGGAGGCATGGACCTAGATCTGTTCTATACTGTAATCTTTCTGGAAGAAATGCAAAAGATCAATTCGGGTGGATTTGCAGCCGCTATGTGGGCACATGCCTATCTGGCGATGACACACCTCAATAAGGAGGGGAATCATGAACAAAAGGAAAAGTATCTTGCTCCAAGTATTACCGGGGAAAAGATTGGGTGCCTTTGTATTACAGAACCATTTGGAGGAAGCGATGTTGGAGGGATGCGAACCACAGCTGTAAAACAAGGAGATAAGTACATTATTAATGGTTCCAAGACATTTATTACTAATGGAGTTTATAGTGATTACCTCGTAGTAGCCGCTAAAACTTCCCCTGAACTTGGCAACAAGGGGATTAGCATTTTTGTGATGGACCGAGATGCGAAAGGAATTTCGGCAACGAAACTTGATAAATTAGGATGGAGAGCGAGTGACACAGGTGAGATTGCATTCGATAATGTTGAAATCCCGGTTGAGAATTTAATGGGTGAAGAAAATAAAGGTTTCCCGTATATAATGCAGCATTTCGCGCTGGAGCGCCTTATCATGGGTATTAACGCCCATGCAAGAAGTGAATTTGCATTAGATTATACCATTCAATATATGAAAGACCGCATGGCGTTTGGACAGTCGATTTCAAAGTTTCAGGCCTTGCGTCACAAAGTGGCTCAACTCTCTGCAGAGGTTGAAGTGTGCAAAAGTTTTAATTATACAACCGCAAAGCGACTGAATGATGGTGAGTATGTAGTAAAGGAAGCGACCATGTCTAAATTAATTTCCACCAAGGTGGCAGATGAAGTGATGTATGACTGCTTGCAACTTTTAGGAGGTTATGGTTATATGGAAGAGTATCCGTTGGCGCGTTTACTTCGCGACAGTAGATTAGGGCCAATTGGGGGTGGTACTTCAGAAATACTAAGAGAGATTATAGCAAAAATGATCATAGATGGGAAAGACTACAAGCCCGCCACTTAGGATGTTGCTTTAAAGAATTTTACTTATGGTCTAATGTTTGAGATCACCTGTTTGAACTTAACCTAAAATTGAGTCACAAATGAAAAATCATTATTTAAAACATTTTGTCGCTGCATTGGTTTGCATAGCATCCTTTAGCGTTCATGCTCAAAAAGAACTAAAAAGCAGAATTGTCGATTTTACAACCTATGAGCCTATTGAGAATGCAAGTATATACGTGCAGAATAGTACGGTAGGAACTGTAAGTAATTCGGATGGTAAATTTATTCTCTCCGTGCCAAGAGAATTGGTGAATGATACATTGGTGATCTCGTCTATCGGATTTAAAAGTTTTAAGACCACCATTGATGATTTTGATGGTTCAATGGATATATTTTTAGAAGAGGACATAGCTTCTTTGGATGAAATATTATTAGTTGCCGAAACAAGGCCTAAAACCGGAAATGAGATCGTGCTTAGAGCTATCGAGGAACTTCCGGATAATCTACCCGAGGAGCCATATTTACAGAAAGGATTTTTACGACATAAGGAACGAAATACCAAAGAATATAAATGGCTTATAGAAAGTGCTATCACTTTATACGATTCCAGTTATGCTTCAGGGGCTCGAAAAAATCTTAGAATAAACGTAGATGAAACCCGTAAAAGTTACGATTTAAGAGATGTAGATAGTTTGTACGCTTATACGGCGTATCTTAAAAACCGAACGAACAATAAGGCGCTAAGGTCAAAAAACCTAAGAAGAGATACTATAAAAACGGCATCCTTAATAAACGCGATAAAATGGAATGATGAACGAGTAAATGGCTTGGATAAATTGTTTAGAGGTAAGCTGAATTTATTTAGAAATGCAAATATGTCTAAAGCCCTATTTGGTGACGGTCTTCTTGAAAAGCACCAATTTAGATTAGATACAGTCTTAGTAGAGAATGATAAAAAGCTTTATAAGATCGAAATATTAAAAGGTAAGGATTATGTTGGGTTAAATACACCTAATATTTATAATGAAGGTTTTGAAGCGAAAGGTTGGTTGTATATAGATTGGGATAGTTATGCTGTTAAGAAGGTGGAATATCAATTAATTGCAGCTTCCGAAAATCAGAAGAGACGAAGTAAAAGCTTGTTTGGAACGTTGATTAATCATAAATTGATCATGACCTATATGGAGTATCAGGACAGAATGTATCCAAAATACATTTATTATGAAACTCCAAAACTTGTAAATGCCGGCGACCGTTCTTCAGATCAGGTTGATAAAGATGGAAATCCAACTCAGGATAAGAATGAGTTCTACTACAATACGGTTCAGGAGATAGTTTTTACCGAAATTATTCGGGATTCAACGGTTGTTTCCGAAGTAAGAACAGAAAATTGGTCGGAAGATATTTTTTCGCCTCGTCCCTATAACCCCGATTTTTGGGAGAACTATAATGTGCTTTTAGAGAGTGAAGAAGAAGATCAGCTAATACGTGATCTAAGCAAACGAGCTTCTTTATACAAGCAATAGTTTAATGAAATAAAAAAAACTAAAAAACTGTAAGCTAGAATTTAAAATCTGTTTATATTTGCCGTCCAAAAGAGAGGAGGTTAAGACACTATGTTAATAATACCAATAAAAGAAGGAGAAAATATCGATAGAGCGCTAAAACGTTTTAAGCGTAAGTTCGATCGTACAGGTACTATGCGTCAGCTACGTGCACGTCAGGCTTTTACTAAGCCGTCTGTTGCTAGAAGAAAAGAAATTCAGAAAGCACAATACATACAAGGACTTAGAGACGCTGAAGAAATTTAGTGTATTTCTGCAAAGGCAGGAATCTCTTTAATATATAATCCGTTACTTTATAAGTAGCGGATTTTTTTTGTTTTAAAGTTTAGTTGTTGAATCTTCCGTATTTTTACCAGCCACGAATTATCAATTTTATGTCGTTTAAAGCCTTTATCGAGTATCTTCAGCTGGAAAAAAAATATTCGGCACACACGATCACTGCATATCAAAACGATTTAGATAGTTTCTTTTTATTTATTTCTGAAACTTATGATGTTTCCGAAGGAAAAGAAGTTAATTATGCCATGATTAGGAGTTGGATCGTTTCTTTGGTGGATTCGGGTATTTCAAACCGAAGCGTTAACCGAAAAGTTTCCTCTTTAAAATCGTATTATAAATTTCTTCTGAAAACCAAACAGATCGATGTGAGCCCGTTGCTAAAACACAAAGCCTTAAAAGTTGCTAAGAAAATACAGGTCCCTTTTTCGGAAGCTGAAATAGAAGATGTTTTAAGTTTATGGCAAGAGGCAGATGATTTTGAAGGGCTGCGTAATAAGCTAATTGTAGAGCTTTTTTACAGTACAGGTATAAGAAGAACCGAGTTGGTGAATTTAAAGCTAGCAGATGTGTCTATTGCACAAAAGACAATAAAAGTGCTTGGTAAACGAAATAAAGAACGAATAATCCCTTTGTTGACTTCTGTCGTGAAAACAATTGATGATTATATAAAGGAGCGCTCTGCTATAATAAACATAAAAGATAAAGAGTTTTTGTTTGTATCTGAAAAGGGAGTTAAAATTTATGAAACGCTTGTCTACAGAATTATAAATTCATATTTTAGTAAAGCATCTGAGAAAGTGAAAAAGAGTCCGCATATCTTGCGACATTCTTTTGCGACACATCTTTTAAACGAAGGTGCCGATTTAAATTCAGTAAAAGAACTACTTGGGCATTCGAGTTTGGCATCCACGCAGGTATATACTCATAATAGCATTGCGAAATTAAAGGAGGTCTACAGCAACTCACATCCCCGAAATTCTAAATAAATAATTTAAAAACTAAACGCGTATGAAGGTAAATGTTCAGGCTCCTAATTTTACAGCCAAGGACGAGCTTATAGAGTTCGTTGAAAGAAGACTAACAAAACTGGAACAGTTTTACGATCGTATCATTTTCGCCGATGTATTTTTAAAAGTTCAAAAGACAAGTGAAAAGCAGAATAAATGTGTAGAGGTTTTACTAAGCGTACCCGGAGGAGATCTCATAGTTAAAAAGGAAGCTAAAAGTTTTGAAGAGGGTACAGATGAGTGTGTTCAATCTTTAGAAAGGCAGTTAAAAAAAAGAAAGCAAAAATTAAGAGCATTTTTCTAAGATAATTTTCGAAAAAAGTTTTTTTAAAAAAATAATTTATATACATTTGCAGTCCGTTAGAAATAGCGGACTTTTTTATGGCTAAAAAGTCGTGGAAAAGCCGATGTAGCTCAGCTGGCTAGAGCAGCTGATTTGTAATCAGCAGGTCGTGGGTTCGAGTCCCTCCATCGGCTCTTTGAAAAGTGAGAAACGCAAAGGGATATTTAAGGCAAAGTTAATTTTGTTTTAGTTATAATGAGGGACGAGAAGTTTATCCTGAGCGCAGTCGAAGGGAGTCCCTCCATCGGCTCTTTGAAAAGTGAGAAACGCAAAGGGATATTTAAGGCAAAGTTAATTTTGTTTTAGTTATAATGAGGGACGAGAAGTTTATCCTGAGCGCAGTCGAAGGGAGTCCCTCCATCGGCTCTCTTTTAAGAGAAGTGTTCTTAGAAATAAAGTAACGATTTTGGGGAGATACTCAAGCGGCCAACGAGGGCAGACTGTAAATCTGCTGACTACGTCTTCGCAGGTTCGAATCCTGCTCTCCCCACATAGAATTTTTTAGAAAATTCGTAGAAAGCTTGCTTTCTTAAGGATTTGAGAAAAAATTCTTTGGATTGGGTTACCAATCCAGGATCACCGACAGCGTGCTTCGAAGCTTTAGCGAAGAAGTAGCGTGAGGTAATCCATAAATGATTGGGTTACCAATCCAGGATCACCGATAGCGTACTTCGAAGCTTTATCGAAGAAGTAGCGTGAGGTAATCCACAAATGATTGGGTTACCAATCTAGGATCACCAATAAACGGGAAGTGATCAAAAATTTGAAATATTGTGATACCATTAATTTTGAATTCATTTTTTGAATTTAAAGATTATAAACGCGGGAGTAGCTCAGTTGGTAGAGCGTCAGCCTTCCAAGCTGAATGTCGCCGGTTCGAACCCGGTCTCCCGCTCTAAAATAATTAGTAATCATAGATAGTGTTTGGTTTCTAATTATAATTTTGAGTTTAAAGTTTGTGAATTAAACTTGAAACCTTAAACTCTAAACCTGCAATCCATTAAGCCGGTGTAGCTCAGGGGTAGAGCGTTTCCTTGGTAAGGAAGAGGTCATGGGTTCAATTCCCATCATTGGCTCAACTTAGATTACAATTAAACACTAATATATAACTAAGATTAAATTAATACAAAATGGCAAAAGCAACATATGATCGTTCGAAGCCCCACTTAAATGTAGGTACTATTGGACACGTAGATCACGGTAAAACAACATTAACTGCTGCTATTACTAAAGTAATGGCAGACGCTGGTTTTTCAGAAGCAAGGTCTTTTGATCAAATTGATAATGCTCCTGAAGAAAAAGAAAGAGGTATTACAATTAACTCTTCACACGTAGAGTACCAAACAGCTAATCGTCACTACGCTCACGTTGACTGTCCTGGTCACGCGGATTACGTAAAGAACATGGTAACTGGTGCTGCGCAAATGGATGGTGCTATCTTAGTAGTAGCTGCTACAGATGGTCCAATGCCACAAACTCGTGAGCACATCCTTTTAGGACGTCAGGTTGGTATTCCACGTATCGTTGTATTCATGAATAAAGTGGATATGGTTGATGATGAAGAATTATTAGAATTAGTAGAAATGGAAATTAGAGATCTTCTTTCTTTCTACGAATATGATGGAGATAATGGTCCTGTAATCGCTGGTTCTGCACTTGGTGCTTTGAACGGTGAGCAAAAATGGGTTGATACGGTTATGCAATTAATGGAGGCTGTTGATTCTTGGATCGAAGAACCAACACGTGAAATCGACAAGCCATTCTTGATGCCTATCGAAGATGTATTCTCTATTACAGGTCGTGGTACTGTTGCGACTGGTCGTATTGAAACTGGTGTGGCAAATACTGGAGACCCTGTAGAGATCATTGGTATGGGAGCTGAAAAATTGACTTCTACTATTACAGGTATTGAAATGTTCCGTCAGATTCTTGATAGAGGTGAGGCTGGAGATAATGCAGGTATTCTTTTAAGAGGTATTGAGAAAACTCAAATCTCAAGAGGAATGGTAATCTGTAAGCCAGGTTCTGTAACTCCACACGCTAAGTTCAAAGCTGAGGTTTACGTACTTAAAAAAGAAGAAGGTGGACGTCACACTCCATTCCATAACAACTACCGTCCACAATTTTACGTTCGTACAACCGACGTAACTGGAAACATTAGTCTTCCTGATGGAGTTGAAATGGTAATGCCAGGAGATAACCTTACTATTCACGTAGAGCTTATTCAGCCAATTGCGATGAATGTTGGTCTTCGTTTTGCGATCCGTGAGGGTGGTAGAACTGTAGGAGCTGGTCAGGTTACTGAGATTTTAGACTAATACTCTAATTATAAATAACAAGTAAAGGTGTCCTCCATTATGGCGGACGCCTTGACTTTTATAACGGGTTAACCTTGTCCCGATTATTATCGGGGGTTTGGAAAAATATACCCTAATACGGGTTTACCTGCCTGTCGGCAGACAGGGCTCAGAACTGAGCAGCAAGTGACCTGATAGATTTTTTTAGAAGTGTTTAGAGTTTTATCGATCACTTCTTAGGTATACGGGTTTACCTGCCTGCCGGCAGGCAGGGCTCAGAACTGAGCGACAAGTGGCCTGTTAGATTTTTATAGAAGTGCTTTAAATTTTATCGATCACTTCTTAGGTATACGGGTTTAGCTCAGTTGGTAGAGCACTGGTCTCCAAAACCAGGTGTCGTGAGTTCGAGTCTCGCAACCCGTGCGAAGAATGAAATAGTTTCTTTAGAAGTATAGTAGCTTCGGAAAAATGAATTGCATGAAACGAGAAGTTCATCCCGAGCTAGGTCGAGGGGAGTCTCGCAACCCGTGCAAAAATTGACATAGTTCTTTAGAAGCGAATTTTCTCTTCCGAAGAAAAAGAATTTATTAAACAGCAATAATATGGTAAACTATATTAAAGAATCTTATAACGAACTACGTAATCATGTTACGTGGACACCTTGGTCTGAAGCACAACGTCTCACAGTTATTGTTGCGGTGTTTTCAATTGTATTGGCTTTAGCTGTTTGGGGAGTTGATTCGGTGTTTAGTAAAGTGATTAGTTATTATTTTGATTTGATTAAGTCGTAAGTTAATGATGACTGAAACAAAAAGTACAAAGAAGTGGTATGTTGTCCGTTCGGTTAGTGGACAAGAGAACAAGATCAAAGCGTATATCGAATCTGAGATCACGCGCCTAAATCTTGAAGATTATATTGAGCAGGTTCTCGTTCCAACCGAAAAAGTGATACAAATTCGCAACGGAAAGAAAGTAAACAAAGAAAGAGTTTATTTTCCGGGATATATTATGATCCAAGCGAATTTGGGAGGTGAGATACCACACATTATAAAATCAATTAATGGAGTGATTGGTTTCTTAGGGGAGACAAAAGGTGGAGAGCCTGTTCCATTAAGACAGTCTGAAGTAAATAGAATGCTTGGAAAGGTTGATGAGTTGTCTGTTAAAGATGAAAATGTCAATATTCCTTATGTAATTGGTGAGACTGTAAAGGTTATCGACGGACCGTTTAATGGATTTAACGGAACGGTTGAAAAGATAAATGAAGAAAAGCGTAAGCTTGAGGTAATGGTAAAGATTTTCGGAAGAAAGACACCATTAGAATTAAGCTATATGCAAGTTGAAAAAGTTTAATTGTTACACGCTATAATAGGTTTTTTCTTAGGCTTCCACTTTAGAAAAACCAAATTAAAATTTTTAAAATGGCAAAAGAAGTAGGTAAAGTAGTAAAGTTGCAAGTTCGTGGAGGTGCCGCTAACCCGTCGCCACCAGTTGGACCAGCTTTAGGTGCTGCCGGTGTGAACATTATGGAGTTCTGTAAGCAGTTTAATGCTAGAACTCAGGATAAGCAAGGAAAAGTATTACCTGTACAGATTACGGTGTATAAAGACAAGTCTTTCGACTTTGTTATTAAAACGCCTCCTGCTGCAGTGCAGATCCTTGAAGCCGCTAAGACCAAAAAAGGTTCTGGTGAGCCACACGTTAAGAAAGTAGCAACTATCTCTTGGGATCAAGTTAGAACTATTGCAGAAGACAAAATGCCCGATTTAAATGCATTTACGGTTGAATCTGCTATGAAAATGGTAGCTGGAACTGCAAGATCAATGGGTGTGAAAATAAAAGGTGCTGCACCTTTTTAATCAAGAAAAAGAATCTATAAAATGGCAAGATTAACAAAAAAGCAAAAGGAAAATTCTGCAAAGGTTGAGTCTAAGACTTACTCTGTAGCAGAAGCTTCAGCTTTAATAAAAGAAATCTCCAACGTAAATTTCGATCCTTCTGTAGACTTAGCGGTGCGTCTTAATGTAGACCCACGTAAGGCAAATCAGATGGTTAGAGGAGTAGTTACCTTACCACACGGTACAGGTAAGGATGTGAAAGTGTTGGCATTGGTAACTCCAGATAAGGAGGCCGAAGCTACAGCAGCCGGAGCAGATTATGTTGGTTTAGACGAGTACCTCGAGAAAATTAAAGGAGGTTGGACAGATGTTGACGTAATTGTAACAATGCCGAGTGTTATGGGTAAATTAGGACCATTAGGACGTGTTTTAGGACCTCGTGGATTAATGCCTAATCCAAAGACTGGTACTGTAACAATGGACGTTGCTAAAGCAGTTTCGGATGTGAAAGCCGGTAAAATTGACTTTAAAGTTGATAAAACAGGAATCGTTCACGCAGCAGTTGGAAAAGCATCATTCGATGCTGAGAAAATTGCCGGAAATGCAAGAGAATTATTAACTACCCTGGTAAAATTGAAGCCTCAATCGGCAAAAGGTGTTTATATTAAGAGCATCTATATGTCTAGTACAATGAGTCCTAGTGTTGAGATTGATACTAAAAGATTTACTGAGCAGTAAAAGTTAGAACTTATGACAAGAGAAGAAAAATCACAAGTAATTGAAAATTTAACTGCACAGTTGACCGATAATCCTATTATTTATTTAGCGGATATTTCGGGTCTTGATGCAGGATCTACTTCAAATTTACGTCGTGCTTGTTTTAAAGCAGGAGTTAAATTAGCGGTAGTAAAAAATACATTGCTTAAGAAAGCAATGGAGAATTCTGATAAGGAGTTTGGTCAATTAACCGAAACACTTAAAGGAAATACATCTTTACTATTTTCAGAAACAGGAAATGCACCTGCTAAGGTGATCAAGGAATTCAGAAAAAAATCTGATAAGCCTTTACTTAAAGGAGCATTTATCGAAGAAGCTATTTATGTTGGTGATGATCAATTAGATAAATTGGTTGACATTAAATCTAAAGAAGAACTTCTTGGAGATATCATTGGGTTGTTACAATCGCCTGCTAAGAACGTTATTTCTGCACTTAAAAGTGGTGGAAGTACACTTTCAGGTCTTGTTAAGACTCTTTCTGAAAGAGAAGGATAATACATATTGCACTAATTAAATTATATAATAAATTAAAATTTTTAAAACGATAGAAAATGGCAGATTTAAAAGATTTCGCAGAACAATTAGTTAACTTAACTGTAAAAGAAGTTAATGAGTTAGCTACTATATTAAAAGACGAGTACGGTATCGAGCCTGCTGCTGCAGCTGTTGCTGTTGCTGCTGGTGGTGGTGCTGCCGGTGGAGACGCAGCTGAAGAAAAGTCAGAATTTGACGTAATTCTTAAAGCAGCTGGTGCTTCTAAATTAGCAGTTGTTAAATTGGTAAAAGAATTAACCGGAGCTGGTCTTAAAGATGCAAAAGAATTAGTTGATAACGCTCCTTCTCCAATTAAGGAAGGTATCGCAAAAGACGAAGCTGAAGCTCTTAAAGCACAATTAGAAGAAGCAGGAGCAGAGGTTGAGCTTAAGTAAGCTCTCACTGTTTTAAACCTTAAGGTTTAGGTCTTCCATTTCGATGGAAAGACCTAAACCATTTTGTGTATATAAAGGTTTACATTTTTAGCATATACACAGTCACACTTTATTTTAATTAAAATTCCGTCCATAGATGTCAGCAACGCAAACTGAAAGATTGAATTTTTCATCTGTAAAGAATAAGCCGGACTACCCGGATTTTCTGGATATTCAGATTAAATCCTTCCAGGATTTTTTCCAGTTGGAAACAAAGTCAGAAGAAAGAGGCCAAGAAGGGCTTTATAAGACCTTTCTAGAGAATTTCCCTATTACCGACACTCGCAACCAATTTGTATTAGAGTTTTTAGATTATTTCGTGGACCCACCAAGATATTCAATTCAAGAATGTATTGAGCGTGGTCTAACTTATAGTGTGCCATTAAAAGCACGTCTAAAATTATACTGTACAGATCCGGAACACGAAGATTTCGAAACTATCGTACAAGATGTTTATTTAGGTACGATTCCTTATATGACTCCAAGTGGTACATTTTGTATTAACGGGGCAGAACGTGTTGTCGTGTCACAGTTACACCGTTCTCCTGGTGTATTCTTTGGACAATCGTTTCACGCAAATGGAACAAAATTATATTCTGCCAGAGTAATTCCTTTTAAAGGTTCCTGGATAGAATTTGCTACCGATATTAACAGCGTTATGTACGCTTATATCGATAGAAAGAAAAAATTACCCGTAACAACTCTTTTCCGTGCGATCGGTTTTGAAAGAGATAAGGATATCCTGGAGATCTTTGATCTTGCTGAAGAAATTAAAGCTTCAAAAACAGGGCTTAAGAAATATCTTGGGAGAAAGCTTGCTGCACGTGTTCTTAAAACATGGCATGAGGATTTCGTAGATGAAGATACTGGAGAGGTTGTTTCTATTGAACGAAATGAGATCGTTTTAGATCGTGATACGGTTCTTGAAAAAGAACATATCGACGAGATAATCGATTCCGGTTCAAAAACAATCCTTTTACATAAGGAGGATAATCATTTAGCAGATTATGCAATTATCCATAACACCTTGCAAAAGGATCCTACCAATTCAGAAAAAGAAGCGGTAGAACATATTTACAGACAATTACGTAACGCAGAGCCGCCCGATGAGGAAACCGCGCGAGGAATCATCAATAAGTTGTTCTTTAGTGATCAACGATACAATCTTGGTGAAGTAGGTCGTTACCGAATGAATAAAAAACTGGGTCTTGATATTGCAATGGATAAGCAAGTGCTTACCAAGGAAGATATCATTACTATTGTTAAATACTTGATAGAGTTAATTAACTCGAAAGCAGAGATTGATGATATCGATCACTTGTCAAACCGTCGTGTACGTACTGTAGGTGAGCAATTGTCTTCTCAATTCGGCGTTGGTTTAGCTCGTATGGCTCGTACTATTCGTGAACGTATGAATGTACGTGATAACGAAGTGTTTACGCCAATCGATTTGATTAATGCGAAGACCTTGTCTTCAGTTATTAATTCTTTCTTCGGAACAAACCAGCTGTCGCAATTCATGGATCAAACCAACCCATTGGCAGAGATTACGCATAAGCGTCGTCTATCGGCATTAGGGCCTGGAGGTTTATCGAGAGAAAGAGCAGGTTTTGAGGTTCGTGATGTACATTATACTCACTACGGAAGACTTTGTCCTATTGAAACACCTGAAGGACCAAACATTGGTTTGATCTCTTCACTGTCAGTGTATGCAAAAGTGAATAACCTAGGGTTTATTGAAACACCTTACAGAAAAGTTGAAGATGGAAAGATAGACTTTAAGCACGATGCTATTTATCTTTCTGCTGAAGAAGAAGAAGAGAAACTTATTGCACAAGCGAACATCCCGTTAACCGATGAAGGAAAAATAGACAGTGAAAAGGTAATTGCACGTATGGAGGGTGACTTCCCGGTTGTAGATCCAACAACAGTGAACTACGCCGATGTTGCACCTAACCAGATCGCTTCAATTTCGGCATCGTTGATTCCTTTCCTTGAGCATGATGATGCAAACCGTGCACTGATGGGATCAAACATGATGCGTCAAGCGGTACCATTATTAATAGCCGATTCACCTATCGTAGGAACAGGATTGGAAAGACAAGTAGCTTCAGATTCTCGAGTATTGATTAATGCTGAGGGCGACGGAGTGGTAGAATATGTAGATGCTAATGAGATCACTATTAAATACGATCGTACCGAAGAAGAGCGTATGGTTAGTTTCGATGGTGATAGCAAAACATATCAGTTAGTAAAATTTAGAAAAACAAACCAGAGTACTTCAATAAATCTGAAGCCTATCGTTAAAAAAGGTGACAGAGTTCAAAAAGGTCAGGTTCTTTGTCAGGGTTATGCCACTGAAAAAGGAGAACTTGCTCTTGGTAGAAATATGAAAGTAGCCTTTATGCCTTGGAAAGGGTATAACTTTGAGGATGCGATCGTAATTTCAGAAGAAGTAGTAAGAAATGATATTTTTACTTCTATTCATATTGATGAATACTCGTTAGAGGTACGTGATACTAAACTTGGTAATGAAGAATTGACAAATGATATTCCTAATGTTTCCGAAGAGGCTACAAAAGACCTTGACGAACATGGAATGATTAGAGTTGGTGCCGAAGTAAAACCAGGTGATATTCTTATTGGAAAGATCACGCCGAAAGGTGAAAGTGATCCAACTCCTGAGGAGAAATTACTACGCGCCATCTTTGGTGACAAAGCCGGTGATGTAAAAGATGCTTCTTTAAAAGCATCACCATCATTACACGGAGTTGTAATTAACAAGAAGTTATTTGCCCGTGCTATTAAAGATAAGCGTAAAAGAGCAAAAGATAAGGAGGATATCGCAGCATTAGAAGCTGAGTATTACAACAAATTTGATGCTTTAAAAGATGTGTTAGTTGAAAAGCTTTTCGCAATTGTTGGAGGTAAAACGGCTCAAGGTGTTCAAAACGATCTTGGAGAAGTGGTATTTCCAAAAGGTAAAAAGTTCACATTAAAAATGCTTAATGCGGTTGAAGATTATACACACCTTGTAGGGGGAACATGGACGACCGATGATGATACTAATCATTTGGTGGCAGATCTAATGCACAACTATCGTATCAAGGAAAACGATCTTCAAGGAAATTTACGTCGCGAGAAATTTACGATCTCTGTTGGAGATGAGTTACCTTCAGGTATCTTAAAACTTGCAAAGGTTTATATCGCTAAGAAACGTAAGTTAAAGGTTGGTGATAAAATGGCGGGACGTCACGGTAACAAAGGTATCGTTGCTCGTATCGTTCGTCAAGAGGATATGCCTTTCTTAGAAGATGGAACTCCTGTAGACATCGTGTTGAACCCGCTTGGGGTACCTTCACGTATGAATATTGGACAGATCTATGAAACTGTTTTAGGTTGGGCCGGACAAAAACTAGGAAGAAAATATGCTACACCAATTTTTGATGGAGCAACCCTGAATCAGATAAATGAAATTACTGATGAAGCGGGAATTCCAAGATTTGGTCATACCTATCTTTATGATGGAGGTACAGGTCAGCGTTTTGATCAACCGGCAACAGTTGGTGTGATCTATATGCTTAAACTTGGGCATATGGTAGATGACAAGATGCACGCTCGTTCTATAGGACCATACTCATTAATTACACAGCAACCATTGGGTGGTAAAGCTCAGTTTGGTGGTCAGCGTTTTGGAGAGATGGAAGTATGGGCGCTAGAAGCATATGGAGCATCTAGTACCTTACGTGAAATATTGACGGTAAAATCTGATGATGTTATTGGTAGAGCTAAGACTTACGAAAGTATCGTAAAAGGGGAAGCTATGCCGGAACCGGGTCTTCCGGAATCATTCAACGTGTTAATGCACGAATTGAAAGGATTAGGATTAGATATCAGATTAGAAGAATAATAGGACTTCCTCCGCTACGGTGGAGGAATTTCATCATTCTTTTTTCGAGGTTGTTTTACAAACCTCATTCAAAAACAACAAAGATTATTTTACAGCATTATGGCAAGAAATAAAGAAAACACAGTACAGAAATTTAACAAGATTTCTATTGGTTTGGCTTCGCCTGAGTCTATTTTGGCAGAATCTCGCGGGGAAGTATTAAAGCCTGAAACAATTAACTACCGAACGCATAAACCTGAGCGTGACGGTCTTTTCTGTGAGCGTATTTTTGGTCCTGTGAAGGATTATGAATGTGCCTGTGGTAAGTATAAAAGAATTCGCTACAAAGGGATCGTTTGTGATCGTTGTGGTGTAGAGGTAACTGAGAAGAAAGTACGTCGTGACCGTGTAGGGCATATCAATTTGGTTGTTCCCGTTGCACATATCTGGTACTTCCGTAGTTTACCAAATAAAATAGGATACCTTCTTGGATTACCTTCTAAGAAATTAGATATGATCATTTACTACGAAAGATATGTAGTAATTCAGCCGGGTATCGCAAAGAATGAAGAAGGGGAGCCGGTAAAGAAAATGGATTTCCTAACCGAAGAAGAGTATTTGAACATTTTGGATACACTTCCACAGGAAAATCAATATCTGGAAGATTCAGATCCTAATAAATTCATCGCGAAGATGGGAGCAGAGTGTTTGATCGATCTATTAGACAGAATCGACTTAGACGCCTTGTCTTACGACCTTCGTCATAAAGCTAATAACGAAACTTCTAAGCAACGTAAAACGGAAGCCTTAAAGAGACTTCAGGTTGTTGAAGCACTTCGTGAAGCTAACAAGAATCGTGAAAACAAACCTTCCTGGATGATCATGAAGGTTGTGCCTATCATTCCACCAGAATTACGTCCGTTAGTGCCGTTAGATGGGGGTCGATTTGCTACTTCCGATTTGAACGATCTTTACCGACGTGTAATTATTCGTAACAATCGTTTGAAGCGATTAATGGAGATCAAAGCACCTGAGGTAATTTTACGTAACGAAAAGCGTATGCTTCAGGAGTCTGTAGATTCGTTATTCGATAATACAAGAAAATCTTCAGCAGTAAAAACAGATAGTAACCGTCCGTTAAAATCTCTTTCAGATTCATTAAAAGGAAAACAAGGACGTTTCCGTCAAAACTTACTTGGTAAGCGTGTTGATTATTCGGCTCGTTCAGTAATTGTTGTAGGACCCGAATTGAAACTATTCGAATGTGGTATTCCGAAAGATATGGCAGCCGAGCTTTACAAGCCTTTTGTAATTAGAAAGTTAATTGAAAGAGGTATTGTAAAAACTGTAAAATCTGCAAAGAAAATTATAGATAAGAAAGAACCTGTGGTTTGGGATATCCTGGAAAATGTTCTTAAAGGACATCCGGTATTACTAAACCGTGCGCCTACACTTCACCGTTTAGGTATTCAGGCGTTTCAGCCAAAATTGATTGAAGGAAAAGCGATTCAGTTACACCCATTAGTTTGTACGGCCTTTAATGCCGATTTCGATGGTGACCAGATGGCGGTGCACCTTCCATTAGGACCTGAAGCGATCTTAGAAGCTCAATTATTGATGCTGGCGTCTCACAATATTCTGAATCCTGCGAATGGATCACCGGTAGCGGTACCATCTCAGGATATGGTATTGGGTCTTTATTATATGACCAAACTGAAAAAATCTACTAAAGATTTAAAAGTTAAAGGAGAAGGATTAACATTCTATTCGGCAGAAGAAGCAATCATCGCTTACAACGAAAAGCAAGTTGATCTTAACGCTGAGATTAAAATAAGAACGAAAGATTTTAACGAAGCCGGAGAACTCGTTTATCAAATTATCACTACTACTTTAGGTAGAGTAATTTTTAATGAGCAAGTTCCTGAAGCTGCGGGTTATATTAACGAGGTACTGACGAAAAAATCACTTCGTGATATTATTGGAGGTATTTTGGCTAAGACAAGTGTACCTGCAACTGCTGCTTTCCTTGATGAAATAAAAACCTTAGGTTATAAATTTGCCTTCGAAGGCGGATTGTCATTCAGTTTGGGTGATATTATTATTCCTTCTGAAAAGTATACTATGATCGATGATGCGAATGCGCAAGTTGATGGTATTATCGCGAATTATAACATGGGACTTATTACTAATAACGAACGTTATAATCAGGTAATTGATATATGGACGGCAACTAATGCCGAATTGACCGAGCTTTCTATGAAGCGTATTCGTGAAGATCAGCAAGGGTTTAACTCTGTGTATATGATGCTTGATTCCGGAGCTCGTGGATCTAAAGAACAGATTCGTCAGTTAACCGGAATGCGTGGATTAATGGCTAAGCCGAAGAAATCTAACTCTGGTGGAGGTGAAATTATTGAAAACCCGATTCTTTCTAACTTTAAGGAAGGATTATCAATTTTAGAATACTTTATCTCAACACACGGAGCGCGTAAAGGACTTGCAGATACGGCATTGAAAACGGCCGATGCGGGTTACTTAACACGTCGTTTAGTAGATGTTTCTCAAGACGTTATCGTAAATACTGAAGATTGTGGTACTCTTAGAGGTATTGAAGTTTCAGCCTTAAAGAAAAATGAAGAGATCGTTGAGTCGTTAAGCGATAGAATTGTTGGACGTACTGCTTTGAACGATGTTGTGAATCCTCTTACTAAAGAACTTTTAGTTGCTAGTGGAGATCATATTTCGGAAGAAGTTGCTGCCGCGATCGGTGAATCACCATTAGACAGCGTGGAAGTTCGTTCGGCACTTACATGTGAAGCTAAAAAAGGAATTTGTTCTCAGTGTTACGGTAGAAACCTTGCGACCAATAAAATGGTTCAACGAGGTGAAGCTGTAGGTGTTGTTGCTGCTCAGTCTATTGGTGAGCCGGGAACCCAGTTAACACTTCGTACCTTCCACGTAGGAGGTATTGCAGGAAACATTTCCGAAGAAAACAAATTAATTGTACGATTTGACGGTATTGCCGAAATTGAAGACCTGAAAACTGTAAAAGGCGAAGATGGTGAAGGTAAAGCAATTGATATCGTAATTTCCAGGACTTCAGAAATTAAGTTAATTGATAAGAAAACAGGAATCGTACTTAGTACAAATAACATTCCTTATGGTTCAACTATCTATGTAAAAGATGGTCAGACCTTGAAAGCAGGTGAAACTGTTTGTCAGTGGGATCCATATAACGGTGTTATTATTTCCGAGTTCGCCGGAAAGATCAAATACGAAAATATTGAACAAGGTATTACATATCAGGTTGAAATCGATGAACAGACAGGATTCCAGGAAAAGGTAATTTCAGAATCGAGAGATAAGAAGAAGATACCTACACTGCAAATCTTAGGTAAGAAGGATGAAGTGATTCGTTCGTATAACTTACCTGTTGGAGCTCACTTAATGGTGGATGATGGTGATAAGATCAAAATTGGTAAGATCTTAGTTAAAATTCCTCGTAAATCGGCTAAAGCCGGAGATATTACAGGAGGTCTTCCACGTGTTACCGAATTATTTGAAGCACGTAACCCTTCTAATCCTGCTGTTGTAAGTGAGATTGATGGTGTTGTTTCCTTCGGAAAGATTAAGCGTGGTAATCGTGAGATCATCGTTGAATCTAAAATTGGCGAATTGAAGAAGTATTTGGTGAAATTGAGTAACCAGATCCTTGTTCAGGAAAATGATTATGTACGTGCGGGAATGCCTCTTTCTGATGGATCTATTACACCTGAAGATATCTTACGAATCAAAGGGCCATCTGCAGTTCAGCAGTATCTTGTAAATGAGGTTCAGGAAGTATACCGACTACAGGGTGTGAAGATTAATGATAAGCACTTTGAAGTAGTTGTACGTCAAATGATGCGTAAAGTTCAGATCGTTGATAGTGGTGATACTACTTTCCTTGAAAATCAGTTGGCTCATAAAGACGACTTCATTGAAGAGAACGATAAGATCTTTGGAATGAAAGTAGTTACTAGTGCCGGAGATTCTGAAAACATTAAAGAGGGGCAAATTATTACTCCTCGTGAGATGCGCGATGAAAACTCTATCTTAAGAAGAGCAGACAAGCAATTGGTAGAGGCACGTGATGCAGTAAATGCAACGGCTACTCCAATCCTTCAGGGGATTACTAGAGCATCATTACAGACCAAGTCGTTTATTTCGGCTGCGTCATTCCAGGAGACTACTAAGGTATTGAACGAAGCTGCGGTAAGCGGTAAGGTCGATGAGTTAGAAGGACTTAAGGAAAATGTAATTGTTGGTCATAGAATTCCGGCAGGAACCGGTATGAGAGCTTACGATACGATTATCGTTGGTTCAAAAGAAGAGTTAGAGGAAATGACTCGCGAGAAGCAAGAAGTGAATTATAATTAAGAGCCTTTTAAAGCTCAAGTTCATGAAATAGAAAAAGAATCCCGTGACAAAGCGGGATTCTTTTGTTTAAAATAACTAGTATTAAACTTTCTTCCCAATAAGGAAGGACTAATAAAATAAATATGGCAGATCAACAAAACCCTAAACAGCCCCAACAAGGGCAAATAAATATCGAGCTGGATGAAAATATGGCTCAAGGTATCTATAGCAACCTCGCTATCATTAATCATTCACAATCTGAATTTGTAATTGATTTCGTAGCTATTATGCCCGGGGTTCCTAAAAGTAAAGTAAAATCGAGGATAGTTTTAACTCCGCAGCACGCTAAAAGATTTCTTAAGGCTTTGCACGATAATATAAGCCGATTTGAGAGTGCTCATGGCGAGATAAAGGACTATAAACAAGCTCCTGTGCCAATCAATTTTGGGCCTACCGGAGAAGCATAAATTATTGAGCCTTACTTTAATAAAGTGAGGCTTTTTTCTTGTTTTCTTGTATAATAGCATTCAAAAAATAAGAAAAATCCTTCAATATTCCATTTGAAAATCAATAAAATATTGCTTTTCAACGATAAAAAAATACAAAATAACGAATATCTCAAATAGCATGTAAGAAAATACTTCATTTCGATATACATTTGTTCAAAATTGTAAGAGTCCCAGTTAATGAAAATTAATTCTTACGGTTTAGCCCAAATTGAACTTATGAAATCAAATGTACCTACAATTACTAAAGGCTTGTCCTTTTTTAAGTTTGCTATTTTAGTTTCTCTTACTGTCTTTGTTGAAGGCTTTAGTCAGACACAGGCACCATCAATTAGAACCGGTGTTACTTTCCAATGGTCTGATACTCAATCTTCACCTACCGACGCTGCGACTTTAAGTTCTATTACTGTTGATGGAGTCGTATTTCAAACTTTCGCCGCACCTACAGCATATTCTATGAACCGATTGGGTCCTAATGGACATCATCGAAACAACATTATTCGTAATGGGACTACAGTAAATAACAATAGCGCTAATGCCGATTGGAATGCTGAGGCTTTAGCTGCCTTTCAGGATAAGAATTTAAATCACTATTTTAATTCGACCTATAACGGGAGAGATATTTGTGGAGATTTTAGCGCAATTAGTACTACCGATGCCCAAATACAATCACTTCATTATAGTCCGGGTATTCCTTCTAACGACGGGGGAATAATTGCTATTTCCGAACGAAACGCAAACAACTGTTATTATATTTCAGTTTTTGGTACTCCCGTTGGTGGAGGTCCGGAACAATTCTTGGGAGATACTTTTGTAAATGCAAATTCCACGCAGTCGGGACCACAGTTTAATGCGCCTCCTACAGGAGTTGATTATTGGAACGCAGGTAGAGTGGTAGAAAACAATGGTACTATAGGAATCGCACTTTTTTCTTTGGAAGATTTAGCCCCTGTAGGCTCTGTTATTACCCGAGTGGACTTAACGGCGTCTACAGTAGATCATGGGGATGGTAAATTCTTTATTCTACAGCGATATGCTATTCCTAAAAACGAAACTAATTGTAAGAATGTTGAGTTTCACGGAACCGTAAACGGTTCTAATGTACCTACAGGTTCAACATTTAGTTTGGTATCCGGTCCAACACCTGTAGGACAATCCTTTACATTTAACACTGATGGGACATATAGTTATATGCCGACTCCCGGATTTACCGGAGATGTAGTGTTCGAATATGAGGTATGCCTTCCTGCGCCTAATGCATCTACCTGTGATTCATCTACTGTTACAATTACATTTGAGGATGGACCTTTATCCGGTTGCGAATGTTCATCGGGAAATGCAGATGGACCAATGTTACAAAATTAAAATAATTGATAAAATATATATTACAAGTTAAATACTCTATTATGAAAAATACAATTACTCTTTGTTTTCTTTTCTTTTCGGTAGTGTTCATGAGTCAAGCTCAAGTAGGTATTGGAACAACAGACCCTCAGGAAATGTTGCATATTGCTGGCACTGGAAGTACTATTCGTGTAGATGGCCTAAATAGTTCAAACAATGCCGAAAACCTTGGAGGTAGTGCTATGTACAATGTGTTAGTTGATAAAGATGGAGATCTTATGTTGGGAAGTTTGTCTGGCGAACTATCATCAGATTCCAATATTTCAACACCGGTTGTTGTGCAAACGACGGCAAATTCAGGATTAAACTCCGGAGAATTGTATAAAAAGAACTTTACCTTGTCACAGCGTGCATTGGTTGTTATTACATATTATGTTGCGATGGATTTTAAAACCTACGACGGTACTGCGAATATAGATGACGGTAGAGCAAAAGTTGCGCATAATTATTTTTACCTTGGTAATGGAACAACGGCAGATACTTCTAAGACCTACGGGATGACGAGCTCAGTTTATTCTAATGTAAATTGTGACACTGCAACAGGTTTTGTTTATAATTCTAGATCTACAACAATTTCCTTGGAGGCTGGAACCTATAGCGTGCATCTTCAGGGTGCAGTATTTGGCGGGGATATAGTGCCGGAAGCCGCCTTTAGTGTTGCCTTCGGAAATGGGGATAGATTAGATATACAGGCAATATATTTATAAGAATTTAAAAAAAATTGTTTTAGCTTTTTTCCACAGTCTCAAACTCACTCACAAAATGTAGTTTAAGATTTGGATATTTGCTCTGTGTCATTTGTAAAGTAAAAGCTGAGTCCGCAAAGAATACCAACTGACCCCGTTTGTCTTTGGCTAAAAACTTCGATTTTACTCTTTTAAAGTCGGCAAATTCAGCGCTCTTAGGGTCTTGTGCTTCAACCCAACAGGCTTTATGAACATTTAAGTTTTCGTATCTACAAGTGGCCCCATACTCATGTTCTAATCTGTATTGTATTACTTCAAACTGAAGCGCGCCTACTGTTCCAATTACTTTTCTTCCGTTTAGTTCTAAGGTAAAAAGTTGTGCTACACCTTCATCCATTAACTGATCGATTCCTTTTTCCAGTTGTTTACTTTTCAATGGATCCGCATTATTAATATATTTAAAATGCTCAGGTGAAAAACTAGGAATACCTCTATAATTCATGATTTCACCTTCGGTTAAGGTATCACCAATTTTAAAGTTTCCGGTATCGTGTAATCCAACTATATCACCCGGATACGAAACGTCCACAATTTGTTTTTTTTCAGCAAAAAATGCATTCGGACTAGAAAATTTCAATTTCTTATTATTTCGAACATGAAGATAAGGAGTGTTTCTTTCAAAAGTCCCGGAAACAATTTTTACGAACGCCAATCGGTCTCTATGCTTAGGATCCATATTTGCGTGAATCTTAAAAACAAAGCCTGAAAAGTCCTTCTCATCGGGCTTTACCAAGCGAGTGTCGCTTTGTTTAGGTCGAGGTGTAGGTGCGATCTCAACGAAACAATCGAGAAGTTCCCTTACGCCAAAATTGTTTAAGGCAGAACCAAAGAAAACAGGTTGAAGCTCACCATCGAGATACTCTTCTCTACTAAAATCGGGATATACTTCGTCAATTAGTTCGAGTTCTTCCCTAAGGGTCTCTGCAGATTTTTCCCCAATTAATTTGTCCAATTCCGGATTGGTAAGGTCTTCAATTTCAATGGTTTCTTCAATATTTTTTCTACTGTCTCCGCTAAATAAATTAACGTTCTTTTCCCAAATGTTGTATATTCCTTTAAAGTCGTAACCCATACCAATAGGAAAGCTCATGGGTGTTACTCTCAAATTAAGTTTTTGTTCAATTTCATCCAGTAACTCGAAGGCATCTTTTCCTTCTCGATCAAGTTTATTAATAAAAACGATCATGGGGATATTTCTCATTCTACAAACTTCAACTAGTTTTTCGGTTTGTTCTTCGACACCTTTTGCGACATCTATAACGACGATCACACTATCTACGGCGGTTAAGGTTCTAAAAGTATCTTCAGCGAAATCCTTATGTCCGGGAGTATCCAGAATATTGATCTTAATATCTTGATATTCAAATGCTAATACAGAGGTTGCAACCGAAATACCACGTTGTCGTTCAATTTCCATAAAATCACTAGTGGCTCCTTTCTTTATTTTGTTGCTTTTTACGGCTCCAGCCTCTTGAATCGCTCCGCCAAAAAGTAATAATTTCTCGGTCAAAGTGGTTTTTCCTGCATCCGGATGTGAGATAATTCCGAAAGTTCTCCTTCTTTTTATTTCGCGTTTTAATATCATTTTAACAATTTAATTTGGGTCAAAGATACGAGTAGTTTTTCGAGTTCTAAAGAAGTTTATTTTTTGTACAAATACTTATTTATTCCCACAAAATGAATTCGTATGAAGCCTTAAAATATGGGCGAATACGTATAAACACGTAGATATAATTCCTACAAAAATTTAAAATAAAAACGACAAATTTATGTAGTTCAACGAGTATTTATTGCAGTTGAACTAATACTCATTTATTTGTAAATCTTTAACGATTCTTCCTACGTATATTTGGTATCCAAAGAAAAAAATGCAGTTGGGGCATTTTAAAATTAATAAAAAATAAGAGGGTATGCATAAAATTACTTTTTTTTACCTGTGTAAGAGATTTGTAACAACGATAAGTGTATTAACACTTTTTCTCTTTTCAATAACGGCGTTAGGGAATAGTCCACTTCCTGCTGTAGATTCTGAAGCGTATAATGAATATACATTTTCATTGTTTTCTAATTATACAAGCAATGAGATTGCTGCGTTAGAAAACAATTCTGCAAATTGTAATATTGATGTTCCTTGTAATTGTACAAGAGAAGTTTCAGAAACAACGCAGTGTAGTGATTCTCATAACTACCAAATGTACATTAATAACAATTCCAATAATGGATATGTGTTAACAAACGGGACATCTACTTGGATCGAATGTGTATCCACCGGAACAGCTCGCTATCAGGGTGAGGGGCAATTAGGAAATGATTATGTTGTTTTCGATGTACGTTTTTCTGGTGCCACGACAACGCCACCTAGCGGTAGTCCAAAAGAACACGACTGCGAGAATGAGAATTCGAATGGTTGGGTTTATTACCCTGAGGCATGCGGAACACTTGTGTCGTCACAAAATGGTAATTTTAACCTTACGAGAAAAGGCCCGGCATTCCAATTGGGATACGGAGCAAACGTAACGAGTACCGGTCTAGGTTTTGGAGCTTCAGGCTGGTTTACTATTTCAGGAGGAAATGGTGCTTATAAAGACGGAGATCTCAACTTGATGCTTTCTCCAAATGTAGAATGTCCAAATAATGGAACTGGAGCTACAGACGATGTAAATAGTACTTTTCAGGATATCGCAGTTACGGGGAATGTATTAACAAATGATGTAGATCCGGATGGTGATGATCTAACAGTTAATACTACACCTAATAACCCTCCCTCAAACGGGAGCATTGTGTTTAGTGCAAATGGAAATTATACCTATACACCTAATCCCGGATTTGTAGGTACAGATGTTATGTTTTATGAGGTTTGTGATAATGGTTCGCCTGTTGCCTGTGATACCGCAAAGCTGACGATAAATGTATTACCGCCTCCACAACCGAGAGACTGTATTTGCTCACCTTTTTACGATAATTCTAATTTTGTTAATCCCGTAAAAATTGCCGGTTCTAATTTACAAGTTGGAGCGGTATATAGATTTGCTAATGTATTTCCTAACAATCAATATGGAACTACTATAGATGCTTTAGTGAAAATTGAAGGATTTAATAATGGTGCGTCACTTTTAGATATTGATGTTACTTCTTCTGGATTGCAAGAGGCATTTCAGCCAAGAATTAATAGTACGAATAATGGAGATCAAAGTGTTGATTTTAGCATCACTTTTGTTGAAGGTGGAGGAAATTACGGTGATGAAGTAGTTATTTCTTTCTTCGGAACACCCCTGGACATAGATGGTGATGGGCAAAATACGAGAGAATATGCCGAAACTACCTTACCTGATGCCTATTTTGTTTCTAATAATACAGTTTTAAATCTAACGCAAAACGCATCGATAATTCATGCTGAAGCACCAGGTACAGTTACTGCACCGGGTGGGGATGTTTCTTTAGATCCTAGATGGACTTATAGTAATTATTATGAGAATAAATCATCTTTCAATTATAGAATAGGTAAGAAATCGGGTAATAGTGATAGATATTATTCAATGGATATGGATAGTGCCGATTACACTGCTCCTAATTCTGTTTTAGTTACGTATCCTGTTATCTGCGGAAACGTAAGCGATGATAGTGGAAATCCTCTAGCGAATGTGACAATAGACGTTACGGGATCTGATGGAAGTATTCAAGCTGTAACTACAGATAGTCAAGGAAATTATAAAGTGACCGCGACAATACCTGAAGCTCTTGTAGACGTTACTTATGAAATTAGAGAAAATGATCCAAACGGATATGAGTCTGTTTCTGATGTAGATGGAGCTAATGATAACCTGATTACAAGAGTGATCAATTTGATGTCAACTTGTGGAAATGATTTTGTGGATGGACCTCCAAGCATAACAGGATGGGATTTTGAATGTGGGGATAATAAAAAAGTAGATGAGTACGGATACAACGCAAACGGAAATACAACTACAGTTGCGACACTTCCTGACTCGGCCGAGATTTACCAATATGTTGTTGAAATAGTATATAAAGGTGGAAACCCCGGTCAGTCTATTCAGGTTTCTGACGATGGAGGAGGTACACATACCTTAGTTAGAACTTCTCCAATGGGAGCTAGTTCAAATATTTGGATATACAGAGGTCTTATTATAGGAAGTACGGGAACGTTGACCTATACTAATAATAGTCAAACGAACAGACTACAGTCGTTGGTGGTTTATGCCTTTAGAAATGTTCCTGATGCATCCTCTAATTCAGGAGTCTTTACCGACCTAAGTGGATATAATAATATTGAGTCTTTTACGATCGATATTCCATCGTTTACGGGGCCAAGAGATCTTATTGTTGAAACACCAATTTCAGAATTAACTAATGACGGAAGATATTTATTACTACGAGCTGAAGCCGGTGGTATTTCAGATCAAGTATTTTTATACGGTTCCGATCCTTCTTTGCCGGGTGGAACTTGCTGTTTAGCTATTCCAACCCTTACATTAGAGAATGTACCCGGAAATGTTACTCAAGTAACCATTACAGTAGATACTAGACATAATCAAAACGGTCAAGGACAAGGTCAATCGTGGATTATCGCCGGAGGTGTAAATGTAGATGCAGATTGTTATGAGGACTTAGAAATTTCATTAGATAGTCAAACTGATGTACTGTGTAACGGAGATGAAACAGGATCAATAACCGTTTCAGCTACTGGAGGGGTGCCACCATTAACTTATTCTTTGAATGGAGGAGCACCACAAGCCAGTCCAATTTTTAATGGATTAGCTGCCGGAGCCTATACTATAACTGTAACAGATTCCCTAGGAAATACAGATTCGGTAAATGTTAATGTTTCAGAACCTGAGGCTATTAGTATTCAAATAACGAAAGTTAACGCAACACTCGCGCAAGGATGTTTAAATGGTCAAGCAACGGCTACACCTTCAGGAGGAACCCCACCATTTACTTATCAGTGGAGCGCAAGTGCCGGAAACCAAACAACACAAACTGCAACGAATCTTCCTTCAGGAGCGCATACCGTTATCGTAACCGATGCAAATGATTGTACTTTAGAGCAAGGAGTTGTAATTGACTGTATTAATAATTGTGATGCGGTTATTTCAGTAGACGGAACAACAAATGTATTGTGTGCTGGAGAAATGACAGGTAGTGCCTCAGTGAGTGCTTCATCTGTTGCAAATCCGGGAGCTACTTTTACATTTACCTGGAATACAGGAGATGTATTCCCCGGAGTAACATCTAGTACATTGAACGGTTTAGCTGCGGGAGTTTATACCGTGAGTGTAACTATAGACGGGACGGTTTGTCTTCCTGTTGAACAGAGTGTTACAATAACAGAACCTTCAAATGCTTTAAATGTCACAGCTACATCGACAGATGAAAGTGGTCCGGCAACCGGCGATGGTACTGCAACAGCAACACCAAGTGGTGGTACACCACCTTACACATATTCATGGGCACCCGATGGTCAAACTACACAAACAATTACTGGCTTAAGTGCGGGAACGTATACCGTGACCGTAACTGATGCAAATGGTTGTACGGCAACTGCAACAACAACGGTAAATCCGGGTACTTGTCGTGACTTAAATGCAACAGCATCTGCCGTAAATGTTTCATGTAATGGGCTTAGTGATGGAACCGCAACTGTTGGTGTTACCGGCGGATCTGGTACCTTTACTTATTCATGGGCACCCGGCGGTCAAACAACGCAAACGATTACTGGTCTTAGTGCCGGAACTTATACTGTGACAGTAACCGATGAGGTTACCTTATGTACCGTTCAGTCTACTACAACAGTGAATCAACCAGGCGCGCTAAGCTCAGGAATTGCAATTACTAATGTGAATTGTTTTGGAGATGCTTCAGGATCTTTAGATTTAACTGTAACCGGTGGAACTCCACCTTACACTTTTGTATGGGCACCAAATGGAGAAACAACAGAAGATTTATTCAATCTGGTGGCCGGTACTTACACAGTAGATATTACTGATGCCAATGGTTGTACACTATCAGACAGTGCGACTGTTCTTGAACCTCAGTCTGGTCTTACGTTATCATCAGATGTAACAGATGTTCTATGTAATGGTGATGCGACTGGAGCAATTGATATCACAGTAGGAGGAGGGACACCCCCCTATTCCTATGCTTGGAGTAACGGAGCGGTTACTGAAGATTTAGTAAATATAGTTGCTGGCTCATATAATGTGACAGTAACAGATTCAAATGGATGTACTATAGCCGAAAATAATATAGTAGTTGCAGAGCCTACTAATGGGTTAAGTATTGTAATTACTAAAGAAAATGCAACTACGGGACAAGGATGTAATGATGGTGAGGCAACTGCAACGGTTAGTGGAGGTACGGCACCGTATACTTATCTTTGGAGTGCTAGTGCCGGTGGTCAAACAACCATGACAGCTACTAATTTGCCTGCGGGTACGCACACTGTAACAGTTACAGACGCAAATGGTTGTGAGTTGACACAGGGAGTAGTTATTGATTGTTCAAATACATGTGATGCCATAGTAACTGTAGATAATATTGTAGATGTGTTATGTACAGGTGATAATACAGGAAGTGCGACGGTTAGTGCGTCTTCGATTGCAAATCCCGGAGCAACTTTCACATTTAGATGGAATACAACTCCTCCACAAATTGATAATGGAGTTACCTCCAGCACAATAAATGGATTAGGAGCTGGTGTATATACAGTTAGCGTCACTATAGACGGAACTGTTTGTTCAGCTGTTGAACAAAGTGTTACTATTACCGAACCAACAAATGCTTTAAATGTAACGGCTACGGCAACAGACGAGAGTGGCCCCACTACTGGAGATGGTACGGCAACGGCAACAGCGAGTGGTGGAACTCCGCCTTACACATATTCATGGGCACCAGGTGGTCAAACAACGCAAACGATTACTGGTCTTAGTGCCGGAACTTATACGGTAACAGTAACCGATGCCAATGGATGTACTGCAACAACATCAGTAACAGTAAATCCTGGAACATGTAGAAACTTATCAGTTTTTGCAGCTGCGACTCCTGTTACCTGTAATGGTGATAGCGATGGTACAGCAACTGCTACAGTTACCGGCGGATCAGGTTCATTCACATATTTATGGAGTAATGGAGCAACAACACCGGTGATTACCGGGTTATCTGGTGGAGCTTATACAGTTACAGTTACAGACACAGTGACTCAATGTACTGCAGATGCCACTACAACAGTTAATGAACCTAACGTTTTAAGTTCGGGTATCGCGATTACAAATGTTAGTTGTTATGGTGATAATACAGGGTCTTTAGATTTAACCGTAACAGGAGGAACACCACCTTATTCATTCGCTTGGGCGCCTAATGGAGAAACTACTGAAGACTTATTTAATCTCGCAGCTGGTACTTACTCAGTTACAATTACCGATGCTCGTGGGTGTACAACTACGGATAGCGCTACGATAACTCAACCTCAGGCAGAATTATCAGTTTCGATAATATCTCAAACTGATATTGTATGTACTGGAACAGGTTCGGTAACGGTTGAAGCGACAGGAGGTACTACTCCATATCAATATAATATAGACGGTGGTGCTTTCCAGACTTCCGGAACTTTCAATAATTTAACTGTTGGTTTACACACCGTTTCTGTTCTTGATGCAAACGGCTGTACTGCAACAATAGATGTAACCATTTATACGAATTGTATCCTT
>TARA_R110002124_G_scaffold116400_9_pt1 | contig 86064 bp, 79 predicted proteins | sample TARA_R110002124 | Tara Oceans TARA_R110002124 (sample SAMEA4397445) | marine metagenome | biome: Polar Biome; feature: [SRF] surface water layer (ENVO:00010504); material: water (ENVO:00002006), including particulate matter (ENVO:01000060) such as... | depth 5 m | reverse complement strand
CAACTTGTAATGGCGATGATGCTCCCGCTGCGAGGCGAGGTGCTGTTCCTGTTCCGATAGCTCCATAATTCGCATCAAGGACATATTTATATCCACTGTTCTGCAAGTAAAGGTTGGACCATTCTTGGCTTGGAAGGGTTACATTTTTAACCCAAATATTAATTGTATAGGTTGCGGCAAGGGTGACTTGTGAACCGAGACTAGTCAACGAACCGAGTCTATGCTCCTGAAATGTTACTGCCATGTTAGATCCCCCTTATTATTATTTAATTTCATATTGATTTCTCCTTTATAATTGTTAATAGAAATAATAGAAAATATTATTTTTTTAGGGTTTTCTAAACTTAATTTTAATTGCCTACCGTTAGGTAAAAAAACCATTAAAAAACCCCTTTTAAGAAAACCGAAATTTTCAAAAAAACATGAACAGAGTCTACGGGTAGACTTGTTCGCCCTAGATATACCACCCACCCCCCAAAAGCCAAAAAAGATTACCAATTTGACAAAAAAAAATAGCCTTGTAAGAAAACTTACAAGACTTTATTTAAAACGTTTATTTTTGAAAAATATCTGAGTCTAGCTATCTCTCCAGAGATTGTTGGAAGCATACTTGATGACTTCAATAGCTGAAGCCTCATTATACCCATATTCATCCATCAAGGTTTTAATCATTTCGTTATATTTACCCTGCTGTTTCTTATCTCTTGACTTAGATTTGGTGACGATTCGGGAAATGTCACGAACCGAAGCAAGCAATTTGTTTTCAATTGCTTCTTTAAGTGGGCCATAAGATGTCCAGTCGATTGTCTCGCCCTTTCTAAGTTTTGCAAACATATATGCAGTAATATCAGCCCTGAAGTTCTCTCTCGATGAGCCGACTATTCCAATCTGTTCTTCGATGGAACACAAGAACTCTTCATCGGCTTGCATCTCTTCATTTGTTATTTTATCTTTCACCTTAGAGCCGTTGACATATGCCTCGGCGTGATCTAGATAATTATTGAACAAGGATTCGGCTTGCTCCTGATATGCGGATACAAAAGCTTTTGTGATCTCGGTTTCGAGCATGCTCAAGTATTCGTCGTGAAGTTCTTTCTGCAAGAAAGAGAGGTACTTCTCTCTTAGGTCTTCGACCACAACTTGTTCTTTAACTTGCCTCACCAATGCCTCCTTGATGGAGATAGGGGTGACCATATTGTTGTCAGAATCAGCTACAGCTGCATCAATAGACTTCATGATGAATCTTGTTGAGATCCCTGTCATGCCCTCGTCACGAACTTCTTCGCGGAGATCATCAATGTCTACTTTCTTGATATATCCTTTTTCCACCACCTCTTGGCCGTTATAGATTTTCATCTTAGTCATGGGATCGACTTTGTTGGAAACCTTCAATCTTGTTAAGACGGAAAACATTGCTGCAACCTCTAAAGTGTGAGGAGCAATATGTGCATCGAAATCCGACTCATCAAGCATTTTTTGGTAAATTCTCTGTTCCTGACTTACTTCTAAGCAGTAAGGCACATTCACTCTGACAATTCTATCCAGAATTGCTTCGTTTGTATTTTCTGACTTGAACTTGATCCACTCCGCTTCATTACAGTGAGCCAGAATAACACCATCAAAATAAATCATTGCGCCTTTGCCCGGTGAAGGGACGGCTTTTTCCTGTGTAGCGGTAATCATTGTGTGTAAAAATTCGATCTCGTTCTTGAAGACCTCAACAAATTCAACAATTCCACGATTTCCTACGTTAAATGCCCCGTTTAAGCTCAAGGCTCTTGGGTCATCTTCCGGATAGAGGTCTAATTTTGAAATGTCTTCTGACCCTACTAGGATGCTTGTGTCTTGAGTGTTTGCATCCATCGGGGGGACAACACCAATACCTCTTCGGCCTCGGATGGAAAAACTGCTTTCGCTAACGGGGAAATTCATGTAATCTCCACCATATTCTTCGAGCAACCTATGCCGACAAACGGGACACAAATCGCCCTCGATCTTGACACCATATAACTCTTGAAATTTATCCCGCAGACTACGAGGAACCAAGTGCAAAGGCTCTTCATTAATTGGGCATTTGTCTAGGGTATAGAGAGGTCCACTGGCCTCTAGTGCCCCCTTGATATGTTCGACCAATGCCGATTTACCTGCTCCCACTGGGCCCAGTAATAATAAAACCTGTTTGCTCTCCTCTCCCTTCATGGAAGCTGAGTGAAGGTACCTCATGACCTTTGCTAGGGATCTTTCCATCCCAAAGAATTTACTCTGGAAATAATCATATGTTTTCAAGGCTTCGCCGTTGAACAGATTAGAGCACCTAGTGTCCTCTTCTGACATTCGGGTTATACCCTCTCCAACAATAGAAGTGTATAGCCTTTTGTGAGCCAGTCGAGCGATCTTCTTATTTTCTTCTAGCAATTCTAAATAATCAGAGAATACGCCAGAAAACTTCTCTTTCTTGCTGGTTTTCTTGTGTTTTTCAACAATTTCCAAAAATTTATTAGTTTTTGTTTTCTTAGTCATCTTAAAATTCCCATATCTCATCCTCGATGAGCGTTATAAATTCTACATTATCATTCCACAGGTAGCAAATGTGGTCATAAACTTTGTTTGCATGTGATAGCTCCAAATCGCGACCATCATGTTCATGCTTGATAAAAAGTGTGTTTGTTTTCTTTTCGTAATCTTCAACATAAACAACGGGTACTCCATTTAGCCCTATATTACTAATTAGAGCGTCTCTGATGCTTTTCCACCCTTCTTTATCAGAAATTTCCTTAATTGAGTAATTTCCTGAATATTTGTCCATGGAATAATTGAATAAATTCAATTCCTCGCAAAGTTTTTCATCCAAATACTTTCGAATAAAAGACTCATCGTCGTGGGTCTCTCTAACCAACAAACATTCCTCAAAACCATACTCCTCTTCTATTTTCTTAAAAAGAGTGTATCCGAGATGGTAAGGATTGACTCTACCCATAATGGGCCTCACGACTTGATTGTGAGTCTTCAAGAAAGCCAAATGATATTTATCGGGCAAGTCTAGATCGTACATTATCTTCTCATGTATAAGAACAGCCCAGCCTTCATTCATAATCTTAGTTTGGGCCTGTGGAACAAAGTATCTGGATCTCCTTTCAACCATCTCCATAAGATCCTTTTGCCAATCTTCTAGGTTGCGACCATTTTTGCGAATAAATCCCAGCAAATTATAATCTTTCTGCACCAACCCAAGAGATAAGTCTATTTTCCCTTGGGTTTTCTTAAATAAGTCTTTTTTTGCAGTCTCTTCACTCAACCTCTTTATTCCCGGAGTACGAGGAATCTGATATTGGACAGCATGGCATGCATCTAGTATACGCTCCACTTTGTCGATGCCGATACCGGGGTCTTCAATGTATTTTTGAACACGCTTACCTGCAGATTTAAATCTTGATATTACATTATGGGGGTCTGTGTGTTTAAACATTCTATTATTCTTGAAGAAATCTGAATGGCCAACACAATGTGACATTGTGAGCAGATGAGTGCTCATAGGGTTCTCTAGCATCAGGTAAGCGATCGAGGGACTAGAGTTGATGATCATTTCATATGGTAAGCCTTCCATCCCTAGGTTATATCGAGTTATTGTTCTTTCGAATGATTTACCAAAAGACCAATGCCTATAGTGAGTAGGTAACCCAGTGTATGCCATGGCTCCGATCATCTCTCTATAGTTTAGAATCTCATACTCGATAGGGAACCAGTCTAAATTATATTTTTCTTTGGCTATTTTGCATATCTCGTCATCCCAATCTTGCAATTCCTTTACAGACCAATCTCTCATTGTTTTCCTCCGAATAATAATTTAAAAGAGGGCCAAATATGGGCCGGCTTTGTTATTTTAAGTCTTTTGAACCCGTCGTCGATAATGGGGCTAAGTTTCTTCCACAAACTAGTTGCTTCGCTCTGATTATAGTTAAAAGATTTGTTTAAGATACCCAGAGATCCATGATCTGGAAATGCTTCCGGATCTATTTCTGCATAACACATCATCTGGCTAAGTTCTTTCAGTTCTGCGAATAAACCTACCGTTTTATCATCGTCAAAAGACCAGTTTTCGCCGTCGCCAGAATAAAAAGTATATATATTCCAGCTGGAAGGGTGATATCTTTTGGATATAATATCTTTAGTAAGCTGCAGAGCAGAAGACATTACTGTGCCACCCATGGTGCCGCGTTTGAAGAAATCATCCTCGCTCACTTCCTTCGCATCTGTCGAATGTGAGATAAACACAACTTCGACATTATCATATTTGTATCTCAAAAATTGATATAATAAAAAATAGAAGCTTCGAGCCATATACTTCTTATTCTTACCCATAGATCCCGAAACATCCATAATAAAGAATATTACGGCAGAGTTGTTCTCTTGGGGCTTAAGCTTTATGTGTTTGTATTTCAGATCATCTTCGTGGAACGGGAATCTCTCGCCTGAATCTGGATCATATGCACCCGAGGCAATTGCCTTCTTTTTCCTTCTTATCTTTCTTTTAATCGTTTCTTTTTTGGAAAGTCGAGATCTCATACCCTTTTTTCTAAAGCCGCTTCTTTTGGGCTTGTGGGATTTAATGAGTCTAAATCTTTTCTTTTCTAAGTCAGGAAGCTCTAAATCTTGGAATAAATATTCTGCCAGTTCGTCCAGAGTTACTTCTACATCGTAATACTCTTCGCCGGCCTTTTCGGACCCTTTTTTTCCGGGGGCTTTTTGTTTTTTTCCGCCCTTCCGTAAAACTTGCCCTCTTTTAATCTTTTTATCTCCAGCAGAGCCAGTTTTTTGATTTTTTTCGTTTTCGCCGTATACGAAATGGTATTCCTTTATGCCCTTTACGGGGATTTTTATCTTCTTTTTACCATCTTGGCCAATGATAGATTCGTCAGCGATGACGTCGCGGATACCTTCTTTGATGGCTTTGTCAATTTTTTGCTTATGGCGCTTTCTATCTGCTGCCGATCGGTCAGCATGTGATTTGTGTTCTCTAAAGATACTCATACTATTGTTAACACCTCTAGCAAGATTCTCTCGCCGTTATTTATTGTGTAAGAACTATACAGCATTCCTTCCGAGACATAATACTCGGCTTCCGATACACGTTCGGCCTTAAATTCCTGTCGTGATCCATTAAGGTATATAGCTGTATTTTCTAAAAGTATGGGGCCCGTGAAACTGAGTATGGTATTGAGCCCAGTATGCGGGGCAATGGGACTAGTTGCATCAAAACAATAAACTACCCGGACCACAGAGTGGTCATGAGTGGTGGCTGCACCAGCTGAATCATCGTCTCCCGAGGCAGCATCCAGCAGGGCATCTAAAGTGTTGTCAGAAAGGACTGTCTGATCCATGATTCCGCGACGAGTTCGAACACATTTGGCAGATATCTGAAATAAATGATCAATTTGTCCAAAAAGCTGTCTATCTTCGTTAAGGTGAACAATTTCATAAAAGGAGTCACCGTACTGAACATAATCTCCTTCTCTTATCATTAGATCTTGATCTTCATGCAGTCGTCGCTCATGAAATCGCACAGTTATGTTCTTTTCTTTATCTAGTCCGAAATTTTCAGTCGTGGTCTTAATTCCATCGAACTCAACAAGGGCATATACACGAACTGGGGGTAGAAATGACTTTTCTACTGCTTCTCCGTACAAAGGATGAAAATTAGTGTATTCCATGGAGATCGGTAGATATAAAATTTGCTGGCCAATGACCCTCTCAAGCAATTCGTCATTAACCTGCTTTACAAGATTCCTTTCTTTTTCTCCTAGAAACAGGGGAGGAGGAGGATTTGTAGGTCGAGTCCATTTGTTATCTGCCATCTTAATAATCCTTCTTATCGCCGAATATCACTCTCTCTCTAACAATCCGCAGCTGTGCAGCGGATTCTCGAATGGTGATTTTTGGCTGATTATCGTTGCTATCTGAACCCATTAAGTAGCCTAGCACCTTTAAATCAATGCTTGTTTTAAATTTTCTTTCTTCTTCGCCTAAGTTGGCGATGTTGTTTTCTAGTCCAAGTGTACCATCAACAAACCCCTCGAAGCGATGACCATCGTGATTGATGAAAAAATTATTAATCTGCCCAGTATATGCCAAAAATGGTGTGATAATTTCGTTCATTTGCTGCTGATACTCGGTATTGACTATTAATTTATAAGTCATCACCACATATGTGGGGAGCGGCATTGTGATTATCTCATATACTGCCTTTTCATTCTCGTATGGATAAGTGGGCTGCTTAAACAGTCTTTTGGCATCCGCATTTTGAAAATTAGCAGTTTTTTCCTGCTGCAGTCGGCGGGCGACAGTGATGGCACCGCCTTTTGCATCGTTTATGCGAGGAATGTGAGACCATGCGACACCTTTCATGTTTGGGTCTTTCACTACGGCTGTCCTATCAATACTTATAGCTGGCAATGTAAAGATATCTTGAGAACGTAAATCTTTATTATCTTTAACTTGAAAGGATCGCTCGGGCATTGACCATATAAGGGGCACTTTCTTCCACCCTTCGTTGGTGGTGCAAAATATGTCTAAAGTTTCGTTAATCCAGTTAAAAAGAGCGGTATCTACTGTTTCAATGGTTGAGGGCAAGAAGGTAATTTCCTTCACAGGGGGAACTTCCTTCTTAGGAGAAGTATCTTTGAAATATGGCCTGAAGCCGGAATATTTATCGTTTCTACTGCTCATAAATTTATCCTTGGAATATCAATAGTGGTACCTTCTTCTGGACTTCGTTGGTAGACTCTGCCTTTTCGGCATCTTTCTTGGACAGCTCGACATATGTTAGCTCGTCAAGAATTGTCTTAAGTTCTTCTTTTAATTTTTCCTGCTCTTCTTTGGCCTGACTTAGCAGAGCATCAGCGTTAAGGGTTACAGATTCTCCGGGTATAGGTATAGTTTGGAATTTTCCTCTTATCTGTGCCAGAGTCTCTTTGGAGAGAGCCAGTGCGAATCGGCGGATCCACTGTTTACCAATAGCATTGATGTTGTCATAAGGCAAGTTGTCGAAAGGGAGGGTGTTCATATTGTTAATGCCTGATATTCCTGTATCTGTTGTGCCCGTCTCCACCCAAGCATCTGGGATGACTGAAAAGTCCACCCACATATTATTGTAATCTGAAAACACTGCGGGGGTTGGGAATATCCTCAGCTTGTTATCTTTAAGTTCATATGAATAATGAGAAAGCCTTGTATATATGTTATCTTCATAGGCCATGGCCTGAAGCTTGTTTTGCCATGTGGGTATAATTTCGAATGTAGAGTCGTCAGTATACTGGCCATAATGGTTCAAGTTCCCCACAACATTGAGCCCTCCAAAGTATCCAAAAAATCTCCACATTGCATTCGGTGTCTTATAATACACCTTTTTAACAATCACTCTTTTGTCTCCCACTATTCCTGCATAAGGTGCGGGGGTGCCGCTTGGGTCTTCACCGCTCGCAGAAGATCCCGATATTATCGATTGTAAATCATAATCTTGCTGCCCCTGAACTAAATCAAAAGAGGCGGAATATATGGGTATAGTTCCCCCGAAACCGGCTGCGGTTGAGTATGCATCCGAAACTCTTCTCTCATATTCGAAAGATACTCTCGGAAACTTTAAGTTAGCATTTTCGGGCCCAGTGATTCTCTGACCTTCATGGTCAAAAGTGCCAGTTGTTTGACCTAATACATCAGATAAGATATTTTTAGACTGATGTAAATTAACTAAATAACTATATTCTAGAACCGCCTCTTGGTAGTTGGCATATACATTACCGGGTTTTAATTCGATATCCAGTACATCTCCGCCAATCTTCTTGTATGTAAAAGCGACCTGATCGGCGGCTCCAGACAAGAATTGGCCCGAACCCGAATATACCTCTAGTGGAAGCAGTGCGGCCACTTCTGAAGCTGTGCCGGTTGGTGGCAAAATTGATTTGCTCATCTGACTAACGGGGGTTAGGGTTGGAAATGCCATTATGATTTTTCTCCTATTTCTAAGTAGTTCCTAGAAGCACAAAACCCCTCCACAAAATGTGGAAGGGCATGCTTTGGTGTTAAAAACCTATAATTTTTCTTATAGATCTTCGACGATAACTAGGCCGTACATATCCGGACGGACCATCTTCTTCGCATAGCGAGTCATGACACCCTTACGAGGCACAAAGTCCTCTGTTCCGAAGATTGTTGGAGTCATCTGGAGTGGGACGTATGGGGCATACACATATCCACTTTCGAGGAAAGATGAGCCTTTACGACCAACCAAGACAACGTTTCTTGGGAAGTAAGGATCAACGTAAACGTCGAATTTCTTACTTAAAGAACCAACTTTGATTGCACCGATTTCGCCGCGATCGTCATCATGAGTAACACTTCCACGGAAACCCGCTGTGAACTCAAGGAGGTTGGCAACTTCTGGAGAACAAACTACAAAGTTGGCGCCGCCTCTTAGGGTCTTGCGATGGATCTGTGCAGAAACATCATTGATGGTTTCAGCCAAGGTCTCATACCATTCTGAAACATTACCTGTGAAATCAGGATATGCGACAGCAGTGGTTGATGGTGCCACACCGGTAGTGCGATTAACGAACTTACCCGGTGAACGTGACCAGTATAATTTTGAAGCAGTAGCACCTTTTACAAGGTCTTCCAAGATTTCTTGGTCGATCTCAAGGGCGATGTGCTCTGAAAGGATAGAAGTTAACTCGACTTCTGCATCCAAGTTATGGTATGCGTTCAAGTCTTGAGCAAGTTCTGGTGTCCACTTAGCCTTAAGCTTCTTGGTCTTTGCTGTAACAGCAACAGAATCAACTTTGATGTCGATTTCTGGGATGTTTGGATTGTTTTCTAATCCCCATTGTGAAGTACCTGCAACTGAACCCGGAACACCTGTTCCTTGAGTGAAGTTATCATCAATGACGAATGAAGCAGTGAGTGCATTGATTTCAACTACAGTCTTAAGAGCATCTGTATCTGTGCCAGCGGCCCAAACAAGGAAAATATCCACAGGGTTTTGTGATGAATCTCTGGTCAAACGACGAACCTGATCAGACTGTGCTGTTCCGGCGGTATTTTGACTTGTAATAGTTACATAATCCTTAACATTGAATTGGGCTCCGGCAATTCCGCTTGTGAATGTTTCAAGTGGAACCTCGTAAATAACAACAGCTGTTCCGGATACGATGTCCGGATCGTAACGAACCAAGCCATCATTGAGAAGCGCTGCTTGGAGTGCAGGGCCAGCGAGGCCGGTAGAAGTATAAGCACCGCCAACATTACCGGAGGTAACACTAGTTGCAGTTGATAACCAACCAACAGATGCAGTCGGACTTGAATAGCCGTTGTTCAAAGAATAGAAACTTTGCTCGGCAAGGTCTCCAGCCAAAGATACACCTGAAGTGATTTCCGATCCAACAACTCCACCACCGTACACTGAAGAGCCTGCTGTAGAGTCAAGACGTGCAGAATCCAAAGTAAAGTCCAAGAAGAAAATGAGACCTGATGGCAAGCTCATTGGCTGGACAGAAACAAGATCGTTAGCGATCAATCCGCCGAAAACACGACGAACAATTGGAAATGCAACAGAGGCGAAACCTTCGACATCGCCTCCAGACATTGTAGAAGCAGCCTCACGAAGAAGCTCCTTTGCTTGATTTTCTAGAAGTGCAGCCATACCTTGACGCTTGCGATCGTCGGCGATGCCTTCCAAGAGGCCTGTTTTTTCCCATTTATTGAGAAGAGCAGATCCTTCCTTAGATAGGTCGCGTCTGACAATACCTTCTGTTAGTTTATTAATAATTGACATTTTAAAATTCTCCTTTTAATTATATTAACTTTTTAATGCCGGCCAAAATTTGCATCCTATCCGTTGCCGGGGAATGTGTCTTCTTGGCTTCTCTTCTGGGTAATGTGACAGTTGGCCTTTCGATAGTCTCGCGGAGTGATTGTGGCTTTGATTTACCCATTACACTACCCACTGCGCTTTCTAGAGTTTCGAAAATAACCTTTGCCTCGTTGATTGAATCGGCACTTGACAAAGCTTCGACAATTTTTGATTTTTGTCGCTCATTCAGGGAGTTGTTTGTTAAAACTCGATTCGTGTATAAAAGTCTTGCGTTGGAAAGATTTACCTTATCGAAGGATTCTTTCACTGTTTTGAGTACGACACTCATTTTAAGGAACTTTTCTTTTAGTTCTCTATTTTGCTCTGACAGCCTTTCTCTGGCGGCCACAAGTTCCATGTTTTCTTCGTGGGCCCTTGTCGAGGCCAGTTGAGCCATCCTCATTTGTTCTTTGTATCGCATAATATCTTCCGGGGTGCCTGCCCATCCTGATTTTTGAGGGTCTATATCCACCACCAGCTCCTCAATGATTTGCTCGATGTCTTCGATGTCGATTTCCTCTTCAAGGGTAGCCTCTACAGGAACCGCAGAAACTTCTTCTGGAGTCCCAAGAGAGGGTATATCATTATCCAGCTCTATGTCGGCTGCTAAATCTTCATGGGATTCTTGATCTCCTAGGCCAGCTTCGGCGGCTGCCAATGTTTCAGCCATATCCTTGAGTTCCTCCATGCTAAGCACGATTTCCTGATCGGATGTGACATCCTCTGCTTCCAATCCCATAGGGATGGAATCTTGCAATGATTCTGATTCATCGCTTTCTATATCGGCGACAACTTCTTCCTCGTCTTGCTCTAGTAGAGACTCGACAGCTTCCTTGATATCGCTCGAATATTTATTTAAAATTGCGGTCTCAGCATTCTTGATGGCGGCCTCTTTTAGGGCTGTTGCATCAACAATCGCTTGTTCCAGTAGTGAAGACATAGATAAACTCCTCTATAAAAAATTATCTCAAAAATAAATAGTTTATTATTTTATAAAAAGACATATTTTTATAAACGGTCTCGCTAAGTGTTTACCCGATGCCGGCAGAACCGGACCAGTTATTGAGAATCTGGTTGGTATCAATTCCCGTCAAGCCAGCAAGTACATCAAGCTTTACGGAAGTTCCCTCTATCCATAATTCTGTTATCTTTACATCAAGTTTCGTGGCGCTGGCTATATGTCCGCCCGCAGACCTCACCAAATCAAGCAATGTAAAGTGATTAGTTCCGCCCTTAGAGGGCAATCCATTTTCTGAGAAGGCACATATTACAAGCTGACCATCAGTGACGGCCAGATTTCTAATTTCCACCCACTTTGTGACACTGGGAAAGCCTATTTTATATGGAGTGGTGACCGCTGTTAGATCAATCGACCCAGAGCACCACGGCTTTCCAGAGACTTGATAGGATGCCGAGTTTCCGATACCGGCTTTGTAATTATAAATTGACATTTTTAAAATGCTCCATTTTTAATATAAATAGTTATCATTTTATGAATTCTGCTCTTTTATTTTAAGCTTATCCAAAACCCTACGTCGTCTTTTAGCTGCAGCCCTTCTTTTTGCGGATGGCTTTTCATAATATTGACTTTCTCGATACTGCTCTATAATTCTTTCTTTTTTACACTTCTTCAAAAATCTCTTAATCATGCGATGTGCATCGTCCCGATTGCCACGAGGCCTTACGGATACATTTACTGTTTTCTTGGACATCATAAACTCCAGTTAAATCATTTTTTTCCAATTATGGCCGCCGCCTAAATTCATAATTCCGGTGATATCAACTCCCGGATCTGCGGGTGCGTAATCCGATAAAGGTCCATTAGATGAGCCCTCACTAGAGACATGTCCGCCTGAACTTAGGGGCTCTGTATTCTCCAAAATCCCCTTAAACCCGGTACCCATAGACTCTTCAAGCTTGCGCCTTTTCTTTTCCATAGCCACTTTAGCTTCGTGTTGCAACTCCACCTTCTGTCGAGAAAATGGTTGTGTGGCTGCAAGTGATTGTGCCTTAGCTTCTACGATTGTTTGTTGAGATCCCAGACCACTGGCGACTTCCTTGATTAATCCCGAAAGTACTCCATCATCGAAAATAACCTCTTTGATACATTCTTTAATGAGGGGCTTTAATAATTTTTGTAATTCACTTTTTTTCATTTGTTCCTCAAGATATTGTTCAAAGCTCGGTTGATTCTATCGGCTTTGGTAAATATATTTGGCTCTTCATATTTCTTGCCTTCCTGCAAGTTCATAAAAGCATTTTGTGTGGACGGCTCGGAGACAAAATCAAAACAAATTAGCTGAAAGTCATCTTCTACGATCACTCCCCCACTCATGTTTTCTCTTACCGAGCCGAGTCCCCTAGAGGATATGCCGAGCTGGCAGCCACCTTGCACTAGATTTTTTAGAATATCGCCAGCTGGTGTTGGTAAGACTTTTACAGTGCCCTTAACTTGATTTCCATCCATCCAGATATTAGTAACCATGTGAGAGGCATTCTTTAGGTTAATTACCGAGTCGTCGGGGTGATCTAGTTCCCCTAGGGCGCGCCTCTCTTTAACTAACTTTTGGTAATTCTTTATCTCTCTTTCTAAGACTGGTGCTGGATATACCCGGCCATTGCCGTTAGGCTTCTCGGCCTCCTGCATTAATCCCGTAAGGTACATTGCACCGTTTTCTGTGATATCTTTTTTCTCTATTTCCGTGAGCAGGTCTTGACAGACACCACCCTCGCACAGAGCATAGTATTCCCTTAATAAAACTTTTGACATTTTTTAATCCTCTTAAATTAGTCAACAACCATTTTTGCAGCGCCTAACACCGCGAAGCATCCATCTTCTAAACATGTCTATCTTCCTTTATATCGAGTTTTATACCCGAATCAGCAAAAATCATATTCAATACATATGATGTTCCAGAACTTATACAGCCACAAATTATGAAGTTCACAACAGTAAGCTCAAATATAAATAGTTCGGTGAAAGGATTAAGTCCGCATAAAAATACACCTACCCAAAATCCAACACACATAGGGCATGACCAGAAATAATGACGAGGGCGGATTCGATGAAAGACTCTGCCGTAACATAGCAATTGTGTCATTCCGTAAGAGGCGAGAATGAAGTATAAGAGAGGCAACTTACTTCCTTTCTTTATTTTCGAGCATATAGCTCATCCAATAAGGATTATAGTTATATCCGGGCTTGATTGATCCTTTGTCCGTAGATTGAGGAACTTCTCCGAGTTCGGTCGAGTCTTCTTGAGTTGGATCTGTGAAATAATCGTCCAGCATTTCTTCATAATCATCGATATAGTTATAATAAGGCTTCTCTTCTTTGAGAAATTTATATATGCCATAGATGGCATAATCAATAGAGTTGATATCTTCGTCGATAGACTCGGGGATGCTACCCTCAATGGATCCGTACACACTGCCCCCCTTAACTGACTCGTAATCTATTACTCCTTTTCTTTTCAGGAACTCAAATAAACGGTTTTGAGCATTATATACCATTTCTGAAAAATCACTTTTTGCAAAGGTGGCGACTTTGTTGGCTTTGGGGAATACTACGATATCCATTTCTTCGTGATCAAAAATCATTATATTACCGTCTAGGGATTTCCTAGCCTTTAGTTCCAAAGTGATCACCTTCTGTGTGTCGCCTTTAACTAGTTTGAGAGAAATAGGCATCAGTCAAGCTCCTCAGCTAAGCTCTGAATATTTAAAATATCTCGAACTAAAGAATTGTCCACTTGGCGTGTGGATGTCACCTTTAGAATCTCCAAAACTTGGTTAGTTTTACTCGTCATATCAGAATCAGATTCAATGGCAGCATGAGCCAAAGACTCATTGACCTTACTATAGAGTCGGGGAATCTCCTCACTCAAATAAACCTTAAGCTCAAGCCCATTATCTGCGAAAGAAGTGACATATTTGTTGAGCAAGTTTTTCTGCTCTGATAAAAGAGATTCAGAATATTTTTCATTAAACTTTTTCACAAAGGTCTTGTAGGTTAAGTTGTCAATTGGCTTCATCAGCTCCTTTTCCTCATTTATCCCCCCTGTCATTGACTCAATCATCTGTTTTTCTAGCAGTACTCGATTTTTAGTGCGAGTCTTAGGGTGAAAAATTTGGAAAACTGTGGCTAGTGATTTATAATTGGGAACAAAAGTATTGAAGGCATTAGAGTTGATTTCTTTATTTATGGTATCGACTAAGATTGTCTGCTCTTCGAATAATTTCTTGTGGTTTATCGACATTTTTTGAGTTCTAGATTGAAAAATTATCTTTTCTGCTGTGTAAATATCGACATTTCTCGTCTCAAGTACTGCTTTATACAGATCAAGGTCTTTAGCGAGAAGAGTGTTCCCTTTAAAGTTTTCTTTAACAATTTTTATGATAGAGGACTTTCTATCTTTATCGCCCTCGACCATGGCTTTTGTAAGCTCCCTAATGATCACTTCATAAAGAAAGCCGGTATTACGTTTCTTGTTGTGTTTCATCTTCATTTGTATGAATCTCCGCTTTTTCTAAATCTAATATCAGATCTCTAACTTTGGCATTAGCCTCGAAGAGTAATTCCTCTTCTTTGTTATAAGTAGTCTGCTTAACCTCATAAATACTTCCTCTCGAAAATGTTCTCAAGGTATCCATGCCAGCCGGGAGCCCTGTTTGTGTCCCTGCAGGTATTGCGGCGCCTTTTCTGTTTTTTAAGGAGCCTGCTGATGAGCGACGGTCTCCCTTCATAGAGGGGGCATATTTTTTTCCTTTTGCCTTTGCTCTCATGGAGTTTTGTGTGTACTTTCGACCACGATCATCTCTCTTTGCAGGGGCGGCCAGTAGTGGCTCTTCAGCGGCAGGCTCTTCGACCTCTACATCTTCAACCTCTGTATCAGTGTCCGTGTCTGTGTCCGTGTCTGTCTCGAAAGAATCATCGGGATCCCCTATACCAAGACCATCGTCCGCAGATCCGCCAAACTGTCCAGCTGCGGCCTCTCCGGCTGCTTCTGCGGCTGCATTTAATTCAGCTTCATACTTTCTATCCGAATACATTTCTCGTTGATTCCTCACAAATTCCTCTTCAGATAGACTAAAGATGTTTTGAGCTATCCATCTTCTAGAAAAGAAATTTTCCGTTGCTCCGCCTGCAATATCAAATTTGGTCTTCCAATGCTCTAGCTCTTGTAATTCAGCGATCTTAGAAGGATTGTTTAATCTTAAGCGAAAACTTACCAAGTCGTCGCCTTTGAAACCCAGAGTGTAAAGATGAACAATACCAATTTTTTCCAGCTCTGAAATGACAGCACGTTGTAGTCTTTGTATTGTTCTCGCGAACCTGACATCTTTCTGTGCAAGAGATGTCTTATCTTCACTTGCTTCATCGCCGCTTGATAAATATGGGGCGGGTATTTTAAGTGCAGAAAACATTTTGTCTCTTAAATATTTAACATCATCGATGTCGCCTGTAAATTGGCCTCCGGCTAAAGTTTCGATCTTTGAAGACTCACCGCCTCTAATAGGGATGAAATAATCTTCTTCTACGGATAGCGGATTATATCTTAAATCGACACGGCCTGTATTAGCATCCACTACTTGGTTTCTTTTCATTGATGTAATCGTCTTTTGCACGAACTGTTCTACATCATTGGGGGCGATGTTTCCAACATCAATATAAAAGACTCTTCTCTCGGAAGATCTAACAATACGATAAGCCATCATTGCATCTTCCATTAGGACTAGTTGTCGCCAGATCCTTCGGCCCGGATCCAAAACAGAGGTTCCGTAGGGAGTATATTTATCGTTACCCAAAATGCGAAAGTGTGCAACTTGCCAGTTTTCAAAAGTCATTCCTGCGGAATTCCACTGATACTGAACATAATTTGGATTAGTCGGATCTTCGCCCTCCATTCTCTCTACTTCTCGCAGAGGAATTGGGATTACAGACTTTACCCCGAATGAATCGTCGATATCCATGTAAAGGATAAAGTCGCCGAATTTGCACATAGATCGGCACCACCCAAATAGGTTGTGGTCGATGTTTAGAACATTCTCGTATAAAGATTGTAATACAGCCTTAATCTCCTCGTTAGGGCACTCAATATGCATCATTGGAGACAATGATGAGTGAGTAGTCATCTCATCGGCGTAAATATCTAGTGCAGAAGCAATTTCAGGCATATATTCCATCTGTTCATAATCAATATATCTCTCGGCACGGTTTTGTTGTGCCATAATTTTAGAATGCATCACATCAAAGGGAGAATATTCAGCTTTTTTAAATTGCTGGCCGCTGGCAGATCTAAAATCTGTAGCATATTTATCCAGAGCGGTCCTTCGAATCTTGCGATTCATCTGTGTTCTCCAGTTCACAATTGGTCCGGAGAATAATCGGGTTAGCCTTCTGTATAATTCAGATTGCGGATTATTGGGGTTTTTCTTGTTATCAGCCATTTTCTATCCTTTAATAAGCCATGAGTATTTTTGGTAATCTTCTTTTGCTTTAAACATTTTTTCGTCTAATGCCTCTTTCCTGTTGTATCCTTGCATGCCGGGAATTGTGGTGTTCACTTTCGTGTCTACTTTGACTATTGATCCTAAACACGCTTTTTTGAAATCTGCCTCTCTTTGATTTACAGTAAGTGCTGTGTCTCGGACCCAGCATGCGATTGCTAACGCCATTGTCAGGTCGTCGTTATATCCTCTCATCGCTTGAGGTTTGCCATTGTGCCAAATAAAAGTTCGTAATTCATTAGAAAAACGAACGGAATATACTTTAATTAGTTTGTTTCTTATGAATTCTTCCAATTTTGCCACTATTAATGGCCTAGTTTTAGAAGATGTCGTAAATCCGGGGATTGCTGCACTGTTTGTCTCGGCCTGATATCCATCAATAAATTCGTGAGACCCTTTTACTGAATAATATAAATTAGGATATTGTAGATCAATTAATTTTTCTAAAACAGAAATACCGATGCCAACATTTTCGACCACCAAAAGACAATTTCCAAACTCCTTTCCAGCTTGCATCAGGATAGTAGAATACATGTCCAAATTAGGCTTTCCTTGATATTCTGCTACAACCTCCATTGTCTCTAACTTGATTATGTGAAATACAGAATAATCTGCGCCGTCGCCTCTGGCAACATCTGCAACTAAAAGATAGGTGCATTCCGCCTGATACTGTTCCCAAATCCATAAATTTCTATCGAATCCCGTGCGATATTTGGGGTCGACAACACTTTCCTCTATCCATGCGATGTCATCCGGGTGAACCACTGACTCTCCTGAAGTATTAAAGTTGCACTCCAGCTCTTGAGCGATTTCTCGTCGCGACATGTTTCTAGTTTCTTTATTAAACCACTCCTGATCTCTATCGGGATGAACATCCCAAGCTAGATCGATCGGATGAAAGTCGTTAGATCCTTCGGAGGCCTCTGTGTATGTTTTATGAAACCAGTTACCCACACCATTTGGAGTACTTAAGGCTATAACTCGGCCACCAGTAGAGATAGTGGGGTAAAGACCCGCCCATAACTCATCAAGATTTTCTACATGGGCTGCCTCATCAATTACCAACAAAGATAATGCCTCTGAACGACCGGCGTCACCAGAGGTAGAGGCGGCTTGTATTTGAGAACCATTGGAAAGCTCGAAAGAGGAGCGATTGTCTATCGAGATTTCAGAAATCACAATCCACTCTGGTAAATTTTTCATGATAGCTTTGACTTTTTTCACCAAGTTTGAAGCTGTCTTAAATTTAGTTGCCATGACAAGGATGTTTTTATCCCTGTGAAACAGCATTAACCACACAACATAAGCTGCTGCTATAGTTGAAATACCTAACTGCCTTGCTTTTAAGATCACGTTAAAACGATAATCGTTAAAATCCTCTAGCAATTCGGCTTGATAAGGATATGTCTTAAAGGGGATAAGCCCCTCTATTGGATGAGATATTCGAGCGTAGTTATCAATAAAGTAAACAGGACTTTTGCCACATTTTAATATTTCTGCTACTATCTCTTTTTTGGAGAGTGTGTAAGACATTTCTCTTCTTATTTAAAGGATCCTTCTTTAAGGAATTTTTGAAATTTAACATCGATAGGATCAGTGACTGCCTCGCCTAGAGTTTCGACACCTTTCATTCCGCCGATCTTAAAAAGCTTATGAGCTGTCAAAAAAGTACGTACCCTAGAAGTATGCTGAACCAAACACTTCGCCTCGCCTTGGGGGGTCAGTGTGAGGTTGCTTCCCACAATTAGTTTAAACTCTTTCTTGATGAAGTCTGCGATTGACTGTAGTCGCCTTTCACATTCTTCCTCGAAGCCATTTGCATACACATCTTTAAGGAAAATATTGGCCTCGTAGTTAATCTGTAACATGTCTCCGATGATTTTAACACCGAATCCGTCAGAAACACGACTGTCGATAATGGGACAGCCCTCTTCTCGGCTTAGACCAATTTCCTTAGTGTCGCCAGTAACAAAACGCTGATCATGTGACCCATCATAAGCATTTGCGGCTGCTTGATTAATACCTTGAATAATTTCTAATGTTGTAGCCATTTATTTTTCCTCTTGGGGTCGCCAGCCAGATTCCCATCTGGTTTCTCGACCTTCGACCCATTGTATGTAGCATTTAAAGCAACAATCAAACTTTGCCATGTATACATCGTCACGTAATTCGAAAGAATATACTTGACACACAGGACAATTTCTATTGTCTTCCTTACTAAATAGTTTTTTAGAAATTAAAATTCCATCGATTTCTATTTTTTCGTTTTTTTCTTCTTGCTTTTTCTCTTTTTGGTACAGATCTCGCATCTGCTGTTGATATTCCTTCTCCTTCTCATCATCCCACTCTGCTTTTGGATGTTGAATGGCTTCCTTGCCGTATTTTCTAGAGATGGCTATTTCATATTTAGCAATTTCGTTTAAATCTTTTTTCATTTGTTCACCGCATAAGTTATACCAACAGTGGTGGCCACTCCCACTGCAAATCCGCCTATTATACCCCAAAGCAATGCATTTGTTCCCGGTTTTTTGGCTATAATTTTGTTTAACTGCTCTATTTCTCTATTTTTGATTTCAAGTGTCTTTTGAAAGCCCTCTCGTTCAGTATCTAAAGTAATTCTAATTTGGGAAATATCCAAATCAAATTGTTTTTGTTGTTTTTGCAGCTCAAAGCCCAGCTTTAGCTCATACTCTTCCTTAGAGAACTTTCGGTCGGCCAGTATTTTCGCAGTTGCTGCGGGGTCAAATAAGGTCCCGGTGAAGGGTGCTTCCGTTCCCTTCTGTATGAAAGTAAACACTCCGTCTGAAGCAACGGCTGTTGTGTGGCAAATTATTAATATAAATAAGGCTGTTATTAATCTATTCAACATAGCTAAATCCAAATTGGTCTTCTATTTCTCCGGCTAATTCATCTGGCTGCTCTTCAAAATCTCTTTCAAACTTTTCAGTATCTCGCTCTCTTGACTGCCGAAGCTCTTCTATGGATTTGTTGTATTCTCTAGTTAATTCTGCAAGTTCTTTTTCATATTTTGCAACAGATTCCTCCCGGAGTCTCAGCTCTTTCTGATGGAGCCGTTCCATAGTCTCAATCTGTTCTTGGTAGCTATTTGTCATTACTTCCATGGATTTTTTTAGAGCACCGTAGTCATTCTTGGATAGAAAGAAGAAGATGATAAAGATTATCAGAGCCAATGTTTGCCAGTTCTTGGCAACAAAGGATCCGATTGCCTTAAAAGCCTCTCCGAAGTCGAGATTAATCAAGCTACAGACCTTTGAGTTTTACGATTGCATCGATAACAGATTGTCCGCCAATATACAGCGCACTTAAAATAAGCCAATCTCCGCTATCAATAGTTGCATTGAACATAAGTGCGGTGGCAGTCGCCCATACTAAAAGTTTTCTTGATACTACTTTTTCTAGAACCTTATCCACGGCACCCTTTGCTATTTCAGTCATTGTCATCTATTCTCCTTAGCCCTAATTAGTTCATTGCCTAGATATTTACGGATGCATAGCCGTCTTTTTTGTCAATTGTAATTTGCATATCGACACAATCCTTCAATGTGTCAAGATGTGAAATCAGTAGAACTGTCTTAAAGTAAGAGCGGATAATTGATAAGATATCAACAAAGCCCTGCATGTTTTCCTCATCTAGTGCGGTACCGGGCTCATCAAGAACAAAGATGTCTCCCTTCGGAAGGCTAGATACACTCAATAAGGCTAATCTAATTGCCATGGCCGAGATTGTTTTTTCGGCACCTGAACCCATTTCCAAGGGGCGGGGTTCATATTGGGGATGCTTAATGAAAATATCCAGCCTCTTTCCGTCATCTTCAAAAAATACTTCGAATTCTACGATATTTGACAGAATTTTGCAAATCTCCTCATTAATAACAGGAAGTTTTTTTCGGATTACGTCAAATGCGATTCCATTGGCATGCATACATTGTTTATAAAGTTCATAAGCTGAATATTCTTCTTGTAATCGCTCGAAAGCTTCTTTCTGCTCCACTATCTGTTTGACTCTCTCCTCCGTTGATCCAACTGACTTGTATAAATTCAGTATCTGATTGCCGCAATTCTCACTTTTAATCTCATAATTTTTCTGATCATATTCCAGTGAGGCCAAATCTGCATTGAGGCTTTCTAGATTTTCGATTGCATCTTTATTAGTCTCATACTCTGCCACCTTATCTTCTAATCTCTCCACTTCAACCAATAAAGTCGAGATACATGCCTGATTTTTATCAATTTTTAAGTCTAGATTGGTGACTTGGTTAGACAGAGTGTCTCTTTCAGACAATATTTTTTCATATGCCTGAATCTTTGTCTCAACCAGCTTGGGATCCATGGAGGAAACCTGACTGTCAATGGTATCAATACTGACTTGTAATGACTCAATTCTTTTTTTATTTTCCGGTATATTAGCTTCGGCTACGAGAGCATCTTTGATGAATTTACAAGTCGGAAAAGAAGTTCCACATGGCACACCCTCTAGGAGGCCAACCCTTTTTTGATTTCTAGACCTTTCATCGCCCTCTTTCTTGAGCTTGACTTGTAATCCCACGATATCGCTGCGTAAAGCCTCTATATTCTGGCGCTGGCCATAAAGAGTATCCCGAGAATATTGGCTTAAAAAATCACAAATGGCTCGATATTCGTTCTTTTTAGAGTCTCTGTCAGCTTTATCTGCTTGTATTTGATCGCGAGTGCTTACCATTTGACTCTTCTTGTGAGTAAGCTCTTTTCGAACTTTCACAACATCGATAACTTCTGCGGGAATCGATCGGATTTTCTCCTTAATGGAGAATATCTTAGTGGAGCATTCTAAAGTCTTGTCTTTGTAGCTCTGACAAGAGGCCTTTTGGTTCTTAAGTTCTGCCTCTTTTTCACTCAAGTCTATTCGCACTTCTAGAATTTCCTGATTGAAATCTCGGTCCTGAAGTTTTTTCATTTCTATAGATAGGGGTGCAGCCTCTTCATTTGCGAACTTATACTTACTATCAAAGAATTTTAGGTCCAGAAAGTTGGCTAAAATCTCCTTCCGCTTCGTGGAGCCTTCTTTGATGAAAGACAGGGAGTCTAACTGGCTGGCCATTGAGGAATGCAGGAAATCTTCCAAATTTCCGAACACTTTACGAATGTTTTTGTCAGTTTCGCTCCTAGTAGTCCCATTGAGGCTTGCATGATCATCATCGATCGGGCAATATACACTAAAATCAGTATTAGTCTTCGCCTCCATGGTGGTATCGCCCTTTAGCTTCTTAACATATTTGGAGGCGGTCCTTTCAATTGTGTAATCCAGATTGCCAATGGATACTACAGCCTTCCCAAAGCACGATTCCTTGTTCTGGTTAATGACATTTAAGTTTTTCCTGTCGTTCTTGGATGTGGAATTAAACATGGTAAATAATAAAGAATCAATAATACTGGATTTTCCCGAAAAGTTCTTTCCAAAAATCCCAACGATGCCGTTTACATTATCAAAATTTATCGAGTTTGATTCCCCGTAATTAAAAAGATTGTCAAACTGAAGAGATCGGAGCTTCCAATTTACATTTCGGGAGATCTCTTCATTGTCTTCAGCTATTTTATTATACTTTGCGTTTAGAGAGAGGACCTTATCCATAAGGGCATCCTCCATTTCATAATCCTTGAGAAATTCCTTAATCAGCTTCTCTTGCACTTCTATATTTCTTAAATCTTCGACTTCCAAGCCATTTGCCATGTCCTGTACTGTCCCCCGTTCGCCTTGGGACCTATTCAGATGGGTAATGGCAACAGGCTTGAAGCGGCGTTTTGCAATATCTTTAGCCCTTCTCATAACATCTAAGGGTAGGCTATTTTGTGTCACTAGTCGGAGACGACACCCTTCAGGAACTTGGGTTCCCTTGGGCATCTTCCCCTTGGGAGTAAGATTTATAGTCACAAAAGGAATTGGGTTTTCAAGAACAACATGTTTGCAAGTAAAATTTTCCTTGTCTTGAATATCCCAGACTAGATATCCCTTGTCATTTGTCTCGCCATGGTTCTGCTGAACCGTTGATCCACAATAGCGTATTTTACCTTCTTCATCTAGGAGTTGGTTTGTCTTGTGAATGTCTCCCAGAAAAGCATAATCATGCCCCTCGAAGATGTCGATAGGGTGCTCTCCGTGAGTCATAATATATCCAGTGTCAGTTTTTACACCGGAAATAGAACCATGGTAGAGAGCGATGTTCACTTTTTCGGGATCAGATGGCGAAACCCAGTTATCTTCATCGAAAACTGAAAGGACATTCAAGGCAGCGAAGTTGTCTAATACCACTTCTCCTGAATCTTTGAGCAAATGTAACCTTGGGTGTTCTAAGGCTTCAGCAATTGGAGTTAGGGCATCTTGACGGCTTGAGTTCTTCAAGTTTCCATCATGATTTCCAAGGATGATATAGGTCGGAGCAATTTCTGCCAAGTTTCGAAAAAACTTTGTGCACATCTCTACAAACTCTGGCGAGATTTGTGTTTTAGTGTGTGCGATGTCTCCACAATGAACGATATAGTCGACCTTTTCCTTCTTGAGAGTCTCGTAGAGCTTCTCAAAGACCATACCATATTCATAATGATATTTTAGGTTCTTAATATGTGTATCTGCAATATGAGCAAACTTCAAAATATATTCTCCTATATTAAATGGCAGAAATAGCGTTAATTAAGTTATCGCAACTTTTAACGAATTTTGCTTTCTGGCTTAAGGCCGACACTTCTTCTCTCGACATATCCCCGATATCTCTGTCATCTGGGTATGCGATTTCTCTCACTTCTATTCCATATTTTAAAAATAATTTTTTAATTGATTCTGACTTCTTTTTTGCATCTGGGTCCAATGCGAGTAAAACAGCGGCGTCACTGTTGACAATCTTTCTGAACAATTTGGATGTCTCACGTATCGTAGACCCAAGTATTGGAACGGCATTGGATGCTTTTATCGCATCAAACACCCCCTCTACAATAACCACCTCCTCTTCGAAATCAACATAAAGCTCATTGAAAACAATATTCCTCGAAACTGGTGGGTTCATATATCGTCTGTAATCCCCTGAAAATGTCCTAGCTATAAAATAATTTAGTTCACCAGCAGAACTAAAAGAGGGGATAATAATCCTATTTTTGAAGGGGCCTTCTATAGTATACCCCATTTTCCACTTGAGTATTTCTCTTGCTCCTATTCCTCTTTCAGAAAGATATCTCATAGCTTTTAAATAGGATTTGCTATTAGAGTGTGTAGTCAGGCTTTTGAACCCTGCAGGCATATCTAAAATTGCCTCCCTTAATTCAACCTGTGGTTGCTCCGTAAAAAGGCTCTCGAAATCTCCCAAATCTTGCCGGTGGCCGGTCAATTCTTTCCATTTCTCTAGTTGAGAAAAGGTGCCAAACCGTCGAATAACACGAAAAAGGCTCTTTCCTCGTGCATCACATATCCAACACTTATACATATTCTTTTCAACATTGACAGAAAATTTCTTCTTATGATGGCCGCAGTACGGACAAGCGAAGAGATGTTCGTCATTTGACTTAAAACTTTTGCCAAGAATATTATTAAGTATTAAAAGTTTCTCACTCATACCCTTAATATATCATACTATTTTCTTTGTGTCAAGGATTATTTTTGATCCGGCTTTTGCAACGACCACAGCATCGGCAATATCGTAGCAATATTTTTGAACATTTCCGTATCTGGTATACACTATGGGAAATTCTCCACTATCCAGAAAATGCTCCATAACAACCTCTTTGGCTTTCTTGCCTCTCGGCACCTTTATGCCGCATTTTGACCTAGCTGATATGGGAGAGATGTATTGAGGATCGATGCCCACTTCTTTGAAACAAAGCCACGACACAATACCATTAAATCTTTGAAGTATAGACATCGTTTTGGCTGTTGAGCCGCCTCTGCGAAAGAACATAAGGGCTTCCTCTATGAATATATGCTCTATTGGCTCTGATTTTAAATTATTATTGATATAATCTTCGACGGCTTGAGCCTTATGTAGCATGCCGCTGACTTTTCTCAAATCAATATAATCCGTTTTTACAACTTTATCATCTTCTAGCACACAAACACCAATGATGCTAGTGCTAATATCTAATCCGAGAATCATTAAATATCCAATTTTAATTTAAAGGTTAAATTCCTGTTTTGAGTCTTCTTGACTGGAGTGGCCATCGTGGCAATTCCAATTAAGTTCTTGTCTTCGTCATAAATACCTATCTTTGAAATATAGGTTGTTTTTTGAAATGATGCGGGAGGGTCAACATAGGAAGAACTAGCAATATTCTTGATAGATAGGTTGGTGGGCTCAGCATATACATAGGCGCCTGTTGATGGTGTAGTGGACTGGCCATGTGTGATATATGTAGGGTTGTTGGAGTGATTTAATTCTCCTTTATCAGCATGAGCAAACATAGTTAAGGTGGGAATCTTGTTGACACCCTTCATCTCCATAGCATAGCTGGACGATGGTATGGTTCCTGCTGGTATATTATCATTAGCGCCAACACCAAAATATAACCATGAAGCAGTTGCTAAATTGCCGGGATCATTTAAATAGTCTCTTGCGGTGCCATCCTCCAAGCCCCATGATCCAGTTAAGACAACAAAACCCTCGTCATATAGTGCGACACCAGCGACAGATCCTGAACCAGTACTCCCAACTGGGCCTGTCTGAATCATTTCTCCGTTTCCACTCTCGTCTTTTAATGTCCCTATCAGAGTACCTGAAATATAAAAATTGCATTCCAGAGAGGTAGGCTTGATCGAGCTTCCGAAAAGAATAGATGGTATAGATATGAGGTTAAGAGGCTGTGTCGCTTTGTTTCCAAAAGATGAACTATAGGCAAATTGTGTGCTTCTTATCTTATAATTATTAAGAGTATTTCTAAGAGCATCGACTTCTGGCCTAGCTTGACCCAATTGATAGAAGTTCCTCTTTATGCTGGATGATAACGGATAGCTGCCGGAGATAATATCCCCATAGAGAAAATCTGTATTAAAAGATGTCGTCGATATGGTTTTTGTCCCGATCAAACTACTATCTTTGGTGACAAAGGGATATACCAATCCAGTATCTGTCACATTTCTGTCCACATTTATCTCGTAAAGAGAAACAAACCCCGTGGGCACATTAGGAACAGAGCTAGTAAACTTACCAACGATGTGTGTCTGCTTGTTCCTGTAAACTTTTGAATCATATATTTCGAATAACTGCTCTGGATTAGTCTCCAAAACGTTATATAAGATATCTTTGCTGTCAAATTTTTTAAAAGTCATAACACCTATAAGTAGTATGCGTTGTCTTTTTAATTATATTAGTAATCTAATCTGACGCGCAAGGTTAGTTCGTTTGTGGGATCCTTCTTGAGAGGTTCCGATATCTTTGCCACTGCTAGCAGTTCGTTGTCTTCAGAGTATAAGCCGATCGTCGTGATATATGACGAAGGTGAATCTGTGGATTCATTCTTAACCCTAATCTTGCTTCCCGATAAATATGTTGGGTTGGAACTATAATTGAATTCATTAGAACCAGCCCTGCAGAAATAAATTGTAGAGTTCAACTCGGTCGTGTTGTTAAAATCACAGTCTTTCCAGCGATTCCTAATACCATCGCAAGAAGAGGAAATTTCTGATCCGGTCAGGACTGCATCGATAGACGAGGTATCGTAAGTTGCTCCCGGAGAGCCGAATTGGCCATCGTACACCGAGGAAGTAAGGACTGCGATGCCGGCCTGATAGTAAAGTAGGCCCACTGCGGACTCGGTGTTTGGTGTTGCTGAACTCGTATAAAGCGGAGCATATTCTCCGGCGGGTGAGTTTGTCAAATATGTAGAAGATGCGCCGTAGTCTGAAATTGTCAAGGGACTAGTCGGGGCGACGGGTGTCCCACCGGTTAAAGCAGTCAAAATAAAAGAGCCTTTCTTAACTTCATCCTTAGTTAATAATCTGGAGAAATTGACGAATACACATTCTTTTAATTTAGTTCCGCCAGCTGCCAGATTACCGTCTTGGTCAAATTCTCGAATTGCACCTGTTTCATCGTACCCTACAAGAACTTGGGCCATTTGATTGTAAATATTGATCTTTTTCGCATTCTGGATACTTGCCGCTCCAGAGAGGGCAGATGTTGCTGAATACCCAACCGTCAAGTCGAAAATATGGTTTGCTGAAGAGCTGAGATAGGGATAATCATAAACAGACTGAAACATACCATGTGCATAGTTTTTGATGTTCTCATCTGCATAAGTTCCGGAAACAATTGTTCCCGTAAGAGGAATTGCTTCATGAAGCATCGTTCGTGTGTTCGCGACGTCTTTGTCTAGTACTAAATTTTTAAATGTTGTAGCCATGTTTAATTAATCCTATGGGGTTGACTTATATTTGAATAATCTAACGGGAAGATCCATGCTGTTGCCTGTTGTCAGTCCGATGACCCTGACCGTTGTATCAATGTAATAATATGTATTTGTTCCGTCACTAACTTCTGATCCTAGGGTCGTGAACAGGTAAGTGCTTGATTGAACATCGAGAGATGATCTCAATCCGAAAGTTAGGCGGCTTCCTCGGGGGCCCGCTATGGGACTTCCTGCTGTTTCTACACTTTCAATCTGAGAAATGTAGTCGGCAGATGCGACGGAGTAGGATGCGATAGAATCATCGTCTACAAAGTCTGGGCTTGCAACGACGGCTCCGACAGTGGCCAGTGAAAATAAACGATTATCCAGCTGGATCTGATATTGACTCTCATATAAGTCAGTCGGAATGCTTGTCGCGGGTGAGATGGCATTCGTATTTAACCCCTGATCTATTACGATTGGGGTTGAATCAGAAGTGGCTGCATTGTAGGCATTGAAGCCAACGGCTGCATTAAGGCGCGGTGCAGCTACAGCGGTGGTGGAACCTGCGGGGCCTGCCATCGTTGCACTATCTGCTGCGACAGGAATGATATTCCCGCCTACTGATATACCTGTGTCGGTCAGAGGAATTCCACCTGCTGAGCCGCCGTTTCCGTTGATTAGCATGATTGGCAAATATAGAATGTTGGTTCTCGTAATTGTAATCAGCTTTGATTTTAAATTTGAAGTATTGTTCGTGAAAGCCTCAAGAACTGGTGTCTGAAGAATCTCAAGGTCGTAGAAGGCGGATCCTCTAGGGTCGGTGCTATCAAAATTCCCATAATTGATTTCATCGTCACCAAGGGCAAATTTAGTAATTTTAAAACTACCGTCGCCTTTTGCCAACCTCTCTCTTCCTGCGTCTGTTAATACAGCGTCTAAAATGATATCACCGCTGTTATCTAAAAATGACATATTAAGCCCTCTTAATGATTAAATATTTTTTTACATAATAAATAGTTTGAAAATATGTATTTTTCAAAAACATTTTAGTTTATTATTCTGCTTCCGCTCTTTCTACAACAGTTGCGTTAAAGTTTAAATTCAAATCAACAACTTTTCCTGTTTTCTTCGAAGTCAATCTTAACTTAAATTGTTTTCCAAAAAGACTTTCTTCTTCTCTACCCAGAATGGTTGTTGGGCCCGCACTCAGCGAACCATATGAATCTGTATCCGCCGGTGGGAAAACTTGGGTTATTCTCGGTACAACATTAAGTAGCCTCTTTAGATTCTTAGTTGTGTCCGTTTTTTGACCGGCGAGTTCATAAGGTTTAATTACGGGGTAAATAATGCCACTGTTCTCAATAATCTCGATCTCCATAATATCCGAAGGATACGAAATAGTTCCCCGGCGGTCAGCTACTCTGAATATATAATAATATTTAGTGTTACTGTTGATTTCGTCATCGTAGGTTGCAGCAGGTAGATTTTTTCCCGATTTAATTGAGGTAGAAGTGCGTATTACCCTTGCTTCTCTAAATGATTCATAATTTTCCGGGGGAATTGAGGTTCTCCTTATTTCGAAAACTGTGCCAAGATTCTCTGTTTCATCTGATCTGTAAAGAATCGGCTGAAAATCGTTCATCTTGTTTGATCGTCTAAAGTTCCTTATAAAGTCCTCTTCGGGTATAGAGAAGGTCACAGGATCTACCTCGATCTGACCTTGGCCTGAATTCATAAAGAAAGATAATCTGTCTGCGACTCCTCTCCGAGTAACCACATTGACATTTGGATAAATTGGAGGATTATCTAAGATCATGCCCTCACTTTTATAATAAGGAAGCTCGGCAAACTTAATGGTCGGCTTGGTTTGAACTATCAACCTGTATTTATTAATTCTTTTATAGTCAGCGACGATATCGATGGATGATGCAGCTTTGAAAAAACTGTCATAACATGCCAGATATTCATTAATTATTGTTTCTGTAGCAGACATGACCTTTTTGAAATAATCATAATAGAAGTTCTCTAGCTCTCTTTTTTCTCTATAGTAGCGACCTTCCTCGCTGTGAATCTCTTTGGATTCCTTTGTAGTAATTGGCAATATTGAGTTTATTTCTTCTTTTTCGAAGCCGAAAGTCTCTGCAATCTCCTTGTCCAAGTAAGAGTAGTATGCGAAACCATACTCTCCAGCAGTTGAAGCATCCGGGGACAAATTTTCGCGCCATGAAAATCCGGGTGCTGCTGTATTGTTGGATAGATCCTCGATATCGTCTCTGATTTTATCTAATTGAAAATCGGCCAAGTCTTCAATCACGACAGCCGACTCTTCTACGACATATAGACCAGAAGAGGTAAGCTTAGAGGCACTATCAATAATATTTTTCACTAGTGAAATTATTTTGGCTTTTTTTATTGATTTTTCCAGCTCAAGTAATGTTCCTCTTTCCTCCGGCCCATTTTCTTCAGTCCAGTTATTGGTCAAGCACACCCAAGTAGACTGTATAGATTTCAAGGCTATTTTCTCTTTGTCAGTTAAAGTATTGAAATCAACACTCACACCTTGATATTGTGAAATGCCGGTGGTGAGTATGCTGTCAGCAAATAATGCGATTTTTGATGCATCATCCTGAAGTGATTTATTTAGAACTCCAATGTCAATATCATTTTCTATGAGATATTTTAGCATCTTACTGTAGGTTAAGTCTTGCACCAGTGCAGAGCTTAGTGGTAAAGATGGTAATTGTTCTTCTGCAGACTTTCTAAATCCAGATAAGATCTCAAGATCAGTGATCGTGTCAGAAATATCTCTTCTATAACTCTCCAAATCTTCACTAAATTCTAAGACTCCGGTTTCATCCTCCATAAACTCGTATTCTGTTCCAATAACAAATTTGAATGCATTAATTTCATATCTATACATTTTGCCATACTTAACTTGTGTGTCGATATAATTCATCCCGCGATAACCTTTTTCAGCAGGAATCCAAAAGTTCTGTATTGGAATGTCGGACCCTTCTTCGAACTTCTTTATTCGGTAAAACAAGACATTTGAAGAATACAGTCTTTTCGCGCCTTCCAATACATTTTTATAAATTCGATAATTTGTGGTCTCCTTAATCTCCATATCCCCAGTGGTCTCGAAGGAGACACCCGAGCCAGAGCGAGAGCCTGAACCCGAGCCTGACTTTGATGCTGTGTCTAGGTCAATAGCAGTGTACCTAGTTTCGGATGATTCAGGTAGTTTTGATGCTGTATCCAAGTCGATGACAGTATACCTAGTTTCTGACGATGACTTGTCAGCGGACTTCTTTGGTTTAAATTTAACGGACGAGCTGGATCCCTTTGATGTTCCAAAATCATCAGGAGCAGTAAGCCGTGTTTCTGGAGACTCAATCGCTTTTGATGCTGTGTCTAATTCGATAGCAGTGTACCTAGTTTCGGATGATTCAGGCGGGCTTGGTGGGCTTGGTGGAAAACCCATTAATTCGTTAATTGTTATTACTAGGTCGTCCAGAGCATTTTCATAATTAATGCTTATGTTTGAGCCGGCCTTTATTTTTGAAATAGTATCAGACCTATAATCTGCCTGTTCTCCATCGGTTAAAAAACCTTTAGCCCTCAAGGATCTCGTGTTTACCTTATCACGGGATGCAGCAGGGCCCATATCCATTGATATTTTGACCGGCCTAACATCATACATGATTTTTAACATTTCTGGGATGTCATATATCTTCACAAAGCTCGTCTTTAGTGCTGGCTGTTCCCTGAAAGAAGTTTGCGTATTGTCCTCGTAACTGGAAGATAAATAAGAATTCGCAAATGCGAATTCTTCCACAATGGACGAGGACTCACCTTGGGAAACTTTATAGTCCTCCTTATTCATTAAATCGCAAAAAGCTATCAAGAGCCCACTTTCTTTCAGAGCTTCTCTAAATTTATCATCCGCTAGTTTGTCAGGCGGATTTGTGAAATAAACCTCGTTGTAGAAGGGAAAACTACTCTTTTCTTCTTGTATGCTCAAAGCTTGGAGAAATCCCTCACTATTCATGAAAAAATCTTGGATCTGATTTGCAGCTGCAGGACTGGACACTAAATCTTTGGAAACTAATTGTTTCGTAACCGGGACCCTCTCTTTTTTAGCGGACTCTCCTGATAGTGATGTGGAAGAAGAAGAAAAGTCAGGGAGAACTGGTGTGAAATTATAAAAGTTGGCTAGCTCGGATTCCGTTGCTATTCGCAAAAGTTCATTTTCGTATATTTCTAATCCATAATTATACACAAAATTAACAGTTCCAGCGATTATCGAGCTGTTGTCAACATCGGATATGTATTCCACCGGAGCTTCGAGGTCAAATTTATAATCTTGCACCACTGTTCCCAAAAAAGGCATAATAGAGTTTTCGATATATGCATCAAATTGTTTCTCGGGGTCCACTTTTGTTCTGGCGGAAGTGACAGATGGAAGAGAGATGTCTCCAGACAAATAGCGAGGAGTAATAGATAGTCTCTCGTTCGCTTTCAAGATCTTCAGCATAGTATCTTTATCTAAAGCAAAGTGAGCCCCTTTCCAGACCGTTGGATTGGTCACATCAATCTCAAAATTCAGCAATGTTGTCTGTGCTTGTGAATCTGCTGGATCATAAGTGTTATTAGTATTATATATCAGTCGAGATCCATCATATATCCAGTAGCTGTTAATAGATTGCCGGATTGGATCGGGTGACCCGCCAGTGTTACTCTCTAGGGAGAATGCTTTTGTGTTTTTTATTGGCATTGGTGCTCAAGCCTCGCTTAATCTGTTAAATCTAAAATAAAATATTCGTCGGCATAGGATATTTTATCAAAACCGACACCTATTTTAAATCTTTCGTCATTATAAATACTTGCTCGGCAAATAATTTTACCACTTCCGCTCAAATCTATTAATTTTTTAAATATTGGGTTTTTTATATCTGATATTCCGTTCTCGTCGTTTACGAATCCGGCTAAGTATTCAATCTTCACTAAGTTCATATAATTTTGCTTAATTGTATAGTAAGTGGTGGGACTATATATATAATCACCCTCCATTGATGGAGATAGCCATTGGTTAACACACTGATCTGAAGTGGATGCGAAGATTGCTCTAATTTGATTGGGCATTTCTCTTACTACTTTTAGTTGTTCCGTTAATGTGTCCCTTTGTGCCGCTGGTATACCAGTAAGTGCAATAGAGGCCGCATTTATGGATGTTAGTATATTTGTGGGATTTGCTAAGTTGAAATCTTCTCTCGATAAGGTCCAGCCCTCTTCATTTCTTAAAAACATACTAGCAAATGTGCGAGATGCATTGCTGTATGTATCCGCTTCTATTCCGTCTTTATAATTTTCAACCACAGCAGGTCGTTCATTAATTTTATCCGAATCGGAAAAAATTGAGTTAGAGGGAAGGTATGTTTGGGATTGAGAGGCATCCCTCAATGGGGGATCCATCCTAAAGAACTCTGAACCGATTGAAGCTCCTTGTGACTGGAGATAGTAGGAGATTGAAAGTTGTGGTGTTAAATTGCTATCATATTTTTTCTTAAAATGCTCTGATGTCATTATATTAAAGTTAAAAGTGTTGGATAGGGTCAGAGAGGTTTTTCCCACTTTGACCGGAGATAAATAAGAAAAGTAATTGGGCTCAAAATTAAAGTAAGCGAGTTGGAGTCGACTCCAGTTTGTTGGCGAAAGGCGAAAAACATCGTTAAATATATTTTTAGATAAATTGGTAAAGTTGCCAGCCTCTGGAAGGTTTTTTAATAATTTTCCATACTCGCGGTCGGCGCGGTCCTTCATTTGCTGTGCTTTTATTCGGGATGCACCGATATCCGAGTTCTCTGGTATCCCCAAATAATCATATGTAAAATCTCTTGCATCGTCAAAGTTTGCAGTGGCGGAGAATTCCTTTGTAAAAACCAAAGAAGGAGTTTGATAGTTGCTTTGTAAGTATATTGTAGAAGGTGAAGAGTTTATCTGAGAGGTGATACCAGATCTTCCTATCAGATTAGAAATTTTATTTATTAAATTCCTTAAATAGGACACAAAGAGTAGGCGGGAGCCCTCCTGTGTTGTTAGATTTTTAAGATATTTTTTCAAAGATTCCTCTGCAATCTCTAGGTTGCTATTGAGAGAAAACAGAATATTAACCACTCTTTCAACATCGAGTGAGGAGCTATCTAAACGGACGATAGATGAGGAAATCAATGTTAGAGATTCAAGACTACTTACTAGCCACTTTAAAATTCCATCGTCAAGGCGCATGTCGAGAGAATACTGATGAGTGCCGCCGACACTCAGCTCCCTATCATTAAAAGTTATTATTTTTTCGTAATCTATTCCTGATAAATCGATATCATCAGCTTCGGCCAGCAATGCTCCTTCATTTGGAGTAAGGATACCGGATTTTTCGTAGCCGGTGGCGACGGTGATAGGTACTTGGTCCTCGTAGGCGCGGTAAGGTCTATTGTGGAAATCCCTCAAGTAAGAAAGCCTTCTACGTGTGATTTTCAAAAAATTGATATTGGAATTTATCATTATTTCATCTTGTATAGATTTAGGCAAATCAGGATTGTTTAAAATTTTACCGAATTCGCTATTATCAATTAAGAACTTTTGTTTATCAAAGAAGAACATACCCTTTATCGAGGAATCTTTTCCATATGAAATGTATAATTCAGATACAGTTGCATTATTTTGTTGATTACCTGTCGTAAACAGATCAAAATTGAAGATATTGTCGTAAAAATCAGTTCTTTTATCCTCTATAGAGACATTTGTGTCATTCTCTATTTTCAGGGCCCCACTGGAAAATAAGGTTAAGGTAACCTCCTCTTTCGGAGACTTGACTCCTTGCTTGCTCAGCAACATTAGGTCGTATTGGGATAAGGTTTCGCTGTGGCTAATTTGAAACTTGGCATAAAATGGATATCTGTAGCCTTCATCTGTCTTTTGAATATCTGGGTTTAACTCAGTTCCTAGATATGTCGGATAGCTTAAGCTTTGCTCTATTATTATATTGGCGATTTTGCCGTTTTGGCGCGCAAGACATGCATGTAATTTGGTGTCTCTGGATAAATCTAAGGCAGGTTGTCCATACTTATCTTTTCCAGTCTCAAGAAAATATTCAACTTCTATGATATAAGATTGGGTGCTGCCGGGGGAGCGCCGATCTGAAACTGTTATTTTATTTATACCAAGCATCTATTAACAATCCTTTATATCAGTAATCGTTACGTTTGTTCCGTAAATATCAGAGATTACTTCTTTAATTAGAACACTGTCCTCATTTATATAGTCTTTATCGGTATACAATCCTTTGGATTTCAGGACACTTACTGAATTATTTATGACTTCGCGATCTATGTTCGAATCAACAAAAATATCAAAATAATATTCTACATTGTCTGCGGAAAGAGTGGTTAAAACCTCATCTTCGGTGGAGATTGTGTCTAGCAATATCCCGTTGACTACAGCAGACTTCTTGTTCTTTGCAAAAGACAGCGGAATGAGGGTGGCTCCAACTTGAAAAACCTCTATTTCAAAGTTTTCTATTTCAAAATCTGTATTTTGTTCCACGATATCGAGTAAGAGAGTTTCTGGCTCTATGCTGATGAAGCTACCGTCAGGAGCTAAATCCGTAGTGATAGTACCTAAACCATTATTTGGCCCGCTAGTATCTATAGCAGCGGTATCATCCATCGGAGATGCACCTTTGATAAATTCTTTATCAGAAAATGATCTGCTGGAGATATCATAGCTTATATCGATGTTTACTTGAGGAATATTTTTCAGCCCGAAGTCCGTGGTATAATCTAAATCATAATCTTTTATATTTCCACTCAGCATTCTTATGTTTATGGCGGGATAATTTTCGCCAGATGCCCTAGAGGTGCCTAGGGGGCGCGATAGGGCATCTTTCTCTAAGGGGGCAATAGTTGATACAGTTTCGCCGTTTCCGAAATCTACGGCGATGCCTTCTTTGCCCTTGCTCGTGAACTTATACTGTGTCTGTAGCTGTGGAGTCAACTCCGTAATCCTGTCTTGAATAATATTTTGAGACTCTTCAATGCCGGCATATGCTGCATCATACATAATATTGTCGTCAAAAAATGCATAATATGTTGGCTTCATTTTTCCCATCGAGAGTAGTCTTTTACCATATGGAGTGAGTTCAATATCTATTACTTCTTCTTTTTTATTCATAAAAAACATTTATTCTTCCCTCTCTAATGTTTTAATATTTGCCTGAAGTTCCGAGTCGGCTGTTAATTGTGATTGTTTGGATTCCGAAGTCGTTGAGGTATTACCAATAGATATGTCGTCAGGAGGAAGTGGCGGCCTTCCAGTTGTGGCTTTAGGGCTTTTGGTGGCGACGGTTGCTTCTTCGATAGAGCCGTAAGTTATGGATACATCCATTTTTGCAAATTCAATAAGAGAGAAGTAATCATAAGGCCAGTTATATCCGAATAAATCTTGAGTGTTGTCGCTTGATAACAATAAATTATTGTACTGAGTCTCGGCTCTCTGCTTAACCTTGAATACCATCCATTTTACTTTGTCCTTAAGGTCATATAACAGGCTACCTTCAGTAAGTAACGGGTGAGAAATTGTAGCTGATGACTCTTGGAGCTGGTTTCCAATTTTGGGTGCGATATTCTGCCACATATAAGATAAATCGTCTTTATCAAATGTGTGCTCAAAATCAAAGATATACATTGCTATGGGTTTCGCATTTTGATTTCTTAAGAAGTCAAACTGCGGAGGGAATACATATCTATCCTTTATCTTTTCTGCCATTTCTATGATGCTTGCATCCGTATTTGACGGGAATAAGTCTTCAACTCTGGAGTCTCCTCCTCCGGACATCAATTCCGCCACAGCACCAGAGTATTGTCCGGATACAGGCAATTCAAAGAAGTTTCTACTTGTTTGATTTGGAGATAGAACTAAACTTCTTGTCTTATCAATGTCCTGAACATCTACAAAGGGGATGGCAACGACTGCCTCGAAAATCGTTTTCGACTCTGCAAGTTTTCCAATTTTCTCTGATTGGGCATTGAATCCTACGATGTCCTTCAGGGACTTGACATTCCCGGAGTTATAGGTATTACCGATGTCGGTTCCCGGCACTCTATTGGCTAGCCATGTAGACTCTATGTCATCAACTTCTAGATAAATACCTTCTTCTCCTTTTGGCAAGAGTCCAAACTGATGCCAGATTCCCAGAGGAGTAGTAGTTTTGCCATCGTATCCATCCCACGGATCTCCACTGCCAGAGGGAAGAGTCACATCAGATAAATAAGATTGTGTGATATTGGCGAAATTTTCTTTTGCATAGGGGCTGAAATTTAATATAGGAGTCTCAAACTTAGTTTGAATCGCCCACACTGCGCTATTTTCGCTTGAGTCTGTAGTCGATGTTTTGAATTTCTTGTTAAAGATGTTTACAGACGATGTTACTTGCATTGCATAATTATTAACATTAGACCTGTGCATCGGATAACTAGTATCGTCTCCACTTGGCCAGATAGTATCTGATGCACCGTCGATTCTCCATGATATGACAGATGAGCTGGCAAATATGTCGTCTAACTTTATTTCTCCGGATGATGGGGCGGTGTATAATACATCTACCCAAGCCTCACCGTTATAATAAGGAGGAGTGTGGGAGACATTGTATCCGAATAAGCCATCATATACTGGGGAATCGTCGAAACCTACAGCAGGTGAGTTTCTCACATGAGCCCCGTCAATAGGAGAGGAGAAAGATCCGGTGCCAGCCAGAGGAGGCCCGAATGCGGTGGGCCTAGAATACATACTTATGGTAGAAATCCTAATCTTGTTGACATTGGAAGCTATGCCTCTTGCTCCCAAACCATTAAAGACCATATCGGAAGTAAAATATTCTTGAGGCACTGGATAATCGGTTGTAGTGGCTTTTTCTCCCGTCATTGATTTTCTCAATTTTATTCTCAATCCATAAACATCGCCTGCAATTATATCCTTCGAAACAAATTGACTCTGCTGTTTTGACTCTAAAGTTGTAAGTTTAGAATCTTGCATAAAAAAGTTAACAGTTTCAGACAAGAAGTTATCTATGGCCATCTTGTATTTACCACTGGATGTTTTAGAGTCTAATTGTGAAAATATAGATAAAGAAGATGACGGGTGTGGCTCCATATCCATCAGCCTTCTTCCAATCATAATATCGGGATTTCTAATTGCCTCGAACGGAACACGATAGTGCCATGCGTTAGTATTAGTAGAAGCGGTTCCAATGGCATAATAGTCACTATAGTCAGATGCAGCGACTCCCCCGGCGGAGTTTGAGAAATATTGTACAATCTCGTAAGATCCAGTATAAATCGGATAATCCACAGCAATTCCTGATTTTATAGAATTAAACAGGATTCCCGGAGAGATAAGAGTGGAATAGAAGGGCCGAAGCTTGTTGTTACTGTTTGGAGTTGTGCTAATAGCCCCCAAGTTGGGGTATGTCTTGGCACTGGATGTAGCTATAATTAAATCTGCATAATCTTCTTTGAGGTATTCTGACATTTCCAGTGTTCGCTCAGCAGGATAAAAGCCATCGTAAGCAATGAATTTTTTAAGTGCCTTGCAAGTGAGGGAGATTGATTTGTCAAACCCATCTGTGGCATATTGGTCGTGATCGTCAGATATGATCTGAAAAGATTCCATAAAGTCAGAGAAAGAGTAAATCTTATAGAAGTCGCTTTCTCCGCTGTTTTGGGGAGTATTTTCAGATATCTGGATGTCATATGTGGAGGCGGATCCAGCAGTGTCCGTGTAAGCTACACTTTCGGTATTATCCTCATTTATGCCAAATATAGAGAAGGAGGAAGTGTTTTGTGTCAAGTACCCATTACTCGATTGCAAATATTTCTGGATATGATCACTTACTCTGAATTCGGAGATGAGAGACATATCTTTGTTTTTTAACCTCATATTATAAGCGTATAAATCATACTTATCATAAAATGGACTGCTTGGGGAAGAAATAAACTCCCCATTCACAACTCTGCCTGCTTGCTCGTGAGCCTCAAACTTGGCATTTCCCCCGAATATGGATACATAACCAAGAGTATTATAGGTGGAAGATCCGGGCCAACCTGAACCATCGATTTCAGAAGTATCTAGGTAGAGCGAGCCGGATAGAGTATTGAGGAAGTCGCCACTGAGTGCATTTTTAAAAAATAATTTTATTGTAAAAGGCTCTATGACTGAATATTTTGACCCCATCATGTGTTTACGGGCTAAGATTGGTGAAGGTCTTATATCACCTGTGTTTCCCGTGGTTCCGCTCATGAGCCTAAATGCAAAAGTATAGTCATTTTGAAGCTCTCCAGCCTTACCAAGTGATGCACTTTGTGCGATGTATGTTGATAATCCTGTACCAAATTGCTCTGATGTATCTAGTGCCCATGCACTTTGTGATACAACATAGCCTTGGGAGTTTGTTCCTCCGAACTTATCATTTCCGAGAGTAGATCTGGCTTCACGGGAGCTTTTCCAGAAAGTATTTTTGTAATTTATCCTCTCCCTGTTTCTATTGCTATACATATTTATAGAAGAAGGATATACCTGCTCTTTGTATGCAAGATATCCAAGCCCTTGGACCGGATTCGAGACAATGTTAAGAGCATCGTCTATATAAAGAGCCTTAATATCATCATAAGCCAATTTAACAGATGAGTTTGAGATATTTAAATCCCTATTAATCTCTCGGTTTGCGAAAAGAGTGGTATCGTTCCCAAAAGTACTGTTAATAAGTACGGGTGAAACGGTCATACCGTTTTTTGCCCCGCCGATGCCGGCTACTTGTAAGATTTGCTTTAATGCCTTATATTTGGATATAACAGGGGGATCCTCTCGTAACTTAAGGTCATCATTTTCCAAGCTGTAAGCAGTAATATTAGAAGAGTTCCATTTTTTTACTAATGGATTCTCGTAACCTCTTGTTTGCTTCCATGTAGGATGCTGGTATGGCCCGTTTCTCTTTAATAAAACTGAATTTAGTAGTGCGGGTTTTCCGTCACTATTGGTTCCGTCTATAATAAGCATGCCATTAAGGTAGCTCTCTATGTCAGTGTCGTTTTCTGTAAAGCCAATTGAAGAATTAATGTAGTCTAGTGGCTCGCGTGTGTTCATATTGAGCCAGTTGTATGTTGTTGGGACAAACTCTGTTTCCACCACACCTCCGCTAACTATTAATGCGGCTTTATCCTTTCCAAACCTCTCATTAAACGGAAATGTTCCCGGATTAAAATACGACACAAAATCACTGGCTGACGAAAAGGTAATAGGATCACCTTCGCCGTCATAAGGTAAATAACCAAATGTATCGTAAGATAATGCAGAAGAAGTAATCCAAGCATATTGCAAATCACTTTGAGGTATTGCATGCTGGACATAATAGTTATCATATACCGAAGCAGTTATCGTAGTTGGGCCCGAATCCTTCATTTGTTTAATTGTGTTTCTGTTAACCTGATAAATACTGGCTGTCCCTGCATAATTTAGAGAGTTTACTACTGAAGGGCCGTTGCCAATATCAAAAGTGTCGGAATAATAGCCGAATTGATTGACATGAGAAGCCAATAGGAGTCTATAAGGATCTCTTACTGTTGTGTTTCTGTAATTTAAGTTGTTATATGGGGAGAATTCTGCCGCTTCAGGGTCCAAAGCTGGGCCGCCATTGGAGTCGCCTGCTGTATCTGGAGCACCCGGTGATGAAAATCTGTTCACGAACACCCATGGAGACTTGCCGCGTTGAGGCTTTGCGTAGTCATCCATACCTGCGACATATGGAGAAGGTATGTATTCTATTGTAAAGCCGCCCGCCTTAGTGAATGCCACATTATTCTGAGTTCTACTAACAGTCTGAACGATTTGATAGTCTTTATCGTAGTTGCCCAGTCCATAACTCCCTGTATCAGTCTTGATATTCTTGATATTGACAGATCTTTTGGCTACTAGATCGCGGTAAAGCATAGCTCTAGGGTGGTTAACCGGCTGATGTACAAATTTTATGGCTTTTGGGGACGCCTGAAACTCCAAGCTCCAAGCTTCCGGTCGGTTTAGCGCTGTATCCGTCCCTTTGTTTAATGAAACATGTCGGTGTTGATTGCCTCCGACGAATTTTTCAGTAAATGGGCTCTGCATTGGGACATTGCTATCGATATATGAGTCTATATGGAGGTTTTCTATGCCAAAATCCTGCTTAAGTCCTGAATTTACCAAAGATTGGTAGCCAGAATTGACAGAAGAGCTGACTGCGACGAAAGGCAAGAGTAAATCTCCCTTTCCATCCAAATAGGGGTCGTCGTCAAGATCATTTTCGGCTTTAAAGGCAAATTTTCTCTTTATGTTGAGGTCTTGATCGTCGTTACACGATGGAAAGTCTTCAATGTCCGCTGTTTTTGCTAAAACTCCGTTTGAATCACCAAACTTTATTGATTTTCTGACTATTTCTCGCCTATTGTTGTCGAGTGCGAGGCCAGAGGTAACTATTTGTTCCTTTTTTACAGTATATTTAACAGGAGTGAAGTATTTTCTGTTCAAAGTGGACAAAGTTACAGATAAAATCTGTTGTCGAGCCGTATCTAGCCCTGAAATCCCACTTGCGAGAGGGGGCTGATCTCTTTCGGCTCTGTTTTTCCACCAGAAACAAGCTTCATCCTGTGACCCATCAACCGGGTGATGGCCGTCTTCCCAATTATAAGTTAATTTGTTTATACCCTCAATGCCACCTTCTGGATCATCTTGTTTGACATCCACGGTGGGGTATTTATTCCAATATTTATTTCTCTCAAGTATGTGACTCTCAACAGTTGTCCTTATCCCGTCTTGTTTAACTGCACTGGCAGGGAACAAGTCCATCAACATTTGACCTAAAGAGTCATCGATCCATTTGTAATATTCGATATACCTTTCGATGTCTGGAGTATTCTCTACATTTTCAAAGAAAAGAGAGCGTAGCTTGTTCATAGATTTGTATTCTTGACGATATCTGTTGACAGGATCGCCAATAAGGTTATTAAAATCTAAAATAGAAGCAAAATAATTAACAATTTCCTGTGTGATAGAGGCATACATGCTCTTTTCTACCATATAATAGAAGTTAGTAGGTCGACTCTGCCTTGTGAAAAGTTGTTCATCGGCTATATTAAATATTTTTACTGTATCGTAGGCACTCACAATCTCGGGTGCGGTTTGTTTCCCGACCGGAATGAAGTCAACATTAATAATATTTGTGTCACTGGGATAAAGGAAGTCTGCACGGGCAGTATGCTGCTTTCCGACTACATTTCCCATCCAAGAATATCTCTGTGTAAGAGTGCTGGAACCTGAAGAATAATCTAATACATTAAATCCGGCATCTGGAGTCGATGGAACTCCCGAGCCATTATCTGAACCGGTTATCTGGTCAAACTTCCAATAAAGGGCCAGTGTTTCCATTTCTGGCATCTCTGTTCCCGTCAAGGACGTTACAAAATTGTAAGAATTGCGATAAGGATTCTTTGAGCCGAAGTTATCTGTGTCTCTACCATGAGATTTAATAACGCTATTATCTAAATAAGTAGCCCAATATCGTAAGCTACCTAGTCGAATGTCTGACCCATGTAAGTTAGACCCTGTAAAGTCCTGCCTGTGTGCACCGGCATATAATCTTTTGGGCTCCGTTAATAATTTACTGCCGTCGACAGCAATGTCAGTACTTAGAGACACCTCTTCTTGTATTGTATCTAAAATAGAGTTTATGGCATAAAGTTCTAGGGTATAATTTGTGACTGCAGAACCCGAAACTAAATCTGCCTGTTCTTTGGAAGGCTTTAGTCGTACTGCGATGTTCCATTTCTTGTTTCCATACAGGTCTTTTATGGTATCACTTTTCAATGATACCCCATAGTGGGAACTGGTAAGAAATAAATATCCGTCTGAGGAGTTTCCGTTAGTGTCAGGCTTTACTGAATATAACTGAATATCGTAATCGTTAGTCGGCCATGTGAAGTCAGTTGGAGTAGAAGAATCTGCTGTATGGAATCCGAATATGGAAGAGGTGGTAAATGGTGTAGGATAATAGTTTTGTTGATTAATAAACTTCTTTTTGGGGAATATTACCTCCGTCTCAGCAGTAAAAGATACATAGTCTTCTAGGTTCGCCTGTGATGCCGAGATGAAGGATGTGGAATTCGGATTACCAGAAGCAGTTTGTTGGTAAATTGAAGCATAAAAAGAGTCTGGTCTGTAGAAGTCAACAAATCTTCTCTTAGCGGTAGAGAATCTGTATTCTTCATTGAGGGTATATGTTAAATTGTTGGAATATGCATTAATTCGAACTAAATTTTCATCAACACCATAGCATCTGATTAAGTTGCGAAAGGAGTTAGAAGTGCCTTTGGACTTGTAAATATCTACAATGTTATTGTATACATTTTTATAAATTATATTCTTGACTTCAAAGATGTCTTCTTCAAAGCTTTTAGTTTCATCTCTGGTAAAGATTTGGTTCAATATATCTGCACTTGTAAACATATTATTGGCTACAAGACCGGTACTATTGACTAGCTCATTTGCAAAAGGAAACTCTTTATTGCTTGAACTTACATATGAAATATTTTTTATAGTATTGAGCTGCTCAACCTGAAGATATAGGGTGTCTAGATAACTCGACATTATCTGAGTTAACTGCTTTAAATACCCACTTTCGTTTTGATCTCCCTGTGTAATCCATGTTGGAAAATTATTATAAAGAGATGCCGGATTGTTATAATCGTGATAAGAGCCAGAGGCCTTCATCTCAGTCAATAAAGATGCAACTAAGGGATTTTCTATATATATAATAGGATCTTTGAATTCTGATTTTGCTGCTCCCGCGAGAACCATAGCTGATGCGGTACTTCTGGCAGTCGAGCTGTATCCAGTCCATGCACCGTTGGTAACACGCCCAGAATAGTCTAGAACAGTAGAATCTATTGAGGAGTCGCCAGATTTCCCTTCATTAAATTTAAAATATACTCCCAGATCTGCATTCGCGACATCTTGATTGGTACCTCCACCGACTTGTGTAAACCAGTATCGGCCAATTTCTTGAGAAGTTCTTTTTGTTTTCCAAAATCTAAACTCATCTAGTGAGCCGGAAAGTTTACCCCAACCCTTATCAGCATATTCGTCGCTTCCTACAACTGCCGGACTTGTCAGTGCCCCGATATTTGCATGAAGGGATCCTGTAATCTCACCTAGCAGAGGAAGTCCGGCTTTTGTCTCCAATAACTCGGAATTTTTGTAAAAATCTACTTGAGTGCCTCCTCCAGACACATACATCCTGAATGCATAGTGTCCAAATGCCTGCAAGGTGGACGGAGTAGTCGATGCCCCAAAGACAGTTTCCTCGAAGGGAGCGGATGAGCCCGATTGTATTGTTAAAAGGAAATTATTATTTAAGGTTCCCGTAAGCTGTAATAGGATTCTTCCGTAAGAAGGTGCTGATGATGTCGTGTTGTTCCATAGATCAAAAATAACTTCTTTTTCTGTCTTGTTATTGTCAAATGAATCTTTCTTGAGCCAGAATTCTACAGTCACACCATTATCAAAATTTGTTTTAAGATTGCTTTCTCGTGTGCCTGTGCCCGTAAACCCCTCATCATCATAAATGTCTGTGTCATATTTGTTAGAATTGTCGAAAGTTTCGCTAATCTTTTTACCAATCATTCCTTCAGAGGCCGTATGCGGACCTCCGATAAAGTTAATATACTCTTGAGTGGTTGGATTTCCGTAACCTCCGGAAAGGGAACCTGAACGGCTTCCCCAGCCATCGGATGATAGGGTGATAAACCCGTTTGTTCTTGGATATTTGTTATCTAGTAACCAGAGATCCATGTATGTTGATTCTTGTGAAAATTCTTGTTTTTCTTTCGATGAGCCATCATAGGGATAGTCTTCATATATCCTTTTAATGGCATCTTCATAATATTTCTCTGCAGATCCATATCTGGCAAAGTTCTCAGGATTAGCATAATCGACTTGAGGTATGAGCCTCTTTCTATTCTCCCAAGTTTCACTGATGTTCTCTAGAGACTCTCCGTCTTTCCGTATGTTTTCAGGTGTTTCTGAAAATACTTCTATCGGGTTCTTTCCATCAAAAAGGTTTCTTATACTCATACTTCTTCTACCCTGAATTTCCAAATGTGTGGTTGTTCTATATAACTACTGACGGTTTCGTCGTAGTAGGCAACCTTGATTCCATATGAATATCCGGGCTCTAGAAGCTTTATTGGTAAATCAAAATAATTTCCGCTGACATCGAAAGACATTTCTGTTCCCTTTGTGCTGCCCGTATCATATGGAATAGCAATTAAGTTATCTGTTAATCTATGAATTTGGTATGATCCGCTCTCTATGATCAAAGTGTCTGTTTTTTTATTTGCTACTGTATAAATAGTTGGACTCCAATCTTTTTCTCTAACATAAAATTTGAACCTAGATGTTTCGTGGGGATAATAGATTGATCGCAAGTTAGTGAGAGTAGTAACATAATTAGGATATGGATTATACCCAACAGCCTCGTGGGTCTGGACATCAAAATTTCCTGTATGATAACAGATGGATAGTCCGTTGTTGAACCACCTATCATAAACTGAAACATATGTGGTATCTAGATTAAAAGAGGCAGAGTATATGCCAGTGGATACATATCCTCCGGTAACAACTGTCGGAGTCAGCAATAATCCTGCTGAGGCAGATGTATATACTTTTACATAAATAGAGCCTGTTCCAATTGCTGGAATATTCCTTAGTCTTCCACCGATGGAATTATAAAGATAAAGTGTCCTCTCGTTTTCAAATGCTGGCAGCAGTGAAGAGCTAGCATAAAAGTTGCCTCTGTCATCCCTTACTGAGGAGTCCCATACTGCTTCGATCACAGGACGTTTAAAGAAGAATTCTGATCCTCGGCCAAAAAACTTTTTAGTATACCAAGTTTCCTTGGATCCCAGCACATTATATATTTGAGATGTTGACCCTGTTTCTGGCCAGAAGGCTTCCTGACTTGAAGTAAGGTGCACTCCAATTCCATAATTAGCTTTGGTTCCAGAAATCCACTCCTCTACAAGTGGTGTGATATCCACCTGCAAATCTTCATCGCCGATGGGGAATATCTGAGAATATGCTGGAGTATCCCAGTAATCTCCGCCGATGTTCACCCATGCAGTCCCAGAGGATGCATTTATCCAATTAGATCCGTTTCCGCCGTAAGTAAGGTCCTTGTATTCTTCCATATCAAGGCCAGTGCCTTCTTGCCAAGAGCTAGATATGGGCAAAACTACTAAGTTTAACTCTCTAGGTGTCGTTTGGTTGTTCGGAGCATTGTACATATTCAAGACAAAGTTAACTTTTCCAGCTTCTGGAATAGAATTATTAGCTCTGTCCGTAATAATCTCGTCAACAGGAAACTGAATAAGTATCCTCTCAAGCTCGGTGGACCCAGAAGAGGCTTGTCCATAAATAGAGAATGTTTCAAGGATATCTGATAGGCCCATATTGGCATCAGTGCCCCTTGTTGTTAAATTTTGCTGAAAAGCATTTGTTATTGTATTATCTTTATTCGCATAATATTTTTTAATAGCCATTATTTTACAACCCCAGTTATATCAACATTCGGAAATTTAATTTCCAGACAAACATTGCTTGGGCATGCAAGGTATCGGCCATCTGCCGAAATATTGGCCGAAATATCGTACTGTACTCGTGAATACGATGGTCCATTTTTATCGACCACACGTACATTCCTAGTGTCGATAACACCAACTACCCTGTTAAGCTCGAAGTACACCTCGGTTAAATAGAGTGGTTCGCCCATTATGAGTTTTTGCCTATATTTTGTACTTAAAACCTGCATGCATTTATTGAAAATGTCCGACTTACTATAGTCAGGATCAGAGATGACTTCGAAATCTATACCGATGTTGACGATTTTACCATCAATAATATCTACTGTATCATTCATCATCTTATAATTAGAGATCCATATTCTTAAATTTTCCTTCAAAGAATGAGGTGCGGTGGATAAATTGTTATTCCCATCAGAAGTCAGGACATATAGATTTAAATTTCTTTTAAAAGAATCATTATCAACGACTATTGAGCATCTAGTGATCGCTCCAAATTTAGATGGCATAGCATAAGTCAAAGCTTCATAATCATTTTCAGTCACAGCCCTTCCTTGGGTTGCAAAATAAGATATAGCTCTTTGTTTAATTTCCTCACTCGTAGGAGAAACCGAACTTCCCACTATATTTTCTTCATTTGTACATTCAATAGATTTCCTAACTGATGATATCTTTGCAGGATCTAGAGTCAATATATCTGGGAATTCCATTATGACATTAGTTATATTGTTTATTGAGCCAACTGAGGCATTAGGATTAGAAGCCGTGTTTTTCCTATAGGATATTACTAGTTCGGTATTAGATGGGGATATCCCAAGCTTATCGCTATTTAAAAGCTTCGATGGATCCAATCTTATGTCACTGACGTAATCCCGACCATAAAGACTCATGGATACTGATGAAGGGTCCGCCACGGAGTTAGTGGTTAGCTCATCCTCAGATCCGAAGCCAAATTGTAGATAATATTCTGTCCCATCAAACTCAAACACGAAACGCCTCGGGACAGAAACGGGTCGCAAAAACTCTCTAACTGATTGTGAATCATCGCCTTTATTGGTGAAAGATTTGTACACAACGTTTTGTGCTAAATTAGCCACTTGATAATATTCGTTACCATCTGTATCTTCTACTGAAAGTATTTCCACTATGTTGGTATCTGAGAGATTTAATTTGCGGAATCTTTGATAATTTCCTACAGAAATTCTTTTTTCAATGATATTTCCGGATATGATATTTGCTTTGGCTCGGATTGCATAGAAGCTTGGAACCCCAGTTGATTCATTGATGCGGCCAGCAACAACCTCATTGGCAGGATCATCAAATCTTATATCTTCAGTGAGTATAAAATTATTACTATTCTCGGTAGAAAAAGTTGAACCCTGTCGGATAATGGGGGCATATGCCATATCTGGTCCGAGCCCTAAGTCATTGGCTGGGACCAAAACATATGTTGTCAGCAAACCAGTTGCTGTTGCAACTTGTTGATACTTGTATCCCATTTGTCTCGAAAGATTGATAACATTTTTCTTTTCGATCGCTGTGGATAGAAAAGACTCGTTAGCTTGATAGTCTAAGTAATAAGACATGACATCGCCGACATAAGATACTGTGTCAAGCATCAGGGATCCGAAGGATGCCTCGTTAAAATCTTGATATACCTCGGGATAATATCTCTTTGCATAGTCCACTAGGGACTCTTTAATTGAATCAAAATCTCTCGAAGTATAATCTATTGGTGTTTTTCTTTTTGCCATTTAATGTTCCTCAAAAACCGGTTGCGCTGGGGTCTTGCGGGGATAAATTTAATATCAATTTACCCCTAGTGCTCATAGAAGGTATAGTGTACTCTAATGTCACCTGAAAAGTGTTAGATAAATCTGTTCTTTCATAAATATCAATATTGTTTATTTTTATGTAAGACAGATATAAGCTTACTTGGGAAAGTATTTTATTCTTAATTGAGCCCTTTGAGAACTCTCCTTCTTGCTGAAATAAATATCTAGATATTCCCACCCCAAATTCAGGTATCATGATTCTTTCGCCGGGGTTCGTCAACACAAGCATTTTTAAATTTTGACGAGCAATTGCTTGAATACTCTTTAGTAAAACATAGTGTCCGTCTTCAGGGTTATATTGAAGCGGTAATTGTGCTGAATATCCGAATGGCAACTTAAATTCTCTCCAAAGTATTTACAATAAATCTCTTAGTGTCGTTCAATATTTTCTTCTTTTTGCCAATGTTAGGGTTCTTCCAAAGATCAACAGTACTGGGTACTATCGGATTAGGATTCTTATTGGTTAAGAAAGTACCAAACTCCTCATTGATATAAATAGTTGCCAAAGACATTAAATTTTCAATATTCATTCCTCGATAATAAAAATTTAAAAAATCGTTTATTTCAGATAATTTGTTTTTCATAGAATCTTCGTCATAGTCGTCGATTATATTGATAGATATTGGTTGGTCTGGTATTTCCTTTTCATAGACAACCAACGGAGAAAGAAAATAATATATAGGCTCTGATAAGGCAGAATCTGATACCAGACTAAAGCCTTTGATTTGTTGTCTTAAATGTAAAGGTATATCAGTAAATGAGATACCCGCAGAGCCAAAATCGAAAACAGAAGAAATCCTCATTCCGAAAGACCAACTAGACCAATTATCACTTATGCTTCCTTCCAATGTATTTTTTGATAAATAATTTTTGAATTCTTCTAAATTTTGTACGCCGGAGGGTAGGTCGACAGAAGCACCTTTGAGAATTATATATTTCTCAAATCGTAGCCCATATTCTAAAGGCCCTACTTTGTTAGTATTCTTAACGACATTTGTGAGAGGCGGCATTATTGAGTCATCAAAAATATATTTTGAAATTTCATTAGTCTGCTTTATAGAGGGAAAAGTATTACCTTCTATTTCTCTCATAGCAACCTGAAATTGTCTTATGTAGGCTCTGGAAATACTATTAACGAAGAATCGTGCTACTTCTTCAATATCTTTTTCATTTTTTTCTAAATTCTTTGCTCTGCCTCCCCGAGAGCCATTGATCCAATTTTTTATATTAACATTAATATTATCGATATTTTTATTTAACCGGGAAGGAAGGGGAGGTATTAGACCTTCGTTTGATGCCAATAATGTAATTTGTACGAGCTTTTCCAGCACCTTCAATCTTCTTTTATCATTAGAATAATCATCTATTGTCTTTTCAAATTTTCTATATATATATTCGCCGATCAATTCATATTCGTTTAATAGATTGGACCCCAGTGCTTCGTATATTGGTAAGCTTTTCAATAGAATTTCAGAAGTCACTGTATGGACCAACATTGAAAATGAAGAATAAGCCAAGGCGGCTTCCTCTTTTGACTTAAGAGCATTAAACGGTGCATACTTATAGTTTTCGGGAAAGTTATCTAAGAGTCCATATAGCATCTTTGTGTCCTTTACAGTTACTTCCTCCCCTAACAAAGCGGGAATCGCTGTCTCGCTTTTCTGCATTGTCTCGTAGATCTTTATCCAATTAGAGCCATATGTTCTTCTCTTTGATGAGATTTTAGATATTAAGTCTTTAAAGTAGGTATCTGTGATATCTCCCAGTACACCGAATTTTATGAAATTTCTGGCCAACTTCCTATTCAAGTCCTCTGGCAATAAATCTTGATTTTTCACTAACAGCATTTCTATCTTATTGGCCCCGGTCTCAAACTCACCAGATGTTTGACTTGTTTTAATATTCATAGATTTTTTAGAGGGAAGTGTTATTTTTCCATTCGAATCTTCATATTCGATTGAGGGCTTATCGCCTCCCCCTTCGAACCTTAGAGTAATATTGGTAAAATTTTTATCGGGAGAATATTGACTTTCGATTACTTTGGAGTTTTGCATACTTGTGGATCCCGATAGAATTGTCAAAGCTCCAAAAAACGAAGATATGTCTCTCCTATTTTTCCCTATACCATTCTCATTTACCAGTATTAGATCAAAAAGGCCCCTCGCGGTGTATAAATCGTTTCTATAATTTTTACATATAGTCTCTATTTTTTGCTCAATAATAGGCTCAAATAATTTACCCATTTCTTCTGAAATTCTGCCAAATACGGGACCGGTTTTAGACTTGAATGCTTCACCGAGTTGTCCAATTATTACCCCGTTTGGATTACCGAGTGCTTCTACAGCGAAGCAAATCTTATCTTTCTGTATCTCTTTTAATACCTCCTTCATTCGCTCTACCTGTGTAGGTGTTATGTCTGGCTTATTTTGAAAGTATCCGGCAGATAAGGGATCTCCTGAATCCCCACAATATCCAATGCTTGGTGGTGTTGGTGAGCGAACAGAATCATAAAATTGATCTTCTATTGCTCTAGAGTCTAATAGCTGCCCAATTCTCAGAAATGTTTGTTCTACGTCTGCATAATTTGCCAGATAGACAGAAACTGGTGTTCCTCGTATCAAGGCTAGAATTTTATTGTAGGTTGTTGGAGGTGCTTCACCATTATATAATCTAATTTTATCGTATCTTGATAAAGCAATTGAGCAAGATTTTAAAAACGAGTCAATGTCCTCCAAGCTCATCTTGTTGGTCTCGGAAGTTTTTCGATATTGTTCGTAGAATATCTCTCTAACCGATTCATTGGTTTTTTTATAATTAGGGGATGCATCTCCGCAATAGTCTGCAATTTGATACTGAATATCGTTATTGTTTTGAAAAAGATCAGGAATAAACTGGTTTTCCTTAAAATAATCCGAATCGATGGATGCACCAGCAGAGATGATTTCAAAGACTTGGCGCATTGAGGCAATCACTGTGCGGACGGTTAAATTTATAATTGTATTTTTGATTTCTTCGACTAGTATTGTGCTAATGGTGGATGGCTTAAAGGAAAAACTACTGTTTGATTTGGGAACATCTCTTAGTTTTGGCCATTCAACTCTCTTCTGGCACCAGTTTGCATTAAATGAAACCCCGGCACTAGGCATAGGAACCTTACATTTATTTAAAATTCCTTTCGTCATATCTGTAAAGAAGCTTAGCCAACCCATTTCGTCTGGAAAAGTATTAACTAAAATATTTAAAAGATCTGTTCCATCTACACTAGCTGCAATAGAATCCTTGAAGGCCACAAACCTAAAGTCTATATCAGTATCTTTTTCAGTAGTTTTTACTTTCAAAGTATATTGTGCGGTCAGGGGATTATCCGTGGCTAAGCTTTTTCTATAATCTGGCGGAACATATCCTCCGGTATTCCAAGGGGGAATAGTGTCTCCAACAAATTTTCGATACTTCTCTGTGATTTCTGCATTCTTGCCAAGCTTCTGTAGTCCGGTCCACAAAGTCGAAACCTTATCATTGTTTAAGTTTTGGACGGCGCATTTAGATAATTCGTCGGCATACTCTTGCTCATTCATATATGCGAATACTGTATTGGTGACTAATGATGTTAAGTCCCCTATTCCACACACACCCAGTCTATTTAAAAGGTTTGTCCCCAAATCATTGAGAGCTTCCTTACCCTGCTGATCAGCAATTTTTTGAAGCACTTCGGGAAGATTTTCGAAAAAGGCATCGTTTACCGAGAGGGACAATTTGTTGGCAAAATTAGCTTTTTTTCCCGAGCTTTCCTCAAGCTGTTGATTTATTCGATCTCTCTCTTCTGGTGTCATGCATGGTGTTCTATAAACACTGTTTAAAATTTCTTTTTGAAGGATTCCTACTGATTTTTTGCTTATATTTTTTAATGAATCAAAATCTTTAGTTGTGTCGCGGTTTTTTGTAGCAGCTGCTGTACCCTTGCTTGCAGACCTTGCAGACAAATTTATAGAATTTTCTCTCCTTGAGGTAGAAAGTGACAAATAACTGTATATAATATTTTCATATGTTATTAGACTTGATTTAATGTCCTCACTTAGAGATGAGAGATTGTAGAGAAGCTCGGTTGTCTGTCTCCTGTTTTGAGGATAGCTCTTTCTAAAGTCACTAAAAAGATATTTAAGATTATAGCTATCTATATCGTCAATTAATTTCACACATCTTATGGAATACTCTGAATCATATGATATTTCTATTTTTCCATATTTTACTATATCAACATTATTAGACTCTATTAAGCCTGAAATATTGGAAGACAAATTAGATAGTGCATCTGACTCCATAAGAAAGTCCGTGTCAACGAGAATATTCACCGAGTTTTTATATATGTCAGACACCATCTGAGTTTGGTAATCTTGAAATTTATTGGCTATTTGTAATATTTTTACAAAGAAGGTTGATAGAGTATACGATATTGTCTCATACTCCGAAGTGTCTAGGTCGGGGTTTTCTTTTACATCCTTTAGGACACTCTCTGGTATTGACAATAACAGTTTTTCTGGAATGAGAGCGGCTGCATCGATGAAATTATTCTCTACTTCAACTGAATTCACTAGAGTGTCGATGTCATCTTGAACTTTATTTAAATTTAATAGAACATTTTTAACAAAATCTGGATAATATTCTCTAGACTCACTTAACAGATCTTTTTCTGGAATAACCTGTGTATTGGCAATAATTGTGGCCGTATACCTTTTTGTTTTAGAATTGTAATAAATCTTGTTTGGTGGGGCTGATATCCATTCTTGTGGAGATTCCGGAAATATAGGTTTCATTAATTTGTCCTGTTTAAATCACTGTTGATGTAGCCAGACCCCATTGAAGTAAGGTAATTTATTTCGTCAAATAAAAGGTTTAGCTTATTAGCAGTGCCATTTATTATCCCTTTAATATTGTTATCTGCGATTTTCAAAGATAATCCGGTGAGAAGAACTGGTGACGGAACAGCACCCGGTAAACCAGTCGTAGGATCAACCCCTAGGGTGTGAGTGTGCGACTGTATTAATACAAGAGATTCGTTGTGAACCTGTGCTAGATCAATTACAATATCAGATAACTCATTTACCCTCTTTAGTATTGAAATGAGAGTATTCTCTAGATTTTTCCCTAATACGAGAGGCTGCAAATTATCTGTGTATGTTCCTGCTATTAATTCTATGCCCGATCCGGATCTTATTTTCCCGCCTTTAGAGTTTCTTTCTCCGTAGGGAGAAGTAGTAAGCTTGATGCCTGTTTTTCCTTTAAGAGCTATTGTATCTGCTTGGGCTCCGATTCCAGATTTAGCCTTCTGTCTTATATTATGTCCCATGGGCATTGAAAAATTATCTTCGAGGTCCGTTGTTTCGCTTACATATATTCTTGCTGCATCATATAAAAAGTTATTATTAATATACAAGTTTGAATTGATAGAGACTTCGGGTATTGAAGATAATCTCCCACAAACTATATCTACGGCGGCTGAGGGTGTTCCAAAAGCAGAATATCCAGTACCGGGTCCTCCGGGTGCATCTTTAGTTAAATTTATGCTTACGCTTGAATAATCCTTTGTTATATGCTTATCTGTCTTCAGGGCATTAAATGAAGGCATTTCTCTATATTTAGGGGAGCCATCTATGCCTAAATTATGTGTACTCGTGGGCAATATATTATTGCTCTGTGTTTCACTAAAAAATGAAGTGGCGGAGGCATTTGTATATACTGAATCTGCTTTTGGTAATAGTTTTTGTGTCATGATTTGGGGCCCGCTGTCCCTGTGTCGACTGCGGCATCTAAGACACCGACTCGGCTATTCTTTATCGCGGCAGCCCTTTTGGCATCTTCCCTTTCTTGTATGGTTTTTGGCCAGTTATCTTTAAGTTCATTGGCTTTTTCTCTAGAAAAAGTTTTAAGTTTTTTGTATTCAAAATGAAGAGGGTCTACTGCTCCGAATTTGCCATGTCCTTTCCCGGAGTCCACAACCGAGACAGACTTAAAACTTCCGTCTGGTGCCAGTTCTTCAGCAGTATAGGTATCATATTTATATCCTCCCCCGTTCAGCTTGCGTCTTATGCATATCTCAAAATGTAAGTGAGCCCCTGTGGTGTTACCGGATCCGGGCCAGCCGCGTTCTCCGCCCATAAATCCCAGTATTTGACCTGCGGCGATACTATCGCCCACTTGCAACCTACTTTTGTCACCCACAGGGTTGGATGCTATTTGAAATAGATGCATATATCTGCTGCGTACTTCATATCCTTCATTCTCTAAGGCAACTGGTAAAGCATGCCTTATTGTTATTATACAGATGTTAGTGGATCGTGGTTGTCCGCTGGTGGGTGTGATTGATTCAACATAGCCTTCCTCAACTGATACAATGGGATATCCTATGGTCTCATTCCCTCCCATATCTTGTCCTTTGTGGAATTGTTTTTCTCCCGTATTGGGTCGAATTCGAGGTCCAAAATCTTGCTTTACGGTGTCAGCTCCTTCATATTTCTTCTTATCTTTTCCCACTACACACCTTGGAGGTTTGGCATTACCTTTTAAAGATGCCATCATGGCTACCGGAACATATTTTGGGCTCCAATCCCCATTTTTGACTGCTTCCACCAATGTCCCCTCTTTATAACTTGTCGATGGAAGCTTCGAAGTGTTTTGGCGCTGATTCCCTATCTCCAGATCTATTGAAAGAGGATTATCTTTGTTGGTATAGACACCCTTTGATGAGACGGTTTGGGGGAAATTCGTAAAACCGGATTTCACTTTTTTTGTTAAAATGGCCTTCTCTTGGGTTCCGTCTTCATATATTTGTTGATAAAAATCTCCGAGGGCGGGCCTCTCTGTGTCATTGAATCCTTCGATTGCGTAAGTATGGATAGTCTCTGTGACAGCCCTCTTATATCTTCCTATTCCGGAGTCGTCATAACTCCATGGTGAGGAGACAAAATATGTTTTAGACTCTGCGTTTCGTGTGTGGACCTTTACTATTTCAGTTTTCTTAGCACCTTTATTGTTTTGAGGTATACTAATGGCTGCCACCAGCTCCTCGTATGTAGAAGCCTCTGTAGTTTTAACAACCAAGGTGCATCTGTTTTGGACACCATCAAGCCGGTTCTTGTCTCTTCTTATCAAACTTGATTGTATCTGTCCTGTAAAGTCTACTCCGGCAGACTCCCCTAGCTGTGTATTTGTATATCTATCTAACTTCTCTTCCCATGAATTCAATGTGCCGGGTAATTCTAGGCATTGCAGCTCTTGATTTTGTTGTGACTCACTCTTTGCGCTCATCAGTATCTCCTTGCAAGAGATCAAAGATATCTCTTTTATCATCAGCAGTTAGCCCGGTTTCTTTCTTCTCTACCCTCTTAAGTAGGGTAGAGATTTTAACCAATTGCTCATTTGATCTTTGCAGGGTTTCTACATATTTAGCCGCCGTGATTCCAACTTCTCTGTGTCGTTCCTCACTTTTGCTAAGATAAATCATTACATCGTCGAGAAGTCTTTTAGTGACATCCCTATCTTTTCTTATGTTGTCGATTGCTTCATCAAGTATTTGGTCTACTTTTTTGTTCATGGCTCATAGATCCCCCCGATCCCACTTGGTTTTAAAGATCCTGTATCTTTTCTCATTTTATTTAAAGAGTTTACAATCTGCTTTGTATTCAATCCAGTAATCTCTCTCATATACAAATAAATAGCTTTCTTATTGAAAATTTCTATATAAAGTTTTCCATTAGCTGTTTCATCTTAGCTTCTCCACGTCTTGCTGCGTCGCATTGATTTGAACTGCCGTGACCGTACACTCTCCAAATAATATAATTTCTTTTTCGTGGGCGTTAGGGTTCAATTTTTTAATACCGAACTCATCTTTGTATCTGCCGCCTTTATACTGCTTAAACGAACTCGTACCCATAAAATATCCAGACGAAAAAGGAGAATGTAGTATTACCGGAACTGTATCACTCGACCATTGGGTCGTAAATCGTCTCGCCGACTTCCAATCAGGTGTCCACGAACTAGCGTTCCCATACTTGCCCTCTGGTTTATACGTCATTGGCTTGATAGATACGGGGTCGCCCCAATCCATAGGGTCTTTCATCTCGGTGGGCAAACCCAATAGGGCTTCTGGTGCGTATTTTTCTAACCAGTCAAGAGGAAGTCTCATCCCCCTCATCGCTGTGCCTCTCTTAACACGCTGAAACACATGTTCATATTGCCCGGAATCTAAAATTTGTTTAATAACTTCTGTTGCTTCATCACTCAACGGGGCGATAGCACCGAAATGATTGTGAAGCTGCTGGTATAGCATCTCTTCCACATCAGTATCTGGCTCGTCTGCCATTGGGTGTCCCTTGATCGCACTCGGCCAGACGTATTTGCCAAGTGGCTTCTCAACCGACTCGGCGACGAACTTGCGCCAATTTTCCATTAATTGTTTCACAGGTGGTGCTTTTGGAATCAAGTCTTCTTGTGCCTGCTCTATGTCGATATCGTCTTGTTTTTCTTTTTTTTCTTTCTTTTTCATATCTCATAGATCCCCTCGATCCCATTTTGTTTTAAAAGTGCGGTATTTTTTGCGCATTTTGTTTAGAGAGTTCACAATTTGTTTTGTGTTGAGTCCGGTTATCTCTCTCATGTACAAATAAATAGCCTTCTTATTAAAAATTTCGATATCGTCTGGAGATTCTAGCAATATTTTTATTGCTTCTAGCACTTTCTTTTCGTTTTCTTTGAGTTTATCTGTATCCCATAACTGTATTTCTTCCCACAGATGGCTCCAAAACTCTTCTTTCTCCCTTTCTTTATCGTATTCGTTATGAACGGCCACATGTTTGAGCTTCTGCTCTTTAGGAAGCTCATCAATCTCTATCTCTCGAAGATTTTTCTTTTTATTTTTCTTTACTTTCTGAATAAACCAGTTCTTAGTAATGACAGAAAAATAAGAGAAGGCTTTTGACCCTTTATCTGGATTGAATTTATCCAGAACTGTCATTAGCCAAATTTTACACTCTTCTCTTAAAATATCAATATTTGGAAGAGTTGTAAATTTATAAGTGAAGACAATTTTATCAACCATTTGATCGAATGCTGATTGTAACAATGTTACATATATTTCTTCACGTCGCCTCATAGAAGTGGATTCTAAACAATACTCGATAATTGCATCTTCATGCACTTTGGTGAAGTATTTTTTAGAATTCTTGCTTCTTCTAATTCGCCTTCTCTTCTTGGGTGTCTTCGGAGTAGTCGCCGTAGTCATTTTCTTCCTCGTCCAAGAGGAGAAGGCCATATGTTTCAAAAACGGATATAATATCTCCAGCATGTCTCAAAAGATGTCTTAAGGTTTCATCGCCATAAAACATTTCCAGTTCATATACACTTTTTAAATGATCCGCAAAGCGCTTCATTATTAGTGAAATTTCCTTGAGTTCTTCATCATATTCTGCTATTTGTTTTAAACTCTTCCATGAAAACCATAGAAAAAAAACATTTACAGTTACTGATAATAAAAGCATTAAAGATAATATCGTATAAAACATGCGACCTTCTCACCCCTTGTATTCTTGGCCTTTTAGCCTTTTTTTCTCTTCTTGAATAGATTTTTTATTTTTTTCAATATATTCTTCAACAAAAGATCCAGTTTTTCTCTTGATCTCTTGTTTCGTTTTCTCAATATAAGTGGGGATACTGGGTACACGAGTGAAATCGGGAGATTCGCAAGCAATGCAAAGCTCCGCAAGTTCAGTCATTGAGTGCAATAATTCAAAATAATCATCACACTCTTCACAATAGTAATTATACCTCGGCATCTACCGACTCTTCCCCTTCCTGATTAATCTCAAGAATTGGTGGGTTTTCTACCACCAACCCATCATCGGTTTCTGTAAAGACGAAACCTTGTAGAACAGGAGTGATGTCACTTTGTTCCATTAAAGATTTTTGAAGTGCGATCATTACTGCGCCTAAAGCTTGATTTGATAATTGCATTTAAGTAAACTCCTCTATTGAATGCTATATATATTATAACACCCGATTCGCCCATTGTCAAGGATTAAATTACATTATTTTAAAATTTTATTATTTTTTAATTGCAGCAATGTATTTGACCAACTTTCAAAACGAAACCCTTTATCATCGATATAACAAACAGCTCTAGGTTTCTCTGCTGTGACCTTGCTTACGAATTTAGACATATCATGCTTCTTAAGCCAATCCCACACTAGTTCTGTTCCACTTTTCCCGTTTACCAGACCCCGGTCTGACCTTGCCTTGCAAGTATACATGATGATGGTATATTTTTTTGATATTTCTTCTAGGGCTTCGTAGGCTCCTTCTACTGGATCATCATAAATAGTTCCGTCATAGTATCCCAAAGAGCATTTATGGATTACTCCATCGAAATCAATCCCGATATTTACAGCCTCATCCGGATAGCTGTGTTTTCTTATTTTACCGCCCTTCCAATTTAGCTTTTCCAACTCACTGGGGGAATTTTTTCCGATTGGAGGACAAGAATTACCGGAACCGTGTGTTAGCTGATAAGTTAAGAGAAGGGTTAGCACTTCTGCCGTATGATAATAGTCTGCACCTAGTACCACTTTAGTTAGACCATCGATTTCCATTGGAATATCTTTTGATGTTATTATCGCTATCTGCATATTGTTTGCAGAAGCCCACTGTAAAGCCTTTAAAATATCTATAGAGTTTCCAGAAGAAGAGATCCCCAAAACTAAAGACTTTTTCATCTGAGATTTTGTTCTATTTGTTGTTCTGGCAATCATCCAATTTACCATCCATTGATCAAAGCTCGTATCATTAATCAATGATGTGGCCACAACTCCGGATGATGGACAAATAGCATTCTTTGTACCATTAGATAACCTTGTCATATCAACAGCGGCGTGATCAGCTACAGCCATATTCCCACCGTGCCCAAGAACATAGATATCGGAACATGCATTAAACTTATTTTGTAAGTCGGACCAATCATCACTATGAACAACTTGAACGAATTTATCTCCTATATTTTCGAAATTAAGCATATTTTCTCATCTCCTTGCCAAACTCAATCAGCGACATGGTGTCCATTCCTAGACATTTTAAACCATAATTTTTATATTTTTCTATTTGTTTTGGAACATCGCTCGGTATATGGACCGCCATTTTATTTTGTGGTATTATCTTAGCGACCTTATTAATATAACACATAAATTCTTCGCTGTCAAACTTTCCAGCTAAATTTATACTCATTGACAAGTCATATGGACCTATCAAGTAATAATCAAAATTATAAGAACATATCTTATCGAGGTTCTCAATCCCAACCTTGCTCTCTATTTGTGGAATCAATATTGGATCCTTTGAAACTAAATCACCCCCTAATCCCCACCTATTTTGTCTCACAAGGCCGAGGCCTCTGCGGCCAACCGGAGGAAAACAAGAGAACTTTTTTATCTCCTCGCATTGATCTTCATTTTCCACTGTGGAGAAGATCAAGCCATCCGCACCTGCATCCAAGCAATACCTTATCAAAGTGTTGGAAATCTCCGTAAGTCGCACAAAACATTTTTTATTAGATGATTTTATTATCTGGATGCAATTATATATTGTTTCATTATTGAAGCATCCATGCTCAGTATCAATAACCACCCCGTCGGAGCTATAGCATAATATTTCAGATACCATGGGAGATGGAATTTGTTGCCACGATAATATCATTTATATAACCCCACATAGTCTGAGCAGACACCGAGACACTCTTTCACCTCTATTGTATCATAATTTGCAATTTCTGGCAACACACAAATTGAATTTTTTACAAGTTTTTTTCCCGGATAGGCCCATATATAATTCTTACTAGTGATCGTATAATCGTCCGATTGGTGCCAAAAATAATTCCATGAAATATACCTTTTATCACCTGTTACGGCTGATAGTGCTTCTACATTTTTTATATGAGTCCAAATTTTTTCTCTTGAGGCTAAATCGTATATAAACCCCTCCCCCACTTCGTATTGGGGAATATCATGCCCTAGATACCATCGTCCGTTTATTAATCTTAAATCAATCTCAACTTCGTATCCAGCCATTATGGCATCGAAAATATAGCCGGGATTGTTTTCTAGTTTTTCTGATTTTCCCTCAATATTTCCCCTATGTGATATTAATCTATATTTCACCTCTTCCTCACACAAGCTGTAGGGCAAATATAGTTTAATGTTTTTATCTCCACATCTTTATCAGAAAAAAACTTATCTACTCCTTCTGACTCTGACCATTTATGGAATGCATATTCATCAAACACAACCATTCCGCCTTTCGCTATTCTTGGCCACAATGCCTTCAATGCTTCGTAGGTGGGAACCCCAACATCCAAATCGATATATAAGAGAGATATTCTAAATCCCGGCCTTGAGGAGACAAAATTGTTCGCCGTATTACAAATATCGCCAGCTACCAATTCATATTCATGTTCTCCAAAGCCGCAATGTTCGATGAAGGAAGCCAAAATATCCCGATAATCATCCTCATGCTTGAAGTTTCTATCTCTAAACAGTGTATCCATGGCCTCTCGGTCGATCCCTTTTAGACTCTGCAATAAGCTATCGGAATCAAAGAAGTCGAAACCTATAACTTTTTTACCACTATTGGGACACAAGAATTTTTTTAACTTTAAAAAGCTCAAAAGCCCAGTTCCCTTAAATACACCACACTCAACTATATCTCCCGGAATATCTTTCACTTGATCCAACAACAAAGTTCTTGCTAGTAGTTTTCCGAAAACCTTCGTATCATTGCTTAAAATAAACCCGTTAAAATTATTATATAATTCCTGAGTTGTATCAATTATTTCCAATTCTTTTAGTTTCATTTATTTTCCATGATTTTTGTTAAAATTATCTAGATCCTCTGGTGTGCCTATGCCCCACATGCCATCAAAATGAAATGTTTTAATCTTCTTTCCATGCTCTATTGCCTGATTAAAGACAGGACAAACATAGAATTCGTTATTAAATCTAATGTTTTTTTCTATCATTTGCTCAGCATAACTAACATAATCGCGGCCATGTTTCCAATAATAAATTCCTGCTGTGGCGATATCACTAATGGGTTTCTTTTCGGCGACTTCCGTCACCAAACCATCATTATCGATCTTTGCGAAACTCCACTTTGGGTGGGTTGCAGTGAATGTGAGCATTCCGGCATCAATTCCATCTGCCTCCATAGAATACATAAACTCGTTACTATCCCAATCTAAAAACTGATCAGAGTTGGCAAAAATCAAGGGATCGTCGTTATTTATAAAGTCTCTTGCCAGCAATGTTGTACATGCGGCCCCCTCGGTGACCCCATCTACTTGGACAATCTCACAATCTGGAGATATTAGCTTTAAAAGATGTTTTAGATTGTATTTTTCATAATGTTCTTTTTGTACGACAAAAATATGTCTGGCATCGATATTTAAATTTTCTACTACTAATTGTATCATTGGTTTACCTCTGACTTCAATCAGGGGCTTGGGAAATGTGTAGCCAGCCTGCGCGAATCTAGAGCCTGCGCCGGCCATCGGTATCAATACATTCATCTTTCCTCCCTGCCATTTAGGCTTCGTATTTTCTTTACTATTTATTTTATTAATCATATTTTTTATTTTTGAATATGTCACATCTGATGTGTTTTTTACTGCACAAAGATGTCCGCCACTGTTTATCGCGGCTTTTCGTCCATGGTGAGAATCCTCTATTATAATAGTCTCGTTTGGATCCACATCAGCCCGAAGCATGCACCGCATATATATTTCTGAACTGGGTTTTGGCTTTTTTACATCTTGGTTTGAATAAAGAAAATCAATATGTTCAAAAAATCCCTTTCTTATTAATTGTAGCTTTGCAGTTCGTCGGATGGAGTTTGTAGCGCATGCTATGGTATACCCCTCGTGCTTAAACTTTTTTAAAATATTTACGACTCTCTCATCTGGAGTGAAATTGTTAATTATTTCGACTGTTTTTTGTTGTTTTAATTTCCAGATGATGTCATGGGTCTCTATAGGTAATCCCTTGTTATTGGTCAGCATTTTCAATTTTTTTGTCGTGGAAAGGCCGTCATAAAGAGATAAATGTTCTTGTCTTCCTATTATGTATTTTTTATCAAAGTCTCCCAAAGCGGCATTGAGGGCTTCGTAGTGTATCTCTCTTGCATCGACAAGAACCCCATCTAAATCAAAAGCGATAAGTTTAATCATTTCTAAATCTCTCTTCTTTTTTTGTCGGATGAATATCAATATCTCCACTCTTTCCTGTGTCTAGCCAAATGTCTCCGGATCTCCATCCTACATAATTCTTGCCTTTTAATTCAATATTATTTTCAAATTCATAATATTGTACAAAGCTGGGTACAGTGGGTGGAGATGGGGGGTTATCTACGAATTCCTTACTCCAATTAACTAGCCACCCATTATAACTTGGCTGTGTGTGCCAAGTGTCTTTCCATTTCCAATAAAAGATTTGTGTAGTATGATACCAAGCTTCATCCCACACTTCATTAGATTTTATTTCTAGCCAGTCCGGATTTCCTCCTTGATATTCTCCTGTATCTAATGGCAAATAATCATGGGCATTCAAAGTCCTTCTATGCACCATGTCTCCAATCATAGATTTTTCTTTATTGTAAATCAAAGCTCTTATATAATAGTCAGCTTCTTTGTTTCCGGGTGTTAAAAATCTTTCGTCCCACATGCCAATTTTTTTAACCGCTTCAGGCCTATAGCTAACTATATTATCACCAAGCTGCCCCGTTATGAAAGTATATTTTTGATGGAGCTTCAATAAGTTTGTGGCCCAGTTGGGATGCAGTACAATATCGTTTTGCATGGTGGTAACAATTTTAGCATCTGGATTATTTAAATCCTTAAATCCGTGTATCAGTGCTTCATTCCAATTTCTGGCGAGATTTCCAGTATCCCAATCCACACGGGTATTATTATGTATTACATTGACTTTATCGGCAAATTCCTCACTTAAATAAAAATCAGAGTGATTATTGATAATATTAACTTCTGTGTTTGGTATCAGAGGGAAGTCGGTCTTATTAAATAAAATATCAAGAGTCTTATTCAATATATCCTTTCTTCGATAGGTGACAATAAAAACTTTTAAATTTTTCATCTATGATTCTCCTCATTTAGTATATGTTTTACCACTTTTTTCCATTATTTTTTTAACCTGATTCCAATCCTCTTCCGTGTCTATATCTATATTATAGGGTACCGATAGCGGATAAAAGTAAGGATTTTTACCTATTCTATTCCCACTATTCAATATAACAGATGGGGAAAATACATAAAAAGCGGAATTTTCCTCATATAATGCGGGTAAGTCTTGAGTCTGCTCTAGGCGAAGAGGGTTGTGGTTCAAGGGGCAATATCCATATTCCTCCTTTCTCCAAAAGCGAGAATTATATTTATTGCAAGAAACTACCGAATCATACTCTCCTATATAAGAATAGGCATCCTTGAGCATTTGCGGTGTCAAAAAAGGGCTTGTAACATGAGTCTGTATCACTGGTTCTTGTATTTTAAATTTTTCTAGAAAGTTGTGAAGCAGGCCACATACAGATATTTTATCTCCGACTTGATCTCTTCTTCGTCGATAAGCGGTCACATGATGCAGCCTTTGATCATTATTTACTTCATGAATAACTTCGTCACTATCAGTATCAACAAAAATTTCGAAATCATTATATTTAAGCATCACATATTTAAATAATTGTTCCCCGTTTAATAATCTAAAATTTTTTCTAGGCACTCTTTGAGAGTTTTGTTTTATTGGAATAAAAATTTTCATCGTGCTTCCGCGAGTGCCTCTTTAATTAATTCGCATGCCAGTGAAGTGTCTTCGCTGGTTATACAAAGATTAGGGCGTAAACGGATGGACCGATGTCCAGTGGAGTTACAGATCATCCCTTTATTATAAAGAGATGTTATGAGCCTATCCCTACTGCCAGTATCTTTCAAATCGAAGCCAATTATTAATCCACGAGATCTTAGATCATAAATGTCTTTAGATTTGGAAAGGTTTTCAGATATTTGATAACCTCTCTCTCGAACATTATTGAGAACTTTTAACTCCTTATATGCTCTAACGATATATTTACTCCTTATCATGTCTAATGTATTGGAGTTCCAAGTAACTTCAAGTCGAGGCACATTTTCATAATTAAAAATTTCAGAAAATTTATCAATGGCCATGAATCCCGAAACTTGTGTTTTTTTTCCAAATATGACGATATCAGGAATAATATCTAAGTGCTCAAAAAACCAAAGAGTTCCAGTCGCACCAAATCCAATTTGTATTTCATCAAAAATTAAGGGAACATCATGTTCATTACATAACATACGTAGGGTGTGAAAAAACTCATGACTATGGTGAATATCTCCAGCCGTGCACTGAATAGGCTCTACCAAAACACATGTAACTGGCTTTTCTTTATTTGACAAGTGATATTTAACTTCTTCCAGATCATATCCACATTTTGTTGAAAACATTTCTGGCAATCCCTTCAATCTTTTATTTGATGAGAAAAACCTATCTGTAACAAACCCACCGTAGCTGTTGACACCATGAAAACTATTTTTAAAAGACAAAATATTTGGGGTATGATATTTTTTATAATGTAGACTTGTTTTGATTGCTGCTTCGACGGCCAAGGCTCCCGTAGAACAATAGTGAAAATTAGAATATATTCCTTTTCCGCAGTAATCGGAGAATTCTATGTCAAATTCTTCAGTTTCTGAAGATATAAATTCACAATTTGTCACCTTTGTGTGGGAGCATCGAATAATCTCTTTCTTAAATTCTTCACTTGTTAAGGCTGGGCTATTATATCCCAGAGGCAATGAAGCATACATTCCAAAAAAATCTAAAAAATACCTATTTGAATTTTTATCAAAAATGTATGATCCTTTACTTTTCTCTAAATCAATTTTAATGTTAAAGGTACTGCCTTTAGCGATATTACTCGTTCTCATGGTCGCCTTCTGGGTATGTATGTATTACATCATCCCTACTGATGGCTAGGCGAATTGATTGACCTTCTCCTGCTGCCGTAATTTTATGCACAACACCTTTTGGTATAAAGACAAAATCATCTTTTTTAACAATATATTTTTCTCCATTGATTTCCCATTGCCACTGTCCTTTCACAATATACCACCACTCGTTCCAATCAGGATGATAATGGCGGCGATTTCCTTCTCCCGGCATTTGTGAAATGAGAGTAGCACTGTTGTTTTCCGAATTTATAACCCTGTGGCACCAGCTTTCAATTGGACTATTTGAGTTTAAAATTTCTTTGAGATTGATAATTTTTTGATTAGATAAATTATAGCTCGAAGATGATACACCGTCTTTTGATAGAATCTGGGGAACATCTACTTCTGAATGCTCTTCTCCGTAATATCTCTTAACATATGTTTTATTCTTTGATAAGCTTCGAGCAACCGATTCGGCTAATTGAAACTCTTCTTCGTTATCAATATCAATTGTCGAGTATCCCTTTAAGGTGAAAAACTCTATCTTTCCGTCTCCCCCATGATAAGCTGCACCATATTTTTCAATGTTTTTTAAATAATTTTCGCGTCTCCAGCCCATTAAAGAACACCCGTAGGCCTTAATGGGCTCCAAAGTTTGCGAGGGGGGAGTCACCTTCTTTTGAGAAAAATTAATTGGCTCTTGTTTGTATATGGATTCAATTTGTACATCAATCATAGATATCAGGGTGTCCAAACCATTATAAACAAATCTGCCCACGAATTCTCTAATTTCATCTGCAGATATGAACGGAGAGGTTGGTAGAACTTGGATGATTATATCCGTATCTACATTTTTAAAAAAATCCTCTGTAAATTCATCGTTGCTGGCGGAATCCGAAGCATAATATTCTGGACGGCGATAAAAATTGACATTATTTTCTAGGGCTATTTTTTCAATAACATCTGCCTCTGAATTCACCCAAATTTCGTCAAAACAATCCGCCTCTTTTACAGCATCAATTGCATATTGAATCAATGGCTTGCCATTTAAGAGGCGTATATTTTTTTTAGGTATTCTCTTACTTCCCATTCTAGCTGGGATCATAGCTACTATTTTTGACATCTTATTTCCTTACTGTGTGGTATGTAAAATTTTAGGAAGAGTTTTAAATTTATCAATTCTTTTTTTCAGCTCTTCCTCATGAAGTCTTGTTTTTATTTCTGGGTCTAGTTTAAATCTCGGATCTTTTTCCAGAACATTTTTACAATGCATTATCTGAGACATTTGGTCGTGTAGGAGCTTGTCTGGCCCTAAATATGTTCCATCCGTTCCCTGAGCGGCAATATATGCCGGATTGTATTTATCTTCCATGCTCCTTACAACACCAAAATTGTAAAAGTCTACACCGAAAACTGCTAATTCTTTAACGGGACATGATAAAACCATATTAATAGCACCGTATCCCGAATTAAAATTGCCAGAATAATATGTATAAAGACTATTATCAACCCTCTCTATGTGAGGCTTAGCATAGACTTCCCAGTACAATCCCCAGCGCTCCCAAGTTCCATCTTCGTTCTCTAAATGTGCGAATGGGACACCATAATGCTTCAAATAATCATTATATTCTTTAACAACTGAAAGCCACTTTCCGCTTCCCGGATGCGGTATTTCTCTAGCAACCGTGTCATTGCAAATAATAAATTTGGGATAGTTTTTTGCTGGTGTATTCTCTAAATATTTAACCAGCTTAGGGCTGTATGATGAATTCATACAGCTCTGAATAATGTCAGTTCGACTTCCATAGTCTTTCGTATCCCATATCTCTGGCTGCACCCTTATAACAATATCATAGCTATCAATTAATTCACCTTTTCCTTGTCCAGATAAATAAGATGCAGGTCCGACGAAAGCAACCCTTTTGTTCTCTAGATATTCCCATAAGTCAGGATTTGTTTTAGCATTTTTTATGAATAATGACTCGTTTTTCTCCATTTTTTGATAGATCTCTAAGCACTCGTTCATTGTTATATTTCTTCTGTTTTTAAGATCAGAGTTAATTTTCTTAGTCAATGGCACCCAAGGGTTTTCCTTCGTTTTCAAGGTGTCAAAAGTCACTTCTTTTCTCAATAGTGCTTCCACCTCTGAAACAAAAGGATTGTCTAACTCCATAAATTGATCATCTATTGACTTACCCTTGTTGATAAAGAACTGGTGATCTAGATTAAATATGCTCTCTAATCTTTCTTGATTATAATAATCAATATCTCTGGGCTCTGATGAAGGAGTGAAGTTTTTATTTTTCATCAAATTGACAAAAACATCTTTTACAAACAAACTATTATCTAAATCTTTTGCATCCCTAGAGTAATGTTGTAATATATTGCTAGCCTTAAAGGAGGGATATATCCATTTCCACATTTCGTCCATTTTGTATTTGGTATAAGCACCATCAGAATTATATATTGCATCCGGATCGCTATATCCGTTGTCATATTTCATCTTGTGGCTACATATTACATTTTTTAAAAACGGTATTTCTTGTATGTTAAACATGTGACATGAATCAACATTAACAGAAAAATCCCTACACAAGGGAAAGAACCACTTAAGGAGAGAATTGTGAATTATTTTTAATCCGAAATGAGTGAAGGGGATACAGGAATAATCTCTACTTGAAAAATATTCTTCATCTCTAGCATATGGAGTTTCTAAATTATTTCCCGGATAATAAGTTAATACGGCAGGATTCATTTCAAGATCTTCAATTATCTGATCCAAAACACCGAGTTCCCTTTGTGGGCGCAATATATAGTCATAATCTACGAGAGCATAGTAGTCATATTTTTTATCAACAAGCTCGACCAAGATGTCTCTTGTTTCAGACCATGTTGTATTCGGAAAATATCCCAAAGCATTTGGATTACTTTCTTCGTGTGTTACAAAATAAAAGTCACAGTTATCTTTATCCTTAAAGAATTCAACATGGTCTTTATTTGGTTTTGACGGAGCTACTTGTAAGACACAGATTCTTTTATTCATGCCATGTTTCCTTGTACATTATTTCTTATAAACTTATAATAACATAACTTAAGGATATTGTCAAGTTTTTTTTATAATAATCCGGTAACATCATTATTGTCGTACCATTTATCATACCACTCCAAAGTTTTCTTCAGGCCGGCTTGCAGACAAATTCTTGGAGAATAATTTATTTCTTTGTGAATCTTACTTGTATCAGGACACCGGCGTGGAACACTACCCGGTGGAGCAGATTCTATCACATATTCTATGCCATCATTTTTATACCATTGATTAATTATCTTCGCTACAGATAGTATATCTATCTCTTCCTTATCGTTTCCAATGTGAAATATTCCCTGATGGGATGAAAGACCTAAACTCAATGTGGCCCTAACTGCATCATCTACATAACAAAAGGCTCTGGTCTGAGTGGCTCCAAATACTAAAAAATGATCGTCGTTATCTTTAGCCCTCTTTATAAATTGAGGAATCACATGTTTTGTTCCCATTCTGGGCCCATAAATATTATGATATCTAATTATTTGATAATCCAATCCGTACTGCTTATGGAAGCTGTTAATCATAATTTCGCATGCTAATTTGCTTCCCCCATAAGAAAACCTCTCGTTTAAGACATCCTCTATTGTACAAGGCACATCTTCAGAAGTTGGAATCAACAGGGGGTTTATCTTTATTGACCCTGCATATGCTTCCGATGATGAGGAGAATACAAATTTTACTTTTGTGCCTTTAAAGTGAGATAGAAGATTTATAGTGCTCTGAATGGCCACCTCCATCACCGTATACGGGATATTATAAAAATTTTCAGTCCCATTGATGGCGGCCAAATGAAAGACTATATCATAATCTTTAGGCAGAGACTTTAGTTCTGTCTCTTTGGTTAGGTCCAGAGTCTTCACTACAACACTGTAATTTTCAACGAGATCAGCGATAAACTCATCATTTCTTCCTCTAGAATTGTTGTCGCAAATATGAACTTCATGTCCGTTGTGAGAACAGTGTTTGGCTAAGTGGGCTCCTATGAATCCTGAACCGCCTGTAATTAATATTTTCATTATTTCCTCATTCCATCGTATACCGTTACTTTATATTTTTGATTTTCTTCGAGAATCATCTTAAAAAAGTCCACATCCAGATCAAGTTTTTCTACTAATTTCGCAATTGCCAAGGTGTCTTTTGGCAAACATACCCCTCCAAAACCTCTAAAATTATTATTACACTGCAAATAGGAATCATTTATATGTTCCCTCATAACAAGGGCATTTTTTACATTACTATAAGATGCTCCCAGCTCGCAGCACAGCTCGTAGAAGCTATTTGCTAGAGTGATTAAAGTGGCGTTATATATATTGTTATAATATTTTACTATCTCTGCCTCTGTTCTAGTCAGTTTTTTAAAGTTTTTGGGATATGTTCCATGTACTTCTTTTAATTTTTGGTAAATATAATCGGAATGAGTGCCAATAACACAAAGATCATGATTTTCAATAAAATCTATGACTGCACATCTTTCTCGGAGAAATTCTGGAACAAAACATATCTGAAGATCTGGATATTTTCTCGATAATTCCTCTGTTGTTCCCGGCATAACCGTTGATTTTATGGCAATAATTCCTGAGTATTTTTTATGATTTAACCGATTAATAGATTCTTCCACAATGCTGGTATTGCAAAACCCCTGATTATCTGGTGGTGTAGGCACACATACAAAACAAATTTCTGTATCTAAAACATCTTCGAAGTCAGATTCTGACATAATCGGATCATAAAATTTTAGTGTGTGACCTAACTCTAGAAAGCCATTATATACTGCGGAGCCGACGACTCCAAGACCTAGTATTCCTAATTTCATTTAAATATCTCCATTTTTCTCAAGTCTGGCCAATCACTTATTACCCACTGGCGAGGTTTTGTTGCCATGGCTTCAGGCAGTTTTTTAAGCCCCAAAGCTGCTGTTTCGGGAGTCATATAATAATGATACCCCATAGTACTTATGTTCTGAGATGCCCAAGGAATGTCTGGTATCCTTCCATCGTAAGACATTCTCTTAAGATTTTTATAATCCTCGGAAGTTTGACACAAAATAATCCCGCCTCTGCCGAGACTCAAATGTTTCCTGAATTGGAAGCTAATACACATAAGAGTATTTTTTATATAACTATTTTCTTTCCAAAGCACAGCTGCATCAATGATATTTGTATCACCTATCTGATAAAAATCTAACCATTCTTCTTCCTTCCACTCTAATTCTATATTTAGTTTTTTAGACAAAAGGGGTATCGATATGTATGTGTGAGCAGGCACTATCATCTTTTTTATTTCTTTATATCTCAGGCACAATTCTATACCATGTGTGCAGCAATCTGTTGCCACTGCATACGGCGATCCAAAAAAAGATGCTATTTCTTTCTCAAATTTTGCTACAATTTCAAAGCTCATTTATTGCACTCCACATTCAAGCTCATTAATATTCCACTATCTTTATCCATGTGTGGGAGATATGCCTGAGAGTGATCATCGAAACAAGAGTGATCAGTATATTTCCAGTCGTAAGTTCTAACATTCTTATATGAGGCGCTTTCTAGTATCACCTTTAGTGAGGTGTAATCATATACTGTTTTGTGATAGATTGTTTGATCTCCCATGGGCATTTTTCCATAAAGAAGACCAAGGAAGCTATCTAAAGGATATTTTCCTTCATAATATAATTTGGATATATTTTTAAAATTAGGAACGGCTATTCTCAAGCTACCATTCGGCTTCAAGATTCTGTGCCACTCCACAAGCAATGAGCTTATTTGCTCCCGGTCAAAGTATTCGATAACATGAGATGCATAGATTAGATCAATTGAATTATCTTTAAATTGGCTCAGATCAGTTATACTATCATAATCTAAATGGTCATAATCTCCGGAATCAATATGAATCCAAGAGGGACCGAAATTACGCCAACCGCAGCCCATATTTATTTTTTTCATAAAAACCTCTTATCCAATTCTTGACCCTCATAGGGACCTGTCTTGTATTCATAAACAATTGTATTTTCTTCTAATATTTCGTAAGTATGGCCCCCATACAAAGTAAAGCTCGCATCTCCCGCTTCCAGAATAGGAGTGGCTAAGATGGTAGTGTTGTCGATGTCATACATAATACACCTTACACTTCCCCTGACTACAATCCAAGATTCTTGAGCTATTTGCTCTTTATAATATCTTTCTTTTTTTATATGATAATGGGGAGCAAATTTGTTTCCCTTATTTAATATTATGGTGGCGCATTGCAAAAAGTTATCTTCTGGTATGATTTCTGTCCTTCCGTCTATATCAGACAATCGGTTAATAATATGCAATAGTAAGTCTGGATCCACCTTTGAATAAATTTTAATCATTCTAGTGCCTCTTCTAAAGATAGTCTTTTAAAGCACCTAAGTGTTGTTATCGGACTGCAGTTTATTATTTCCACTCCGGCATGACAGGCATTATATGCTAATATATTCCATGTTGGCATATGAAATTTTAAACCGTCCGGGATATTGTATTTATCACCCTTTTGTTGATAATCATCAAACCAATAGTTTGGATTCTCTTTGGGTGTTTTCTCTATGATTAAACCTCCGGGGCCATCTTTTTTACATCCATCAACAAATTCCACATAATTACAATCTACCCCAAGCAAGATAATTTTTTCATATCCGAGGCATGAAGCTACAGAGCATGCATTCGCTCCTGAATTCCCATTATCCCGGAAAGAATTAAAATCATCTACACTATTGTTCCATTTGTTCGAAGTGCCATAGGTCTTTAAATTTACAAACTGATGTTTTGGGTGGGAGCCAAAATTATTAATATAAAAACACTTCTCTATCGGACTCTCTTCAATTAATTTTTTAAACTCTTCTTTGTGATTTTCAGTAACCCGATAATCAAAACACCCGTGATATTTTGGGTACCAATTCATTCTTCGATAGGCTCTATATGCAGAATTAAGACCAAAGGTATCAAAGCCCTTCAAGTCTTCAAAATTTATATCCCCCAAGGACGGACCATTTCCCATTATAATTATGGTTTTTTTATTCATTTAGGCCTATCTCCTTCCAGAAATTTTCTACTCTTCCTGATAAATAATCATTTACACCGTCTATATTTAACCCAAACCATTCTTCATTTTTATGTTGAACATTTTCATTTAAAATCAAATCACAGTTTAATAATTTTGCTTCTATTACCAATCGAGGACATGTATCTCCTCCAAGTGGCAAGAAAATAAGACCTTTTGAGGTGGATAATTTTATTAATAATTCAATATAAGAAAGGTTATTTACCAACTCATACTCAATATTATTATCTTTTGCGTAAGAAATACATGCTTGTGTTCCCTTGATCCAAGAATTAGAATTTAAAATAATGTATTTTTCGTTTTTTTCATTATTACTTATATTCTCCATAAATTTTAAATCACCTTTCAAAAAAAGCGAGCTGAGAACCTCGATGTTTCCCTTCTTTGATAGAACATTAAATTTTTCAGTATATATCCTTTTCTGACTTTCCGACATAAACCATGTTTTTTTGGAAGAATATATGAAAGCTGCTATTAATTTTCCGTATCTTTCTTGTTCACAATTACACGATTTTTCTGCTAATGAGTGTTTTTCCACGGATCTAAATTTGCAAAATTTATAATCATACTCCACAAAGAAATAGTCTAAGTTTTTTATTGCATAAAAAATTTGAGAGTCTTCTAGGTTTGCTATATTTGTAAAAATCCAAATAGCATCTTTATCATTCTTCATTCTATCAAGAGTTACATCATTACTATTAATTCTGTGAGGCTCCTGTTCCCACGGACACTCGCTCAAGAGTGCCTCAGTGGATAATTCAGCACCTCCCGCATATTGATTCGCGAATGCATCTGCAACAAATATTATCTTTTTGTTCATATTAAAGACCTAGAGAGTCAAATAACTCATCAATTTCCTTACCAAATAATTCCAATTTTTCTTCACTAACAATACAGTTTACAAAGTTTTTATATTGTACTTCTTCTGTGAAATTTTCACAAAGATATTTTTTTAACTTTGATGCGTTCCTCTTAAATCTTGAATTTTCTGTTCGAACCTCGCGTAGTCTTTTCTTAAAACTTGACTCGATTGGGAATGCCCATTGAGAATCTTCCTGAATAACACCTTCCCATATAGCTGTAGGCTGCACTTGTCTTAAGTCGTATTCAACCGAGGCGAACATTGGTTTTAATTTGCCATTCTTTTGGGGAATGTAAAGAAAATCGCGTTGGCCTGACCAGCCCGGACATATTACTGGTAATCCATTATATGCCGCTTCGAACAAGGGAAGCCCGTAACCTTCCCCGTGGGTTGTTGAAATAAGACATTTAATTTTCTTATCCTGATATAATCCTGCAATTTGTTCTTCTGATAAATCACCATGCAGAAGATATACCTTACACTTAATGTCTCCATGAGAGGAGATGATATTTTTAAGGCGTGTCTTTGTAAATTCTCTATCGATTATGCTATTATTTTTAATTGATGTTTTTAGAACTAATCCGACTTCTTGATCGAAATTTTCTTCGATAAACCAGTTAATTAAATTATCGAAATTCTTTCTCGGGCCCCATTGCGAAATTGCAAGATAGTTAAAATCATAATCAAGATTTAAATTAATCTTTTCCTTTTTGAAATGCCTCACAGGGTAATTTACAACTTCGATAGGGGAATTACATTCTAATTTAATAAGTTGCCCAGTGTTGGGATTGTGGCCTTCATAGAAGGTGCTTTCGAATACATTCTTGGAGTGCTGGGAAACCACCACAACTTTGTCCATTTCATTTGCTTTTTGGATCCATATGGGAGCGACCTTATTTGTTTCAATTCCGGCTGTATATCCGATATTAACTGCTGCAATTTTTTCAAACTCGTTTGGAATAGTTACCTGCACAGATATATCAAACTTGCCTCCCTGTTGAGTATATTCGTGAGTGGATTTTATTTTTTCATCAATCCACTTTCTCTCTTCATTATCTAGACTAACCCAGCCAGTCTGGCCCCAAGCGACGGGAAGTACATAGATATCAAAAACATCTTCTCTTGACCTCAAAGCTCTCATGGCGAATCTTGTCTGCTCTCCATATCCACTTTGGGTCAAGATTGGTCCCCTAATTAAAATCTTCTGCCTCATTTGACCTCCTTAATTTCCCACGGCTGATAACCATTCCGGGTATCCCATGATCCATGATTTTCTACAACAGAATCAATAAGACTGATCCATTGTTTCTTAAATTTATTAAAATTATAATTTTTAATTACGTGATTGCGACCTTTCATTCCGAGAAGCTTTCTTTCCCCCGGCGACATAGAATAAATTCTCTTTAAAGCCGCAATAAAGTCTTCCTTACAGATTCTGTCTTCGTAGATAAAAGCTACCTGTTGGGAGCCAATGACAGCTTTGGAAGAGGGCTCAATGCCAATTCCAAACCAGTCAGTCCCATCTGTCACTTGTTCCTGAAGGCCGCCGGTCATATTAACAATAATCGGAGTCTGACAAGATAATGATTCTAGGGTTGCCAAACCGAAGCCTTCAGCATCGGAGATATTGATAGTACAATCAGCCATATTATACATCGAAGCTAGAACTTCCGGACTTACCTTCTCTTTAGATATTAAAATTCTGCCGTCATCTGCTCCAAGACTGGAAATAATTTGATTCAAATTCTGACCATGAGGGTCTGCTGGGTCAGTGTGCAACAACAGTCGTACTTTTTCTGTGCCGACTTCATTTGCAAATTCATTAAACCAAAAAATTAGAGATCCACTCATCTTTCTTCTTGCATTTCTATTATTCCAAAAGAAAGTAACTCTTTCGTCATTGTCACCAAATTGCTCTTTCTTTAAGCCAGCGATTTCAGAATCTGAAAGTGGTGTGAAAATATTCGAATCGACGGCATGTGGAACATAATGATTTTCTACATCGGGTGCTACTTTACCGACGATATCGTGAGTAACTTTAGAAATGGAGGCAATTACATCGGTTGAGTCATAATATTTTTTATTATAATGAGGCAATGGATAGTTATCCCAAACATGATAATATACCATAGGAACATGAGGTCGGATTTCATTTTCCATAGCCCAAAGCCACTCGTAAAATCTAGGATCTGTCATAAACCAAACCACATCTGGGCGTTCATTAAAGAGGGCTGACCGGATCATTTCTGGAGTACCATAACCATCTACTGGAAACACAGTCCAATCATCTTCCCATGGCTTTATTTTCTGAGGTGTATATTCTTTGTGCTTCATCGCTCCACCGAGACACACAAATTTATATCTACCGGTCTCGATGAGAGACTGTATAACATATTTTGTTTGTGTCCCAACTCCGGAAGGAGCAAATGGGTGATCAGAAATAACTAAAATCTTCTTCTTTTCTTCTGTCATTCTTTTTCCTCTATGGACAATGTGCGGTTCTATAGAAATCACACTTTGAACATGATCTTTTATCTTTAATAAAATTCTTCTTTTGAATGTTAAACAATCCTTTATTTAACAAATTCATAGCATTGTCTTGTTTTTTAGCAGCACTTGTAACTCTAAATATTTCTACATTATCTTTTTTTGCTGTTCTCTTGAGGAGTGCAAAATGAGTTTCAATATTTTTTAAATCTAATCCGTGTTTTTGGGCATAAAATATTTTATAGAATGTCAGCTGATAGTTTATCAAGGGATCCGATCTTTTACGTGTGTCCCATCCCCATGAGCAACTCTTCCAATCAATAAGATGTACCTTTCCATCCGGTGTTTTCACGATAGCATCGATAAAGCCCTTAAAATTATAATCACTGTCGCCAATTGGCTCCATTATTGCCTCTTCAGTATCCAAGACTTCATATCCATCTTTGAAATATTCTTTCAAGGCCGGCTCTATTTGAGGAATAATTTTTTCTGCTTGAGATGCCATGTCCACAACTAGCTTCTCATTCAGCTCTAAGTCTTTGGGAAGTCTTGCAATTTCTTCAATGAATTCAGACTTAAATTCCTCATATGAATCAGTGCTTTTTTTGAGTAGTTTATTTTCGCATACAGTGTGAATAGCCGTACCAAAAGCCGTGTATTCATTACCAGCGAATCCCTTTAGTTTATCGATATATGTAAGCTTATGATAAAAAGGACAAAAAGACCAATTCTTTAATTCAGAAAAAGATATATGTGGCAATTTCTTCTCGTAGTTTAAGTTACTTCTATATTATAACATAATATTAAGAATTGTCAAGGATTTTTTTAGATTTTTTTAAGTTTCTTCTTTTGTTATTTGTGTCTGATGTGGTTGATTTTTCTGGAGATTCTATAATTTCTTCAACTTCTAAAATAATTTGAGGTTTATTATTCAAATTTTCAAATACCCAAGTTCCCGAAAGTTTATTATCACAGTTATCCACACGGGATTCTTTCAAAACTTCTCCGGGATCATAACCTTGCTCGATTAATAATCTCTTAACCCGTTTGTTGTCCATGTAAATTCTACCTTTACACCTTCTATCGGAATATTTAAGAGAGTGGATTGTACAGATAATATCATCTTCTTTAGTTTCAATTTTTGTGCTCATCATAATAATGTAATTCCTCTATTTTATCTGAGAGTATTGGACATATTTCGGCTAAATAGGTAGGCTCTTCTAGAAAATAATATTCAAAGCCGCTAGCGAAATATTCCCTCAAAGAAGTTGTTGGATATGCAGAAGTAAAAATACTGTATGAATTTACAATAAAGTTTAACCTATCATATCCCACTTCTTTATACAGATAGTTGTCCATTTGTAAATCATATTCTGTATTCTTAAACAAATCTAAGCTTGGGTTTAAACCCTCACTCTCTAGCACTTCATAAAGCTTTTCTCTTTTGGATAAGAACTCTTCTTTTAATTTTCCGTCACCATAAATAAGATATCCATAGGGAGCTTCAAGAGAATGGGCCACCTCATGAACAAAGTCATCAATCAAATCTTGTTCATTTTCTTGTTCATTTGATATATATATTGCGCCGTCTTTGTAAGCCGCATTCGTCTCTTTCTTTTCAAAGTCATCAAACAGGCCAACGTATATTGAGTCGATTTCAGAGAAAAGATGAGATGGGATATAGGAACTGGCAGTATCTAAAACACTTTTTAAACTGATTCCATTGGTTATTTTATCTTTAATAAATACCTGCAATCCTTCTTTCACGAGAAACTCTCTTTGTTGATTCTTAAATTTCTTATTAGATATATGTAAATAGTCTAGATTATACATATTTATCTATCCAATTTTAAAGATGGGGCGTCGCCCAGCCCAACCTCATAGCCTCTTAAAAAATTTTCTTCTGCTATGGTGAGGAGAATCTCTGGGAATTCTTCTGCCAGACAGTTAACAATCATTTCTAAAGTAACTTCCCCATTTTCAGGATTAACTTTTTGACCAACATAATTAACAATTTGGGATTTTAGCTCACCGTCAATTGAAATAACCTTTTGCAAAATATTGTTCTCGTATTTTTCTTCAGACATAATATCTCCTATGATTCTATAATTATAACTCTTTTTTAATTTTTAGTCAATTAAAAACTACAATATTTTTGAAGATAGAGTTGCTAAAGCAGATCGCTCACCTTTCTGAAGTGTTATATGACCTGCGACATCATATGATTTAAAATTTTCTACTGCATGAACCAATCCGTTGGATGTTTCATCAACATAAACATTATCAATCTGTTCAATATCTCCGGTCAATACAATCTTGGTGTTTTCACCTACACGTGTGAGAATAGTCTTTACTTCGTGCAAAGATAGATTTTGAGCTTCGTCGATGATAATAAATGCATTAGAAATAGAGCGACCTCGTATATAAGTTAGGGCCTCAATCTCTATAATACCTTTATCCATGTAATCTTCGAGAGTCGCCTTATCATTACCTAATAGGAACTGTAAATTATCCTGCAAAGGCATAAGCCAAGGGTGCATTTTTTCTTCCATGGTGCCGGGAAGATATCCGATATCTTTTCCCAATGGCTGCACAGGTCTTGAAATAACAATCTTGTTGTAGATAGGATCTTCCCCAGAAAATGGGTCCACTATGGTTTGAGCAATTCCAGCTGCGATGGCCATCAATGTTTTTCCAGACCCAGCCTTACCTACGAGAGTAATTAAGGATAAATTTTTATCCATCAGCAGATCCAGAGCAAAAGATTGCTCTTTGTTTCTTGCTTTCACCCCCCAAACACCTTTCTTACTAAAGTCTCTTATTTTATAATAGTGTCCGTTTTTATATCTACAAAGGGCTGATTTTTTATTGCTCATCTCGGATGATAATAAAACAGATTCATTATTTTGAAAATTATTTTCATCCACTTCTTCTTGTGCAACTGGAAGCTTGTTGTCAGTATATATAATATCTATCTCCCAATCCTCAACCTCTATGCTTTTAAATCCTGTATAAAGATCAGATTGAAATGTTATGACCTTATTTTCGATATAGTCTTCAGACTCAATACCCAAAGAGTCTGACATGACTCTCATGTTAATATCACGAGAAACAATTTTTACTTTCTTATCTGGGTTTTCGGACTGCAACTGTAGAGCGGTTGTCATGATAATATGATCGGCTTCGTTGGCACTAAAATCAGGAGGTATCATGGATACATCTACTCTTTTAACAGTTAATTTACCACGACCTTTACTTAAGATAACACCCTCTTGAAGAGATCCTCGTTCTCTTAAGGAGTCAAATTCTCGAATTATATTCCTAGCATTTGCACCTACCGAATCTTGCCTCTTTTTATGATTATCAATCTCTTCGAGTACTTTCATCGGTATATAAATATCGCTTTCGCCATAGTGATATATGCAGGATGAATCGGTTAGGCACGCTGACGTGTCAATGACGTAGATAATATCAGACATCTGTTTTAATTAGTTCCTTTAAGAAGAAAATTACTTTTTTAACCATCTTTTAGGTGCTTCTTTTCCACCCACACAACGGTTTTAGAGGATCCATAAAGATCTTGGATATCTTCGGCCTCTACAATAATTGCTTGAAGACTTGCTTTTCCACATATCCAAGATTTTACTTCATATTCATTAATATCATTCTCAAAATAACTCAGGCCATCCTCACTAAAAATAGGATAAATAAATTTATTGTGTCCAGTTTTAGATAAAAAGCATGGTGTACCTTTTTTAATTTTCATTTCTAACCTCTAATCTAAGAAAAAATCTATATCGTTAAGTGATATTTCTATTATTTCTGACTCTTTATAATAATCTTCAATTATTTTTCTCATTGTGGCGGCGGAAGGGTTGTATATCATTTCTGATTTTTTAACTTTATTTTCCACATATTCTCCCGGCACAACATACATTATGCCCTTGTAGGCATCGGATATTCCAGCTGACATTGAGCATCGACCGACCCCAGCATCTCCAGCTCTAACTTTTTTTCCGTCTTCATCTATGAAATCTTCAGTTATGATATATAAAAACCAGTTCATATTAGTAACTATGTGTTATTATCCGGAAAAACCCCATAATAACAAAAATGCATTAAAATTACAGCTGCGATAAGGGACCACCACCCGACAAAAGCGGATCTTTTTGCAGTCTTAAAAAAAATGTTTTTTAATATTTTTTGGACCATGAGCTTCCCATATTCCATAACATTTTAATTCCAAGCTCCTCGCATACGATTTTTTCTGGTGTATTCTCCTCGTTTCTGATTCCGCCGTTGGCGAAATATGTGGGTTTATGTTCGATCAAGGCTGTGCATACTGTTCCATCGTCATCATCTACGGGCACCACATCGACGACCCCTTTGATAGCCATTAGGAATTCTTTTCTCTCTTTAAAGCCAATAGAATTAAATCCTTTTCTTCGAAATATCCACTCATCAGAATTCATAGCCACTATAACATTTCCGTAGTTTGCTGCCTCTCTGATAAGCCTGATATGTCCCACATGGATGGGATCAAATCCCCCAGAGATCATAACTGTATTATATAATGTCTCATTCATTTATTTTTTCCTCCAAGCAGTCTTGAATTTGTAAGACTTTAGCCGCAGTAGGTGTCCCGTGACTAATTGCAAAAACACAATATGTTACTAATGTTGCAACAATAGACCCAAAGATAACTCCCAATCCAAAAAATAAATAATTTTTAACAAATTGTTTAAATAATTTCATCTACCAATCCATATTTTAAACATGTATCTGCATCCCACCACATGTCATGTTTTAATAATTTTGTAAGCTCTTTTTTAGGGATCTTGGTGTGCTCTTCATATATATCGATAATCATCTTCATCAATCTATCGTTATTTTCCATGGTATCTTTTTGATCTTGATATTTACCCCACATGCCAGAAGATAGCTGGTGGATTAACATATAGGCATGCTTGTTAATTTGTCGGTGTTTGGCCGTAACACTCATTATTGTTGCCGCCGAAGCGGCACAACCATCGATAATTGATGTGACTGGTACCTCTGAATTTAAGATATAATCAACCGAAGAGAATCCAGCAAAGACTGATCCCCCATAGGAATTAATATGTAAATAAATTTTTCCCGGATCTACGTTGAGACTGGCAGATCTGCCCAATAAGTCTTCGGATAGTTCTCTTAATTTCATATTTAGGCTTAAGTTTTTTCCCCTCGACACTTCCGAATAAAAATAGATTCTGTTGCTTTTAGATTCAATCCTATTATTATCTTCTGGCTTGGCATTCTGAAATTCAGAGCCGGCGATGTGGCGGGGTAAGTGAGACCAGTACATATCTTTCATTTTACTTTTCCTTTTATTAACAAGTGGTGCGCCCATCAGGATTCGAACCCGAGACCCTCGGCTTAGAAGGCCGATGCTCTATCCAGCTGAGCTATAGGCGCGATATGGTGGACCCTGTAGGATTTGAACCTACGACCCTCCGGGTATGAGCCGGGTGCTCTGACCAGCTGAGCTAAGGGTCCTTAGTATATCTTTATTATAACAACTTAAGAATTATTTGTCAAGAACTTTTTGATAATAAGTCCCAAACAATCGATCAATTATGGGCATTGTTCCTGAAAAATTATGTCTTGCTGATCTTCTGTGGTGTATGAAATGGTGACTGGAGCATATTCCTTTACGATCGTCATTGTGCATCCTGTGGTGTAGCCACCCATAATAAAATACATAGATTATATACCCTAGGGCAAAAGCCGGAGAGACAAGAAATAACAACAAATATACTGCAAAAAATCCCACTTTTCCCCAAAATGGAAGTTTTAAATGATGATTTCTTTTCTCATTATAATCATTTCTGTGGTGTGTTAAATGCAATCTTCTCATATGGTGTAATATCGGCCATTTACCAAGAGGCCCGTGACCAATAAAACGATGATTCAAATAAAACATTACTGACGTAAAAAAGAAACCCACAACAAGAAGAAATAAAAATAACATAAAAAAAACTCCATTTACATAATAACTATTTTATAAATCTTGTTTTTTTAAAAAATTTCTTAATCTAATGACACCATCTTCAATTTCTACATATGTAGCATGACTAATCCAGTCTCCAGTATTGACATATGTTTTTATTTCTTCTTCTTCATCAATCCAAATTAAAACTTCAGGAACATGAGTGTGGCCTACAATCAGAACATCAACATCGTTGTTAAGCTCCATAATATCCCAAAGTCGCTTTATTTTTCTTTTATTAAATTTTAATTCTGCATACCATTTTGATAAATTTAAATTAAAAATAATTTCTAAGGCATCTTGAAAGGCTGAAATAATTTTCATCAGAGTTCTGTGATGTACAACACCGTTTTCATATTTATCGCCATGCTCTATTCTGAATTTTCTTCCTCCCTCTTCGAAGCAATACTCATTAACGAATTTTATATTCTTGAATTGAGAACCAATAAATCCAGATAGAGATATGTCATGGTTACCTATGATATAAATTATTTCTTTGGTTAAGTCTATGTTTTTTACTATTTCTAAGACAATAGGGGCAAAAGTAGGAACTTTAAGAAATTCTATTATATCACCATTTAGAATCAATTGGTCATATTTTTTATTTTTTAGTAAGGACAGCAGATCATCTTTTTTACAAAACCGCGAACCGATATGTGTATCTGAAACAATCAGCCTCTTCATCTTATTCCTCTTGGGGCTGTATCTTATATCTAATAATAGTTCTGAACCCCTCATAAGTATGAGAAATTTCTTTTCTTAAATATTGCGCGGTTTCATGATCCTCTACTGTTAGCTGCAAATGTCTTCCGCCGTCGTCGCTTTTTACAACAATATCCAGCTCGGATGCAATATCTACCATAGGCCCAATCGTAGCATATGCTAGATCAACAATTTCGCTTATTTCCAATTCTGTCATAATGGCTCTTTTTTTGCTTAGGTTAAAATAAAAAAAGAAAAGTGCTGGTTAACTTAGATTGCCAGCTTCTCAGTCTCTCTGCAATTCTGGGAATGTGTGATATAAATATGTATCAAGCTGATTATCACACAAAAGAAAAAACTCACCCCCTTCCAATTCCCATGGTTCGTTAGAGACAATGAACCATCAATATTTATAACATAACACTTTTCTCGAATAACTATACTATAATTATAACCTTATTTGTCTTCTTCGTCAATAAAATAATCTTCTGTTTTATATTTTTTTTTCAAATCATGCATATAAGACTCATTGAGGCCCAACATTCTCATAGCCTCCGCCTGTGTTCGAGTGGCTGACAGTGCATATTTAAGAACAGCATCTTGTACGATATAAAGTAAATTTTTCCACAAAGGAACACCGTACATCCTATTAGATAAACTTCTGGAGGACAGCTCTAGCTTAAGGGCTATAACTTCCTCCAGTGATAAACTATTCAGCATTATTTCAAACTCGTCAGTAGATTTACGTTCTTTTCGAAGCTTATTTACAATGCTATAATTTTTATTTTTACCGTTATAATTCTTTCTTCTTTTCCAATTGGACATAATAAGCATCTATATTAGGGTAGGTTAATGTGTTTATTATATAATATAATGAGTATGTTAATAATGAATAGAGTGTCTTGTATGTTTAGTAAGATTATAAATAATAGAGTGTTTAGAGTGATTAGAATGTTTAGAATGAATAGAGTGATTAGAATGAATAGAGTGATTAGAATGTTTAGTGTGATTAAATATAATATACACGGTTTTAAAATTCTTGTCAAGTCTTTTTTTTAAAGTTTTTTTCTATTCGAGGAATTGATCTAATGCTGAAGTTACGTTGTCTTCTTTCTTTTCGTTACCTAATTCTTCACCTGTGGGGATTTCTTCTACTTCAACTTCCTCATCTGAATCAATATCAACATTAACATCTGGACCATCACTAAAAAATTCATCTTCATATCTTTCAGACCATAGGATCATATTTTTCTTGAAGTAAATTTTAAATAAATCTCTTTCTGAAAGTTCTCCAGATGCATACTCTTTGTCTCCGATACTAACAGCTTTCTTTAAAGGTGCATCTCTAGGGACATTTAAATAATATCTCCTAAGCACAGGGCCTATTCTCTTATAAGCTTCTCGACTGAATCTTCTTATGCCAGATGACTCTTCATCATCTTCGATGATTTCGCCGTCTTCACCAATAGAAAAAATGTCCTCACCTTCGTTATCTTCATTATCATCAGGTTGAAAGGTTAAATCTCCTCCGGAGTCTTCGAGGTCTTCTATGGAAACCTTAACTAATTGATCTTCTTCAGGATCTTCTTCTTCCTCTTCGTCCTCAACAAATCCTTTTTCAACGAAATCTTGACCTAAAGGAGTAGGCTCCCTATCTGAATCGATAGTTTTAAAGTCTTCATCAGCGAAGTCTAGAGTGAATTCCACAAATGTTTCTCGGTCTTCATGACTTGAAGTTAAGTCTGTATAAGCATCTTTAAATGCCGGATTGGAATCTGGCTTGGCAGGATCTCCAACGGCTTCTTTAATAAAGTGAGCTAGCTGATTGAGAGAAGTATATTCGTATTTAACAGTAGTTCCTTCAGATAGGAGGTTTCGAACAATAGATCTTACCACACCTTCTTCTTTATCTCTCTTCTCCTGAACAATCCTAATTGCTCTACGGATATTTTCTCTTAGTAGTTGTTCCGCGACTAAATCATCTCTATTGATCATGAATATATTCTCCAGATTTATAAACTAATTAGTTGTTTATTTTTTCTTTTTTCCATTATAAATATTTATACCTTTTACTTTAGGCATCGGGCTATTGAAGTATCTAGGCTTCATTCCAAGTGGGAGTGAATATCCACCAGCAGCTCCAGCTCCAGATATTTCCTCAATCTCATCAAAGTCTTCTCCGGAATCGTCAGGACGATCATCTGTATCATCATCGGCCTTATAATCATCCTGAAGAGCTGGCTCTGAATACTTTCCTCTTTTCTTGTCAGGAGGATTTCCGTAAAAACCAGATATGTTAGTTCTTAATTCTTCCAGTTCTCCTCTTTTTTCCATAGAATAGGCGATTGCAGCGGCTTGCTTGGGATCTTTCTTTTCTTTATCTATTAAGTAAGAAATTTTCTTAGACACTCTATCTTTGGAGGCTTTTGATCTTTCTTCTAAAACCTCTTCAACAATTGATAAAATTGCTTCTGACAAGCTCGTGACGGTCTCATTAAATTTATTCTTTAACATCTCATAGATATCTTTATCAAACCAACCCATGGCCTCTTTAAAGCTCTCTGGTGTGAGGTTTCTCATTGCATCTCGGAGTGTAGATCCACTCATCTCTTCACCATTAGGGAGTTTAATCGATACATGTGGAGAAACAGCAACATACGCATGATTTTCAAAAGGTTCGAATGATCCTTTATTTTTTTCATATGATCTTAAATATGTCGGCTGGCCATCTTTCTTTACACCATCTAGATTGGAAAATCTTGGACTTTCTTCCATGTCTTTTTTTCCAACGGCATAGACGATTACATCTGACTCTGGATTAAACATATCCTCCAATTCACTAATTCTGTATGGTGATCTAGAATATAATATTTGAGATTCTGGTATCCCATGTTTCATTATAATTTCTTCTTTCTCTTCAAAATCCAAAGGAGATTTAGGCACAGAAACCCTGCCTGAAGTCACAATATACACATTTTCTGCTCCATGTTGTTTCTGTAAAGCCTTGAAAACTTCCGCATGGTGTCGCCCCATTGGTTGGAATCTTCCCGCATAAAGTATAATTTTTCTTTTTGCTTCCACATCCATCGCCTCCGTTATTTTTTCCATAGGAGGTATTCCTTTCCTTCCATATTTGAATAGACCTAGAATTTGATTGATTGGAGCAAAATTGCCTGTAAACTTATAAGACCAACCATCATAATCAAAAACAAAACCTTCAGCAGCAGTAGAAATGTTTTCGACACTTTTTAACTTATTCATTTGCTTTTGCAAGATCTCCAAGGCAGCTTCGTTCCCTGATTGTTTAATAGCTTTTATCGCCTTGGAAACCTCCTTTCGAAGTCTTTCTGTTTCTTTTTTATTATCGAGCACAAATAAACTTTCAAGACCTTTTAACATTTCTACAGAGAAATCATGTATGATCGACTCGATTGGCTCAATTGCTAATTTTAATATTTCTTTTGCATTTTTAATGATGTAGATTGTATTGTTTTTATCTTTATTAGTTGCACCCTTAATTATCTTTCTAGGGTCCAATTCCTTGGGCATCCTGTCATATCCGTAGGCCGATCGGTAAGAGGGGTTAGACAATAAAATCCTCTTTAATAAAAGCTTTTCTGTATCCTCATCGACATCCATGCCTCGTTCTCTAATCATCGATAAAATTCTTGCCATGATATATTCAATGACCATTTGGCTATCAGAGATCCCTTCATTGGATATCTCATCTTCTAATGTTGCTAGTGCTCTATTTAGAGCTTCTTTATCTTCCAGAGCCTTTAAATTAAATACGGCATCCATTTCAATTTTAAATTTATTATCTGCCATATCTTGCTGTATTTTATCAAGCTCGTCAGCAAGAGTATTGGCATGCTGTGAAACATCTTTCTGTCCAGTAATCAATTCTCCAGTTTCTGGATCCACTATCTCTACCTCGACGGCGGATCCTGTTTCTTTGTCAAATTCAGCACCTCCGCCTCTATGAATAGATACAAGTTTAGAATCATAATTGATTACATTAGCGGTTTCAGGATTGATAATTTCTGCATTATAATATATATTTGTATCCGAGCCGAAAATCTCTTCCTGTTTTGCTCTGGGCATCTGTTTAATAACACCTTCAAAATCTTTTAGAGCTTGTTTAAACGACTTTTGAAGTGGTTTATTAAAAGAAAATTTATCGGCCAACTGATTAGCATTCATACCACCAGATTTAATATTAGTTTTATTCCTTGCAGCTCTTGCACCATCTTCTGCAAAATCAAGCTCCTGCTTAGAGACGGAAAAAGAAATATAAAGGTTCTGTCCATCAGTCTTTTCAGTACCCTCCATGCTTCCTTCAGCCGCATCTTGTAATATGCTTTTTATTTGACTGAAAGTAAGGCGAGGATTGTCATAAAGATGACTCATGTGACCTGCTAGACCACCCATTTATTCTTCCTTACTCTCTTCTAGGAG
>TARA_R110002124_G_scaffold189366_2_pt1 | contig 87653 bp, 79 predicted proteins | sample TARA_R110002124 | Tara Oceans TARA_R110002124 (sample SAMEA4397445) | marine metagenome | biome: Polar Biome; feature: [SRF] surface water layer (ENVO:00010504); material: water (ENVO:00002006), including particulate matter (ENVO:01000060) such as... | depth 5 m | reverse complement strand
GAAATACATATGAGTGATATATTAAATGGTGAATTTGATTATGAAATAAAAGGATATCAATTTCACCCAAGTATTAAAGCATCATTAAGTAATTAATATGGAACACAGTAGATTATACGAAATTAAAATAGAACAACTTGAAACCGAGTTAAAAGAACTTAAACAGAAACTTGATAAACAAGAATCAATAAAGGATGGATATAAAGAAGAAATTGTAAAATGGAATCTTAAATACAAAAACTTGAAAAAGCAAATAACAAAATCAGAATAGATGATTAGAACAGCAGAATGTGTATCACCGATGCACCCAGACAAAATGTGTGATAGAATATCAGACAGATTATTAGATTTACATTTACAACAAGACCCAAACTCAAGAGTAGCAATTGAAACTTGTGGTGGAATTGGTATGGTGTTCATTACAGGAGAAGTTACTTCAAATGCAGTAGTAACACGAGAAGATATCGTAAGAGTAGTACATAATATAACTACCGATGATACGATTGAAGTTATTATTAACATCAACTCACAATCACCGGAAATTGCAAATGGGGTTGATAGTGGTGGAGCAGGTGACCAAGGAATAATGATTGGTTATGCTTGTAGAGATAATGAGGAATTCTTACCACAAGAATATTATCTATCGAGAGAATTAAATAAATTTGTATTTGATAAATATCCATATGATGGTAAAACTCAAGTTACGATGAATGGAAACTCACTTAGAGTTGTTTGTTCATTTCAAAATGCACCAACTGAAATGTTAGAAGGTTTGGTTGGGGGATTCTTTAGTAGATATCCTCAGTATCACATTGAGGCATTGCATATTAATCCAGCTGGTGAATGGAGCATTGGTGGGTTTACTGCTGATGCAGGATTAACTGGTAGAAAATTAGCAGTAGATAATTACGGACCGAGAGTTCCACTTGGAGGTGGGGCATTTAGTGGTAAGGATTGTACTAAGGTTGATAGAAGTGCAGCATATATGGCAAGAAGAGTTGCAGTAGATATCTTAGAACAAAGACCAGAGGTACAAGAAGTAATGGTTCAACTTGCATATGCAATTGGATATGACCAACCACTTCAAGCAACTGCAATCGTTGATGGAGAACACGAATTTATTAAAGGATATGATTTATCACCTAAAGGAATTATTGATTTCTTAGAACTTAGAAATCCAATATTCGGTAGAACCGCTGGTTTTGGACATATGGGTGCAGGATTTAATTGGAAATAAATTAGGATATGTTAAATAAATTTAGTATCTTTGTATAACAAATGAATAAGATGAGCAAAAAATATAAAGTAATATTATTAAGTGGGGGATTTGATCCTGTTCATAAGGGACATATTGAATGTATCAATAAAGCTAAAGAATTAGCGGATGAAGTTTGGATTGGATTGAACAATGATAATTGGTTAAGAAGAAAAAAAGGAAAAGCCTTTATGGATGAAAAAGAAAGAGCATTCATTATGAGTAATCTTAAATCAGTTGATTGGGTTTACATCATGAATCCAAAAATAAATAGTGATGATACCTCAATTGATTTTATTGATACAGCAAGAGTACGATACATCAAACAAAATGGTGACTTACATAAAGGTGAAATGGCATTCGGTAACGGAGGTGATAGAACCGAAACAACAACACCAGAAAACGATGTGTGTGATTCATATGGAATAGAATCTGTGTGGGGATTGGGTGAAAAAATTCAATCATCATCTTGGTTATTAGAAAAATATTTAAACATAGCAGAATAATGAACATAGAACAATTAGTAAAAGATAACCCAAATGATATGGAATTGGGAAAAGTTATACGTAATTTATACAGAAAGGAAGAATCTTATTTTAAGAAACATACTGATGTGAAAATATACGAATCACCCGATAAAGGAAATACGGTATATTCAAGGCCATTTGGTGGGGATATATCTGAAAGAAAATTAGTAACAAACCAATTAACAATATTCGATGATGCAGCTTATAAAGAATCCAAATAAATTAAGAACACCACTTTTACCAAAACCAATGTCTCAATCGGATATTGATGTGGTTAAAGAAAAACTAACAACCGAATTAACCAAGCATGGTGGTTTGGGATTATCAGCAAATCAAATAGGATTAACTGATAGAGTTTGTTTAATAAACGTAAAAGAACCATTGTTACTTGTTAATCCAAGAGTTGTAGAGGTTTCAAAAGATACAGTTGCTTATACTGAACAATGTTTATCATTGGAAAAGACAATGAAAAAGCCAGTTAGGACATTAAGACATAAAACATTTACAGTAGAGTGTGATAACTTGGGTACAGTATTATTCTCACCAGATTTAACAGAATGGAAAGGTCCTGAGGAGTTCTTTTCAGATGAAGGATTATTGGAGTGTGTTTGTGCTCAACACGAAATAGACCACCTCAACGGAGTTCTGATAACGGATAAGGCTAGAAGATATACTACAACCATCACTTCTCCTAAGAAATATGGTAGAAACGAACGAGTAATGGTTAAATTGAAAAATGGTGATACCGAATTTATGAAATACAAAAAAGCCGAACCATTGGTAATTGGTGGAGCAGAAATCTTATAATTAAACGAAAACATGGCAAAACTTATATTTACATATACAGATAAAGACTACATTGAACATAACCGAGAGGCAAGTAAAATTGAATTAGATGTACCTTGTGATATGGATATCAACGAATTTAAAGTAGTTTGTGTACGACTTGCATCTGCAATCGGTTATGGTGATACTACAATAAAAAAATCATTTGGTGATTTGGTCTACGGAGATGAAGACAAAGATAATTTAAAAAAATTACTAGATGAGCTCAACATTAGAAAAACTACAAATAAAAAAACTTAATGATAGATTGTTAACACAAAATGTTGTTATGCAAACTCTGATTGAAATTTTAATTGACAGTGGAATAATTACTGAAAAAGAATTAGATTTAAGATTAGAACAAAACATAGAAGATACTCAGAACATCCTAGATAGTATTGAAACCGAACCCAATGAAATGGAAGAGTTTTCAGGTATCTACTACGGAGTACATGGTGAGGCATAAATTTATTAGGTTTTATTAGGTTATGTTAAATATTTTTTGTATATTAGTAGTATAATATGTTGAACTAACGGGAAACCTTATGAAAAAACAAATAATATTTACGATAGCAGTTTCACTACTATCGTTTGGAGTAATTGACTCCGCAGTAACTAAAGATAAATCTGATAATCGAGTTGAGTTGATTGATTTACAAAACGAAAGAGAAGAAGAACTCATAAAAATTGAATTAGAGGAAATTCGAGTACATGAATATCATCAACAACAATTAGATAGTTTTCTAAATGCAATTGGATTCAGAGAATCTTCAAATAGATATGATATTGTAAATCGATGGGGGTATATGGGTAAATATCAATTTGGAAGAAGTACTCTTAAAGGATTGGGATTCACAGTAACTAGAAAAGAATTCTTATCTAACCCACAACTACAAGAAGAAGCAATGATGGCTTTATTATTACACAACAAAGAAAAATTACAAAAGTACATTGATGTATTCGATGGAAAGACCGTTAATGGTATGATAATTACTGAAAGTGGAATATTAGCAGCAGCACATCTTGGAGGACAGGGTTCTGTAAAACGATACTTTAAAAATGGAAAAGTTTTTAAAGATGGATATGGAACAAAAATAACATCGTACATGGATAAATTTAGTGGATACGATATACAATTAAATTAAAATAATAAACTATGATAGAATTTTTATCAAACACAGCTAATATCATAATCTTGATATCTTTGTTACTTAATCTTATTTTGTTAATAGGTGTAAGAAACTTATTAAAACAAGGTGAACAACTTGAAGATAGAGTTACCGAAACAATAGATAATACACTAATGCATGTAGAAACTGCCTTTGAAAAAATGAGAGAACTCGATAATAATGGAGTTTTTGAAAAAGATGATGAAGTGGGAGTGGCGTTTGCAGAAATAAAAAAAATAATAGAAGATTTAAATAATCAAATATAACTTATGCCTAGACCTAGAAAAAAGAAATCAAAAATATATTTTGGTACACCTGCTCAAGATGCAATAATCGAGTACAATGGATGTGATGACCCTAAAGAACGTTCTAAAATCTATGAAGAAGGAATTAAGTTTCCATTTGAAAAGTTAGCAGAGAATGTGTTAAATACATTTAGATTTTCTTATTTTGATGTATCTAAAAAAGATATACAAACAGAAGTAGTTTCTACTATGGTAGAAAAAATTCATATGTTTAAACCTGGAAAGGGAAGAGCATTTTCTTATTTTACTATTATTGCTAAAAATCATTTGATTCTAAAAAATAATGGTAATTACAAAAGATGGAAACAAAATTCTTTATTATCAGCTATGCCAGAAACTTGGAATCCTGAAAATGATTTCTTTGAAGCTGAAGAAAATGATGAATTTAAAGAATTCAAAAAAATAATGCTTAAGTTTTGGGATAAAAATCTTAATGTTATTTTTAATAAGAAACGAGATTTACAAATAGCTGATGCAATATTGGAGTTATTTAGACGAAGTGAGCATATCGAAAACTTTAATAAGAAACATTTATATCTTTTGATAAGAGAAATGACAGATTGCAAAACACATTATATAACTAAGGTTGTAAATGTAATGAAAACACATCAGAAACAAATGTTAAATCAGTATCTTGAATATGGAGAGTTTACTGAAAATAGAAATAATGGATTTTGGCAAAAACCTACTGATGTAGTTGAGCCTAAGGAAAATCCATTTATAGATAACGAATATTTATAGAAATGCAGAAAGGTTATATTTTAGGAATAAGTTGTGGGTATCACGATTCTGCTGCAGCTTTAATAGATAGTTCAACAGGAAGAGTACTTGGCGCCTGTGAGGAAGAGCGGTTTACTGGAATAAAACATGATTCGGCATTTCCAACAAATACAATAGATTGGTTATTATCATCAAATTCTATAACATCTGATTTAATTGATGTAATATGTTTTTATGAAACTCCCACAGAAAAACTAGATAGAATATCCATAACAACTAAACGAGGTGGGTGGAAGAACTTCTTTAATAGACAACATATATTAAGAAGAAATAAAATACAATATTCTAAAACAGAATCCCTTATTAAGAAATTAGGAAATTCTAACACTAAGATAATATATTTAGACCACCATTTATCTCACTTAGCTTATTCGTTCTATACATCCCCATTCAAAAATTCAGCATTAATTTCGGTTGATGGTGTTGGTGAGTGGGAAACTACCTCACTTGCATTTGGTGATGAAAACAATATAAATAAATTTTTATCAACACAATTTCCAAATTCACTTGGAATGTTATATTCATCAATAACCGCATTTCTTGGATTTAAGCCAAATGAGGGAGAATATAAAGTAATGGGATTAGCACCATATGGTATTTCAGCTACATATGTACAACAGTTTAATAAATTAATAAAGAAAACATCCAATGGTTATGAATTAAACATGGAGTATTTTGAGTTTGATTGGTCAGATACTCATATGTTTAATGAAAAATTAGGAATGTTATTTGGAATCCCAAACAGATTGCCAGATGAACCATTAACTAATGCTCATAAAAACATTGCAGCTGGATTGCAATTTACATACGAACAACACTTTTTTAGTTTGCTTAATCGTTTACATAAAACAACCAAATCGGATAACTTATGTTTGAGTGGTGGTTGTGCATATAATGGAACTGCAAATGGTAAAATATTAAATAGAACCAAATTTAAAAATCTGTACATTCCACCAGCACCATCAGATGCAGGTTCTGCAATAGGATGTGCACTTCATTATTATTATAATCAGAATACTACATCCAATAATACAGTAAGATACAATAACACACGACCCTTTATGGGACCAGGATATTCTAATGAAGATGTAATGGATGCATTAGCTAAATACGATAAAGATGTTTACTTTGAAAGAAAACTCTATGAGCAAATTATTGATACGATATCCGATGAGATTACCGATGGAAATGTAATAGGATGGTTTCAGGGTAAAATGGAATTTGGAGCAAGAGCATTGGGTAATCGTTCTATTTTGGCAAACCCACGAGACCCTCAAATGAAATCACGATTAAATCGTATGATTAAAAAACGAGAAGGATTCCGACCATTTGCACCAATTGTAAGACAAGAAGATTCGTCTAAATATTTTAACTATACTGATACTGTTCCATACATGAATCAAGTAGTTAAGGTAAGAGATGAGTGGGTATCCGAACTTCCTGCAATAACCCATGTGGATAATTCAGCAAGAATACAGACTTTAACTAAAAATCAAAATAGGCACATATATGCTTTATTAGACAAATTAGAGATTAAAAATAAATTTCCAATTGTTATTAATACTTCATTTAATTTGAAAGACCAAACAATGGTTCTCACACCTGAAGATGCAATTAAAACTTTTTTAAATTGTGAAATGGATACTCTTATAATTCATAACTATATTATTAAGAAAAAAATAATTTAATTATAATTTATCAAATACAATATTATACACCTCACCCTAAAAAGTGAGGTTTTTTCGTTTACCATATTTATATATAAGATAATACACAAAAAATATGAGTACAGATTTTGAATTATTTCCTGGAAAAAACCTAAGTGACCTATTTAAGGATATCTACGATAACCAACAAACCAAGAAACTTAGAATATCAGAACTGATTGCCGAACTAAAAAAGATAATCAGACATTCAAGTGATATGGCAGTAATAGCGCCAATTATACGAGATTTAATTGATTCATCGGTTAAAAACGATGACTCACTTATAAAGATGGCCGTAATTGCTCAAAGAATTATAGGAGCAGCTCAAAAAGCAGATGGGGATAGTGGATTCCTATCAGATGCAGAGAAAGAACAATTACTACAACAGTTTGATGAATCATTAAAAGAAGTTGGAGATATACAAGATACCAAGGTAGATGAGTTATCATATGAAATTGAAGAACTAAAACAAAAGGTAAATTTAAAAAATGAGTAGATTACAACAAGCAACTTCTACAAAACGACAATCTTCAACTATACGTGAAATTCTTATAGGAATTGTTACTGATGTGATTGTAGATGACACTCATGAATTTGTAACTGATATCCCATTCGAGGATATTGGTGAATCATTTGGAAAGACAATTGAAAATATTGGGAGTGCAAAAATAAGACCTGCTGGTGATTCCGTATCTAGTGATGATGAGTTGCGATTTATTCCACCATTCGATTATACTAACTTGGAACTTCCTATAATTGGAGAAACGGTAGAATTGGTTAATTTACCAAATGGAACTACAACATATCGTAGAATGGCTAATCACAAACTTAATATAGGTAATGCTATTTTAGAAGTAGATTCTGCATTAAATCCATATAAAGATACCAATAAAGAACAAGATTATAGTACAACATCTCAAACAGGTACTCCAACTGCAGAAGCAGGTGAATCTGAAATAGTTGAAAATAAATATTTTGAAGAAACTAAAATAAATCCATTAAAGTTTTACGAAGGTGATAAGATTATACAAAGTAGATTTGGACAATCAATACGATTTAGTGGATATAATAATATAGATAATGTTTTAGCCCCAACCATTATAATCAGAAATAGACAGGGTGATAAATCATTAGATGAGTTAAAAATATCAGAACCAACATTCGAAGATATAATAGATGATGGTTCGGTTATTGTATTGGCAAGTGGAGACCATTTATTAGAATTTACTCCAGGTACAGTTGATACTCCATTAGAAACAGAGCCAATATATGCAGAAGAACCTGAATTAAAAGGAACTGACCAAGTTCTTATTAATAGTGGTAGAATTATTTTATCTTCTAAGGATTCTGAAATGTTATTTTATTCCAAAGGAAACTATTCATTTATATCCGATGGTAAATTAACAATAGATAATGGATTGGATGGAGCTGATATGGATTTCAATGGAGATGTTTTAATTACTACCAATGATAACGATTTTACAATACTTGGAGGAACTGGAGAAATCTTCTTAAATACAGAGTCTACTGATGAGCCATTAGTACGAGGTGAAACTCTACTTGATTTGATGGAACAATTAATAGATGCTATAAATGCTCAAATATTCTCAACACCTGCAGGACCTACAATGATGGGACCAAATAACCGAGGTGATTTTAATACAATTAAATCTAAATTAAATACATTCTTATCCACCCTTAATTATACGGAATAACTCATGTCTTTCGCAATCTTCAAACAGAGTATGTTAAGTTACATGGAAAATCAGAATGGCATAAAGGCCTATCCTGAATTTGCTAAAAAGATTACGTCAGAGTATGATATGTGTATTCGAAGAGGGTTACAGACAGTAAATAATATTCCGATACAAACACCAAACATTGCATTAATGCAAACTCTCGTTACACTAGCGTGTTCAATCTCTTTAACAAAACCGGATGGAAAGCATACTTTTGCAGATGATATCGGAAAGGGAGTTTTGGGATATTGGACGGGTGCTACTCTTGTAGTAGGAATTCCTCCAATAATACCAGCACCTGGTTCTATGTTAAATGTATCAACAACAGCTGCGATTGTAACTTCACCTGGAACATGGAGTCCAGTAGGTCCATTAACTCCAACTGATGATAGTGGTCAGTTTTTAGATAAACTCATAACATCTATGGTATCACATTTACCAACAATTCAAGGATTATATATGACAATGTCATTATACCCAGCTGCACCACCATTCGTTGCACCAGGTGTTTTGCCTTGGAATGGATTTACCGTTTAATAAATCAAATACATTTCCATAAAATCATAATAGATATATTTATATTAAGAAGAACAGAATTGAAAATTAGTAAAAATGAATAACAAACAATTAATTAAAGTAATAAAGGCTCTTGTTGAGGTGGAATCCGCCAAGCAACAAGAACATTTTTTATCGAAAACTTTTCCAAAAATATTGGCAGAAGAAGTACGTAAAAAACTATTAGAGGTGAAGGGAGGTGTAGTCAGCGTTCCCTCTCCGCAAGTTGTTGAAGATGTAGTAGACCCATTTCAACAAGCAGAACTTGCATTACAGGAACAAAGACAAGCACCAAAAAAACAACTTTCAAGAAACCCTATATTAAACGAGGTATTGAATAACACAACACCATTTTCTCAAAAACAAAGAGCAGGTGCAGGGAAAGGTGGAAATACATCTGTATTAGATGGGTTACCAAAAGGAGAAGTGATTCAAGAAAATACACACGTACCTTCTTATATGGATGCAGAACCAAATATTGACCAAACAGTTAATATGGGGACATCTTTAGGGGCAGGTGGTACGGATGCATTGAGAGCACAGATGGCTCATAAAATGGGGTATGGTAATATACCATCCCAAAGTGGAAGAAAATCAGGATTAGGTGTATCAACGGGATTGCCTGGTTTAGATAAAATATTAAATAGAGATAATTCTGAACTTGTAAAAAAGTTTAAAAGATAGGGAGTAAATTGTGGCTTATATTCTTGATAAAAAAATAGTAAAAGATACCACAGAGTTTAGTAACTCTGCATATGGAATCACGTTACCTGTCCAACGAGGAAATTCAGGATATTTTAATCAAGCATTTTCATCATTTGAACAAGCAAAAAGTAATTTAAAAAATTTACTATTAACAAGAAAAGGAGAACGATTATTTCAACCAAATTTTGGAACAGGACTTCATGAATTGTTATTTGAACAACTTGATAATAAGTTGGAAGCACAGTTAGAAAGTACAATAACAGATAGTGTAAACTTTTGGTTACCATATATTGATATTGAACAGATTGATGTACAAATGACCGATGCAATGAAAGATTTAAATACGGCAGAAATGTCACTTAAATTTTCAGTATCTGGTCAACCTGAGCTTCAAGAAATAACATTTAAGGTAGGAGAATAAAAGAATGGCATTAAATAGTATAACAAAAAAATCAAATTCAAATAGAGATATAAAGTATCTTAATAAAGATTTTTCTAGTTTTAGAGAAAACTTAATTGAGTACACAAAAACATATTTCCCACAAACTTATTCTGATTTTAACGAATCATCACCTGGAATGATGTTCATAGAAATGGCATCATATGTTGGAGATGTATTATCATACTATACTGATGATACGTTGAAAGAATCAATGATGTTATATGCAGAAGATAAATCCAATGTAATTGCATTGGCAGAATATCTTGGGTATAAATCCAAAGTAACATCTCCGGCAATTGCACGATTGGCAGTTTACCAAACTGTACCTGCAACCGGTACGGGTAATGATGTAGGACCTGATACTGATTATTATCTTAGAATAAAGGAAGGGATGGTTGTTAAATCATCCAATAGTAGTACTTTATTCAGAACAACCGAACTACTTGATTTTTCAGTTGAAGATGAAAGAGAAATAAGTATTTATGCAAGTCCTGGTGGAACACCAACGACATATTTAATAAAAAAATATGTTAATGCAATGTCTTCAGAATTAAAAACGATAACATATGATTTTGGTAATACACCTAAACAATTTTCTAAATTTGATATTGGGGATACTAATGTAATAGATATATATGATGTAAGAGATTCAAATGGAAATAAGTGGCATAATGTACCATATCTTGCACAGGAAATGGTTTTTATAGATTATCCAAACTCGGAACAATTTGATAAAGATTTATCGCAGTTTAAAGATTCAGTTCCAAATGTATTAAAATTAACAAAAACATCAAGAAGATTTACAACCAAAGTAAATGATGATAACACCACATCAATCGTATTTGGGGGAGGTTCATCTGCAAACGATGAAACCCTTATTCCAAACTTTAAAAATGTTGGATTGGGTTTAAACTCATCAATAGATAGATTGAACGCATCGTTTGACCCCTCTAACTTCTTAAAAAACAAATCATATGGACAAGCACCAACTGGAGAATTTACAATATCATACTTAACTGGAGGTGGAGTAGAATCAAATGTACCTGTTGGTACATTAAATAATATAGAAACAATCGAATTTGATGAAGATAGTAAATCCTTATCAGGTGCAGAGCAAGGATTATATAGAATAACAAAATTATCAGTAGCTTGTGATAATGAAGAACCTGCAACGGGTGGAAGAGGAGCTGAAACAATAGATGAAATTAGAGAACAAGCATTGGCAAACTTTGGTTCACAAAATAGAGCAGTAACTCGTAAGGATTATCAAGTAAGAGCTCTTTCATTGCCACCAAAGTATGGTGGAGTTGCAAAAGCATACTGTGCGCCAGATGGTGAATTAGATAATAACTCACCGAGTTCTATTTTAAATAATCCTGATTCTCTTGAGGAATTTGCGGGATTAGTACAATCTCTTAAAGAATCTACTTCAACTGAGCAGGAAGTAAAGGATGCAGTTTCTAAATTTTTAAGTGGAAAGAAAAATAATGCTAACGAAAAGAACAATCCATTTGCAGTTAATTTGTATATACTTGGATATGATTCAAATAAAAACTTAAGTACGTTAAATAACGCAGTAAAGGAAAATTTAAAAACATATATAAGTGAATATAGAATGTTAACGGATGGTGTGAATCTTTTAGATGGATATATTATTAACATAGGTATTGATTTTGAAATCAGAACATATGGTGGATATAATAAAAGAGAAGTACTAACAACTGTACAAACTAAATTATCTGAATATTTTAATATTGATAATTGGACTTTTAATATGGCAATCAATATTTCTGAAGTGGAATTACTGATAGCAGGAGTAGAGGGAGTTTCATCTGTACCAAAATGTGAAATTATTAATAAATGTTTGGGTAACTATTCATTTAATTCATACAACATATCTGATGCAACTAAAGGTAAAATGGTGTATCCATCTTTAGACCCATCTATTTTTGAATTAAAGTTTCCAAATAAAGATATAAGAGGGAGGGTAATTTAATGTACTATTTCGTAACAGCATCAAAGGATGCATCAATATATTTACAACAACCTACACAGAATACAGGTAGGGATGAGATATTAGAGATATCTAAAACATACTACGGTAATCTAAAGGATGTATCTCGTTCATTGATACAATTTGATATTACTTCTTTATCTAATATAATTTCAACTGGTGAAGTGACCGCTTCTTCGGCCGACTTAATAATAAAAGAATGTGAATCAATAGAAATTCCAACCGATTACACAATTTATGCACATCCAGTTTCCCAATCATGGGATAGTGGAATTGGAACACGATTTGATATAATTTCAACAGATGGGTGTAGTTGGAATAAGAAAGATTTATCAGCAAACTGGTTAGTTGGTTCTGCATCATTAGAAAGTAGTGGTTCATTCAACGGTAAAGGTGGGATGTGGTACACTGCTTCATTTGCTACACAATCATTTAGTTATGAATCAAGTGATATTTCTATGGATGTATCCGAATCAATTTCAAATTGGGTTGATAATGTGATACCAAATAATGGATTTATATTAAAACACGATTCATCTTTAGAAAATGATACAAATGATTATGGGCAGTTAAAATTCTTTTCAAAAGAAACAAATACAATTTACCAACCCAAACTAAGAATTGGTTGGGATGATTCCACTTATACAACAGGTTCTCTTACAGAACTTACATCGGATGATATTCGTGTAACGTTTAAAAGATTAAAATCTTCGTACAAGAGGGGAAGTAAACCTACAATCAGAGTGTTTGCAAGAGAAAAATATCCTCTTAAATCTTACACCAACACATATTCTTATAATGATGTTAAATATTTACCTACAACTACCTATTATCAAATTAAAGATGTAGTAACAGGTGATGTGATAGTTCCATTTCATGATGATTATACTAAAATTAGTTGTGATGCAAACGGACACTTCTTTAAATTAAATTTAACAAATTGGGAAATTAATAGAGATTATTATATTGAAACAAAAATAAATAGAAATGGTGTAGTTGAATACTTTGAAGATAGAGATTTAACTTTCACCGTAGAGTTGTAATATGGGATTAGCGGATAGATTTAATTTTAAGGAAATTGTTGCCAAGGGCTCAAAGGTCATACAACGAGATGAAAAATCTGGTTCTATAATCGCGCACAAACGTGATGGAATTTCTATTCCAATGGGATTGAAAAAAGAAGAACAACTGCAGTTTACAGATTCAAAGAAAAGAGGAAAGCCAGTTAATCCTGAACTATTAAAGAAAAGGAAACCACTAATTCCATTTGGACAAAAACCAATTAAAGGTAAGCAAATTTCACCAAGATATAAATCCGATTGGGTAGATACTGATGAGTTTGATACTATACCTGAAGGTCAATCTTCTTTTGGTGGAGAAACTGCTGGATATTTAGAAAAACCAAAATACAACGAAGAAGAACTAGTAAAGGCCTTAGATGTAAAAGTTGATGAGTTAATAAAAAAGAAGAAGGTTGAAAAAGGACCTTTTATTAAATTAGATAAATACAACGACCTTCGAAAAAAGTTAGATATAGAAATTAAAAATGTACAAGATGTTCGAGCATTATTGGATGATGAAATATCAAAAAACCAAACGCTTGAAACTGAAATAGAATCATTAAGAGTACAGTTAGATTCATCCGAACTACAACGAGCAGCCGCTGAAAACGAAACACAGGTTGCAAATGATAGGTACGCTAAATTATTAGATAACTTTCAGCAATCACTTATTAAAGGTACTAAGGAAGCAATAGAGAGAGTTTCACTAACGGCACAAGTTCGAGGTTTACAGGCTCAAAAAGAAACTTTAAAACAACAACTTGATGCTCAAAAACAAATTGTAGAAACTCTGCAACAGATAGAAGAACAAGAGGAAGCTCAGCAAGAAGAAGCTGCAATACTACGTTCATTAAGTGGACCTCCTAATTCATATGAACAACAAGGTGAGTATGCATGGAAGATACCAGAAAATAATGTTAAACAACAAGGACAACTTGATGCTGATGATATATTTCATTTTACATCTCAGAGAAAATCACATGGTTGGGATAATGGTAATGACTTAGAACTTTATAATTTTAATGCTGAAAAAGAAGTTACATTTTCAATTCAGGTTCAAAAACAAGCTGAAGGAGGACATGGTTCTCCATGGTTAGGGTTTAGTAAAATGAATGGAACAATACCTGCAAGAAGTGGTTCGGAGCCTGGTAAAACAACCTTAACTGCTAAAAAAATTAGAAATGTTTCATCACCAAAGGGAAGAAAGAGGCACTTTAAAGATAAATGGACACTTACAATAGATGGAACTCAATTTGTTAAGTATGGTAGAATGTATCGTAAACTTAGAAAAGGTGGTTCTGGAAATTAAAATATTATGGCAATAAAAGGATTTAAAGATATAATTGATAGAAAGGGTTACAAAGTTGACTCTGAAGATAGAACGATATTTGAAAAAGAAATATCTAAATCTAACTTCGGATTAGGCTGCTCTGATATGATTGAGTTTATTTTATATGATGCTTCCGAGAACCAATTACCACAGGGTGATGATGGTAAAATGGTTAGATACATCAACATAGATGATTCAAATATAAATGATTATTTTATAATTTCTGATAATACCAATACTAAAAAGAACAACGATACTATTGAATTTATAGTTGATATTGAAAAGTTAATTAAAGAAGCAGGGTATTCCAATGGGATATTCAAAACACAGATAACATTACTTAATAGACGAGTTGGTACTGAAAGTGGTGAAGATAATAACTTATGGATACACGAAATATCACCATCACGAACGGAGATACGAGTATTACCATCTAGAGCAAAGAGAAAAAATGCAGATTTAGAAAAACGATACTCTGTTTTTACTGATAATAAAAACTTTAGAGATGATGTTATTTATTTTGTAAACGTTTTTATTGACTCATTAAATCTGCAGCAAATTTTAGAAAATTTTTTATTTTCAAAAGGTACTGAAGCTGATGGTGTAAACTATGTAAATCTAATTAAACTTGAGTTTAGTATTGATAGTTTTGAAATTTTATTAAATAGAATAAAATCTAAATTTATCAAATCAATGAAATTTTATTCTGAGAAGAGAAATTGGAGAATAAATGATATTAATTACGGTAAGGAACTTAACGAATCAGATTGTGTTGAATTATCATTAACTCAATTAAAAAATGATGCAGAACAAACATTACTTGATTGTATAGAATTTTACTTACCCAAACGAGATATTCAAAAAGATAATATACTAAGTAAGGAAGAGCAAGTAACAATGGATAAGGTGAAGCAGATTCTGAAATCACAAACATCCAATTCATTATACACTTCTACTGTTCCTGATACGGTGAATGCACAAGTACGTGGGTGTACTGATTCCGAAGCAGAAAACTACAACCCACTAGCACAAGAAAATGATGGTAGTTGTCAATACAAAGAAGTTGAGGAAGTACCAATTAAAGGATGTACCAACAAAACTGCATTAAATTATAACCCAAATGCAACTGCAGATGATGGTAGTTGTAAATACAAAGGTAAAATAGATTGTGTAACTAAAACATATTATGTATGGTCAGCATCTGCAAATATGAAATGGAAGGTAAACGGTAATCCTTATAATGGAAGTGGTACTGCAAACAATCAAAATGGAATTGAATATGATTCATTCTCAATTAAGCATGATATCGGTTCATTTAAGTTTACAGGAGATGTTAGAGAAGTTCCAAAACAAAATACAGTAACTTCAACTAAGAAATATATAATCTCCAATACAAATCAAGTTGGTTCACAGGGTCCTGTATATATGCCATATGATACTTATAATTATGGAGTTGGTAGTAATAACTACTACACAAATGGGTTTATGGGATTTAATCAATATGGGTTCGGAAACTCGGCCTATACTAATACTCAGACACAGACTACTGCACCATCTCCACTTACAACTACATATTTAGATGCACTTGGAAATTCAAAAAATACAAGTACTTTATTACCTGGTGATACAACTACTATTTGTGCAAGAGAGGGCTCAGTTGTAGCAGTGCCTGGTTTACTAGTAACACCAAGTGGTAATTGTACTACTGAACCAACTCCCGTTAGACCCGCTGTAACCAATACGAACACAAGTTCTGGTGGAGGAAGTGGTGGAGGTTCAAATCAATACTTAGGGGAAGCCATAACTGGTTATAATGATTTTGGTTTTGAAAATGAAAATCCATATGGTGACAATTATGGAAATGGTAGAAATAATATGAATATGAGGTAACAATAATTAATTAAGGATATTTATATACATGGCTGAGCAAGCATATATTGATGAAAATAACGAGGGTGGTCGTTACAACGATGGTGAATCCGAAATCCGTTATAGTGGTGGTGGAGGAACTGGTGGTGGTGGAACTGGTGGTTCTACAAAAACGACTGTGTCAATTATTAGTGGTTGTATGGATAAATCAGCTACAAACTACAATCCAAGAGCAACTTCATCAAAAAACTCAACTTGTAGGTATCCTACTAAAACAACTACACCTCTTTCTGAAAGTAGAACTATATCAGTAACTGTTAAATCTAATGATGGTGGTACTGTTATGATAGATGGTACGGATACACTAAAAGCAGTAACTACCGGATTTAATTATACAGGCAAAGAACTACTAACACCAAAATTCTTTAAAGTACGAAAAAGTGGATTTACAACTACTGATGAATATAAATTATATTCTCAAAAAAGGAAATTTACTAAAGAAATAAGGCCTCTTGTTGATTTCGATTCTGATGATTTTGATGACTCATATGATACTTCTATAAATCTAATGGGAGAGGAAAATAGAGATAATGGGGATTTTATATATAATGATGGTTATGGTGGTAATATAAATTTTAATAAAGGTAACGGTCAAAATCAAGAGCGTTCTTTGGGATATTCAAAAGGAGTAAGTCAAGAACCGAAAGAACGACCTATTCTTTCTTATGTAGATTATGATTACTATGAATTTAGATTAGAAAAAAATGGTAATGAAATTCCATTACTTAATCAAATTAACAAAATAACAGACACAATAAATAAAGTACAAATTGCTACTTTAGAATTTAATTTAGCAAAAGATATTATCATAAATGAAACACTAACTACTCCTATTAAAATTAATATAGAGAGTTTCACATCTGCAGATGATATAATTTATTATACTACATCATGGGGAAAGAGTGGATATTTAATTGATGATGATGATTTTGATTTAGAATACACACCAAGTGTATTTGGTGAAAAACCTACGATATCCTTTACATCAAAAGGAATCTCTGATTTTACACATACTGTAACATATACATACGATAGTCCATCTAGTAGAAGTAAGATAAGTGCAAAACGAAAAGATTTAGAATTAAATTTAGAACCAGGTCAAACTAATATTTTAGTTGATGTAACTAAAGTACCTGTTGAGGAATCACCTGATGCACCTGCAATTAAGGCAGATATTACACAGGTAAAATTCAATATAGCATCTGATGATAATATCAAAATTCCATATACGAGTATAAATTCTGAAAAAGTAACCTACACACTTGGTAACACAGTAAGGGAAATAGATTTAAGTGGTAGTTTAATATTAGAAAATTCTGATTTCTATAATGGAGTTGGAAATTATATAATATATTTACAACCATCCTCACAAAGAGGTGGTAGTGGCAATTTAGAAAAAATTAATGTTACAGTTGAAAGTAGAGCATATCTACCAGGACCTGATATAACAAATATTAATTACCCACAAAATATTAAAGGTGCTGATTTTAAAGGATATAATGTTCCATTTGATATTAGTTGGCAATCTATTAATACAAATTACATCCATGTTTATGTTGGAAAAAAGACAAACATAACCTCATTAGGTAAGTTTGCACCTTCCGGATTAACTACGCTTAATGTTGGTGATGTATTAACCAAATTAAAAGCAGCTAACTTACAAAGTTATGAGAATAAGGATATTGTACAATTTTCTTTAATATTAATACCATATAATGAAGAAGGGGATTCTTTAACCGAGGGTAAGACTGAGGAAATAAACATAACTTTTGATAAGGGTGATTTAACTCTACGAAGGGGTAATGTCATATCGGACATTAGAACAGCAATCGCATCAGGATTTGATTATAGTTTATTTGATGATTCTATATCTCCATTCTTAACTCATTATTTGCACTTAGGTGATGGAAATAATAAATTAATTGGAACGTGGGGAATTGATGATGATACTCTTTCTACATTTGAAGATAACTTAGAAGATAATACTCGTAAAAAAACTAATACAGTTAAATCTTTAGTTTTAAAATTATACGAACCATTACCAGCTAATATAAATACAAATGATAAGGTTTGGATTTCCAAATTACAAGCAATACCATTAATTGACCAAATTACGATAATTAATGATATTTCAAAAAATTGTACTCCACTAACTCCAAACTTTGCATTAGAAACCAATGATGTAATTGGATATCAGATACTTGATGATTTAATTTCAAGTGGTTCAACTACATCAACTGATGTAATAAATCAATTTGTATCATCTTCTGAATTTTCATTAGAAAATCTTGATATACAATTTACAACATCATCAAAAATTTTAGTAGAAAGTAATACTGGTGGAGGTTATTATGAAGAAACAGACTCCATAGATTATTATTGGAAAAACTTTATAAAATATTCATCTGCCGAAGAAAGAGTTGAAAACTTTGTGTATAAGGTACGATTAATTGAATCATATCAAACTAAATACAATGGATTGGTATCTGGAAGTAATATTGATTTCGGAAATGGAGATTTATCTTCAATAACAGGTTCCGCTTCAAGTTCTGTTGAAATTAGAAATGAAGCTAATAGAACTTTAGGTAAAATAGGTGATACTAAAAAAGGATTTGATGCATTTGAAAAATATTTATATACAAAAAATGATTCTCTAGCATATCCTGGTGCCGGTGGTAACTCGATATCATCATCTGATGATAGCACAGTTGCAGATTGGTATGGTGGTATTATTGCATCCGCTAAAGAATATGATTATTCAAATAGTGATAGATTTGTAAATAATTTACCAGAACACATCACATCCGATACAGAGAACCAATCATTTACGTTATTCTTTGATATGGTTGGACAGCACTTTGATGTCTTATATACACATATTAAGGGTATTAATCAAACAAGAAAACTAGAGCATAAATTTGAAAAGGGTATTAATGGTGATTTAGTTTATCATATGTTAGAATCTCTCGGATTTGATGCAGATTTAGGCTCACAATCTCAATTACTTTGGGAATATGCGTTTGGCAAGCATTCAGATGGTACACAGGTATCTTCAATGAGTGGTAAGGATAGGCAAACCGAACAATGGAGAAGAATATTAAACAATCTACCATATCTATATAAACATAAGGGAACTAAACGAGCTATAAGTGCAGCTTTAAGTTGTTATGGTATCCCACAATCATTACTAACTGTAATGGAATTTGGAGGACCACAGAATGTAAAAAGTAGTGGAACAACTTCATTTACATTTGAAGATAGAACGGCATCTATAAACATAAGTGGCTCTGCTTCTATTATATCTCCATGGAAATCCCATAATTCGTATTATCCTGAATCTGTTGAAGTTCGATTAAATACAGAGCAAAAACAAGACCAACGAATAATTAGTAGTTCAGGTTGGAGTGTAGATATCGAGTACCCTGATAGTGGTTCACTTGCATCATTTACATTAAATATATTAAGTGGTTCTCAATACGTTTCATCTTCATCTGAAAAGATTGCATTTTTTAATGATGAATATACTCAGATAGTTATTAATAGAGAAACTAGTAGTATTGATGATACAATTACTGTTTTTGTAAAAGAAGGATTTAATGATAGAATCCGAAATTATACAACTGCATCTATACAAGTACCAAATTCTGATAATGGATGGGAAAATGGTTCTACGATTCAATTGGGTGGGAGTACGTTAACGGCATCTGTTGATGAATTTCGATTGTGGTCAACTCCACTAAGTGATTCTGTAATTACTAATCATACATTATTACCAGATGCTATAAATGGTAACCACATATCTTCTTCAACTGAAGACTTATTATTTAGATTAGATTTTGAATATCCAAAAGATAGAAGTGCAGCCGGAGACCCATATATAAAGAATGTTTCTGTAAATAATACCTATGAATTATTTGCAACTGCATCTAATTTCTCAAATTCTAGTTCATATCCATATCAATATACCGCATATGATAGAAATGTAACTGCACAAGTTCCATCTAGTGGATTTAATGTAGGTAATAAGGTGAGGTTTGAATCACAAACATTGGTTTCTGATTTATCATACAAACAACGAGCAACTAAAAAATCATTTGACCAATCTCCACTTGATTCCGATAGATTGGGATTATTCTTTTCTCCAATAAAGGAGATAAACATGGATATCATGAAATCTTTAGGAGGATTTAATATAGATGATTATATTGGAGACCCATCAGATGATTATAATCATGAATATAAAAACTTAAGTGATTTAAGAAATTACTATTTTAAACGATTTGAATTAAATTTATCAGAATATATACAACTTGTACGATATATCGATAAATCTTTATTTGAAGTATTGGAATCATTAGTACCAGGAAGAGCTAAGGTATCGAGTGGACTATTAATTGAACCACATATTCTTGAAAGAAGTAAAGTAGAACTAAAGCCTACTGTTGCATCTAGGCATGATTATAATGCAGAAATCAATACTTTAGAAGATGCAAATGTATTCTCATCAAATGAAGGAATCGATGCTATTGTAAAAACATCTGATATCACAGTTTTAAGTGGGAAAAGTTCTTATTATGAATCAATAATATCATCATCTTCTCCAAACCTTGTTGGTTCACCAAATATGTATGATGGTTCAGTAGTAGTATCTGATGATACAAATCAATTTGGATATATTACTGTAAATAGTGGTTCGAATATGGGAGGAATTAGTATTACAGTAGATGCACAGTTTACAGGTTCAATACAAGGTGAATATGATGCAACTGCATATACACAAGTAGGATTCGAACCTAATTCACTTGCTGTTGCAGGATTTGGTATATATAGTGAAAATGGACATTCTATTGTTACTAAGTTAGATAAAGATAATAATTTCACAAAATCAAGAAAACGAATTGATATTGTTACAGAACAATATACCGTAGATGTACCTCAAAATATAAATCCAAGTGATTCATCAATGGGTAGGGAGTTTATAACTAAAACATTTAATAGACAAAAATTAACTATAAGAGATTTTTCCCAAAATGCATCTTTAATTTCTGGCAATATTATTGCACAAGTTCCATTAAATGGATATGTGCCATATCATTACAGAAACGTTGGAGATTTAACAAGTGGAATGGAAAATTCATTCTTTAATGGTTCAAAGCAAACAAGTTCAACTACATTAGATGGTACATCGCCTGTACAGACATTTACTACTAACCCGAATACATTAAGAGTTTCGGATACTGGAAGAGGTAGTGGAGAACCAATATTACAAGTTGATTAACAAATAAAAAATTAGAAATAATATATTTTTATAAAATAGTTATATTTATATATTGAATAACAAGAGGAAAATTTAATTATGGCTTATTTAAACAATACAGAAATAACAGTTGACGCTATTCTTACCAAAAAAGGTAGAGAGAAGTTGGCATCGGGTGAAGGTCTTAACATTACCAAGTTCGCATTGGGTGATGATGAAATCGATTACTCACTTTACGAACCTGCTCATCCAAAGGGTAGTGCTTATTATGATTCGGCAATCAAAGCGATTCCGATTACTGAAGCATCACCAGATGAAACACAGGTATTGAGATACAAATTGGTAACTTTACCAAAAGGAACAACTAAAATTCCAAAAGTAGAATTTGGTATTCCATCTGTATCAGTAAATCAGAACTCGGGTCAGGTTCAACTTTCTCCAACAACATCTCCAAGTGGAAACACACAAGCAGGATATACAATAATCTTATCTAACAAGAACGCAGGTTCTGTTGTTGGAAGTGGATTAGGTGGTGGAGGACGTACAAGACCATCATTCTTGGGTGATGAAATAACTGCAACAGCTGCTATTGAAACTGGATTAAACTTTACATTTATTCCAAACCCAAATATCACACAAACTATTTCAACAACTATAACTGTGTATGGTAATGAAACTGGAGGTTCACAATCAATTCCAGTAACAGTAAATTATATACAACCAAGTTAATAAAGAGGAAACAATAAAATGGCAAACATAAAAGGACAAGCTGGTAAAAATTTATCCCAAGAGTTAGCAAACTATTTAGATGCTAACCAGGGAAATCTATCATCAGACGGATTATTAAAAATAACCAATCAGTATTTATCTGGTGGTGATAAATTGGGTGCAACCGGAGGTTCAATCTCCAATGGTATCTATAAACGATTTGGTGAATTTGACCAAATCAATGGTAAAATTGAAGTTGTAACAACTGGGTTATGGAGTGGAGATACGGGAAGTTTAACTTCTTATTTCACATCATCAGCTCAATCCGAAGCAAGTTTAAACTACTATGTTAATGTATATGATAAAGACCCAGCAACTGATACATCAGCAGCTGTTCAATATGCAATTGCATATGGACAAAAAAATGCAAGTGGTTCTGTATCATTAACTATCTCGGATGATTCAACTTTAGCAACTAAAGCAACATATGCTCAATATCGTTCAATATTATTAGACCAAAACGATGATAAATTTACATTTTATTCTTCATCAGCATCAGGAACACATGATTCGGATGATATCTATGTAATTAATGTAGCTCGTGCAAGATACAAAGAGAAAATGGATGCAGGAAACTGGTCATTAGTTTTGAGTGGTTCTAACGGTATATCTACCTTAATTGATGATAGTGGTAAGAAATTCTCAGATACTGTTGGAAAAGCAGGTAGAGTATTTAACGTAGGTAGTGGTTCACTTAATTTAGGAACTGAAGCAGAAGCAACAATTAATACACTTAACTCTTCTAATGGAGAAGGACTTGGATTATTCTATCCTGACCAAGGATTGATTATACTTAATCCTGTTGCAATTCATGATTTAGTTGGTAATTCAATTGATAGTGGTTCTGTAAAAGGAGCTTCAATTTATAGTGGTAATGCACGTGAGGGTAGAAATCAGTTTTTACTTCATAATATGATTGATGGTGGTAATGATTTTCAAGCCAGAAGAACGGAAAACGTTTCTACTTCACATTATTTCATAAGAGCAACAAATCGAGAATATAATTTCTCAAACAATCCAACATTTACAACTGGTTCGGATGGTTCTTTTACAGAATCAACTTTTGAAAGAGACCCAAGAACATTTATTACAACAATTGGATTGATAAATGATGCTAACGAAACAATCGCGGTGGCTAAAACATCACAACCAATTCCTAAATCTTTTGATAAAGAAGTATTAATAAAAGTAAAATTAGACTTTTAATAAATATATCTCCCTAATCAAATAAAAACCTCACCTATAAAGTGAGGTTTTTTGTTTTAGTATATTTATATAGAGGAGTTTAATATATATGTTAAAAACAATACCAAAATCTAGTGTAAGCAGGAGAAGCTTTCAAGTTAATAAAACTTGGACAGTAACTCAAGAAGACCAGCCTATAATATCAGGTTCATATGATGCAACTATTGCATCGTTTGATTCTGATAATGCAAACAAACAGGATGGGATATATACAGGTCCATTATTCAAATCAATAAAATCAAAATATTATTCCGAAATTGGTAATCCTTTTCTTTTACATGGTAGAATGCATACTATTGGGGATTTATTTGAGAGAAAACTAGGCTCAACTGGATTTGTAATAACAGTACCACAATCTAAATATGGTGAAGAAATACAACCAACTAGTCTTCTATTAACTGATTTAACCAATCAAGCCGTTTACGCAGATGATGGATACGGTAATATTACTTCTAATTATCCATTATATACTCTTGTATTTATTGATTTCGAAACAAATGAAATAATCGTATCGGATGGAGACCAAGGTGAATTCAATGGAACGTTATGGTCACTTCCAGGACAAGATGCAATTGATTTAGAAACGGGTTTAGCTAAAATGACGTTTGGTATTGATACTGATTCGTTATATATAGTAAGAATTGATTTAGAAGCTGGAACATTGCAAACTGAAGTAGACCTTGATTTCTTTGGACAGGATATAGATGAAATTCGTTTTGGAAATATATTTTACTCAGAAGGACTTGTTGTATTAAACGATAGGATTGCATATATAAATAATTATAGCATGGAATTTAAATCAACAAAGACTATAAACGAACTCGAATTACTAATTACTTCAAAAGCAGGTGAATTTAATTATTCACAAAATCCATCCGCAGTTGAAGTCAAGGTGGGAAGTTCTTATAACTTTAATACAACTCCAATATTTAATTCAAGACCAGGTGGTCTAGAACGTATTACCATGATTGATGATATTAGGAGAAGAGAACAATATAGTGGAAGTATTGACCACACAGTTAGTGGGTCATGGGATGAATATGATGCATCCGCATCAATAGACCCAACAGGTTCTTACTTATCAACATACATATCTACAATTGGTATATATGATAATAGTGGAGATATGATTGCAGTAGCTAAATTACCTAAACCAATTAAGAATTTACCAGATTATGATATGAACTTTATTGTTCGTTTAGACACTTAATCAATATTTATAGTAGATAATACTTATCAATATAGAAATATGATAATATTAAATTAAAAAAGGAAAAAAAATTATGGCAGTTTATCAATTATTAAATGCAGACAAATCAGTTCATTTAGATGATTTGGAATTAACACTAGAAGAATTAAAAGCATATGAAGTAGAGGGATTTAGCCTTTATCAGTATGATGTATATGATGATGGTGACATCTTTACAACATTAGGAGCAGATGGTGAATATAAAATATTTAAAATTAAAGATTAATTATGGCAGCAATTGAAGATTTATATAAAAAATCAGAATTTGCAAAGTTAAATGGTTCTAGTAAGGATAAGACTCCTACTTCAGCTGATATGACTAACAAATTACATAAAGATGACAAAGCCTTGGCAACTGCTAGAGGTGGTGCTTTAAACCAGAAAAAATATTCTGATAGTATTAAACGTTAAATTTGATTTTTGGGATTAATTTCAAATTCCACAAATAAGTGGGCATTTATCCACATACCCAAAACAGGTGGAACATCGCTCTCGTCTATATTAAACAATATAGATGGGAGTGAATTAATAGCTGTCCATGACTCTATACGAGCATTGAATGGTGTAGTGGATTTTTTTATATTTACTATTGTAAGAAATCCCTTCACTAGAATAGCATCGGCATACTTACATAGATTACGAAAAGGAGAATACACCAAATCTTTTGGTGAGTTTATAGCAGAACTGAGTGAATACCATGGAGATTTAATTCCTCAGAGTTATTATATTAATGCTGGTAAAACCGAAGATACACAGGTTTCATTTATTGCAAAATATGAAAACTACAACAACGATATACAACACATATTAACAAAAATAAATCATCAACATCGTACTTCGTTACCACATCTTAATAGAAATCCAATTTATGATAAACACCCAAATTTAAAACAACAAAAGTTTTATAAAGAGTTTTATACCGAAAATTGGATGATTGATAATATATTAGAAAGGTATCAAGATGATTTCAAAATATTTAACTATGACATGGACTTACCAAGGTAAAATAATTAACGAACTACATGATATGCCAGAAGGCACACATGGGTTTATATACAAAATAACAAATGGATTAACTGGCGAATATTACATCGGTAAAAAGCAAGTACAATCTACTCGTAAGAGAAAGTTTGGTAAAAAGGAAACTGCTGCATTAACTGATAAAAGAATGAAGCGATATGAAATGGTTACCAAAGAATCCAATTGGGTAGATTATCGTTCTTCAAACAAAATCGTTAGTGGTTGGTTTGATAAAGATGGAAGACCAAATCCAACTTCTAATGATACATTAGAATTAAAAATACTTAAATTTTGTGGAAATAAGAAATCTTTAACTTATTATGAGTTACAAGAACAGTTTTCACATAATGTTTTAGCTGATGAATTATCTTTGAATGATAACTTATTAGGAAAGTTTTTCAGAAAAGACTTGGATATTACAGAATAATTTCGTATATTTACATTGTAAATAACTTAAAACTTAAAATTATGCGATATACGGTAATAGCAGTAACACCTAAAAATAATCAAGAAAAGACTTGGATATGTGGATTTAATTTCGTATATTTGTATCAATAAAAAATGTAAATATGCTTTCACACCACGAAAGGCAAGAGGTTATTAATATATTAAATGATACTTTGGGGATTGGTACATCAATGAAAAACGATGAACAAGCTCATCATTGTCCATTTTGTCATCATCATAAGAAAAAACTACAAATTAACTTAAAGACACAACAATGGCATTGTTGGGTATGTGATGCAAAAGGAAAGCGAATACAAAGATTATTAAAAAGACTTAATGTAAATACGCATAAGTTAAAGAAAATATATGAAATTTATGGAGATGATTATGTAGTTTATTCGAACGAAACTGAAGATGAAAAAATAGAACTTAGGTTACCGAGTGAATTTAAATCATTATTAAAAGTACCAGATGGTAAAATAATTACTGCCTACAAACAGGCATTAAAATATGCCAAGGACAGGGGAATTACTAAAGAAGATATTACGAGGTATAATATTGGTTATTGCGATAGTGGTATGTATTCCAATCGTATTATTATTCCTTCATATGATATGGATAATAGACTTAATTACTTTATTGCACGTTCTGTATTTGTTGAAGAAAAATTTAAATACAAGAATCCACCAGTTTCAAAGAATGTTATTATGTTTGAAAACCAAATAAATTGGAACGAACCAATTACATTAGTAGAGGGTGTATTTGATGCAATAGCAGTTAAACGAAATTCTATTCCAATATTAGGCAAGTTTGTTCCTAAGAAATTAAATGAAGCTATTTTCAAAAATGGAGTAAAAAGTATTAACATCTTATTAGATGAGGATGCACAAGGACAGGCATTACACTATACTATGCAATTCCAAAATCAAGGAATTACTACAAAAAATATCAAACCCACAGATAAAGATGCAGCTGATATGGGATTCTCCGAAGTAAATATAAAATTAAAAGAATCTAAAAAAACAGGATTCGGTGATATTATATCACAAAAATTAAAAAACATATGATTCATATAATACCACATCATATAAAAAAAGGAAGTTATGTTCCTTGGTACTCTTTGTTTAATTTTAAGGATGAATTTATTATACATAAATTTGATAATAAAGAACAAATCGAAAGAGCAATTCTTCCTGAAAGTAATTTGCCGTATTTGGATGAACTAATTAAACAAATAACTCATATAAACCCTAATCGTAATGATGTAGTTATATGTGATGTACAGTATTTCCCAACAGAGGAACCGGGAGAACTGCAAGAAACTTTAAAAGAATTATCGAACAAATTTAAAATTAAAATAGTAAGTGTAGATGATGATAATCGACAAATGTATGAAGATACTGAATTTTACACTATATTTTCTAATAAATTTAGATTATTTACGAATTCTATAAATAATAACTTTAATTATTATAGGTATCGGGTATCTCATGAGAATTACATCGAATCATTAAATACCATCTTACCAACGTTTAGCAGTAACCAACGAGAGAAAAAATTAAACATGATTATTGGTGTTGATAAACTTGAAAGATTTGAAGTTTTTAAATATGTCCATAATATAGAATTAGATAAAGATGCATATTTAGCATATAGTGGATTTGCTTCTAATTATGATGATAGTGAGCTTAGTAATGATTTACTACATTGGAAAAATGAAAATATTCCTACTATATTAGATACTTCGATTGAAGAAAGTGGAATAGGGAATGTGAATCCACAAATTCCACCAATTCCATATTGTATGAATAGTTATGTGAGTTGCATTCTTGAAACTCAACTGATGACATCTCCTGAAATACATTTAAGTGAAAAATCATGGAATCCATTTATATCATACAATATACCATTGATACTTGGTGGGGATGGTGTAAATAAATATTTAAAACAATTAGGATTTTGGTTAGCAGATGATTTGTTTGATACGAGTAATGTTTCAGGTAAAACTAACATTATCAATCAATATAAATCAAATTTGGATATATTAAAAAATATATCAAAAAATGAATTACATGATTACTATATTAATAATTTAAAGTACATAGAACACAATTTTCATATAATAGCACGAGACCAACGTTTTATTTATGATTTACAAAATTACAAACACCACACATATAAAGAGGATATATGATTATAAACAAAGTTTACCACCTTGCAGATTTACACATTAGAAATCTACAAAGGCACAAAGAATACAGATTAATATTTAAAAAGTTTTTAAAACAGGTAGTAGAAGATGATATCCAAGATTCGGTTATTTATCTAGCTGGTGATATTGCTCACGCTAAAACCGAAATGAGTCCAGAGTTACTTCAAGAAATATCTTGGTTCTTTACGGAGTGTGCAAAATTAAGAGAAACTATTATAATAACAGGTAATCATGATTGTAACTTAAACAACAATCATAGATTGGATGTATTGACTCCAATAATAGAAAACCTAAAGAACCCACGTTTACATTATTTACGAGATACTGGAGTATATCCAATTCACAATCTTACTTTTGTAGTATATTCTATTTTAGATGATAAAGAAAACTGGCCAAAGGGCAAGGATGTTGACGGTGAAAATACAATTTGTCTTTTTCATGGACCGGTAAATAAAGCACAAACCGATATTGGATATGTTGTTTCTTCAAATTCCTTCCAAGTGGAAATGTTTGATGGATTCGATATGGCCATGTTGGGAGATATCCATAAAAGACAAACGTTTGGTAAAGGATATGAACATATTGCATATGCAGGTTCTATGGTTCAGCAGAATCATGGTGAGATGTTGGAGAACCATGGATATCTATTATGGGATATTCCTACAAGAACATTTACCGAACATCATATTCATAATGATTATGGATTTATAACTGTTGATGTGGTTGATGGAAAAATACCACAATGGGTATATGATGAGGTTAATACTAAACTTCCAAAGAATCCAAGATTAAGATTGAGATTCACAAATACAGGAGGAGCAGAAATGAAACTCCGTATTACGGAATTAAAGAAAATATTTAAAGTTGCAGAAGTAACAGTTACACGAACTGATACAATGGGACAACTTAAACAGAATAGTAAACTAAATAAAAACATAGTTGGTAATGTTAAAGAAGAAACATTTCAGAACCAATTAATACGAGATTATTTAGAAAGAAGATATTTGTTAGAGGATGATGAATTAAATCAGATAACCGATATAAACAAACAAATGAATGGTTTAATAGATGATTCTAAGATAGCAGAGAATATTCTATGGACACCGAAAGATTTTCAATTTTCTAATATGTTTTCATATGGAGAAGATAATTTAATCAGATTTGATAGAGCCCAGGGTATTATTGGAATATTTGCTCCAAACGCTGCTGGTAAATCCTCTCTGTTCGATGCATTATCGTTTTGTATATATGATAAGACTTCTCGTACAAACGTTTCTAAGAACATCTTAAACAACCGTAAGGATAAGTTTTATTGTAAGTTTAACTTCGAGATAGATGGAGTTGATTATTATATTGAACGTATTGCCAAATATGTTAGGAAAGGAACATCTGTTAAGGTGGATGTAAACTTTTGGAAAGAAGATGGTGGAGTTATTCAATCATTAAACGGAGAACAACGGAAAGATACAAATAAAGAGATAGAACAGTATTTAGGTAAGTTTGAAGATTTTGTTTTAACTACACTTTCTTTACAAGGAAACAATGCATTATTTATTGATAAATCTCAAAGTGAACGAAAAGAAGTTCTATCACAATTTATTGGTGTAGATATTTTTGATAAACTATATCAACAAGCAAGTGATGAAAATAGAGATAATGCTTCATTAATTAGAAAATTCAAACAAGATGATTTCACTCAGAAATTGGCAGATATTGTAGTTGAATTGAAAGAAAAGAAATCAGAATACAAACTTTTAGATATTCAACAAGATTCTGCTAAGAAAAAAGAAGAATCACTTAACAAAGAAATAATCAAATTAAATGAGAAAATTGTTAAGTTAAATGCAGATAGTGGTGTTTCTATTGAAGAATTGGAAAAAAGAAAAAAGTTACTTTCTAATAAACAAGATGAGTTAAGTGAATCTAAAAATTCTATTCAAGATAGAATTACACACAGAGAAGAGTTACAAATTACTCTTGATGAGATTCTTGATAAATTCGATGAGGAGGATTTAGAAGATGGTATTACCAAATTAAAGGAAAATAAGGTAACCCAACGAACTTTACAATCTGATATTGAAAAAACTAAAATTAAATTAGATTCTTTGTATGAAAGGAAAGAGCACTTGGATTCTCACAAGTATGATGAGGAGTGTGATGTTTGTATGGAGAACTCTCAAACAATTAGAGAACAGAAGGCGAAGGTAGATTCCAACATAAAAGATGGAGAATCCTACTTACATGACTTTAATCAACAGCACCTTGAAATAACATTATCAATTGATTCTTTAGTTCCATATGAAAAAGAATGGACTAATTTTCAAGAAGCAAAATCCAAAGAGGATAAAATTGATAGAGAAATATCAGGACTTATTAACAAGTTATCAACAACGGAAACCGAAGAATATCGTAATTCTACTCAATTGACTCAACAAGAGCAACTTATTGAAGAGTATTATAAGAATGAAACTCAAATTAACAAGAATAGAGAAATACGAGATGAGATTGTAGATGTTAGAAGTGATTGGGAAAAAATCAAACAACAGATTAGAAATTCGAATTCAGAAATTCTTTCATTAAATGGTAAAATATCAGCATTACAGAACCAAAAGGAAACAATTGAAGATAGAGTTTCAGAAGTTAAAGAGTTAGAATCTCAATCTAAATTATTTGATTATTATTTAAATGCTCTTGGTAAGGATGGTGTTTCATATGAATTGATTGAAAAATCACTTCCAATGATTGAAGGAGAAGTAAATAATATATTGGGTCAAATAGTTGATTTCGGAATGCAATTGGAAATTGATGGTAAAAACATTAATGCTTATTTAGTGTATGGTGACCAGAGGTGGAGTTTAGAAATGGCAAGTGGAATGGAAAGATTCATTAGTGGATTGGCAATTCGAGTTGCACTTATAAATGTATGTAACCTTCCAAGACCTAATTTCCTCGTTATAGATGAAGGATTTGGTACTTTAGATAGTGAGAACTTACAATCTTTATTTATGTTGTTCACATACCTTAAAACTCAATTTGATTTCGTAATGATTATCTCACACATAGATTCTATGAGAGATGTAGTAGATGACTTGATGACAATCAAAAAAGAAAAAGGATTCTCTAATGTGAAGTATTAGATACTCTTAGTACATTAGTTGGTTTAGGTTGGTTAATACGTTGCTTAATCAGCCTCTCAATTAATCCACTTTTAGAAAATCCATTCTCACAACAGTAATCATGTAGTTCTTTATATAATTCTCGTTTAACTTGTATTGTAGTATATTTTCCCATAATCTATATAATTCTATATAATATATATTCATAAATATAATTATCAAATATTTATATAAAGAAAACAAGGAATATTTTTATGGCAATTATTAAATCATTCGCACCCTTTCAAAATCTATCAAACTTTCAAGTATTTGAAAATGATGAGTTACCCAACTCAGAATACTTTAGAATTACTGAATTGAGTGAAACCTTAAGTGGTGGAAAAAATGGGTTCTTAATCGAAGGTTCTGAGCACCTTAAGGAGACTACTGAAGTAAAAATTGAAATACTTGATGTAGATGGAAACCCTATATACTTTGAACCAGGTAACGGTACACCAGAATATTATGAAGGTAATTCTAAATTAATTGCAGTTCATGTTTACGATGATACATCAATTGGTATTGGTAAAATTACCATACTTGGTGAATTAAAAACATATTTAGGTGATGGTGATTCGATAGAAGATGTTCCACAAGAATGGAAAGGGGTCTATAATGTAAAATGGGAAAGAACATTACAAATAAATAAAAATATTTCTAATGAAACTATTGTTAGATTTTACAAAAGACCTAGTGTAAATATAGATGAATTGGTAAAGCCAATTTTCAGCAAAATAATCCCACAGGTAACACAAACAGGTAGAGTAGTGGGTACTCCTCTAAATCCAAATGAAGGAAGTGATTTATCTACGTGGAGAGCAGGAACTCAGTATAAGTTGACAATTAATGATGATTCCATATGGACATCATCAGTTGATGAAAGCATAATATCAATACCTTCACTCAATTATTTTCCAAAAATAAGAGAAGTATTGAGTAATACTGAAGTTTTAGTAGATACCCCATACACATCAAGTAAAAATATAGTATCCTCATTTCCCCAACAAACATATACAACAACATTTAATCATACAGAGGGACAAACAATTGGTGAATCATCAGTAACTGGTTCATTTGCCAAGATAAAAATAACAAATTTAAAAACATTTGTTGGTGATGTTGCCCGAGTTAAGGTATTTAGAAAATCAAAAAATGCAATTGGTGATTTCCAATTTGTACAAGAATCTAAATTAGAATCAATAGAATTATTAAGAGATATTACAACTGCAAGTGATACTGAATTATCATATGGTAGGCTTGATATAAATAATTTATATAATTATTGGGTAACTTCTTCAAACGAACATATTACTACAATAGATAATACTATATTAATGGCATCTGCTAAAGTAGATTATGATATCGGTGTTGGTGGTGTTCAAACATTATCTACTACCGAAACCTTTAATATATCCAAGGATGTTGAATATACATTAAATTTTAAAACATTATTAAGTGGTTCAATTGATGGTACATCAATTAAGGCATATTTTAGTGGTTCAAATTATGAACAAAATTTTCTAAATATAAATGGTTCTGATATCTACAAAACACGACAAAATGTATCACAAAATATATTAGCCAGCGATGATGTATCTGATGTTCATTTAAAATTTGATATTAGTGGTAGTGATTGGTACGTATCAAATATTTCTTTAAAAAATGCACAAGATACATCATTTTCACCAGATGAATTCACCATTATACAAGATATACCAAGAAAAATTGCATCGGAAACTTTTGATTTTAGATTTGAATTTTATGATATAAATAATAATTATATTCCTGTTGATGTAACTGCAACTAAAGAATTTGATGGGGGTAATGATTTCCCCACTAGTGGAAAATTACTTACATTTGAATCAGATAGAAATGCTTTCAGATTTATAAGTGGTTCGGTTCAAAGTCCTGAAAATCAAGTAATACAGTTTAAAGTAGGAGCATCTAATTTAACAGGTTCGGTATTGTTTACATCGGCTGCATTCGATGTAGATGGTAATTATCTATCTCCTTCCGATTATTCTCATTATCCTGGATTATTAACATCAATAACTCCAGCTGGAGCTCTGATAACAGTAAATAACTTTACAGGTTCACGAACGGACGGTAATAGACATCCATACGTGGGTTCTATTATTTATACAGCCTCATTAGAAGAGCAAGAAGAATTTGAAACAGTATATCGATTAGAAGATGGTGATAATGCACCTCAACTTATTGTAACATCAAATGCAAATCAATTTATATACGAACCAACGACCCTTTCACCAAAACCAGGTGAACAGAATATTACTATAAGAGCACAAAGAAAAAACTTAGCATCATATTCAACTCCAATAACAGTTAATTCAGGAAGTAACACTCCTCCAATTTCAGGTTCAACTGATAACACAAATGGAACTGATACATATACGATAAACTCACGATATTTCTCAGCATCTTTTGCAGAAAATAACTTTGATGATGTTACGTATTCATTTACAGGTTCTGACCAATTCGGTATAAACTTTTCTGATGAAATTACAATATCTAAGGTAATAAATTTTGATGGAATATCACTTGTCTTATCCAATGAATCAACATCGTTTCCTGCAAAATCAACTGGTGAGGTAACTTCCAATTTTACCGAATCAAGTGGTTCGGTTCAAATGTATATTGGTGGAAATCAAATTATACATGATGATGCAGCAGGTGGTAGAGTACAAAACACATTTGACATAACATCAGTTAGTGGTACAAATGTAACACCAACAGATACATCACCAACTAATGCCAAATATTCTATATCAGCATTTGAAAATTCGTCAGATGAGGGTTCATTAAATTTAAATATAGAATATCTAGCAGGTGATAATGTAACTTCACAATCATTCCAAAAAGTAGTATCTTACACAAAATCTAAAAAAGCCCAACCAACAATTAGTGTACAAGCAACTCCGGTAGCACAAACAGTTGCCGCTAATTCGGCCGGCACTATGACTGGTGATATACAAGATATTACGATTACTTTATTTGAGGGTGGTACTGAAATGAATTATAATCAAAATGCAACTTTAGCTAATAGTGATTATAAAATAACAACTGTTACTCATAATCAAGGTAGTGTGAGTGATGTAACTATTACTGATACTACCCCAAATGCAAATGTAATAGAAGTTAGTTCTGTTGCAAGTACTGTAACAAATGCAATATTAACCGCTACAATATCGTATAGAGATACCGAAGGTACATTAGGAACACAAACTGTAAAATTTAACATAGCAAAACTTTCAAAGGCAACTGCTGGTCTTATAGTTGAAGCTGAACCACAAACTCAAACAGTTAATTCAAATGCAGATTTTTCATCAGTAGAAACTCCATCTCCTGTGTTGATTCATGTATATGAAGATGGTACTCCATTACCTTATGATAGTAGTTCACCATATACTCATGGTAGTTTTCATTTCAATTACTCCACAGGTGGAACTCTAACCAAAGTAGAAGGAGCAACGTCAGCATCAGTACAACCAACTACACCATCATCTTCAACATCAATAAATGGATTCGTAAGCGTTGTTATTACAGATTCATCTGGATTTACAGCAACCTCAAGAAAAAAGAATTTTTCTGTTGCCGTATCGGTAACAGGTGGTACTGGTATAGATGCCGTTAGTGTAACTCCAAGTATATCAAATCAAAATATAGTTAGAACGAATACTGGAACTTTCGGAGCTCCGGTTAATATTTCACTTTCTGTTATACAAGGAGCAACAACATTTGCCTATGATGATAGCTCCCCATATGCAGTTTCAACATTTTATATAGATAATATAGCAAATTGTACAAATAACGATGATGGAACTATAACACCAGACACACCAAGTTCAATTGCACCTGTAACATCTGCTTATGATGTTACTTATAAAGATAGTGAAGGTACTGTTAAAACACAATCATTCACTCATGTTACTACTGTAACACTAGATGGAAATACAGGACCAGGTGTTGTACATACTGGATTATGGGAAGCAAATCGGGCATATCAATTTGATAATGGTAATAGTGGAAATCCTGGTGTTGCAAGAAGAGATTCTGTTTTATATAGTGGAACGTATTATGCAGCAACCGCACAACATACATCAACTGCAACGGGAACAACAGGACCTCCAGGAGTTGGTTCAAATTGGGAATCCCTTGGTTCACAAGATTTATTTGTAGCTGCAAAAATTGCAATATTTGAAGAATCTTATGTACAAAATACATTAAACGTTGGAACAAACGATAATGGTGGAGTATCTACTGCTAACATAACTTTACATGGTGGTAGTGCCAACCCATATTTTTCATTAGGACAAACTACACAAGGTGTATATGGTGCAGCAGGAATCTTTATTGGTTCATATGATAATAGTGGAACAAACAATTACAGACAATCATTAGTAAATTCAGATGGTAGTAGGTATTTAAAATGGGATGGTGAGAATTTAGCAATAGCCGGTTCAATTACAATTACTGGAGGAAATGCAGCAACTACAACAGATGTTGGAAATTCTGTTACAAGTGGTTCAAACGCAGCTACAAATGCGGCCGCTTCTGCATCGGCTGCTCAAACTGCCGGTGAAACTGCAGCTGCAAATGCGGCCGCTTCTGCATCGGCCGCACAAGATACTGCCGATGGTATTAATGCCAATACAGGTTCACTTATAAATCCAGCATCTTATTCATTTGGTTCAGTACTTCCACTTGCAAGTGGAACAGCAGCAACGGGTCTTAATCTAACCTCTGACTATCTTGGATACTACGATGGAATGCATTGGAAATCGTATATGTCTAATACTGGAGGTTTTTATTTAGGTGGTAGTATGGGGGCACTTCAATGGGATGGTTCTACTTTAGCAATTAGTGGAGAAGTTGTAATTACAGGTGGAGCTACCTCGGCATCTTTACATGATGCAACACTAGCAGCCGCGGCCGCTCAAGACGCCGCAGATGGTGCTCAAGACGCCGCAGATGGTGCACAAGATACTGCCGATGGTATAGTTCCTGGTGATGCAAACCCATCATCATATGCATTTGGTAGTTCTAATAGTGGAAATAGATTTGCATTAGCATCCTCAACTGCACAAACTGGATTAAATTTAAATTCTTCAAATCTTGGATATCATAATGGAACAGAATTTCAAACTTATATGGCCAGTAATGGTGATTTTTATCTAAGTGGGTCTCAAGGTGGATTAACCTGGAATGCATCTACTGAACAATTAACTGTTAGGGGAGATGGTACATTTACAGGAACTCTATCAGGTGGTTCTGTAATTGGTGGTACATTAAGTGTACCCACCGAAGCAAATGCTAAATTTCATGTAGATGCTGATGGAAATATGTCAGCACAAGATGCAAATATTTCAGGTTCATTCAATATACAAAGTGGAATACTTGGTAGTTGGATTGTCGATACTGCTGAAAACGAAGGTACACTTCGAGATGTTGATAGTAGAATTATATTAAATCCAACATCTAAAAAAATATCATTATTTAGTTCAACTAATGAACTTAAAGCACAAATTAACGCGGATGATAGTTTAACCCTACCTGGTTCTGGTGATACTTACATCGCGAATTACAATAACAATCAACCAGGTTCTAGTATTGCAACAACATCATATGTATCTTCGAATGGAGGTACTGGTGCAAACGGAGAAACAACTAAATATAGTACACCAGATAGTGGTAATATAACAATTAGCACAGTTGGTGAGTATGCAATATCTGATTTATATACATATTCAACAGCGATACCTACTTGGGCTATATCAACTAATCCACCAAATGCTTCCATATCAACAGGAAATCCTAGAGGTTCTGTTACACCACAATATCCTGGTCAAGGATATCAATCGTATGTAAGTGCTGCATATACTTACCATTACGTTTATTTATGTTTACAAAAACTAAGTGGAAGTACTTGGTCTGAGGTTACTTCAATTCAATTGGGATATGCCTATAAAAAAGGTGCAACAACATCGGGTGGTTATTATCAAGCAACTGGAACTGGAATCAATGATTGGCAATACGTAAGTTCAAACTATACTTCTGCAGCAAATGGTTATTTCTATCCATCATCTACACCAATAACAGCTACCGTAAATATTGCATCTACCGGAACATATAGATTTGTACACAAATCGGTAGTGCAAGCAAGAGGAGGAACAAAATACACCTTAAATGGAACTAGTAGTACTAGTGTAACTACGTATGTTCAGAATTCATCCCAACGTGGTAATGCTATTAGTGGATTAGATGAAAGTTTTACATTAGCACAACCATCAAACTTTATTGAAATGTCCGGTGGTGGTTTCCAAGCATTAACAAATTCAGACCAATTTGTTAAAATAGAAAGAACAGCCCCAGGTGCATGGACTTTTGCGTTATTACGAGTAGCAGGTGGTAAAACTAACCTTGCCCAAGAGACTAAGTCTGATGTAGTTCTTCAAACATCAGGAGCTACAAATTTATTTGGATTCAATCAACTTGGTTATGATTGGTCTGGAAATTACGACATCCATGGAAGGGCACAAACTCAATTTCATACAGCTCCTGAATTTAGGAGACAGAGTACTCCAAGCACAGGTGGGTCGAGTGCCAGTCCTGCATATATAAATCCAATGAAAGGTGCATCTTTTACATTAACTCCTGGAGAACCAGCATCTCAACGACACTATGCACTTCCACATAGACAGTTTGGTACATCAACATCTACCCCAAATAAACTAAGAGCTAATGAGATGTCTTCGGATACTTATGATGTTGAAAATATACCAGATGGTACGGTAGTCTATATCTTCAACACCAACCATGGTAGAACAGCATATATAGAGGGGTTATCGGGAATGGGTGATAATAATGGATGGTATCACATAGGTGGTGGGCATTGTATTCAACTTATCTTTTTTAAAACATCTCTTCGGAATGATAACAACTTGAGAGACTATGATGGTGGTTGGATTTTAGTAGGACATGATGATGGAAGTGTAAACTCATGGTAATAATATAAAATAATAATAATGAAACTAGATAACAACTTTTTAAAAATATCAGGTTCGGATATAATATATCCATATGATATAAATGAGCATATTGCAAATAATCCTAGTACATATGCAAAATTATATTCGTTTGAGGATGATGAGACTACTGAAACATTGATATCCTCAAGTATTTTTTGTGTAGTTGAATCGGATACAATAGTATCACATAGTCTTTACCAATATACAACAGAAGTCACACCAGTACAAAGTGGTTCTGTATATGTTAAAACATATTCTATTCAAAATTTATCTACACAAGAAATTGATGAGGCTATCGAGTATAAATGGAATTATCTAAGAAAAAAAAGAGATAAACTTCTCTCAGAAACTGATTACCTTGCATTACAGGATACTACACCACTAACTGAGGAATGGACTATATATAGACAATCGTTAAGAGATGTTACAAACCAATCAGACCCATTTAATGTAAGCTGGCCAACCAAACCATAATAAAATGACAGAATTAAAAATGATAATAGAATGTTCTCAAGGTCAAAAAATTGAACAAACTCTAAAGAATGAAAGAAATATTGATGATATCGAACTGCAGTTTGAAATTGATACATATGTGCAAAAATATATATCCACGTTTAATGAAACAAATACTGAATCCAAGAGATATCTCAAATCACTAAAACTTTATTATGGTGATGATGAAATACGAAATATAACAACAAACAATAATGAAGTTATATAATAAAGAAAAAAAAGATTTAACATCATCTCTAATAAATTATTTAATTAATTGTGATAATTATATAGATACTGATGTAATTGTATCTAAAGTAAATTCTACACTTTCTTTTGATGATAAATTAAGAAATCCATCCGATGGTAAAAAAATGGGAACTAAGATAATGGTTACTACTGGATGTGGTAATACTATTGAAGGTGGTGCAGATATATGGACAAATCATTTTATAGAAGAAATATGGAAACGATTTAAGTTTAGAAAACATTGGAAATTACTAATTGATTCTAAAAGACCAGCTAACTTTGACCCAACTTCTTTACCAGATGATTTAGAATGGCATTTTCATCATGATAATCCTGAACTAACCGAGGAATTGTTATCAGAATGTTCAGAAATACATTATTTACATTCACATTATCATAAAAGAGAACATATATGGAAATGGGAAAATAAATTTAAAACCATATTTGTTCATGCATATCCGAGTGAAATGGAAGAAGTTTTAAAACACACACCTGAATTAAAAAGATTGCAATTTAATACAAAAGTAGATTCTACGTTTTATAAAGAGTTTTTACAAACATTTGATAAAAGAATTTGGGTAGGTAACAATCCAACTCAAATGGCATCGGATTTTCCGAATTATACATATTCTATACCTAATTTTTATAAATTCAAAAACAACATTCCGTTTACTGATAATTTGAATTTTCAAAATATTGGATTTGCATCAAGAGCAGAAACACGAAAGTGTATGCATTGGATGCATGGACATAGTGGATATATCTTATCATCTAAACATGATTTTATAAATTTAAAAGATACTACAAATTATACATTTCCTAATATTAAATTTTACCAATGGAATCCTGGTGTTCTTGATTCTTTTATGAAAAAAGATTTTGGTATATTTCATGGAGCATATTTTAAAGAACCATTTGGGTATTCTATATTTCAAGCAATTGATTATGGTAAGTTACCAATAATACATTCGGAGTGGGCAATTGATGTTGATTACAGATATCGAGCATCTACAAAAAATGAATTTGATAAATGTATAAAAAAAATAGAAATGGATTCACATGAAATACGAAACCAAGAATTTATAAAATTAAAAACTTACATGATGTTATTTGATAATAAAACAGAATGGATATCAAAAATACATAAAATATGTCAATAATAAATTATAATCTTATTAAGGAATTTTTTACCAATAACTTTATAACAAAAAAAGATATAAATGGTAATGATTATAATGAATCAACACCAGTTAAGTACAGATGGACTCATGGTGCAACTGATAAGCACTTGGGTGATACTCTGTTAATATATTCTATAATACAATACATGAGAGCAAAAACGTGTGTTTGTTTAGGTAGTGGTGGTGGATTTGTTCCACGAATAATGTCACAAGCAAGAATTGATTTACATGACCAGGGAATATTTGAAGGTAATAAAAATATGGAATGGGGAAATAGTGGAACAACTATATTAGTTGATGCCTCAAATGGAGTAGGTGGATTTACTGATTGGGTAGAAAAGGATTCTTTCTTTAGAAGTAGGTTTCCATGTAGAGTAATATTAGACACCACAGAAAATGCTTATTACAACTTTTTTGTTAAAGAAGATATAAAAATTGATTATCTTCATATTGATGCAGGTCATACATACGATGATGTAAAGAAAGATTTCGAATTATACAGTAAAATACTAAGCCCTAATGGCATCATATCTATTCATGATACTGATGAATCGTTTGAAAAAGAACACATCATTACAGATGATATATTAGAGGATTTTCATCAAGAATATGCAAATGGACCGTCTAAATTAATTAAAGAATTGAGTAATGATAGTGATTGGGAAATTTTTAACTTTTTTAACAATGGTATATTTAAAAGTAAGCCAGCATCAACAGGTCTAACAATTCTTCAAAGATGCAAAAACTAAACTTAGTTACCGTTGTTGGACACAACACAACACTTCTACCACATATGATAAATCACTACAAAGATATTGTAGATGAAATTTATGTAGTAGTATATAGACAAAATTCGTTAGATGGTATATTAGAAGATGTTATTAACTTAGGCATCAAACCCCATAAGATAGTTACAGAACCAAAATTTAATTGGGAAAGAGTAACAGAACTTTATAACGAAGTTAAACAAACCAAGCCCAATGAATGGTGGGTGGTTTCTGATGATGATGAGTTCCATGTTTACCCAAAACCAATCAGAGAGATGATTTCTGAATGTGAGGAAAACGGATGGGAATTCATAACGGGAGGATTTCTCGATAGGATAGGAGAGAGAGGTGAGTTTCCTTTGGTAACAAAAGAAACCAATATTTGGAAATCGTTTCCACTTGCAGGATTTTTTAGATATCCAATGAGTGGTGCGATGCCAAATAAATGTTGTGTAATGAAAGGTTCAGTAGATGTAACGCCAGGTCAGCATTTTGCAGTAATTGGTAATACGGATACATGGAGAGAGCGTGGTTGGGGACATCCAAAGAGATATCCTGTTGGTAGAGGTGAGGGATTAATTCAAGTTAATCATTTCAAATGGGACTCTACCGTTCTTGAAAGGCTAAAGGAAGTATCTGAAACAAAAAAAGATTATTCTTTTTGGAAGGAATACGAAAAGATGTATAGAGCAATTCAGATTAATGATTGGAAAATCGATATTAATAATCCTGAATTTATGTTCGAAGTAATGCTTACAAATAATCATTGGGATTATTTTAAATGGAACAGATTATCTAAGAAAATAATTTCTGTTTAATAAATTTTTATATATTTATATATAATAACAAATACAATTAAAAATTAATAGTTATGGCAACAAACGTTGGAAAAAAAGATGAAGCTTCTGCAATATTAGAAGAACGAAAAGTTAAAGCACTTGAAAAGATAGGTAACTCAATGGATGCATTGACTCTATGGTTCGAAGAAATAGACAAAGAAGAATGGGGACCTAGAATTGAGTGGTATATGTCCGAATGGTATGAAAAAACCATTAAAAATAAATAAATGAACAAACTCGGTGTAATTGTTCCATACAGAAACCGAAGAACTCATTTAAATCACTTTGTAACCTCTATTAAAAATCATTTCTCAAAATCTAAAATAGATTATGAGTTAATTATTGTAGAACAATCGGATGATAAGCCATTTAATAGAGGTGCATTACTTAACATTGGTGTAAGGAAGGCAAAGGAACTTGAATGTACTTATGTTGCTCTACATGATGTGGATATGTTACCACTTGATGTGGACTATTCATTTGTTGATAGACCAACGCATCTTGCAACTAATTTTAAATCATCTCACCATAAGGAACAGAAACGAATTATCTTTGATGAGTACTTTGGTGGAGTAACCTTATTTCCAATTGATGATTATTATCATATAAATGGATATTCTAACAAATATTGGGGATGGGGATATGAAGATGACGATTTATTGTGGAGATGTAAAGAAAACTTTTTTGATTTTAACAAAAAACTAATTCCAACTATATCACATAGTTCCGCAGCATTAAAATTTAATGGACATACAAGTAAAGTTACAATTCCAAAGCCAAGTAAGCTAAAGAATTATACATTTTTTTGTTCTTTTAATCCAGATGAGATTGAGTGTAATGAGGGATTTTCTTCTGATGAATACAATATAGTTTGTATACCAGGAATGGACACTGGATTTAGTTTTAATTCATATAAAAGATATAAATTTGAAACATGGACAACTAATAAAGAATGTATTAGTTTAAAGTCAAACATTTCTCCAGCAAAGCAAACTGTATTATGTGCAACTGTAAATCAATCTGATAATATTATAAAATTGTATCAAGATGGTGAGTTAGTTGATACTGCATCTTTTGAAGGAAGATTACTACACTATTTATCCGAAAAATCAATATATTTGGGTAATAGCCCTTCTCTTGAGTACAACAACAGAAGGCCATTTAAAGGAACAATAGATTATTTTGCATTATACAACCACTCTCTTGAAGAAGCTCAAATCAAAGAAATCTCCAAAAACAGAGGAATGGGACTTACTGAATCGTATGGTGACTATATTGCACCTCATACACTTGAAATGTGTTATGATATGAAAGCATCTACATATTCTCAAGTATATGATTTAAGTGGGAAAGGTAGAGTTGCTGATGTATATGATTGTAGTAGAACAGAAGTGGACCAAGCTACTCAATTTATTGAAATACCAATTCCATGGAGAAGAGAATCTACTTTTGAATTATTATACCATAAAGAAAATGGATTTTACGAAAATAAATGGACTTGGACTGATACACGAAAAAATCAATTACATTTTTACAATAAAGTATTAAAAGGAAAATCGGATTACAAACGAGATGGTATCGATAATATTAGATTTGATTTACTATCCGATACTCAAATGGATGAGTATCATTTTATATCAGTAGAACTATGATAGAAAAAAAATTAGAAATAGGAGTAATATGTGGAAATTTTGATGTAGTGCATCCAGGTTATATTAAACTATTTGAAGAGATGAATAAAAAGTGTACTAATCAATATGTTTTACTACACGATAATCCACAAATAGAACGACCTGAAAAACTAAAACCAATACTCAATACAGAAGAACGTAAGAGTATGTTAAAGTATTTTTTTACTCAACCTACTTTTTTAACTTATAATACTGAGGCAGAATTGTATTTTTTATTAAAATCAATTAATCCTGATATTAGATTTTTAGGTGATGATTATATTGATAAACCATATACAGGAAAAGAATTAGGAACATTAATTTATTGGATATCTCGTTCACATGGTTGGAGTACAACTAAATTTAAAAAGTTAATAGCAGATTCATTATGAAATTAGGAGTTTGTGTACCTTATAGAAATAGAGAAGCTCATTTAGCTGAATTTGTACCAAAAGTTGGTGCATATTTGGATTCACAAGGAATCGATTATGTTATTTACGTTTGTCATCAAGTAGATGATAAATTATTCAATAGAGGTGCAACTAAAAACATTGCAGCAAAACACGCATTTGAAGATGGGTGTGATTATATTGTATTCCATGATATTGATATGATACCAGAAGATGGTGGTGGAGCAGATTACTCTTTTCCAGAAAAAACACCAATTCATATCGCAACATCAATATCTCAAATGGATTATAAACTAAAGTATGAGGAATATTTTGGTGGAGCGGTTTTATTTTCAAAAGAACAAATTGAAAAAACCAATGGTTATTCAAATGATTATTGGGATTGGGGAATGGAAGATGATGATTTATTTTGGAGATGTGTTTTAGAAGGATATGCAAATGATACATACATGGATTCTCCAAGAACAATTCAGAATTACTTATCATTTAATGGTAAAAATAGTTTTGTAAAGATACCGAAACATAAAAAATTAAAATCATTAACATCTCGTTCCCATACAGTATCAGTATTAGTAAGAGCGAATCAACAAGAAGAAAAAGTTCCAATTTGGTTAATAGGTGATACTGAACGAAGATTTTGTGAATATCCAATACTAAGAAGACCAGGATATGATTATGGTTTAAGTTATAATAATTCAAGAGCATATACTGCACAATTATGGGATACTAATAAAAATCATTTATATCAATGGTTAAAGAGATATGAAAACCAATGGTCATGGGTTACTTTAAGTGTGGATACATCTAAGCAAAATATACATTTTTATTTAAATGGTAAAGAATCAGATGCAAGACACGGTCATGGTACACAATCACCACTTCATTACGAAGAAAGATTGAAATCATATGGAATTGGTGATTATTATTTAGGAACAACAACATCAACTGCTAAAACAGAACCAAATAAATGGTTTAAGGGAGATATTGCTAAAGTAATGATGTGGAACAGAAATTTAGATTCAAACGAGATTTCAAATTTACATAAAGAAATTCCAATTGATAACCTTGTGTTACATTATGATTTTAATAATAAAGAACAGTTAGATTCATCTAGAGTAGCTATTGATTTAAGTGGAAATAGTATTGATGGTATAATTACAAGAGGAACGTTTAATCAAGAAGAAATTAAAATCCCATATACTGTTATACCACATCGTAAAGATGGCAAAATGAATTGTTTACCACATCAAGATGAGGGAATGGTTAAAGATGAAAATGGAAATGATGTTTGGGCAAAGGGAGAAACTACTGCTCGTAACGAAAAGAGATATATTCACGAAATGCAACAAGGAACTTGGGATTATAAATCCGATGGAATAAAACAATTAAAATATGAATTAGTTGGTATTGATGAAATATCACCTAAAGCAAAAATGATAAATATAAAACTCTAATATATATTAATATATAAGATAATATGTCAGAAGAAAAGAAAAAAATTGCAATTGATGATGATAGCCCTGTTTATGTTGATGTAACAAATCAACTAAACGAAACAGGTAAAGGATTCTGTTTAGCTAAATGGACACAAGTTACTATGCACCTTCAATTAGGACATACTCACTCATGTCATCATCCATCTACTCATCAAATTTCATTAAAAGAATTATCAAGAAACCCAACGGCTTTACACAATACCAACTTTAAGAAACGAAGAAGAAAAGAAATGTTAGATGGTGAAAGACCAGCTGAATGTGATTATTGTTGGAATGTAGAAGATAATTCAGATAGATTTTCAGATAGAACATTTAAATCAGGTGAATCTTGGTCAAAGCCATATATGGATGAAATCAAGCAGTTAAATTGGAGAGAAGATTATAATCCAAAATATGTAGAAGTTGCTTTTTCAAATGCCTGTAATTTTAAATGTTCATATTGTGGACCTGCATTTTCTTCGGCATGGGTACAAGAAATAGATAAGTTTGGAGGATATCCAACAACTGATTCATTCAATGACCCAAAGCATTTGGAATTTGAAAAAAAAGTTCCATTTAAACAATCAGATGATAATCCGTATGTAAATGCATTTTGGAAATGGTGGCCAGACTTATATAGAGATTTACATACCTTCAGAATTACAGGAGGCGAGCCTTTAATGAGTAAGGATACTTGGAAAGTTTTAGATTACATCATAGACCATCCTGAGCCAAATAAAAAATTAAATTTTGCAATAAATTCTAATTTAGGAGTTCCTGATAAATTAATTGATAAATTAATTGATAAAATAAATAAAATTGGAGAAGATGATAGAGTAAATGAATTTGTAATATTCACATCAGTTGATACATGGGGTAATCAAGCAGAGTATATTAGAAATGGATTAGAATTTAATAGATTTTGGGATAATTGTCATAAAGTATTGGAAAAGTGTCCAAAAGTTATTTTAACTTTTATGGTTACATACAATGCATTATCTATTCCAAATTATCATAAACTTATACAAGGAGTATATGATTTAAAAACGCAATATGGTTCTGATGATAGATATTGGAATTCGGCAACTTTTTTAGATACATCGTATCTAAGACATCCCAAACATCAAACTGTTCAAGTGTTACAAGGAGAACAACAATGGTCTGATAAAATTTTTAAAGATGCTCAATTAATAGATTTTTTAGGAGTACCTTTATTTGAAAAAGAATATATAGGATATTCAGATGTAGAGGTCCAAAAAATAAAAAGAACGTATGATTGGATGATATCACCAATTGATGAGCAAGCTTTAAAAACTCAACGAAGAAACTTTGGATATTATTTTAAAGCACATGATGAGCGTAGGGGAACTGATTTTTGTAAAACATTTCCTGAATTGGCCGATTTTTATAATAAATGTTTAGAAATTAAATTATGATAGAATTAAAAGGAAATAATGCTTTCTTTATAGCACCTAAAAACAGATATGGTCTATCAACAAACGAAACATATAACTTAACTGAGCATGATTTTTCAATACTAGTAAGAGTTAAAATAGATTGGGAAAAAATGATAGCAGGTACTCCTACACATGAGGGTGGTATTGTAGCTAAAAATGGTAGACATTGTGGTTTGAGTGCATTAAAGTTATCTGATACCGAAACTTATATAAAAGCTCAATTTTGGACATGGGAAGATAGAGAAGTTGGGGTTGAATTTAGAGATGTATGGATTAATGTAAATAACCAATCCGAATTCATGGATATTGGTATGATACATGATAAAAAAAATAAGAAGATTACTATAAGTGTCGATGGGAACACAAAAGAAGTAAATTATACAGGTGAAATTATAGATTATAGAGATTCTTGGATTTGGGTAGGTGCAAATAACTCATTAGATAGTTGTGCAGAAGAACATCGAGGATTTTTATTTGGAGAGATTTCTTCAATGATAATTTGTGATAATATTATTAATGATGGTGTTTCTAACTATCTTGATATATCAACATACGAAGATATGTGTAAATTATTAAACCATACGCAAGTTGCAGCAGCATATTCATTTACAGAAAAAACCAAAACGCCATACAAGGTCTTTGATATATCACAAAATGGAAATCATATGATTTTATTTGATAATAAGTGGATGGCCACCGATTCTATTATATGATGAATAAGAAAGTTTACTTTGTATATGATTTTAAACTTCCAAATGGATTCTTACAATTTGGATATACCAAATATACACTACCTATAAATGTAATACATCAGGTAGATAATAATTTAAATCATCCAGGTGTATTATTATCCTCGCCTGATAATCCAAGTGAATATACTATACAAGATGGAATGTTTGCCGATGAATTTATAAACCATAATCAGAACTGGAACAAAATTGGCATTAATGAAGTTGGTAGTATTGTTGAATCTAATCGATATAGGGAAACTGAGTGTATTTTTATCGTAGTTCTTGAATCTACAAATGCAACAAATTTCTTTGATTATTATTTAAATCCAACATTAAACTTTAAGCATTTATTTTCACCAAAGTTATTACAATATATAAAGGAACATGATAACTTTAAAATATTAATGATGGATAACAGAGAAGGTTCGTATGAACACAAACCTAATTTGTTAAATAAGGCAATTGATTTTTTAAATCAAGAAAATATCAAAGGAAAACGCAAGTTTGTAATATCTACGTGTAATGAACATATTAATAAGTTCAAAACTCTACCTTCATTAAGTGATAATAGAGTTTATGTATATAACAATGATTTTTACGTTTACAAATCAGGCCAATTTATAGTAGAAACTGAAGAACGTAGTAATAGTATATTAGAAAACGGATATAACTATTCACTACAACAGAATTTAATATTTGATGAAAAAGAAAAATATTATTTAATGTATAACCGCAATTCTGCAAGATTACATAGACCTTATTTTGTAAATAAATTATTTAAGAATAATTTATTAGATAAAGGAATAATATCACTATTCAAGACAGATGATTTTGATGAACAATTAAAATCAAAAAACAATGATGGCAATTTGAATATTTCTAAAGCAGATTGGAATGAGTGGGATGAGTATATTGATAAATGGTATCCACTTATTATTGATAATGGTAACGAAGAAGAAGTTGCATGGTATCATAATTTTTTAAGTAGAAAAGATGAATATGAAAAAACATATTTCTCGATTGTTTCTGAAACAAATGCAGAAAGTAACTATTTATTTATAACAGAGAAAACATTAAAACCAATAATGAATCTCCATCCATTTTTTATAAACGGTAATCCTGGAATTATTGCACATTTAAAAAAATTAGGATTCCAAACATTTGATAAATGGTGGGATGAATCCTATGATAGTGAACAGGATTTTAAAAAGAGAACTGATATGGTTATGGAGCAAGTAAAGCTAGTTTGTAATAAATCAAAATCCGAAATGATAGATATGGTGAAAGAAATGCAACCTATTCTTCAATATAATAAATCACTTCTAAAGCAAAAATTTGTAAGTAAAAAATTTGAAAAAAACTTACTTAATGTTTTTAATACACAAATGATATGAAAATACTAATAACAGGAGGAGCAGGATATTTAGGTTCTGTAATAACAGAAAAACTTTTATCCAAAGGACATGAAATTACTATATTAGATAATTTAATGTATAATCAAACATCATCTATAATATTTTCACACAACCCCAATTTTGAATTTATATATGGGGATGTTAGAGATAAAGAACTAATAGAAAATTTAGTTTTTGATTTTGATGTAATTATACCACTTGCAGCAATCGTTGGATTTCCTGCCTGTGATAGAGATAAAGAATTGGCAACTGCAATTAATTACGAACACGTAAGATATATTTGTGAGTTAGTAAATGATACACGTATAAAGGTGGTTTACCCGAACACTAATAGTGGGTATGGGATAGGAGAGAGTGGAGAGTGTACAGAGGAAAGTCCACTAAATCCAATATCACATTATGGAGTAACTAAAGTAAAGGCAGAAGGAGAAGTTCTTGGGATAGGAGGTATTTCTGTTAGATTGGCAACTGTATTTGGCACATCACCAAGAATGAGAATGGATTTATTGGTAAACGAATTTGTTTACAAATCACTAACAGATAAATACATTACAATATTTGAAAAAGATTTCGTAAGAAACTATATACATATTAGAGATGTTGCAAATGTATTTTTATTTATGATTGAAAATTACGAAAAACATAGTGGAGAAGTTTTTAATGTAGGATTATCAGATGCAAACTTATCAAAAGAACAATTGGTAGAAAAAATAAAAGAATATGTTCCTAATTTCGCAATAACATACTCGGATTACTATTCAGATCCTGATAAGAGAGATTATATAGTATCCAATCAAAAAATAGAATCGGCAGGATGGACAGCCGAACATTCATTAGATGATGGAATAATAGAATTAATTAAAACATATACCATTCTTATACAAGATTTAAGTTCTAAGTATAGAAATGGTTTCCCATTAGGTTATGGCACAAGGACGTAGTATATTTTATAAAGAAAGAGATTGGAATGATTTCCACTTTTACAATGGTGCTGTACTTAATCAAGTGAAGATAGTACAACCATCCGTATATCACGAAAGTCGTGGTTCAATTTCAACAACATATCATTCAGATTATTATGATAGAATTCTTCCAGCTGAAGATAGAAACAAAGGATTGGCATTTAAACATGATAGATATTCTAAATCACAAGAAGGTGTTTTACGAGGCCTCCACTATGATAACAAAACATGGAAACTTGTTAGTTGTTTGCATGGGAAAATTTATTTAGTAGTATTAGATTTACGAGGTGGTAGTATAACAAATAATCCTACATATGGTAAATCAGAATCATTTATACTTTCACCAGAAACAGCAACACAAGTATTAATTCCACCCATGTTTGCAAATGGACATTACGTAATGAAAGATGATAGTATCTTTAATTATAAAATGGCATATCAAGGTGAATTTAATGATGTAGATAAACAACAAACAATAAAATGGAATAGTAGCAGGTTCAAAATAGACTGGCCTTGTACTAATCCTATAATTTCTAAAAGAGACAAAAATGGAAAAGATTCTTAACTTAGATTATCACGAAGATAGGTGGTTAGATGGAAACTTATCAAAAGAAGATTTAATAGCTTTTGAAGATGATATAATTTCACATTGGGAAAATGGAGAAATAACCGGACCAATACACTTATCACATGGTAATGAAGAGCAATTAATAAATGTATTTAAAAAGGTAGGAGTAGAAGATTGGGTATTCTCAACATGGAGGTCTCATTATCATGCACTTTTACATGGAGTGGAGCCGGAAGTATTAAAGGAAAAAATATTAGATGGAAAATCCATTACAATCATAGATAAGGAATGTAAATTCTATTCATCAGCAATTGTAACAGGAATTCTACCAATAGCACTTGGTGTTGCAAAAACCTTAAAAGAACAAAATAGTAAAAATAAGGTATGGTGTTTCATTGGTGATATGACATTTGAAACAGGAGTCTTTTACGAAGTTCACAAATATGCAAGAAACTTTGATTTACCAATTAACTTTGTAGTGGAAGATAATGAAGTTTCTACAAATACTCCAACTGCACATACTTGGAATAATATACAGAGAGAGATACCAGAAGATGTGATTTATTACAAATATAACTCTAAATATCCTCATTATGGGACAGGAAAATGGGTAGTATTTTAAATTTTATTATACCATCAAGTAAGTGTGTTCAACAAGGACCAGTAACTAACTATATTCAAAATGATATATACGATTATAAATATACTACTGATTATAGTATAGTAAATGGATATAAAAATATATTGTTAGTAGAATCAAAAAATGGACACAAGGGGTTTCGTGATTGTTTCTTAGATGATGATATGGTAGCATATATCATAAAATCAGATATAATGGTATTGATGTGTACAGTAGCCGACCCAGGTACAGAAGCTGATTTAAAAAAAACAATCGATTTTTCTAAAAAACTAGAAATTTATGATAAAATACGATATATCGATAGTAACGTCAATTTAGAAAAATATGATAATGTTGATGCATTTCATTATTTTTTGGAAGAAGCTATACAGTCAAAAGAAATATTCTTCCATTCAGAAAATAATGATTTGGGATATGTGAGTAAAAAAATACAAGAAACTGATTTAGATGTGGTTAGAAGTAAAAAGTTTTTATGTTTTAGTAGAAATAATGATAAACCTCATAGATTATCATTACTACATGATTATTTAACAAATGACCTCTCGGATTCATATTTTAGTTTTTTACAAACAGTAAAACCATACTGTAAAACTTATCATGGAGATGATAAGCAACTTTTACCGGAGGAATATAATTCTATTATACCACTTGAGTTAGATACTATTGGATACAATGTAAATCAATTCAGAACTGATAATACATTACAAAAAGAATTATTTATAGATTCTGTAATTAATATAGCATCTGAAACTTCGTTTGAAAATAATGAATTATTTATTTCTGAAAAAATAATAAAACCAATAATATCATTTCAACCATTTATAGTAATAGGACCATGTGGTTATTTATCTGAATTGAAAAGACTTGGATTTAAAACTTTTTCTGATTTTTGGGATGAGAGTTATGATGAAATCGAAAACCCAAAAGATAGATATCTTAAAATTAGAAAACTAATACTTGAGTTAAATAATAAAACAATTAAGGAGTTAAATTTATTATATAAATCTCTTAAACATATATGTATATATAACAACACCCATTTCAATGAATATAAAGTATATGATAGTATGGGAAAAATATTTAAAAAGTTACAATGAAAAATAAAAAAGTTTTAATCACAGGTGCTAACGGACTCGTTGGTAACTATATGGTTCAAAAATGTATTGATAACGGTGCATTTGTTACAGCAGTTGATATCAGACAACCTGATAATCAAATTGAAAAATACAAAGATGAAAACTACCAATTCATCAATGCTGATTTAAGAGAATTCAAAAATTGTAAAACCATCGTAGAAGGACAAGATATAATCTTTCATATTGCTGGTGTAAAGGGTTCTCCTAAGAGAGCAGCTGAACAACCTGCTGATTACTTTGTACCTATGTTACAATTTAATACTAATATGATGGAAGCAGCGAGATTAGCTGATGTAGAATGGTATGTCTATACATCAACTGTTGGGGTTTATCAACCAGCTGAAGTATTTTATGAAGATGATGTGTGGAAAACATTCCCATCAGAAAAAGATAAGTATGCTGGGTGGGCTAAGAGATTGGGTGAACTACAAGCAGAAGTTTATTCTGTATCATTCGATTGGAATAAAGCATCAATTGTAAGACCAGCAAACATCTATGGTAGACATGATAACTTCACATCAGAATCAACAGTAATTGCATCACTTATAAAAAGATTATTCGGTGAAAAAGAACATCCACTAATTTGTTGGGGAGATGGTTCACCAATACGAGATTTTATTTATGCAGGAGATGTTGCTGATGGAATCATAAAAGCATACGAGCAAAAATTAACACAACCTATTAACTTAGGAAGTGGAACTGGTGTTACTATCAGACAACTTGCTGAAACTCTTGTAGATATCTATGAAGAAATGTACGGAAAGAAAGTTGGTATTGAATGGGATAGTACAAAACCAAATGGAGATGCAAAACGATTGATGAGTACAGAAAGAGCTGAATCAGTTGGTATCTTCCAACAAGTATCTCTTAGAGATGGATTAAAAGAAACAATCGATTATTATTTAAATGAATATACAAAATAAAAAGTTATGAACAAAACAGATAAAATATTAGTTACAGGAGCAAGTGGATTTATAGGTTCACGATTAATAAAATCTTTATACGAAGGTGGATTTACCGATATAAGAGCAACATCGTGGAGTAGAGATTTAAGAAACGATTTCGAAGGATGTGAAAATGTAGAATTTTTAAAAGGAAATTTACAAGATGCGGATTTTTGTGAAATCGTATCAAAAGATATTGATGTAATCTTTCATTGTGCAGCTAACACATCTAATGCATTGGATACTAAATTCAATCCATTACTTCATGTTACACCAAACATCGAAATGAATGTAAATCTTATGGAACAAAGTTGGAGAAACAAAGTTCGTAAGTTTATGTTTATATCTTCAAACACAACGTATCCTGATATGGGTGATATCCCTTGTACTGAAGATATAGAAGTTCAGACACCAGATATTGTACCTGTATATAAGGCAGTGGGTAATATGAAAAGATATTGTGAAACACTTTGTGATTTCTTTTCAAATCAGATTCACGAACCAATGCAGTGTATTATTATCAGACCTTCAAATGCATTTGGACCGAATGATAAATATGATTTTGAAAAATGTCATGTTACACCAGCAAATATTAGAAAAGTAGCAGATAACTTAAATCCTATACCTGTTTGGGGAGATGGAACTGAAGTAAGAGATGTTATTCATGTTGATGATATGGTAGGAGGATTTATAACAGTTGCAGAAAAAGTTGATACATACGATATTTACAATGTATCATATGGTTCGGGATATACTGTAATGCATGTTCTTGATAAAATTAAAGAAATTGAAGGAAATACAAATCCGGTAGAATTTGTTAATAACAAAGCACCGATGATTCCAGTAAGACTTCTTGGTAACGATAAACTTGTTGCACTTGGTTGGAAACCTAAATATGATTTAGATAGTGGATTGAGAGATGCACTAAAATGGTACAAAGAAAACAAAGGACAATTTAATCCTAATTCAAGACCATAATGGCAGAACCAGAATTCACACCATATTTAGATGCCTTAACGGAATCTATGAAACTTTGTATGGATGACCCTAATATGATATTCATAGGACAGCAAATTGTTTATTATGGAAATCCAATGAGTAAAACAATTGAGGGGTTACCAAAAGAAAGAATGATAGAAACTCCGGTAATGGAAGAAGTTCAAATGGGAATGACATTGGGAATGGGTATGGCTGGTAAATCAGTTGTATCTTTTTACCCTAGGTGGGATTTTGTTATTTGTGCTGCTAATCAATTGATTAATCATATTGATAAGATTAATGTAATGTCTGATGGTGAATGGAATCCAACTCTATTAATTAGAGTTGGTAAAGGTTCGGATACTCCACTAGACCCTGGTCATCAACACAAAGCAGATTATACAGAAGAATTTTCATCTATGTTAAAACACATACCAGTAATAAAGTTGGATACAGCAGAAAAAATATTACCTGCATATACAGAAGCTCTACAACGTGGAGGACCAACTGTATTAGTTGAATATCCTGAGCTTTATTATGCGAATTAAAAGAGTATTTGATATATTAGGACCAAAAGGATTTGTACCAAATGGAATAAATTGGAAAAATACTGATATTCTATGGGAACATAACTTTTATATTACTCATGATTTTATTAATAGGTTCAATTCCACATATACTCAAAATTCGGTATATGATTGTAATTTAAATTTACCTATGGAATTTTTAAAGGATTATCATATTTCTGATTTACATTACAATGAATCTATTAATAAAATAAATAATTCCGATGAAACTTATTTTTATACAATTCATCCATTTGGTAATGTAAATATAGCAACAGGAGTTGATATCTCATATCATCAAAACGTACATTGTTTTGATTCTATATCTAAAAAAGCAATAGAATACTCAAAAGCAGATAATTTCTATTTTATATTTGATTATAGTTCAGAGGGAGATATACAGTCCAATCTATTTAAAACAACACACGACGCTTGTAAAAAAAATAACATTGAACCATCTAAGGTTATTGTTATAACTTCATCGAGAAATACCTTTGATATTTATAAAGAATATATAAAAGAAGAAACTCCATCGAAATTAGTATATACATCATTTTATCCTTGGTCTCTTTTAGCAAAATCTAAAGATACTAATAAAATACTATTTGAAGATAATGTAATTGAGTTTAATGGTAATTCAAATATCAATACATTAATGAATATTGATGAATTTGATGATTTAACTAATAGAGATAAAAAATGTTTATGCTTAAATCGAAGACTTGCACCACATAGACTTATTATAATAAGTTATTTAATTAATGAAAAGTTATTTGATGATACAATGACCTCTTTTGATATGAAAATGTTACATAGAGAAGATGCAGGAATGGATTTAGTACAGGGAAGTGGACATAATGATGCACCTTATATAAAAGACCAAGATTTCAAAAACTCAACAATGAAAGGATATCATCAAATGAGTAAAATGAAAAATAATTCATTAGATTATACTGATATCAACTCGGTATGGGGATTTGGGTTTGAATCTTCTGATTTATATAAAAAAACTTATTTTTCAATAACAACGGAAACTTTATTTTATGAACTTGGTGATTATATATCGGAAAAAACATGGAAACCCATAGCACATCTACATCCTTTTGTTTTTGTTGGAAGGCCTGGTATATTAAAATATTTAAAGGAACTCGGATTTAAAACTTTTTCTGATTTTTGGGATGAGAGCTATGATGATATTGATGATAATTCAGATAGAATGGATTCTATTTTAACTGTAATAAAATCTCTTATTAGTAAATCAACCAAAGAGTGGGATTTAATGAATATTGAATTAAAGCCAATTCTTGAGCATAATAGAAATATTTTACTATCATATCAGGATACCAAAGTTGGAAATACTTATATTAAGAATCTAAAAAAATTAATTTCAAATGAACCTAATCAAGAAAATCACTACTTACTTTAAAAATCGTAAGAGAAATAAAATATACAAAAAGAAATTAGAGGAACTTCGTAAAAGAGACCCATTTATTTATAAAAATCACTAATTCTTAACTCTTCCATATTTATATACTGATAAGGTGTACCATATATGAATGAACTTTCCAAATTTCTCGTAGAGAGTATAATGATGGGTGATAATCCCATTAAAAAAACCGTAGTTATCTATGTGGGTAGGTTTCAACCATTCCACAAAGGACATTATGGCACTTATCAGCATCTTGTAAAGAAGTTTGGTAAGGATAATGTATTTATAGGAAGTTCTAATAAAACCGATAAATTAAAATCACCTTTCAAATTCAATGAAAAGGTAAAAATCATGACTACGATGTTTGGAATTCCAAAATCCAAAATACATCAAGTTAAGAATAATTACAAACCAACAGAAATACTTAAAAAGTTTGATGAGGATACAACTGCATTTGTTACAGTAGTTGGTGAGAAGGATAGGGCACGTTTAGGTGGAAAATATTTCCAACCATATAAGGGTGAACCAACTGAAGGATATCGAGATAGGGGATACGTTTATGTAGCACCAATGGCAGGTAATTCTGTAAGTGGTACTGAAGTTCGTAATGGATTATCAAATGGTTCAGATGAACAAAAGAAAGATTTCTTTACAGATAGAGCATATACCAAATTCAATAAAACCATCTTTAAATTAATCACAGATAAACTCAATGAAGGAGTTATTGAAATTTCTAAAGAAATAATAGAAGAGTGGTTAGTTAATGAAAGTTCAAAATCAGGAACAGGACAATCAGATGACGGGCCAAATGTATTTTTTCCAAACTACGATGTATTTTCTAAAATAAATATAGATAGAGCAAAGAGAATTGGATATGAAGTAGTAAATATGATTACTACTAAGGAATTAGAAGATTATTATGACCATCCAACTTATCCAAATGGTCCTGTAAAGGCAGTAACTCCATTTCCAGCAGGTGTGCTTGGTGCACAAACTGCAACTAACCAAGTTGATATATACTCAAGTGATGCTTATTCTAAATGGTTTAAACACGTAACAAGAAAAGCGGCATTGGTTGGATATGAGTTAGTAAAAGGATTAGAAACTAATAAAGATGAAAAAGAACAATCATTAGATTCACAAGCCGGTGATAAGAAATCACAAGAAGAGTTTGAAAATTCATTACAAGAAATAATTAAATTACCAGTAGAAATTGGAGATACTCTTTTAATGGGTAAATTCAAAAACAAAAAGGTAGTTGTTAAAACAATCGGTGAAGATGAACATGGTTTGCCAACAATTAATGGTAAGAAGGTAGTAACTTTTAGATACGGACCAAAAAAACCAAATGTATTTGAAAAATTTATTGTAGAACTTGCAGGAACAGAAGTAAAGTGTGAAAAATGCAATCATCAATGGGAAATCGAATCTGATGATAGTGAGAAGTATTTATGTCATTCATGTGGATGGGATTCTCAGAAACAAGAATATGATTTCGATGCATTTGAATCATGGCAAGAAAAGATGGGTTTAAATGAATCTAAAAATTTTAAACTAAAAGTACCATCGGATATTGTTAAACTACAAAAGCAATTTAAAAAAAACGGTAAAAAACTCTATATAGTAGGTGGAGCAGTTAGGGATGCTATTTTAGGTAAATCCCCAAAAGATTTTGATTTGGCAACTGATGCTAAGCCAGAAGAAACAATGAAGATTGGACAAGATGGTGGTTTCAAAACATCTCAAGATGTGGGTACTGGAATGGGATTGGGAATTGTAATCGTTGGTGGACATGAAGTTGCAACATTTAGAAAAGATATTGGAAAAGGTAGAAGACCTGATTCAGTAGAATACACAGATATTGAAGGAGATGTAAAACGAAGAGATTTAACTATAAATGCTTTATTCTATGATATTGAAAGAAAAGAAATAGTTGATTTAGTCGGTGGAATTGCAGACCTTAAAAAGAAAAACATTAGAACAGTTGGAAACGCTGTTGAGAGATTTGATGAAGACCCATTAAGAAAATTAAGAGCTTTAAGATTTCAATCAAGAATGGGTGGTAGGTTAGATAAGGAGTTATTAGATGCGTTACAAAAAGACCCATCACTTAAATCACTTCCAGCTGAAAGAATTAGAGATGAATTTGTAAAATCACTTAAAACATCAAAGGATACAAAGAAGTATATGGAGTTGTGTGATAAAATTGGATTCACTTCTCAAATTTTACCAAATCTTAAAATAAATAAACCATATATTAAAACTACTGATTATATTGTATTCTTATCAGTACTTCTAAAAAAGAATTCTCCGGCATTATTAGGAAAAGTATTAAATAAGTTATCATATACAAATGATGAAAAGAATGATATTGTATTTTTAGTATCATTGCAATATTTTAAACCAGAAGAAGTTGGTGCTTATAAAAAACTACAACAAAGAACTTCACTTTCCGATAACCAAATAGTAGATTTTGGTAAATCGATTGGAAAGGACATGAAGAAGTTTGTAAGTTTTAAATTATCAGTTGGTGGAAATGATGTACCCTCTGATATCAAAGGTGCAGAAATTGGATTGTGGATAAAAAATAAAGAAAGAGAAAATTTCTTAAATGAAATGCCAATGTCTGATTTACAAAAGATTGATAAGTTTGCAGATAAACAATTAAATCCGGTAGATACAGTTCTTACAGGTAAACATTTCTTCGATAGGTTAAATGACCCAAGAAACGGAAAGGAAATATCACAAGCCGAATTAATTGGATTCTTTAAAAGATTAGGAAAAAAGAAAAAAGATTTTGTAAAATTTCTTAATCAATATAATCAAATTGTAGTAAAGGATAACCGAACAAACCTTAATATTCCATTTATGAAACAAGCGAATAAACTAATCGCTAAAACCATAATGAGAAAAGATGATTTTAAATCATCAGATGCAAAATACACAATTGAATCTGAGGATTTGGATGAACGAGGTAAGATGAGACCTGCTGATAGATTAAGAAGAAAAGCATCAATGGCAGGAAAGAGTAAGGAAATTGCTAGAAGAAGAGCAAGAACAATGAAACGTAGAAAACCTCTTTCTAAACTTAAGAAGATTGCGTACAAGATGGCATATAGACAAGTTTATGCTGAATTCTCCGAAGAATTATATCCTGGTATTAAGAAAGCTGATTTATCTATTGCACAAACCCAAGTAGTTCATAAGAATGTAGTAAGAAAAAAAGGCAGAATAATAAAAAGAGCTAAATTCAGATTCTTACCAACATTACGAGCAAAAGAAGTTGAAAAATTTGAAAAAAAGAATGAAGATATTGTAGACCAGGCATTTCTAAAAGCAAAACCAGTTAAAGAAGGTAGACCGATTCCTATGGATACTCCTAATGAGTTAGTATATTTAGATTTTAAAAAATATGCAGATGCAAATAAAAAGATGTTTAAAAAGGAACTTCTAAGACATAAGGGAGATGGTGGTAAAATGTTCAGAACCTTATCGGCATTATGGTACGTTTGGGCAAAATGGAACAATAAGAGAGAATTTACTCACATCAAAGATAAAAAGAAGTTCGGTAGAGCGTTAATGGTAATGATGGTAAAGGATAATGTTATATTTAGTAAAAAGGCTTGGAAAAAAACTAACCAAATAACAAACTTAAAAGAAGGTTTAAAAGAATTAGGAATAAAAGATTTCAAATCATTATTCAAAAAGATGCCTTCGGATTTACAAAAAAGAGTTTACAATCTAAAGAACTTTGGTCAAAGAGCAGATAAGCATCCAGAGGGCAATGTTCTTAAACATACTATTATGGTTGTAAATCGTTCAATCAACGAAGATGATATTGATATTGCTATTGCAGCAATGTTCCATGATATAGGAAAAGATGAAACTGCGGGTATTCACCCAAAGAAAGGACACATCACACACTTTGGACATGAGAAAGTATCTGCTTCATTAGTAAAGAAGTATAAAAAGTTTATAGAAGATGTTGGTGGTAATGCAGCAAATGTATTTTACATTGTTAAAAACCACATGAGATACAAACAACTATCTGATATGAGACCTGTAAAGCAAGATAAGTTAAAATCATTCAGAGCATTTGATAAATTAGGTAAATTTTCAAAACATGATAAAGGTGGGTTGGGTGAATCTAAAGAAAACGAAAATATGGATAGTATAGAACAGTTAATAAGTGATATTGATAATAAAATAGTTGAAATGTTTTTACCAAACACTAAAACACCACAACAACTAATCAAAGAAAACATAAACGAAACTAAATTACTTCAAGAAGGTGGTGCGTATGGGCATATGTCTCATCCATTTGATACTGATATCAATTTAACCTTTGGACAACTTAAAGATATAGTAAATCGTGCCTTAGAGGGTACATTAGAATTCACACGAGAAAAAACAGATGGTCAAGCATTAGCTATTTCATGGAGAGATGGAAGATTAGTAGCGGCTCGTAATAAAGGACACTTAAAGAACAAAGGTGAGAATGCTTTAGATATTAAAGCAGTTGCTGATAAGTTTGCTGGTAGAGGTGAATTAGAAAAAGCTTATAACTTTGCAATGAAAGACCTTTCAGATTCTATAAAATCATTATCTGAAAAACAAAGAGATAAGGTATTCAAGCAAGGAGCATGTTTCATGAACCTTGAAGTAATTTATCCAACATCAGTTAATGTTATTCCTTATGGACAAGCATTATTGGTATTCCATGGAACTATGGAATTTAATATGGATGGAATTGCAATTGGTGAGAATGGTGATGCAGCAAGAGTACTAGCTGGTATGATTAAACAAGTTAATAAGGATGTACAAGATAATTATACAATCCAAGGACCACCTGTAATTCAATTACCTAAATCACAGAACTTAAATAAGAGTAAATCTAAATATTCATCACAGATATCTAAATTACAAAAAGAATTTAGTTTAAAGGATACTGATGGTGTTGCAAACTATCACCAAGCATGGTGGGAACAATGGGTAGATAAGAATTCACCTACATCACTTGATAACAAAACCAAAATGGGATTAGTTAAGAGATGGGCATTCATGGAAAAGGGTTTTAGATTAGATAAAAAGAACTTTAGTGATGAAAAAACATTAGAGTGGGCTAAGAAAACAGATAAAGAAGACCAAAAGAAGATTGGTAAAACCAACTTAATGAAGTTTGAACAGATATTCTTAGGATTGGGAGCTGAAGTATTAGAATTTACTTCATCTGCACTTACAGTAAACCCTGATAAAGCAGTTCGTGATATGAAAAAACGAATTGATAAAACAATTAAAGATGTTAAGAAATCAGGTGACCCAAAAAAGATTGAAAAGCTTAAATTAGAACTTGGTAGATTACAATCAATCGGTGGTTCTAAGAAAATTGTACCAAATGAAGGAATTGTATTCGTATATAATGGTAGTACATTTAAGTTAACAGGAACATTCGCATCAGTAAATCAGATACTCGGTATTTTCTTTTAAATTATCGGTTTCTTTACTTTTATATATTTATATACAACAATATAACCTAATGTATAATAATGGGAAAAGAATTTAAGAAAAAGTATATGCATCCAACTCGTAGAAAGTTGGTAGATATGGTAGAAACAGGAGAATATGCTAAAAATACTACTGTTGGATATACCAAATCTGAAGAAACTCGTAATGTTGGTGATGTTTGGGAAGATGTTAATCACAAATATGAGAAAAAAGAAGGATATACTGTAAAAACAGGTAAAAACTCTGAAGCTCTTCAAGAAATCAGAAATTTCATTAAAGAAAAATCTACTTGTAAAAACTCAGAGTGCAAATCCATCAAAAAAACACAAAAAGATATAAAGGTAATTCAACAAAATGGATTCTGTATAAATTGTACAATTGATAGAGAGCATGATATACGAACTGCTGGTTTGTGGAAAGAATATGAAAATTATAAGGTTTGGACTCGTATGATTGTTTATGGAAAACAAAAATTAGAAGAGTTAGGCCAATCTTTATTAGATGTTAAAGAAGAATATGAATATGTTAATGAAGATGGTACTGTTGAAAAATGGAAATTACCTAAAAGTATCGATGAAGTAACAGCAGATATCCAAGAAATGATAAATACAGGAGAAGCTGAAATTATTGAACTCGAATCAAAACGTAATTTAGCGTTTGATGTATTACAGGAGAAAAACTATGAGCATTATATTTAGTTTATTAATTAAAAGGTGGAGAGAAATATTAATCCTTCTTTTATTTGGAATTATTTTATTTTTACGAGGATGTGGAAATGATATTGGTGATAAAACCATAGTTGATGTAGATGGAGAACAATATGAGTTGTTAGAATCAAAAACTGATACCATATATGTAGAAAAAGAAGTTAAAGTAACAAAGTATGTACCAAAATACATTACAAAAGAAGTAATTAGAGAAATAGAAATACCAGCAGATGTAGATTCACTTGCTATTATTAAGGATTACTTTTCAAGAATAACAGTTAAGGATACGTTAAACTTAACATATGATTTTCCAAAGGTAGTTACTGATTCTTTGGGGAATAAGCCAAGTGGAAATTTGGGATTTGGTATCTTAACAGATATTATCTCACAAAATAGAATTGAATCAAGAGAAATTGATTGGTTCTTCCGAATTCCAACTGTTTACAATACTACAATTGTAAAAGAGCTACCTAAAAATGAATTCTATTATGGTTTAGGTGCAGGAATAGACCAAACCAATGGATTTAATAATATTAGTGGTAGCATTTTATTTAAAACCAAGAAAATGAAAATTTATGGTCTAAATGTTGGTATATCAAATCAATTTGGTGAGTACAAACCATTTGTAGGTGGCTCATTGTATTGGAAATTAGGAAAAAAATAAATGGCTAAACAAAGCTTAAAAGAAATTATAAAACTTGAGTATCAGAAATGTGCTGGAGACCCAATCTACTTTATGAAAAAGTATTGTATGATTCAGCATCCAGTTCGTGGTAAGATTCCATTTCATTTATATGATTTTCAAGAAAGAACATTAGACCAATTTGCACAACATAGATACAACATCATTCTTAAATCTCGACAGACAGGTATTTCAACCTTAACTGCAGGATTTTCACTTTGGAAGATGTTATTCAATCAAGATTTTAATGTATTGGTAATTGCAACCAAGCAAGAAGTTGCTAAGAACCTTGTAACGAAGGTTCGTGTAATGAATCAGTACTTACCATCGTGGTTAAAACAAAACACAGTAGAAGATAACAAACTATCCTTAAGATACTCGAATGGTTCTCAGATAAAAGCAACTTCTGCGGCAGGAGATGCTGGTCGTTCTGAAGCACTATCTCTTTTAGTATTTGATGAAGCAGCATTTATTGATAAGATTGAAGATATATGGGTATCATCCCAATCTACTCTTTCAACTGGTGGTAACGCAATTATTCTTTCTACTCCAAATGGTGTAGGAAATTTCTTTCACAAAACTTGGGTAGGTGCAGAAGATGAAACAAATACATTTAATACAATACGATTACATTGGAGTGTTCATCCAGAAAGAGACCAATCTTGGAGAGATGAGCAAGAAGTATTATTAGGACCAAAAGGAGCTGCACAGGAATGTGATTGTAATTTTGTAAGTTCAGGTGATACTGTAATAGACCCACAACTTTTAACGTTCTACAAAGAAACATATTGTCAAGAACCAATCGAAAAGACTGGATTTGATGGAAACCTATGGAAATGGGAATATCCAAACTATAATAAATCTTATATGATTTCTGCAGATGTTGCTCGTGGTGATTCAACAGATTACTCAGCATGTCATGTAATTGATATTGAATCGGCAACACAGGTTGCAGAGTATAAGGGTAAATTAGATACGAAAGATTTTGGAAACTTCTTAGTTTCACTTGCAACTGAATATAACAATGCATTGCTTGTAGTTGAAAATGCAAATATAGGATGGGCAGTAATTCAACAAATCATAGATAGGTCATATGGAAATTTATTCTATATGAGTAAGGATTTGAAGTATGTAGATGTGGAAAATCAATTAACAAATAAATATAGAGCACAAGATAGAGGATTAACTGCAGGTTTTAGTACAACATCTAAGACAAGACCTTTAATTATTTCTAAATTAGAACAATATATTAGAGAAAAATCAGTAACAATCCGTTCTACTAGAACAATAGATGAATTATTTACATTTATATGGAATGGTAATCGTGCAGAATCAATGAGAGGTTATAATGATGATTTAACAATGTCATTATCAATCGGATTATGGGTACGTGATACTGCATTAAGATTAAGACAAGAAGGAATTGATTTAACCAAACAGACCTTGGGAGGAATTGGAGCACATTCATTGGATGTAGGAGGAATGGGGTTTGGGGGAAACTCTTCATTGGAAGATGACCCATGGAAAATGAAAGTAGGGGACTCGCATGAGGACCTAACATGGTTAATTAAATAACTTCATATTTATAGTATAGGAGAAAATAACTTATGATATCACTATTAGAATTACTTAATGAAGAACTACATATGGAAGAGTACACCGTAGAAAACCATGATGATATAAAAGAATTTGTTCAATTTATGAAAGAATATAAATCTGACATAAATGAAGCAGAATATCAAGGTAGGACTGTTAAGTTAGGTAAACCAATGCAAGGTGATGTTAAAAAGTTTAAAGTATATGTTAATAACCCCAAAGGTAATGTAGTAAAAGTAAACTTTGGACATGGTGGTAGTTCTGCAAAGAAATCAGGAGAAAAAACAATGTCTATTCGAAAGAATAATCCAGATGCAAGAAAAGCATTTAGAGCTAGACACAATTGTGATTCACCAGGTCCAAAACACAAAGCAAGATATTGGTCTTGTAGAAAATGGTAATAAAAAAATAAAGGTTATAATTTAAAAATAGGAACAAAATGGCAGATACTTCATTTTTTGGTAGATTAACGAAACTCTTCAGAGCTCAAGCAGTTGTTACTGTTGATAAGGATGGCAAGAGAAAAGTTTTTGATACCGATGAAAGACAACAAACGAATTTATCCTCTTTAAGAGATAGATACACGAAACTACAAAAAAGTTTCTATGAACAAGCAGGTGGTGCACAATCAATGGCATACCAACAAGTTCGTAGAGAAGTTTTTAGAGATTACGATGCAATGGATAATGACCCAATATTAGCATCGGCACTTGATATATACGCAGATGAGTCAACACTAAAGAATGAATTTGGTGATACTTTAATGGTTCACTCTGATAACGAAAAAGTACAAGATATTTTAAATAACTTATTCTATGATATCCTTAATGTTGAATTCAACTTATGGCCATGGGTAAGAAATATGTGTAAGTACGGAGATTTCTTCTTAGGTTTAGAAATTGCTGAAGGAAAGGGTATTGTTAACGTAACACCTCATTCAGTTTACAACACAGAAAGATTAGAAAGAACAGACCCTTCAAATCCTAACTCAGTTAAGTTTAAAATAACTGAAGACCCAAATGGTAAAGAAGAATACGAAAACTTTGAAGTTGCACACTTTAGATTATTAGCAGATACAAACTGGTTACCATATGGAAAATCAATGATTGAAAATGCTAGAAGATTGTGGAAACAATTATCTCTTATGGAAGATGCAATGTTAATCCATAGAATTATGAGAGCACCTGAAAAGAGAGTTTTCAAAATTGATATCGGTAACATCCCTCCAACTGAAGTTGACAACTATATGCAACGAATTATCAATAAGATGAAGAAAGTTCCTTTCATTGATAAGAATACAGGCGATTACAACTTAAAGTATAATATGCAAAACCTAACTGAAGATTTTTATCTTCCAGTTCGTGGTGGTGATAGTGGCACATCTATTGATAATCTTCCTGGTTTGGAAGCAGCATCTATTGATGATATCGATTACTTAAAAAACAAAATGTTTGCAGCATTAAAAATTCCAAGAACATATTTGGGATATGAAGAAAATATAAGTGGTAAAGCAACATTAGCAGCAGAGGATGTAAGATTCGCAAGAACAATTGAAAGAATACAAAGAACAATAGTTTCGGAATTATCTAAAATTGCAATCGTTCATTTATACTCACAGGGAATAACTGATTCGGAAATGACTAACTTTAGTTTATCATTAGTTAATCCATCTACAATATACGAACAAGAAAAAGTAAACCTTTGGAGTGAGAAAATTAGATTGGCTCAAGATATCCAAGGATTGAATATGTTATCTAAGGATTGGGTATATGAAAATATATTCAAACTAAGTGGTGGTGAGCAAGATGAAGAGAGAGTTAGAATGTTAGAGGATTTGAAAGATAGATTCAGATTCCGTTCTATTGAAGATGAAGGTAATGACCCTGCACTTGAAGATGAAGAACCAGATGATATTGAAGAATCTATTGAAAGAATAAAACAAGAAATTAAAGACAAAGGTGGTAGGCCTAGAGAAGGTGGTACTTATGGAAAAGATAAACATCCATTAGGTAGAGACCCACTCGGTGATAAAGAAAGAACAAAGAAAAGAAGTAGGACTTCGGAAGATAGAGCTCTGAAGTATATCAATGGAATATCATCAAAACGTAAATATTTAAACGAAGATACAGATATGTTAGATGAGAGTAATATTATACAGGACACCGAAAATTAACTAATCTTCTATATTTTTATATTTATAATAGGATAAATTTACCGTATCACAATAGGAAAACTATACAATGAAAAAAATAAGACACTCGAAATTCAAAAACACAGGATTTCTTTTTGAACTTCTAACTAGACAAATTACACTTGAGGTGTTAAATGGGTCGGAAGAAAAATCTAAAGAAATTATAAAAGAATTCTTTGCAGGGAAAACCGAACTAGCAAAAGAGTTAAGACTTTATAATCTAATACTAAACGAGAAATATAATTCCGAAACTAAGGCAGAAAAGTTTGTAAATGTGATTTTAGAAGCACATACTAAACTAAATTATACAAAATTAAAAAGAGAAAAATATAATCTTGTAAAAGCTATAAAAGAATCATTAGATATTGATAGTTTTCTTTCATCTCCAGTTACTAATTATAAAATATTAGCATCTGTACATAAATTATTTGAATCAAAAGTTATTAACGTTACTGATGTTAAGGATGTATTTGATTCTAAACTTACTTTGATAGAACATATTTCATCTAAAACACAGAATACATTAAAAGAAAAAGAAGATAAATTAGTTGAAGATTATAAAAAGCAAGAAAAAGATTTAAGATTACTTACTTTTAAAATCTTAACTGAATCTTTTAATAAAAAATATACAAACTTAAATAATTCCCAAAAAGGATTGTTAAGAGAATATATTAATAATGTTTCCAATACTTCTAAATTTGGTGAATATTTTGAATCGGAATTAATTAAAACTATTACTGAATTACATTCAATGTATAAGGGAATGAGGGATAAGATTACAAAAATAAAGTTAAGAGAAACAATAAATGTTTTGAAAAAACAGAAAATCGGTAAGAAAATTAACGATGAACAAGTTTCTGCTTTAATGATGTCTTATGAATTGATTAAGGAGATAAAAAATGTCAATGGAAAAAAAGCTTAATAAATTTTTAGATGAGTTAATTCAAGAAGTAGAAACTGAATTGGATGAAGCAACTGCATCTGGTAATGTAGCTGGGTATAATACACCTGGTGCATTTTCTGATGGTGGTTCTAAAGATAAAAAACGTAAGAAAAAAATATCTACTCAATTTGGTATGAAAATCGTTGGTAAGGTGGATGAATCAGTAATTACTGAAAGACAATTTACAGGGTTAGATGGAATTGATGATAAAACTCCGTTATCTAAAATATCAGACAAACAAAAATTAAAAATCATACAAGGGACTGGAAATATAATTTCATTTAAAGTTCCAAAGGGAAGTGATAGAAACTTTTGGCAAGTAATATCAAAAGGTAAAATTAAAAAAACAAGAAATCCTCAAGGATATGTAAGATATATTCTACCTGGTAAAATGATAAGTTCTCCCTTTTTTAAATCTGAAAAAGATTTAGTGAATGGGGTTGATTGGGATTCTGTTGAAAAGGCTCGTAGATTTAATGAATCAGTAAACGAAGCTAAAGTAAAAAGACCAGTAAATCGTTGGTTAGAATTAAAAAACGATGAAACCATGCATCCTCATAAGAAGATGGCAATGGGATTGAAAGAACTTAAATATCAACTTAGAGAAACTGAAAAGTTTTTTAATTGGTATGGGAAGATAAAATCTATGAATGAATTAGATTCTTCCGATTATTGGAAAAGAACAAACAAACATATTTATAAGATAAAGGAGCGATTGATAAATATCGCCAAAACCATACAGGAGATAGAAAAATGAAAATAACAAGAGAAGCATTAAAAACCATAGTTAAAGAAACTATGATAGAAGAATCAGAGTATCAAGACTTTTTCAAAAGAGCTCTAGAAAAAGCTGGTGGTTCTATACCTAAAATGTCTGAAGAAGAAAAGAAGGCATTTTTTAACAAGATTGAAAAAACTTGGAAAGGTAAAGGAGAAAAAAACGAAATATCTGAAACAGAATTAGAAGAAGCTCAATCACCAGCACAGAAAGCAGCATTTGAAAAAATGTTAGCTAAAAAAGATGGTAAAGATGAATCTACTGATGATGAAAAAGAAGAAGTAAAAGAATCAATCATCAAAGAAGGATTTGCGGTATGGGAAATGAGTTTCGCAGATATGAATCTTAATGGTGTTGCACTATCTAGTAAGAAAAAATATAAAGTAAAAGCAAGAAATACTGTTGAAGCAATTAAGAAAGCCGCATCAATGGCAGGATTAAAAGGACAGGATTGGGTTGCAACACAAACTAACTATTTGAAAAAAATAGGATAACATAATGACAAAAAGAGATTTGTACAATATCATCAATGAAGAAATTTCATATGCTAAATATGGTGTAAACCATTCTTTGGTTACGGAAGAATTCAATGAATCTGATAAAGATTTAATAAGAAAAATCATCAGACAAGAGGTATCGGCAATCTTTTTTGATTTATTTAAAAAACGTAAAAGTTGGGGAGCATAATGAATAATTTATTAATAGAAACAAGACTGTTCGAAGGTAGAGTAAATGAAGATGATAGTGGAAGAACTATCGTTAAAGGAATTTTACAAAGAGCTGGTGCTGAAAACCAAAATGGTAGAATCTATCCAAGAGAAATTTTGGAAAGAGAAGCAAAAAAATACGAAACACTTATTAAAGAACGTAGAGCTCTTGGAGAATTAGACCATCCAGATTCCTCTGTAATCAATCTAAAGAATGTTTCTCATAACATAAGAGAGATACATTGGGATAATGATGATTTAGTAGGAACAGTTGAGATACTACCAACTCCATCTGGTAACATTTTAAAAGAATTACTTAAAGCAGGAATACTCTTAGGTATATCATCACGAGGTATGGGTTCAGTAGAGCCATTATCAGGTGGTAAAGTACAAGTAGGTGAAGATTTTGAATTGATAGGTTGGGATTTTGTTTCTAATCCATCAACTCATGGTGCATTTATGACTCCAATGAACGAATCTGTGAACAAACAACTTCAAGAACAAGCAGTAGTTTGTAATGAATGGTGTAAGACACAAGATTTGATGAGAGAAATTATAACAGAATTAAACTAAGTTATGGCATTTGATATAAAAAAATATTTAGGTGATAATGATATTAAATTAGGAACAGTAACAAGAAACGTTGCAAGTGTTCCATTTAAAGGTGGTCACAACGATATAAGAAAAACTAATTATGATGTTAAGATTACAGAAGATGGTAAACTTGACTTATATACGCTTAAAAAGGAGACTAAGAAATTATGATTAAATTAAAATCTTTATTAAATGAATCTTCTCCAGGATTTGAAAACAGACAAGTTGGAGATGCATTACCTACATTAGATAGTGTACGAACTGCTTATCAAGCAAAGAAGGCACTAGAAGAAGGAGAATCATTTACTGCAACTTCTAGAGATAGTGGTGAAACTGCTGTATTTAAATCTAAAGAAGCTCGTGATGCTGCAATCAAGGCAGGTACTCATGATAAAAAAGATTCTAAGGGTGGTGATTCTAAAAAAGATACTCCTAAAACGAACATCTTTAACAAAGATAAGGATGAACCTAAAAAGGATGAACCTAAATCAGAACCATCTAAACCAAGAGCTGGTAATCTTCAAGTAAACAAAGTTGTTCGTAATAAAGCAAAGAGTTTAGGAGTTACTCCACAGAAGTTAGGTAAAGAAGAATATGAAAAAAGAATGTCTCAAGCAGCTGTTGAAGCTTTAACTGATGCAAACTTTCATTCTGAATCAAGAGCTCTTATTGCAGTTTTAGAAGATAATCCTGAACTTGCTAAGAATCCTTCAGATGACCCAAACAAACCAGATATGTTCTCAGATGAATATGATGAATGGAAAAAAGGTACGGCATGGGGTTCATCATTTGGTGATTCAAGTGATGGAACTAATGATATCGCTCATTCAGCAACTGGAGAATCATCTTGGGATGGACAAGAATCAATAGATGCAATTGCATTTGATTTGAAAATGAATGGTTCGCATAAATTAGCAGCAAAAATACAATCAATCTTTGATGAGAAGAATGAATCAACAACATCTATTGTAGATATGATACCTGAATCAGTTCAGATTAACGAAGGAACTCGTTCTCAAGTTGGTGTGATTGGTAGTAACGGTAAGATTATTTCTGCATACGTTCACTACGATGGTTATCCATCAAATATGAAACCAGGTTTAAAGAAACACATGAAAAGTGATAAAGATGTTCTTAAACTAATTAAGATGGGTGGAGCAAGAGGAATCTTTGATGATAAGGATATAGAATACCACAAAGGTGGTCAACCACAAAAAGGTGATTCTAAAGATATTGAATCATATCTAAAAGCTGCTGATAGTAAGAATGGTGCTGAATTTGTATATTTATACAATATGAAAGATAAGAAGTGGTATTATGCTGATACTTATAAAGATACGAAACTAAAGAAATTATTTTAAGGAGAAAATCATTATGAAATTAGTAGATATAATGAACGAAGGTTCAATGAATGAAGATAAAGTAAGTAATAGAACTGTATCGACACTTGAAAAAGGAATTCAAAGAATTTTAGGTACTGAAGTAAATCACGATATCAACGGTAATGGTGCACATGAGTTTTATGTAGATGATGCAGAGTTTGTAATTGGTGTTGGTGAGGATGAAACCAAAAAATCTGTATATTCTTTTCATGTATATGATGATGGTGGTCGAAAGTATTTAGGAAAAGGTGGATATGCAGCTGATGAAAAAGACTTAATTAAGCAAGTTTTATCCATCGCAAAAAAATACAAAAAGCAATTACTTCTAACGACAGAATCAGTAAACGAAGCACCATATAAACAACCTGATAAGAAACTTGTTAAAGTTGTAAAGGGTACAGTTGGAGCAGTTCAGAATGATATTGAAATTATTGTTGAAATGATTGATGAAAGTGCTATCTCAGAAGCTATGGATTCTTGTAAAGATGCAATTGATAGATTACAATATCTTCATAAAATATTAAAAAGAATTAAATAATAGGAGAAACTCATGATTAAATTAACCCAACTAATGAATGAATCAAATGAGGAAAAAAAACCTCTTTCTAATGAAGTTAAAAAACACTTCTTAGAAATTGTTTCTACATACAACAAATATCAAGAATCACTTGATAGAAAATCTGATATTCAAGAAATAGCAGAAACTCTTGGTGGAATCACCGAAGCAGCTAGAACATTAGCAATACATGAAGGTGATGATTGGTTCGATAAACATACTGTTAAGAGAAACATGAGTGAATTGGATAAATTGGGTAAACAATTCGATAAATGTGCATCTGAAGCTAAATCATTAGACCAACGTTTAGGTGGTTTATATGAAGATATGGGTAATATCCTTTCTCGTTATTATAAAATGGGAGAAATTACCGAAGACCAAATGAAAGAACGTTTAGGAATGAAAGAATCTAAATCAGATTGTGGTTGTGGTTGTGGTGGAGTAACTGAAGGAGGTTGTGGTGATAAATCAACAAATGAATCGGAAGTAAATGAAGAACCTGTATCGGTATCAATGCGAAACGATGATGGTTCTATAACAACTACACTTAAAGAGGATGAAAATCCATGTTGGGATGGATATGAAATGGTTGGTATGAAAAAAAAGAACGGTAAGGAAGTTCCTAACTGTGTTCCAAAAAATGAATCAAATGAGCAAATTCCATCTTTGCAAGAATTATTAGGATTATAATATTATGACTATGAACGAAAGTATGTTTTCTCAAATTGACCTAATAAGACAAGACTCTAAAGATGTTAGAGATTTTGTAAAGAAAGTCTTTTCCGATAGAGAGTTTAAGAGTATGAGTAAAGATACTGATTTCATCAAATATCTTAAATCAATATATGAGGGAGTATCGGTTAATGAAATATCTAAATTTGCAGGCTGGGTCGCAATTGACCATAAAGGTAAAAGATTGGAAATTAAAAAATCTGAAGCAAAAGACCTTTACAATGCAAAACTATTAGCAATCAAAAAATTAAAAGTACCAAAATCAAAAGAAAGTATGTTGGTTATCAAACCAGGGTATAACGAATCAGTTGTTAACGAAGCAAACTTACGATTAAATAAAAAAGTAAAATCTGAGTTAGATGCATATCTAAAGGGTACAAAAATAAACTCACCAGAACATCAGCATGCAATTATGATGATTCTTAAAGGAGCACTAACTGATGCTAACTTTCATAGTGAAGCAAAACAATTACCTAAATTCTTTCCAAAAGCAAAACAATCAAAATACGTTGGTACTGCAATGGAGGGTGTGATTGAAGATAAAGGTGCAGCATATTCTAAAGCAGCAAAATGGGATGGACATGATATTATTGATGCGTTTTCGTTCTATACTTCTATGGCAATCGGTGGTTCATTCGGTAAAAAATTAGAAACTCTAAAGGAATCAATTTCTGAATCAGTAAACGAACCCAATACACGAGATGAGTATGACGCGCAGGAATTTTGGGGTGTTTCTAAACTGGGTATTCAATTACATAAACAATTTAAAGGAAGATTTAATAAATCTAAATTTGAAAAAGCACTTAGTGATTTAATGCGAAAATCAAAAAGACTAGAATCTACAATTAAAATCATTGGTAGGTATCTAAACATAAAACCAAGTAAATTAAATAGTTATACATCTGGTGAATTCATAGAAGACCAAGAATTTATTAAAGATTCTACTAAAAAAGCAGAACAACTTTATAAAATTTTCGTATCATCAAATGAATCAGTATCCGAAGGTAAGGATGATTTTATGGCTAGACATGGTAAAGCTGATATAAACCTTAAAAAAGGATACAAACATCACAACGAAGATGAGTTAACTAAACTATATGATAAAGTTGGTAAACTTACTAAGGATAAGAAGATTAAAAAAGTAGATGTTGTATTTGAAGATAAATCCGAAATAAAAGGATTAGTAAAAAAAGTAGGTAATAAAGAAACTAAGTTTTATGATATACTTACTACGATAGAAGAGAAGTATGGTAAACAAAAATATAGAATTTGGTTAGAAAAATCTCTAAAAGCCTTTGGAAAAAATCCAAAACATTATGATTATAGAACTAACGCAGCTGCAGAAGAGGCACTATATCAATTGGGTAAGTAAATTATAATAATATATACTTATACATAACAAAGTTACACTTAAATTAGGAGAATGAGCAAAAAATTACCAATAGTATCTGTACAGGTTAGAAAAGGAGATATCAACCGAGCACTTAAGATATTTAAAAAACGAAGTATGGATTCTGGACATCTTATGGAAGTAAGAGAACGAAGGTACTACAAAAAACCCACAACTGTTCGTAGAAGAGAAAAACAATTAGCTGTTAGAGAACAACAGAAAGAAATGATTCTTGAAAAGATAGAAGGTGGTGATACTACACTAAGGTTTTATACTAAAAAAGCAAAAAAACCCAAAAATCTAGATAAAAATAAGAATAGTGATAGAAATGATAAGTAAAATTATCGTTTAAAATATATATTCTATATTTATATACTCAATAGTCTACCTAATGTAGACTTTACTTATATTGGTTTATGAATACCCACAAATCTTATGTTGGGTCACCGAAAAACCGATTTTTATAATTCTATTGGAAATTCCAAATATTTTCACAAACACAAAATCGAAAGGTAATATTATGGCAAACTCAAATTTGTTAAAAGAAGCTATCGCTGATGCAAAAGCTGTTAGAGCTACTGCAATTGCAAACGCTAAGATTGCTTTGGAAGAAGCTTTTACTCCTCGTTTACAATCTATTCTATCTCAGAAACTTCAACAAGAAATTGAAGAAGCAGATGAAGATGCAGAAGAAATTGAAGAAAATGATGAAGTAGAGGGTGATGAAGAAGTAACCGAAGGTGAATACAATGCTGATGGTGAAGAAGAAGTAGTTGCTGAAGAAGCAACAGAAGAAGAATCTGAAGAAGTAGAAGCTGAAGAAGAAATCGCTGAAGAAGGTGAAGAATCTGAAGAAGAAGCTGATGAAGATGAACTTGATTTAGAATCAATCATTAAAGAACTTGAAGAAGAACTTGATGATGAAGAATCCGAAGAAGTATCTGATATCGCATCTGATGAAATCGAATCACACGAAGAAGAACACCATGAAGAAGAATCTGCTGAAGAAGTAGAAGAATCTAATGATGAAGAATCTGAAGAAGGTGAAGAAGTTTCTGAAGAAGAAGATGAAGAAATCGACTTAGATGAAATCCTAAAAGAAATGGGTTACGGAGAAGAAGATGAATCTGAAGAAGAATCTGATGAAGTAGATGAATCTAACGAACTTGAAGAAGTACAATCAGAACTTGAAGAAGCAATGAGTACTATCAAGGAACTTAAATCTACAATCAACGAAGTAAATTTATTAAACGCTAAATTACTTTACACTAACAAATTATTCCGTTCTTATGACTTGAACAATGACCAGAAAATGAAAGTTGTTGAAACATTAGACAGAACTAAAAATGTTAGAGAAGTAAAACTAGTATTTAGTACACTTGCGGAATCACTTAAAATAGGTGGTACATCAAGAAAAACAAAACAAACCGCGAAATTAACTGAATCATTCGCATCAAAATCAGTTGCAAGTACTGCTCCTAAAAAAGAAGTAATTACTGAATCAACTAACACGATGGCTGCAAGATTCAAGGAACTAGCAAATATTAAATAATTTTAACCCAAAAAAAGGAAAATAAAAATGGCAAATTTTGATTTATCTAAATTAATGGAAGGAAAGAACCCACAATCAGTAATGCTTGCAGAGACAAGACAACTGAAAGGAAAATGGGAACAAACTGGACTTCTAGAAGGTTTAGGAGAAAGAGAACAATCACAGATTTCTGTATTGTTAGAAAACCAAGCAAAGCAATTGCTTGATGAAGCTACTGCTACCGGTACCGGTGGTGGAAATGAAGAGTGGAGTGGAGTAGCTCTACCATTAGTAAGACGTATCTTTGGAGAAATAGCTTCAAAAGAATTCGTTAGTGTACAACCAATGAACTTACCATCTGGACTAATCTTTTATCTAGATTTTAAATATGGTACGGCTCAAGCAGGAAACCCAGCATTTACAGGTCAATCACTTTTCGGTGGTACTGGTGGTGATTTAGGTTCAACTGATGCAGCTGTAAACGGTTTATACGGTGAAGGTAGATTCGGATATACAGTTAATGACGTAAGAGTTGCTGGTGCAGCTGTTGCATCATGGGATTCTGCATCATTCGCTGATGTAAAATTTGATTCTGCTTTATCTGCTTCAATCGCAGCTGAAGAAATCGTAAAAGTTGGTGTTCTTAAAACAGCACTTACAAGACCTGATATCGATGGTGTACGTTCATTTGTAATTGCTGATTCAGCAATTTCAGCAGTTTACCCAGCACATTCAACAAGTGATGCAACTAAAGTGTATTTCTTCGTAAAAGCTGATGGTGTAGCGAATCCAACTACTATTGATACTATTGATTATAGTCAACAACCAATTGATTCTAACAGAGGTGATTTTGAAGATTCTTCTCCATCTGAACCAGCTACTGATATCGGAATTCCGGAAGTAGATTTAGAATTAAAGTCTGAAGCAATTGTTGCTAAGACTAGAAAACTAAAGGCTGTGTGGACTCCTGAGTTAGCACAAGATTTAAATGCATACCACAGTATTGATGCAGAAGCTGAATTAACTTCAATGTTATCTGAATATATCTCATTAGAGATTGACTTAGAAATCCTTGATATGTTAAAAGCTAACGCATTAACAACTGAATACTGGTCTGTAACTTTAGGTGAAGAATACAATGGCTCTGTATGGGTATCTGGAACTAATTCAGCTGCTTACACTAAGAACTCTTGGTTCCAGACTCTTGGAGCGAAACTTAACAAAGTTTCTAACAAGATTCACCAATTAACTTTAAGAGGTGGAGCTAACTTCGTAGTTGCTTCTCCTGATGTATGTACAATTTTAGAATCAATTCCAGGATTTACAGTTTCTGCTGATAAAGATGCATTATCTTTCGCAGCTGGTGTAACTACTGTTGGTGCTATTGCAAACAGATATACAGTTTACAAAAACCCTTATATGACTTCTAACGAAATCTTATTAGGATTTAAAGGAAGTAATTTCCTTGAAACTGGTGCTGTTTATGCTCCGTATGTACCATTAATCATGACTCCTTTAGTATATGACCCAACTAACTTCACACCAAGACGTGGCGTTATGACGAGATATGCTAAGAAGATGGTTAGACCTGAATTCTACGGAAAAATTTACGTTAAAGATTTAGCATCTTTGTAGTAAATAATACATAGAATACTTAGGTATTTATAATGAAGAGGGATTTCGAAAGATTTCCCTCTTTTTTTGTCTATATACCTTTAATTTCGCTTTTCCAATATTTATAAGAGTATAACTGAATAATAAGGAAAAACTATAATATGTCTCAAGCAAGAATTTGGACAGGAACAACATCATTCTCATCAGGATCTTCAACACCATTTGGAACGTTTGATTCCGATGCAGGATTTCAATCAGATGCACCAAAGGTTGCATCTTGGTGTGCAAAACGATTGGGGTATCCTATAATTGATGTAGAATTGGAAGGAGATAATTTCTTCGCAGTATTTGAAGAATCGGTATCAGAGTATTCTGCACAAGTAAATCAATTTAATATAAGAAACAATCTAGGTTCACTAGAAGGTCAGCCAAATGGTGCAAATTATACTGGTCAATCGGTACTTGGTTCTGATTTAATGAACATAGTAACAATTGCTGAAGCATATGGTAATCAAGCCAATGTGGGTGGTAGAGCTGATATAAAAAGTGGTTCTATTGCTATCAGAAAAGGACAGCAAGATTATGATTTACAAGCTCTTTGGGGTGATGTATCCGAAAGTGGTAATAGAATTGATATAACTAAAGTATTTCATGAAGCTTCACCTGCTATTCAAAGATTCTTTGACCCTTATTCAGTAAGTGGACAAGGAACTCTTAACTTAGTTGATGAATTTGGATTCGGTTCATTCTCACCAGCGGCACAATTTATATTAATGCCACTTTACGAGGATATATTACGAATACAACAAATTGAAATGAGTGACCAGATTAGAAAATCAGCACATACATTTAATATAGTAAATAATAAAATACAAATATTTCCAATACCTGAAAAGAATTACACATATCATTTTGAATACCAAGTTGTAAAGGATGTTAAAGAAAAGGCAACAGTTATTACTCCAAATGTAGTATCCGATTACTCAAATGTAGGATATAATTTTGCAGAATACCTTACAATCAATGATGTTGGTAAACAATGGATTAGAAAATACACACTTGCTCTAGCAAAAGAAATGTTAGGAGCAATTAGAGAAAAATATTCATCTGTTCCAATACCTGGTTCAGAAGTTTCTTTAGATGGTGCATCACTTAGAGCTGAGGCACAAACAGAAAAAGATAACTTAATTGAACAGCTTAGAGAAAATTTAAATGAAGTAAGCAAACCCAAACGAATGGAAAATGAAGCAGCAATGGTTGAACAACAACAAACTGTTATGAATAAAGTTCCATTAGCAATTTATATAGGATAATATTATGCCAAAGTTTTTTAACGCACGAGATTTGGATTTTATCAAAACAATCGCCGAAGAAGTGGTGGATTATGTAGTAGAACAGGCAATTGTTTTATTTAAAGTATCAGTTGGTGAAACCAAAACAAATTTATACGGAGAATCTCTTGGTAAAGTTTGGAGAGCACCTTCTACATTAATGTGTATTGTAGATAGAGAACCAATAAATGTTGTATATGATGGGTTTGGTCCAGATAGACAAGGTCTAGTTGAATTTAGATTTAATATACAGAGAATCCGAGAAACTTCTTACGCAGTTCCAAAGGTTAGGGATATAAATGGTACGTTAATACCAACAGAGGCAATACAAAATGTAGAAGTTGGCTATCCTGAAATTGGTGATGTTATTTTATTTGATGGAATATATTATGAATTAGATAATATAAAAGAACCTCAATGGATTGGTGGGCAGCCTGAAACGTGGGATAAAGAAAACAATAAGTTTGAAGATGGGAGTAATCAATTAATAGCTTCCGGAATCATGGTCAGACGTTCACAAGTACAAATAGATGAAAGAACAATATAATGGCAGTAGACCCACTAAAAAATCTTCCAATAAATAGAGGAGAGCAATTAAAAATAGAAGCACCTTCTCAAGAAAAAGGAAAGGGTGTTAGATTATATGATGTGGATATGGCAATCGCCGAACACATGATAGATACGGTTGTCCCATCAGTAGAAATCTTTAGAGAAAAAGTAAAAGTACCTGTAATGTATGGTAATCCTGAAAGATGGAAAGCAATACAGAAAGATGGATACTTACGAGATAAAAAAGGTCAATTACAAATTCCTCTCATAATGTTTAAGAGAAATTCAATTGAACGAGATGAGGCAATGTCATCAACAATGAATCGCCATGTATCATACCCTTCAGTATCTCGATATTCAAAAAAACATAGATACGATAGATTTTCAGCAATGAGTGGAACTCAAAAACCAGTCGAAGTATTTGATGTTGTAATGCCAGATTATGTTACTATTTCTTATGAGGTAATGATATGGACTGATTTTACAGAACATATGAATAAGATTGTAGAAGCATTCCAATATGCTACTGATGAGTATTGGGGAGATAAAAGTGGATTTAAGTTTAGAGTAAAAGTTGATTCATTTGATAATACTACTGAAGTTGGAGAAGGTTCTCAAAGAATTGTTCGAACAACATTCACTATGTTAGTAAATGCATATCTTTTACCAGAACAATTTAACAACGAATCAACTCATAAGAAATCTCTTACACCTAAAAAGGTTGTTTGGGGAATGGAAACTGATTTAACTGGATTGAGTGGAGGAAATGTAACTAATTCGAGTGTTAAAAAACAATTAATAAATGAATATGCTGATATAATTGATTTTATGTCAATTCGTGGTTCTAAGCAGGCTACATTTGTAGATGCTGATTCATTTAAATTACAAAATGTTGATTTGCCTAAATTGCCACCAGAGTTAGATGGGGTATTTAATACAGATGATTGGTTTAGAATATATATTAATGGAGTATTTGTTGCAAACACAAAATATACTTACGAAGAAATAAATAATGAAATTTATTTTAACTTTTCAACGGGTTCATTAGATGGTGATGGTAATTTGATTTCAAATACAACTGATTTAGGTTATGTTTTAGAAAATACAGATGAATTCGGTATAACTGGTAAATTTATAGAGGAGTAATATGGCATTAAAAGATTTACAAGACATACTTAGACAAGTTCATGAACCAGATGAGTATAGCCTCGTGGCAGAAAACATGAATCATTCACTATATTGGGTATGGAAACTAGAAAATGCAAAACTAAAGGATTTGGATTTAAATTTAAGAAATAAAAGACCTGAACACGCACGTTTTGATATATTTATTAATGGACAGTATATTTTGGAAGATGATTATTTATTTGAAGTTTTTGGTAAGGATATACATATAAATTTTAAAAAATCAAATTTCGGATATACATTACAAACAACAGATGATATTAAAATTGAGGGAGATGTACAAGTAGGATAATGACAAAAATTAAACCAAACATAATAACTCCATTTAACGATAGAGCTAGATTTAAAGAATTGGTATTGGAAGTAATAAATGATACAACCATTTTTACCCATGTACCAGATTCTATTGTATTAGATGGTGTCTTATTTACAATCCAATTATCTAATAAAAAATTTGTATTTGAGGATGTAAAAGTAGATAGCCTATCAGATTATGTTGATATTTACTTACAAGGAATTAAAAAAGCATCCAATGTATATGATGTATCTGCTGATGAAACAAATATAGTAATACAAACTAATCAAAACATAACACTTGACCCAAGTTCGATAATAGCATCTGATTTTGTAGTTAAAGGTAAAATAGTAAGTAGATAATATGGCAACATTAATTCAAAGTAAACAGATACAAGGTGTAGTAACTGCTTCGGTAATTCAAGGGGATTTTACCGTTGGAGGAGGAGGTTCGGTTAATTTATCCGAAGCATCTGGTGTTAGTGGTTCATTTAGTGGTTCATATCAAGGTGATGGTGGTGGTATTGTTAATATACCATTTACTTCATTAGTATCTGTACCAACTTTGGTTAGTGGTTCATCTCAAATTGATATAACTCAAACTGATGGATATACTGCATTTTCATCTTTATTGAATTCACGATTAGATATATTAAGTGCATCTACATCATCTTACTTAACAAGTGAAACAGATTCACAAACACTTTCTGTTGAAGGCAATCAACTTACAATTTCAAGTGGAAATACTGTAACAATATCTGCAGGTGGAGCTTCTACGTGGAATGAACTAACTGGAAAACCAGTTGGATTAATTAGTGGTTCAACCTTCACAAATTTCAGTTCATCCATAGATACACGAATAGATAATATATCATCGGGTGGAACAGGAGCTAATTGGAATACAAACTTACAAAATATACCAAGTGGATTAATAAGTGGTTCAGAACAAATATTAGGTGGGACAGGAATACTTAGTGGTTCTCATAGTGATTTAACTTCATTAAATGCTTATACTGAATCAAATGATATTAGTATTTCAAATATTGAACTAACAACTGCTTCATTAGAACAAAGAGTTAGTGAAATTGAATCAAATACTGGTTCCTACGATTCGGAAGTATTAGGACTTAATGATTCATTAAACACATTTACCTCATCAATACAAACAGAAGTAGATGCATTGAGTGCAGCAACATCATCTTACTTAACAAGTGAAACTGATTCACAAACATTATCTATTGATGGTAACGAACTTACAATTTCAAGTGGCAATACTATTACAATACCAACTGGTAGTAATGTAAATTTACCAAGTGGATTAGTAAGTGGTTCATCACAACTTACATCTTCATATGATGCAAGATATGTAATAAATCAAGCACCAACTGCAGAATTTACAAACCATACTACTAATTTTAATACAAATTTAGCAACTAATGGTAAAACAATGGTTAGTATGAGTATTTCTGATTCAGAAAGTAACTCACCATTCTCAGCATCATTGAGTGGTACTGATGGTTCATCTTTTGATTTAGTTTATAGTAACGAAGCATCGAGTTCTATTGGAATTCATGCAAACGGTAATTTATCTGCAGCAACTTATAGCTATAATGTAACTGTATTTGATTCATTTGATAAATTTACAACGTATAGTAGAACATTTGACATAACACAAGCAGATGTAGGTACTTTAAATGGAGATACTACTTCTTATATTATAGAATCTGCTAATAATGGAGATACAATCAGAGATGCATCTAGTTTCGGAGGAGGTAACGCATCACAAGTAAGTGTATCGTACTCACCAAACCATGGTTCACAGGCACTCGCATCATTTACATCATCAAACCCATCGGTATTGATTGATTCAAGTGGTAATTTAACAATGGGAGTTGCTTTACGAGGTTCATCAACTGGAAGTGGAGATTCTATTGTATCTAATATAACATTTACTGACCAATACTCAAATGTTGGAAATTCTAATGTAACAATAAACGTATTTGCAAATAATCATCCAAGTGCATCCATAAGTGATATTAGTGGAGATTTAAATATAAATGAAGCAACAAGTGGAACTGATTTAGTAAATGTAACAATAACTGATACAGAATCGGATACTCCATTCTCAGCATCATTAAGTGGTACTCATGCTTCATCATTTCAATTACAATATAACAATTCAAACTCATCATCAATTGATATTCAAGCAGCAAGTGATTTAAGTGCACAAACTTATAGTTACACACTTGATATTTTTGATAATTTTGGAAAAACATCATCGTATGCTAGAACATTAACAATAGCAGATTCAGATGTTGGTACTTTGGGTACTAATGGTACGTTCTATATAATAGAATCAGCATTAGCTGGTAATAATATACGATTAAACACAAATGGTAGAACAGGAACACAAGGAGATTTATCAGTTTCTTATTCACCAAACTATGGTTCACAGATTGTACAATCATTTACATCATCAAATGAATTAATTTCCATTAATGATAGTGGTAATTTAACTGTTGGTAGTAACATAAGTGGAAGTAGTGAAACAAGTGGTGATACTATTGCTTCAAATATAACATTTACCGACCAATATGGAAACATAGGTAGTGGAAGTATATCTGTAAACGTAACAACTAACAATGCACCTGATATTACGTTTAGTAATTCATCAATATTGAACACAAACCAAGCAACTGGTTCAAGTGGAACATTAACTACACTATCATTTAGTGATACCGAATCGGATTCTGTTGATTATGATAATGTAACATTCACAGATACATCAGGTCAGTTAACGGCAACACAAAATTCAAACACATGGTTAGTAACTGCTAACTCACAACTAAGTGCATCGAACTATACGTTCTCTGCAGCTGTTGAAGATGAACATCACTTCAGAACGAACACAGAATCACATACAATTACGATTGTACAATCAGATAATGGTACTATGAGTGGAGATTCTTCGGTTTATATCATAGAATCTGCAGAAAGTGGTGATTCTTTTAGAAATGCTACTGGTTTCGGTGGTGGTAGTATTGCACAAATAGGTGCAAGTTATTCTCCATCACATGGTTCACCTACTATTCAATCATTTACATCAACAAATCCGGCTATCTTAGTAGATGGTAGTGGAAATTTAACACTTGGTGTAGATATTAGTGGCTCGGTAACTCAAAGTGGTGATACAATCGATTCCGATATAACATTTACTGACCAATATGGCAATGTTGGTAGTGGTTCGATAACTGCAACTGTATTTGGTAACAATTCACCGGTTGCATCCTTTACTCCAACTTCAAATTATGAATCGGATAATGCAACCAACGGTTCAACTGCTGGAACATTAAGTATAAGTGATACTGAATCTAATTCACCATTTGTTATAACACTTGGTGGTACTCATGCTTCAAGTTTCCAAGTAAGTGGAACTAATATACAATCAAATACTACTTTATCAGCGGGAACTTACACAATTAACATAACTGTAACAGATAGTTATTCAGAATCAATAACATTATCAAACCAAACAATTACAGTAACTCAATCTCAAGATTTTGGTAAAATTTACATTTACTATTCTAATTATGGTTCTGATGCAGGATTTAGTGGAAATTATAATGGTTTAATGGGAGTTGATACTGTAAATAGTGATACTCCACCTGAAGTAACTGCTTATACAGGAAATACAGCATCACCATATTACAAATTTAAATCAGGTGATATAGGAACTACAAGTATTAGTTTAGCAGGTAGTAAAAATGCAACATTAGCGGCAGTAGTTAGTGGTTCAAACTTAAATTCAGCAATATCTGCTTCGGCAGCTGCAATGAGTTGGGCAAATGGAGTACAATCAATAATATTATTTCCAAGTGGTTCTGATATGGGAGGAATTCCATCATCAATGATAGATGGATTTGGAGGAAGTACAACAGGACAATATGTTTTAGTAGAATATGCTGATGGAACAAGTGCACCTTTAGGGGCAACGAATTCAATGTTACATTCAATTCAATTAGATTCAGCACTACATGGATATTCTGAGTGGTTCGTGTTAGGAGCAAAAGCACAAAACTCAGCATCAACAATGAGATTAAAAGTATTAGCAGTTTCTGGTTCATTAGGAGCTTTTTAATATTGAAATATTTATATAATAGAAAAAGGAAAGAAATAGATGCCAAGTATTAGTTCGAAATTACAGTTAACCTCCGCAGCGATATCCGCGAATACGGCCCTAGCCGATATTCAAAGGATAAAGGGTGCATTTAAGGTCTATACTTCTACTACATTGAATTCAACATCTGTTAACTATTTTTCTAACGGACAGATAGTATTTGTTGAAGATAGTGGTTCTTTATATAAAGCTAACGTATTATTGGCAGATTACGTAGAAAGATTTGAAGATTCCGTAACGTTTTCTGAGTTTTCATTTGATAGTGGTTCTTTTAGTTCTGCATCGTTTGATAGTAGCTCATCCACCCTTACTTTCTTTGGACAAGATTTAGTTGGCTCTGGTCAAATATCTATGTCTGTTGACTTATCATCACTTAGTGGTGGTGGTGGAGGAGGAAGTGGTGATATTACTGCGGTATTCACATCCGATGAAGGTATAACAGGTGGTGTATCCAGTGGTAATGTTGTATTAGAACTAGACCCAGGAGATGGAATTACTGTTAATACAAATGGTATAAACGTCAATACAGGTTCGGCTCATTTTGTGGGTGGAGTACAACAAGTTGAAATAGATGGAGATACATTTTAAAATTTTTATCATCTTATAAAAAATATTCATATTTATACAAGTAACAAACTCTATATAGAGTTTAAATTATGGGTAAATACCCGTTGAACAAATGGTTACGTTATAGCACAAAAAATAAAGGTTTTCGTTAAAAAAATATTATAAATAAATTTAACAAAAAAAAACAAAAAAAAACAAATGGCACAAATAATTAAACATAGAAGAGGTAATCTAGAAGGACTATCAACAGCGACACCAAGAGCAGGTGAATTGTTGGTTGTTACGGGATCAACCGGTCTTGGAACGATTGCTAATGGTGATAGTTTAGTCTTTGTTGGTATCGACGGTTCAACGGCAACTCCTGTAAACAAAATTTTACAAGGAACAACCGTACCGAATTTAACAGGAACAGACTACAACACACGTGTTGATGGTATTCCTTTCTTCGATACTGATGACCAAAAACTATACATCTTAAACAAGGGTGGAAACATCGAGGTAAAAGCAACTCCTCAAACAGGAGGTTCAGGTATTGTATCTGGTTCATCTCAAGTAGATGCAGATTCAATTACAAACTTTGATTCTAATGTAAAAAGTAAATTAGATGCGGATACAGTAGTATCTGGTTCATCTCAAGTTGCAATTAACAGTACATCAGGTACATTAACTACTCTAGGTACAGTAACCGCAGGTAGTGTAACAGCGATTTTGCCAGTAGGAACTCTTTCAGGTTCTGTTCAAGTAAATGCTGATACAATTACAAACTTTGATTCAAATGTAAAAAGTAAATTAGATTCTGATGGTGTAATCTCTGGTTCATCTCAAATTACTATTACTGAATCTCAAATTTCTGATTTAGTACACTATACTGATGCAAATGTAAAAACTAAATTAGATTCAGAAGGAGTAATTTCTGGTTCATCTCAAATATCTGCTGACCAAACAACTGGTTGGGCTGCTGATGTTAAAGTACAATTAAATGCAAGTACTGTAATATCCGGTTCAGGTCAATTACTTAATGTAGCAACTGATTTTGGAACTGGTAGAATAAGTGGAGCATCCATTGGTGATGTTGCAGGAACTTCAACTTTAACAGGTTCATTCGTAGGAGATGGTTCAGGATTAACTGGATTAGCAACTAACTTAGATGTAAACGGTTCACAAGTAGATTTATTAGCTGATGATTTAGATATTGTTGGTACTGCTAACGAAATCGAAATTTCTACTGCTAAATCTGGTAACGATGTAACTGTAACAGTTGGTTTACCATCTGATGTAACAATCGGAAATGATTTAACTGTTGCTGGTAACTTAACTGTAAGTGGTACAACTACAACCGTTGATTCAACAACACTTAATATTAGTGGTTCTATTATAAGAGCAAACTATGGTGGTTCTGCAGTAAACGGTGGACTTGAAATAACTGATGCAACTGGTGGTGGTTTAGCAACTGGTTCATTATTATGGGATGGAACAAATGATTATTGGAAAGGTGGAGCGAAAGGTTCAGAAATTCAATTAGCTTCTGTTTCTGGTACTGAAACTCTTACTAATAAAACTATTGGTGGAGCACAATTAGTTAATGGTTCTGTTGCAAATACTAAATTAGCAAATGATGGTATTACAATTGCTGGAGCTGATACTTCTTTAGGTGGTACAATTACTGCTAGTACAATTGGATTAGCAATTGGAACATTAGTTTCTGGTTCATCTCAAATAAATGCAGATTCGATTACAAACTTCGATTCTAATGTATTAACTAAATTAGATAATGTAGGAGTAATATCTGGTTCATCTCAAGTAGATGCAGATTCGATTACAAACTTCGATTCTAATGTAAAAACTAAATTAGATGCTGATGGTGTTATTAGTGGTTCTTTGGTATCACAATTACCTGTTGGAACTATAAGTGGTTCAACACAAGTAAATGCTGATACAATTACAAACTTCGATTCTAATGTAAAAACTAAATTAGATGCCGATGGTGTAATC
>TARA_R110002124_G_scaffold64985_1_pt1 | contig 89270 bp, 88 predicted proteins | sample TARA_R110002124 | Tara Oceans TARA_R110002124 (sample SAMEA4397445) | marine metagenome | biome: Polar Biome; feature: [SRF] surface water layer (ENVO:00010504); material: water (ENVO:00002006), including particulate matter (ENVO:01000060) such as... | depth 5 m | reverse complement strand
CTTTTTAAAGACGCTAATAGTCTGTTTTTATAAGGGACACTCATAAAAAAAGCATCAAGTTGATTCACTACATGCGCGGGAATATGCCTGATTATATTGTGACCATGGCTAAAATCAGCCATTAGCGCATGTTTAGCGACGTCCAAATTATTTTGCGCTTTAGCCGGTAACCACTGATATATCTCACTCAGTTTATTTAACTGTTCTTCTATAAAAAGCTGATCCTCACAGAGTTTCTCGCCTATATATTGGGCTGCATATTTATTCTCGGCTATAGCAAGCCCCGCCATATTACGAGCGTTTTGAAAATGTGGCAGGTACTTTAGGGCGCTGCCACGTATAGTCAGTACAGATTCTACAAATTCGGCCGTCTCTTTAAGCTCGACAGGAAAATCTTTTATGCAGTGAAAATTAAGACGTATTTTATTAAGGTAGCCTGACCACGCATCATCATAGAACCAAACCTTACCCTTAATCTTACGAGCCTCTGATGTTTGATAATCATCTGACTGCCCCATTAGCTTCTCTGCGACTTGCGTCGTTAAATTAACAGGTTCAAATTCACGGTATAATGGCGGTTTACTATCATCAAGTTTAAGGAACTCATGCACGAATCCTTTACTAATCAGTTTTCTAAGGGCGCCTGCTTGATGCGTACAGACAAGTTTACCTGAAAATAAGGCCTCAGACACCATTGATTGAGAATCCCCCCAAACAACAAAATGCTTTGCGCGGGCAATAAGGCCTTTATAGGGGTTGTAAACAGAATCATCTGGATTAAACTTATGCCCCACGACGCTTAATCTATCTTTATGCCCCGCATCCTCGACCGCTTTTTTCAAGCTGGTCATCAAATTCTCATAGCTGCTTTCTCCCGTACGGCGACTTCCACAAATATAAATCGTGGCTTCCTTATAATGCGCCATCACTTTAACCATTTTTCGGTTAAAATCCTCACGATCAAAGCTCTCAGCCCGTACTAACATGGCTGCCATAATAGGGCCTTTTATATCAGGATGACGCGCATCGAATATAGCCCCTTCTTGGTCTAATATATCCTGCGTAAGGTGATGGGAGACCAGTTCACGCTCACCAACCAAACCAGAAGACAAGCTTTCATTAAAGCCTGTAACAGGAAAAACATCCTGATAGTCATGGCCAATTAATTTCATAGCCTGCGGGCATTCTTGACCCAGTACATATTGCGGTGGGGGATAATCTGCCAAATATTGCGCTAATAAATATTCGTAACTTTCATTCTGCGCTGCATCCGGGAATGCCGCACGCACAGTTTTATCATCTGCATAAATGACATGACCGCCTATTTTATCACTAATAGCGCGCGCCATACCTTTCCAGCCCGCAGCATCACCGCGCGAGGGATCGTCCTGCCCAACATTAACCAAGAGTACAGGCTGATCGCTATACTTTGTGAGTGCAGCGCTCTGCGCTATTGCATTTTCTATGCTGTTTTCTTTTTTAGCCACAACAAACCCCGTTTATAAAACCGGAGTAATATTAACACAAGCTGTCGAGTTATGTAAAGCTTTTTGGATCTAGAGAAACCTAAACCATGCACGAGGCCTCATACATACAATTAAGACATGCCAAATAGATATGCTTAAGCAGCGCTAAAAAGCGCGACTTAAAGAATAGTATTAGTAATGTAATGGGAGAAAATGGTGCGCCCGCAGGGATTCGAACCCCGAACCTTCGCATTCGTAGTGCGATGCTCTATCCAGTTGAGCTACGGGCGCCTCAAAGATGCGTGAAACTAACTGTAGGCAAAAATAAATGCAAGGCTTTTTTTCAGTTTTTTTCAGTTTTTTTTATTCTGATTAAATTAGGCCCTATTTTTCCTCAGATTTGGCTTGCCCCATTACCCAAATCAGCCTAGAATAAACATATAAACTTCTGTATATCTGGAAGTTATCTTCATTGGGGTCATTGACCTTATCACAACATTCGCTTAAAAATTACTTGTATAATATACGAGTTGTGTATCTTAAACATACTCGTACACAATAAAAATTTAAATATTGAAGGCAGCTGCTTGGTCATGAAAAAATTATTATTACTTACCGCTTTGAGCCCACTTGTTTTAAGCCTTAGCGTTCCGACAAACGCACAGGCTCAGCAATATCCTTACGCACAGAAGCCCGCTTTGCTTGTAACAACAGACCCTCTACCTGTTGCGCTTACAAAAAAAGTGTACACACAACCGATGCGTGGCTCAGACATTTCTAAGCATCAAGTGCTCGGTGGGTATTATAGCGATCAAGCCACATTGGTCGGCCGCAAAATAAATGACCTGAATGTTGATCTTAGTAACTTACGCCAAGAAACAAAATCTCTGTCATCGCGCCTTGTTAACCTTCAACGCACGAGCCAAGACATATCAGCTGATTATTACGCGAATGTCGCGACCATCAACACGCAGCTACAATCAGGTACAACACCGGGTAATCCACGCCTTGTACAAAAATTAGCGAACGCACAAGACAGCCTAGAGCGCCTATCAAACAATATTTCACATTTAAACGAACTTACTGTAGAGATCAAAAACAGCTATTCAGTTTCAAACTATTTACTTGAAACATCTAAACAAGCTTACGGCATATCGGGCGCCATCGAAGAAGATCACGTCTTACTCGCACAGCTTGAAGATGAAATTGATCACATGAGCGTTCTTATTCGTCGCCTTCTAAACAATGTAAGTGATGACGTATCACGCACAGCGACTTACCTAAGCTCAGAGCGTAGCAATCTTCGTACCCTCGCATTGGCGATCACAACAGGCGACCTTATGGGCAAAAGCCTTTCACGTCATCCGTTCTCACGTTCAACCAATTACGCTAGCGACCCTTCATTGTCTGGTGGCGTAAACCCACATGACTACAGAAGTACACACGCAGCCCCTGCTGTACCAAATAATCAGCTCCTCGCTAAAATTCGCTTTGATGGTGACAACGTCAATTACCAACAATCCGTTTATGGCGCGATGCATAAAGCGTTACAAGATTACCCAAGCGCGATGTTTAAACTTGTCGCCGTGTACCCTGAGACACCAAATGCAGCACAAGCCGCATTAAGCTCTACGGTTGCGCGTCGCAATGCAGAAGACGTCTTACGCAACATGACTGAAATGGGTATGCCTATGGATCGTGTTGAGCTTGGCCAATTCGCCAGCGCCGATACATCAGGTAGTGAAGTTCATATCTATATCCACTAAGACAGCGATACAAACACAAATCTTATAAAAAGCCCGCAAATATATTGCGGGCTTTTTTGTATATGGGGCTATATATATCCCTTCAATTTTGTGTTAAAATTCACCCCTTAATATAAATGCATTTTACAATCAAGGGGACTTCATATGATTACTGCGCTTAAACCTTATATTGCGGCAGCACTGATTACATCTTCAGCATTTTGCAGCGTTAATGTCGCCACAGCCTCTGCAAATAACGAGCTCCCCTTAAAAAGCGTGGTTATCACGACCAGCGGCCTTGCGCTCTATCAACATCAAGGCACTGTGAACGGCAATGAAGACCTTAAACTCTCCGTGCGTCTTGATGGGGTTGATGATGTTTTAAAAAGCTTAGTTGTTTTGGATAGCACAGGTACATTAGGCGGCGTATCACTGCCCGGTCGCAGCCCTTTATCGCAGCTTTTTCGCGATCTTCCCTTTTCAAAAAACGACTTACAATCCCTTGTCGGGTTGTTAAACGCCCTACGCGGCGCAGCCGTCGAACTTGATATTGAAAAAATCAGCGGTAATTTAATGAGCGTCTCGGCTGAAAATGAATCCACGAGCGACGGTATAATTACACGCCACCGCTTAAGCGTTCTGACAAAAGACGGCATTAAAACGGCGATCATTGAAGATCTTGGTCATTTAAAATTCACAGATCCTGAAATTAACGCGCAACTACAATATGGCTTAGAAGCGCTATATGACAACCGCATTCAAGATCGACGCAACCTTGATATCTCTTTAAAAGGCACAGGCAAACGTGATGTATCCTTTGCCTATATTCAAGAAGCGCCTTTGTGGAAAAGCTCTTACCGTTTAATTGCGCCGAAAAAAGGCGCGAGCAAAAGCGAAGCTATATTACAAGGTTGGGCTGTTTTAGAAAACACAACAGGTCAGGACTGGAATGACGTCAAAGTCACACTTATGTCAGGCTCGCCTGTTACATACCACCAAGCCCTTTACGAAAGCTACCATGTTGATCGCCCTGAATTGCCTGTAAAAATTATGGACCGCGTTATGCCGCGCACAGATCAAGGCGTCATGCAAAGCGCTAGCAACGCTGGCGGCATGGGCAGTTCAATGAATAGGACAAAAAGAAGCAGCATGATGCAAAAAACCCAGATGATGTTTGATGAGAGTAACGACTATATGGAATCAGACATCATGCCTTCTGAAGTCTTCTCCATGACACCGGCACAAGCCCCCAGTTTTGCACCATCCAATATGGCGCAAACAATCAGTGCCGCGGCCAGTGAGACAGCCTCACAAATGGTCTTTAAATTCCCCCATGGCGTTGACTTAAAAGCCAGTCACAGCTTGATGCTGCCTTACGCTCAGCTTACTTTGCCGACAGAGGAGCTCTATGTTTATCAACCCGATACACACAGCACCCATCCTTTTGCTTCCATGCTCGTCACCAATAACTCAAACAGCGCCCTGCCGCCTGGAATTTTAACGCTTTATGATCGCGCGAATAGCGGTGAAATGCTGCATATTGGTGATGCAGAAATGCCGTTAATCCCGAAAAGCGAAGACCGCTTGATTAATTTTGCCCTTGATACGCAAACCAAAATCAGCCAAGTCCAGCAAGAAAATCGCCGCTTAGGCCTCATCAAGCTGAATAGAGGCGTATTAACGCAGGAAGTCGTATACGACAACACCACGACTTACACAATCAAAGCCCCCGCCGAAGACAGCCGCACTGTGTTGTTAGAGCATCCATTACGCCCCTCATGGGAAATGCTTGGTGAGTTAAAAGATAAAGTTGATACGACCCTCACCCATTACCGTATTCGCGTAAATGTGAAACCGGGTGAAAGCAAAAAAATCCCTGTAACTTTACGCAGAAAAGGCCATGAAACCGTTTCACTGGTTAATATCAGTTCAAATGAAATTACCGCGCGCTTAAAAGTCAGCGGTGAAAACATACCAAACAAGATCAAAGAGGCCTTAAGCCAGATCAGCAAAATGCGTCAAAGTATCAGCAGTAATGAAAGCAAGCTCAACCAATTGCGCGCTGAGCGTAACCGCATCACACAAGATCAAAATCGCGTGCGTGAGAATTTACGGACAATCTCACAAGACTCCGCTATTGGTAAGCGCTATTTGGCTAATTTAGACAAGCAAGAAACCCAGCTTGAAAACATTCTAAGCAATGAAGAAACCGTACAAGAAAAGCTCACAGCACAGCGCGACGCGCTTAGCACTTACGTGAACGGCCTTAGCTTGTAAAAAATAGGCTTACGCATCTTTTTACCCCTAAGTGATCCTTATAAAACACCCTAACCGCATTGACATAATTGCTCAATGCGGTTAGTATTAATTTATAAGGAAAGTGAGGCGCAAATAAGATGAGTGACGAGAGCAATCAAAATCTTGATACATATACGCAGTCAATTCTGAATATGACCCACTGCTTAAGGGCTTATAATAACACGGCTTATAGCTGGGTTGGCGCTGCGGAATCTCTGCATAACAGCTTAAGTCATGAAATTAGAATTGCGCATCTTCGTACCAATATGAATATTGGATGTGAAGAACAAATCGCCGAAGTCAAAAAATTTATTGCCCATTTTGAACAAATAGAAGATAGCGGTGGCGAGGGTTATTTAAGCGAATTAAAAGAAGTCACAGAGCTTGCCTATTTACAGTTTTTAGAACAAAAATTGCCTGATAACACATCAGCCGAAGACCATAAAAAAACAGCGCAACAATTTGAAACCGCTTTAGCTGAGATTTACAACACAGCTAATTTGCTGCCCGCCTATATAGCCGTAAATAAAAAACTGGTTAGCGCCTTCACTCAGTGCCAAGAAAACCCTGAAGGCCGACACTCCGTCTCTAAACCTGATGCACTTCTCAATGCCTTAATGGACAGCACAGGCACGCCTTATTTCAAAAGCACGAGCGCACCATTTTTACAAAATAAGATATAAAAGAAGCTGTTTTGAAGTGATCGATTACGCGACTATTCGTCTTCACTATCGGCGTCTTGCGCGCGACGAAAAGCATCTAGACCGATCTCATCCATCAGATCGCTCTCTTTTTTAGCCTGCTTACGCCCCTCTTCCGCGGCACGGCTTTCCGCTGTGATCTCAACTTTTTTAAGTTCAGCAAAACCGCGGCGAACATCTTCGCGGGCAAGGTTAACGCGGCGCTCTATTTGTTTGAGTCCGTCATCCACCACAGCAATTTTCTTTTGCATGGCTTGTAAATATGCGCCGAAATAACTCTGCGTATCCAGCGCCGCCATACCTTCCATACTCTCAATAACTTTGGTTTCGCTCTCTATTTCATCAATAATATTGCTTTTAAGGGTCTCTAATATCTCAACCTCGCGATACAGATCAGCCAAGACGCGCTGCTTATCATCAACACGTTTTTGATATAGTCGTATAAGGGGGTCAAGATCAGCCATTTATTCGCCCATAACCTCCCTAACGCTTCGTTGTTGTGGTGCGTATACGGTTCGGCGGCGGATTATTCACGCCGGCTTTATTCGGGCTATTATTAGGCGTTCTATTGGGCGCGGTTTGATTAGAAGCGTTTGGCGCGGCTGCACCTTCTGGGTTTGCATCGCCGCCATTACTTGGGCCACCCAATATTTTATTTAACCGTATAAAACCTTCATCAATTGAGGTTTTCTCATCCTTATTCTGGCGTAAAAACTCTTCAATATCAGGATAAAGCCTGATCGCTTCATCCACCGCGGGGTCTGTGCCTTTGCGGTAAGCGCCAAGGCGAATAAGTTCAGCCATATCTTCATAAGCGGTCAAAACTTGTTTAGAGCGGCGCAATGTATCATTTTGCATCTCATCAAAACAATGCGGCAAAGACCGTGAGACTGATTTTGTGACGTTAATCGCTGGGTAGCGCCCACGATCGGCAATGGCACGTTCCATCACAATATGGCCATCAACAATACCACGCACAGCATCGGCAACGGGCTCATTGTGATCATCCCCTTCAACCAGAACAGAGAATACGCCCGTAATAGCGCCCTCTCCTTTTAATCCTGGCCCCGCGCGCTCAAGCAAGCGAGCAAGCTCACCAAATGTTGTTGGGGGATAGCCTTTGGTCGTTGGCGGCTCCCCTGCTGATAAACCTATTTCACGCTGCGCCATGGCAAAACGTGTAATTGAATCGATCAAGCAGAGTACTTGTTTATTTTGTTCGCGGAAATATTCGGCGACCGCCATCGTCATATAAGCCGCTTGCCGGCGCATCAGCGCAGGCTCATCACCTGTGGCGACGACGACAACCGAGCGTGCAAGACCTTCAGGCCCCAAATCATCTTCTAAAAATTCTTGTACTTCGCGTCCACGTTCGCCAACCAGACCAATGACCGCAACATCGGATTCCATATAGCGCGCCATCATAGAGAGCAAAACTGATTTACCAACACCAGAACCTGCAAAAATGCCCATACGCTGGCCTTGGCAAATCGGCGTAAAGCTATTGACGGAGCGCACCCCAAGGTCAATTTTTCGTCCAACCCGTGTGCGCTCATGCGCATTAGGGGCTTTATTTTTCAGTGGTATAGGATGGCCGCCCAATTTCAGTGGGCCTTTGCCATCAACAGGTTCGCCTAATGCATTAATGACGCGGCCTAGCCATGATTCATCAGGCAAAATAACGGGCAGCGTGTCTTGAATAACGGCGCGACAACCAAGGCCAACCCCTTCTAAAGTACCAAATGGCATAAGCAAGGCGCGATGCTCACGAAAACCGACAACTTCACAGGGAATGTTTTTATTTGGTTTGGGACGCAGATGAACAATTGAGCCAATCGATAGCTCATTACCAAAACCAGCGATCTCAACCAACAAGCCAAGAATCTTTGTGACTTTACCGTGAAATTCGTGATCAGGTAAAAGCTGTATTGCCGCTTCGGCTTTTTGGTATAAACGATCCATAGCACACATTCATATGAAATTAACGTAGATTGAGTTTCGAGCAAACTTTAATCAGGACTAGCGATACGTACAATATTGTACAGACCTCATTATACAACACTTCCTTAATCATTTTGTAAAAATATTAAAATAATTTGTTAACTTTGTTAATCTTTGTTAATATATTAAGTAAGCCTGATAGATAAAGGCCTTAAATAAGATAAGAGCCGACAGGCAAAAGAAAAAACACAACCTAATTTTATTTTATATTTATGTCGCTGCTATAGCCGCGTAGATATTACTCAGCAAGGGATTATATACATGCGCGTTTTATTAGTAGAAGACGACACTTCAACCGCAAAAAGCATTGAGTTAATGCTAAAATCTGAGGGCTATGTTGTTGATACAACTGACCTTGGTGAAGACGGCCTCGAAATCGGCAAAATATACGACTATGACATTATCATACTTGATCTGATGCTTCCTGATATGGATGGTTACGATGTTTTGAAAGCGCTACGTGCGGCTAAAGTTGAAACCCCTATTCTTATTCTTTCTGGCCTTGCTGAGATGGAAAATAAAATTAAAGGTCTTGGTTTCGGCGCAGATGATTATCTGACCAAGCCATTTGACAAACGTGAGCTTGTTGCCCGTATTCAAGCGATTGTTCGTCGCTCACAAGGCCACGCGCAAAGCGAAATCAAAACCGGCAAAATCAGCGTCAACCTTGATGCGCGTACTGTAAATATTGACAGCCAACCGCTACATCTTACAGGTAAAGAATACGGCATTATTGAGCTGCTCTCGCTGCGTAAAGGCACGACCTTGACCAAAGAAATGTTCTTGAACCACCTTTATGGCGGCATGGACGAACCTGAAGTTAAGATTATTGACGTGTTTATTTGCAAATTGCGTAAGAAAATCGAAAAAGCTTCTGGTGGCGAAAACTATATTGAAACAGTTTGGGGACGCGGTTATGTATTGCGCGACCCACAAGAAAGCCCACAAAAAGCCAGCGCATAATTCGTGACGAATATGACGCTAGGACTTATTAAGAATTTAACCAAGGCTGCTTTTGTAGCCTTGGTTTTTTGTTATTGCACGCTTTTCACTGCGGCATGGGTTGATATCTTCAACATCCTTACGCCTTTTATGTTCCAATATTTGCTTTGCAGCCTTGTTCTTGTGGCGATGTTTGTCTTTTTCAAACAAAAATACTGGATTATCGCTAACGTTATTCTAACCCTGCTGTTCTGCACAGAATATATAAGCGCCAATAAACTCTTTCAGCCTATTCATTCATATTTTGAGGCAGGTTACGACCTGAATATCATCAGCTATAATCAACTCTATATTAATCAACACAGCGCTGAATTCATAAGCAGCCCTCAAGTGAAAAAAGCTGATTTTGTCGCTATATTTGAAGCGAATGATGCGGCGGCGCGCGCGGCGAATACTGTAAAGGCGCGTTTCCCCTATCAGTATTCTGTACTTAACATGCAGACCAAGTCCGTAATTGCTTTAAGTCGCTGGCCCATAATAGAGGCTAAGCGTATAGATACAGCTGAAAACACGGCTGAACAAAACGTCATTCTGCGTTTTAAAATACAGGCTGAAGGCGCAAAGCGCCCTGCCCTGATTTATGCCCTGCACACAAAATCGCCCCTTCCCTTACGGCGCATTAGCGCCCGTAACCATGAATTAGAAACGCTCGCTGCGCTTATTAAAAAAGACCGCCAAGATTTGCGTTTACCACAAATCGCATTAGGGGATTTCAACATCACCCCTTATAATCCACATTTCAAACAATTACTGACCAATGGCGCCCTTATTATGCCTCGCCCTGATCGCTTACCCATTCATAGCTGGCCGAGCTTTGCACCGTGGTTTATACGTTTTCAGATCGATCACATCCTATATAGTGAGGGCGTAACAAGCCAATCCGTTCAGACCTTACAAGCCTTTGGATCTGACCACTTAGCCTTACAAGCCAGACTTTCAATCGCCAATTAACATAACCTGTTTTTGTGTTGCTTATATGCGGATATTAGACTATAGTTCAACCATATAAACATTATAAAGAATCGTTTTGATTTACAGGATTGGCTTATGCCCTTAAATATACCCAATATACTGACCCTTGCACGGATATTTATCCTGCCTTTTCTGCTTTGGATGATCTATCAAGATAGCGCTTTATGGGCTTATGGCGCCTTTGTGGTTTATGCCTTAAGCGCTTTTACCGATTATTTGGACGGATATTTAGCGCGCAAGCTTAATCAAACATCAGCTTTTGGCACATTTATTGACCCGATTGCCGACAAGATCTTTGTCCTTGGCGTATTATTGGTGATGATTGATTTACATGTATTAAGCGGCCTGTGGTTAATTGCCGTGCTGATCATTGTTATTCGTGAGCTTCTGGTTTCTGGCCTGCGTGAATTTTTAGGCCCGCATAATATAAAATTACCTGTAACGCAATTAGCCAAATGGAAAACAACAATACAAATGCTGGCTTTGGCCTTGCTTATATTAGCGCCAGCCTTTCCCCTTGCTCTATTCGCGGGAAAAATCACTTTAATCGCCGCGGCCATCATTACATTAATAACAGGCATGCAATATTTAGCGAGCGGCCTTAAAGCAATGAAGGGGCTTGATGAACAATGAGTATAGTCAGAAAAATCAAAACCAAAGCGGATGAGAATCCTGCTGAAATTGCGTCTATTGATACAAAAATCGGCGTGCCGTGTAGTCATGGAAAAATGCGCTCAGAGCCGCTATTTGTGACGTTCAACAATTTGTCCGACCACAAAGAACATATTGCTCTTGTCTATAGTGGCAGCCAATGGACGGCCTTTAGCGATCAAAAACAAAGCGCGACCCCGCTTGTACGCATTCACTCTAAGTGCCTAACGGGCGATACTTTTGGCTCGCGCTTATGTGATTGCGGTCCGCAACTTAACTACGCACAAGATGAAATATCTGAACATGGCGGCGTATTGCTCTATATGGATCAAGAAGGCCGCGGCATTGGCCTGTACAACAAATTAAAATGCTACTTCCTCAAAGCGACAAAGGGTCTCGACACTTATGAAGCTAATCGTCACTTAAACTTCCCTGATGATTTACGCGATTATACCGCCGCCGCGCAAATGCTTGCCGCCCTTGGCGTTAGCCAGATTGATTTAATGACCAATAACCCTGATAAAGTGTCGCAAATCATCGAACATGGTATTTCCATTGAAAGAATGGTCAATACGCCAACATTTGAAACGATTGAAAACCATGATTATCTGGCGTGTAAAAAAGATCAAACACATCATAAATTAAACATCAAATAAATGCTTATTCTGTGATAGGCTTCTGGGCATGAATTATAAAACAATCCGACCATTATTATTTACCTTATCGGCTGAAACCGCACATGGCTTAGCGATTAAAGCGCTTAAATCTGGCCTAATGCGCCCGTCATCGCGTTATAAACCGTCATCCAAAGCCTTGGCCGCCCAAAGCCAAGCGCAGTTAAAAACGCAATTATGGCACTTAAACTTCCCTAACCCCGTTGGCTTAGCCGCAGGCTTTGATAAAAATGCCGAAGTTATTGCGCCGCTTTTAAAGCTTGGTTTTGGTTTTGTTGAATGCGGTACAGTGACCCTGCGCCCACAACCGGGCAATCCAAAGCCACGCATATTCAGAGATACAACACATAATGCCGTAATAAATCGTATGGGCTTTCCGGGGCGTGGCATGTATCGTTTTAAAGATAATTTACGCAAATTCTTAGAAAGCCGCCCAAGAATAGAAGGCATAATCGGCCTAAATATTGGCATGAATAAAGAACAAACCGAACCGATCACTGACTATAAATTCCTAATGCAGCATATTGGCGCAATGGGTGATTACATCACGATTAACATTTCATCACCCAATACACCGGGCTTGCGTGACTTACAAAAGCGCGAACCGTTTTTAGCGCTATGCGCAGGCGTATTAGAAGCGCGTGGGAAATATTGCGGCGATGAAGCCCCGCCGCCAATTTTGGTTAAACTTGCCCCTGATTTAGATGAAGCCGCACAAGAAGAACTGGCCATTGCCGCCCTTGAAAGTGGTATAGATGGCCTAATCCTGACCAATACAACATTGGATCGCCCGGGATATTTGCCCGCACAATTCGCCGCAGAGAAAGGCGGTTTATCTGGCCGCCCTGTTAAAGATAAAGCCACGCAAGTCATTCATAACTTCTACCGTTTAACCAAAGGTCAATTGCCTATTATTGGTGTTGGCGGCATTGAAAACGCCCAAGACGCCTATGATAAAATAAAAGCGGGCGCATCACTTGTGCAGCTTTACTCTGCCCTTGTCTTTGAAGGGCCCGACTTACCCATGCAGATTAATCAAGGCCTGTTAGATTTACTAGCGGCTGATGGCTATACACATATAAGCGACGCGATTGGCGCCGATCATAAAGGGACCCCCAGAACATGAGAAACTGGAACATGAGAAACTGGAACATGAAAAACTGGCTTAAAAAATCACTGGCTTTGGGCGTTGTTAGCCTGATAAGCGCCGCGCCGAGCTTCGCGCTAGCGCAAGAACAGGCTCAAGCACAACAACAGGCGCAGAGTGAACACCCTGCCCCACAAGCGGCCATTGCCATGCATGGCGATGTTAAATATCCCGCAGATTTTAGCCATTTTGACTATGTGAACCCGAACGCCCCTAAAGGCGGCGCAGTGACTATGCATGAAATTGGCAGTTTTGATAGCCTTAACCCCTTCATTGTAAAGGGCAGCAAAGCACCAGGCACAAACTTCCTTGGCAGCAGCCTGCTTTACGCTTCGTTGATGACGCAAAGCTATGATGAGCCTTTTACCATGTATGGCTATATCGCTGAGAGCATTCAAATGCCTGATGACCGTTCATGGGTTAAGTTCACATTACGCCCAGAGGCGCGCTGGCAAGATGGCGTTCCGATCACGGCCGCCGATGTTAAATTCACATTTGAACAAATGATCGAACATGGTATGCCATTTTTCAAAGCCTATTATGGCGATGTTGAGACCGTCGATATTTTATCTGATCGTGAAATCAAATTTACGTTCAAAGACACCTTAAATGCCGAGCTGCCTTTGATCCTCTCACAGCTTACCGTCTTGCCAAAACATTATTGGGAACGCCCTGAAAATGACATTAGCAAAACATCATTAGACGCCCCTTTAGGCAGCGGCGCTTATCATGTAAAAGACGTTGATGCGGGTCGCTCAATCACCTTTGAACATGTCGATAATTGGTGGGGGAAAGACCTTGCTTTGAATAAAGGTCGCTATAATTTTGATACGATTAAATATGATTTTTACAAAGATTCAAATGTTGCCTTAGAAGCGTTTTTATCGGGTGAATATGATATTCGTTTAGAAAATTCATCCTTGCAATGGGAAACAGGATATAAGTCTCCTGCACTGAATAGCGGCAAGATAACCAAGACAGAATTTACCCATGAGCGCCCAGCAGGCATGCAGGGTTACCTTTACAATACGCGACGCGATGTATTTAAAGACAAGGCCGTGCGTAAAGCCCTTGCTTATGCCTTTGATTTTGAATGGTCGAACAAGCAATATGCTTATGGCAGCTATAAGCGCAATCAAAGCTATTTTGAAAACTCTGCCCTAGCCGCACATGCCCTGCCCGATGAAAAAGAATTGGCTTTTTTAGAAACATATCGCGCGCGTATTCCCGCTGAAGTATTTAGCGAAATATACCAAGCACCAAAGTCAGATGGCAGCGGTCAAAATCGTGATAATTTACGCGTGGCAAAAAACATGCTCGCCAAAGCTGGCTTTGTCTTAGGGGATGATAAAATTCTGCATAACCCCGAAACGGGCGTTAAAATGAAATTTGAAATCCTCGCTGTATCGCCCTTAATGGAACGCTGGACTTTGCCTTTTATTCAGAACTTAAAACGCATTGGCGTTGAGGCGAGCTTTCGCGTTATTGATTCCGCCCAATATCAAAACCGTGTTAGTGGCTTTGATTACGATATGATTATGGGCACGATTGCACAATCTTCATCCCCCGGCAATGAACAGCGTGACTTTTGGAATTCAGCCAAAGCCGACATGATGGGCTCACGTAATTATATGGGCGTGAAAAATCCTGTGATTGACGAAATCATTGAACAAATCATTCAAGCGCCAAGCCGTGAAGACCTTGTTGTTCGCACGCGTGCGTTAGACCGCATTTTACTGGCGAACTACTATGTAATTCCACAATGGTATTTTGATAAATGGCGCATTGCCTATTGGTCAAAACTAGGACAGCCTGAAGGCCTTTCGCCCATCACACCAGGGTTTAGCGATTTGTGGTGGTACAAAGCTGAAGGTGAAAAATAAGTCATGAGCATTCATAAAGACGGCTCAGATATTGCGCTGATTATTCCCGCACGTTACGCTTCTACGCGTTTTCCCGGTAAGCCACTGGCTAAAATCGCTGGTAAAACAATGCTTCGCCGCGTTGTTGAAATCGCACAAAAAGCGCAGCAGCGTTATCCCGCCATTAGCGTTGCCGTGGCAACCGAAGATGCCCGCATCAAAGCCCATGCAGATGAAATTGGTGTGATGTGTATTCTAACTTCGGAAGACTGCCCCACAGGCAGTGACCGTGTGTTAGAGGCGGCGGCCAAGCTTGGTGATCATATTAAATTCACCATAGGCTTACAGGGCGACGCGCCGTTTACGCCGTTTGCCGCAATTGAAAAAATGATCGCCCTATATCAAGCCGCACCACAAGACACTGAAGTGCTGACCCCGGTTATTCGCTTAAGATGGACTGAGCTTGACGCTCTGCGCGCGAGTAAAACCATCACGCCTTTTTCTGGCACCACAGCGATTATTGACCGCACAGGCCAAGCTTTATGGTTTTCAAAAAACATTCTACCCGCCATACGCAAAGAAGAAGCCATGCGTGATAGTGATCGTGATGACGGCTTTTCTCCCGTTTACCAGCATCTCGGCCTTTATGGTTTTCGCCGCGATATATTAGAAAAATTTGTCACATGGCCACAAGGCCATTATGAACAGCTTGAAGGTTTAGAGCAGCTACGCTTACTTGAAAATGGTGTATCCATTAAAACCTTCACATTAGATGTCCCGCTCGGCCTTGTGCAAGCGGGCGTTGATAGCCCTGAAGACGTCACGCGCGCTGAAGCCGCCCTCGCCCAATATGGAGAAGTTTTATGAGTACCCGCCTTGTCATCTGCCGCCACGGTAATACATTTGGCCCTAATGACACACCAACGCGCGTAGGCGCGCGCACAGACTTGGCCTTGGTCGACACAGGCCGCGCACAAGCCGAAGCCCTCGGTGTGCATTTTAAAGCCAATAACTTTGAATTTAATCGCGTCTTTTGCTCGCCTTTATTGCGCACGCGCCAAACGGCCGAAACAGCGCTTGAATCAATGGGACTAACGCAAAATGTCGATGTTCTTAATTTCCTTGGTGAAATTGATTATGGCCCTGATGAAAACAAACCTGAATCCGACGTTATCGCGCGCATAGGTCAAGACGCCCTCACACAATGGGATGAAAGCGCCATCGCGCCTGAAGGCTGGATTGTTGATACGGAATTTATGATTGGTGACTGGTTATCTTTTGGCGAATACGCCAAGGAACATTTTAAGGATCAAACCATATTATTGGTGACATCAAACGGCACAGCGCGTTTCGCCCCGCATTTAACAGGTGATTATGACAGATTTCGCGCCGATAATGACATTAAATTGAAAACGGGTGCTTATGGTATTTTAAGCCATGATGGTGATGCTTGGCACTCTGAGTGCTGGAATACCCGCCCCAATAAATAATAGAGGCTGAGCACTTATCTGTTCTAGATAAGCTGCTTAAAAGAGACGCAGAATAGAGCTTTGTTCAGCCGAGGCCAAAGAAACATTACTGTCGCTAAGCTGTTGGCGCGTTTGTAAGGCCAGTAAATTAATGCCCTCTTCGCTTAAATCCTTAACTTCAAAACCTTTTGCGCCTTCTTTTAAGGCCTCAATAGATTGTGCTGTAAAGCCTTGGCGCGTTTGAAACGTCGAGATGTTGTCACGCAATGTTACGCTGAAATTTTGAACAGAATCTAAAGCTGAGCGCAAATTGTTTTTAATCGCATGCAGGTCTTCCCCTGTTTTAATGCCTTCGCTGCCCAGTCCCAAAGCTTGAGAGTCATAATGACGGCCTTCAACAATAAAAGGACGCGCTTCTTGATTAACGGTGATGCTCATTTCATCACCTTGTAAAAGGTTAATCCCCTTTTCTGAGAATTCATTTACAAATTGGCTAATCGCCTGCGTATTTTTATTAAAGTCAATTTCAAAAGCACCAAGTTTTTCAGGCGCTTTACTCGTATCGCTTCTGATATCATCCAAAACCGTATCTGCCAGATTTGATGATTGGCGTAACAGAGCTGATAATTTTGACAAAGCGCTATCGGTGTTTTCTAGGATACGTAAACCTTGGTTGATTGTATCTAAAGATTGGCTGAGCTCTCCGGCTTGTGCATTAAGAACGGACGCTGCGAAGCTATCTTCAATTATTCTAGTTTTTTCTTGAACGGCTGGTGACACAAGCGTTTTCTTCGCATCGCTATTACCCAAGCTCTCAGACTCGCGCTGCGTTTGCAGAAGATTCGTGCGTATTACTGATGATATAACAACTGAACCAGTCATGGTCTTTATCCTTTTCTAGGGGGTACAGCCTTAGCTGCTCAATCGATTCCTATCGATCGTCTTCACTCTACCATGTCTTTAGAAGTATAACACAATAGCGTTAAAAATTATAAAACGTTATAAACACCCTTAACAGGGTTTCCCATAAAGCTCAACTCTTTTTTTAACGCCTAGCTGTTAATCATAGAGATATGCTTTAACAGAAAATTACGGAAGCTAACTATGCGCCCAGAATGGCGGCGTTCCTCAGGAAAAACGAAATAAACATCGACTGAGGGAGCTTCAATATCGGTTAATATTGGCACTAAATCAGGGGCAGCGCGCACTAAATAATCAGGTAAAGCGGCAATGCCAAGCCCTGTTTTTGCGGCCTCATAAACAGCCGAGAGTGAATTAATCCAAACGATATCAATATCTTTATAAGCGCTATCTTTTGGACGGCGCGTATTAAAGCCTGCGCAATCCAAATGCCAATTTGCATTATCATAAGGGGTGACGACAGCATCTTCTGGGTAAGCAATAAGCGTATGAGACTTAAGATCTTCCCCCGTTTCGGGAGAGCCGTGCTCCTCTAAATAGGCGCGACTTGCGCAAATATTCAGCTTAATACTGGTTAAATGGCGCTGCACTAAGTCCTGTTGTAATGGCTCATACAGACGTATGGCTGCATCGGCTTCGCGCATACCAAGGTTAAGGACGCGATCTTCTAATAAAATGGTTAAATCTATTTCGGGGTGAGCATCATGAAATTCTTTGATAATCGGCGCGAGCCATGTTGTGCCAAAAAACTCAGCCACAGTAATGGTTAACGGCCCTTCTGAGAGCTCTTTACTATCGCCCAACTGGCCTTCAATCATCGCAAGGCGGGTGAATATATCTTTCGCCGCATTATATAAAAGCTCGCCCTGCTCGGTCAAAATCAGACCGCGCGCATGACGATGGAATAGCGGCACGCCAATAGAATCTTCAAGTGTTGAAATTTGACGTGAAATCGCAGATTGGCTTAAATTAAGCGCCTCGCCCGCATGGGTAAAACTACCCGCAAGGGCAACCGCATGAAAAATCCGTAATTTATCCCAATCCATCGCCATATTAATTAGCCCCTTTAGCTTCGCTTATCTATTTAAGACTTAATTTAAGCGGCGGCTGTTTTTTTACTCGCCACAGACAATCCGTGCTCAGCAATAAATTTATCAGCTTCTAAGGCAGACATACAGCCCATACCAGCCGCTGTCACGGCCTGACGATAGATTTTATCAGTAACGTCACCCGCAGCATAAACGCCTTCTATATTTGTCGCAGTGCTGTTAGGCGCGGCCAGAATATAGCCCTCATCATCCATATCTAAATGACCTTTAAATATGCCCGTTGCAGGGTCATGACCAATGGCCACGAATGCGCCGTCAACTTTTAGTTCACTGATACTGTCATCTTTTGTATTGCGCAACTTAAGGCCCGTCAGGCCGGGCATAGGCATACCTTCTGGCTGCTCACCAATAAATTCTTCTACAGCGCTATCCCAAATCACTTCTATTTTTTCATGTGCGAATAAACGCTCTTGCATGATGCGCTCAGCGCGCAAGCTATCGCGGCGGTGAATAAGCGTTACTTTGCTGGCAAAATTCGTTAGGAAAAGCGCTTCTTCAACGGCCGAGTTACCGCCGCCAATAACGGCAATTTCTTTACCACGATAGAAGAATCCATCACAGGTCGCACAGGCTGAGACGCCAAAGCCACGATATTCTTTTTCACCTTTAGTACCAAGCCAGCGCGCCGTTGCGCCTGTACTGATAATAACCGTTTCAGCTTCAAACTCATCGCCATTATCAGCTGTTGCTTTGAAAGGACGTGATGAGAAATCAACATCTTTAATCATACCGGTAATACATTTTGTGCCAACATTAAGCGCTTGCGCTTTCATTTGCTCCATAAGCCATGGGCCTTGGATCGGGTCAGCAAAACCAGGGTAATTTTCAACATCCGTTGTGATCGTTAATTGACCACCGGGCTGATCGCCCGCAACCAATATAGGTTCTAAATTGGCACGCGCGGCGTAAATCGCAGCTGTATAGCCCGCAGGGCCTGAACCAATAATCAAAACTTTTGTATAATGCTTGTTCGACATTTATTATTCTCTCTTCAACGCTTTATAGGCTTTTACAGATAAGGCCGACACTGGCAGCCCATACTTTAAAAGATATGCGTTTTTCTATTTAATTTTCAATGCTAATATACACATTCTTACTGCGCAAGAGGCGCTTACGCAAGAGGTCAAGCGCGCTTTTCTGCGATTAATGCGCTGATTTTTTCAGCAACGAGCGCCGCATCATTTAAAACGATTTGCGGTTTAAAATTCAATTGCGGTGCCTCCATCTTCAAGGGCTTTACTGCGCCAATTTCTTCCATATGCTTATGAAAGCGGCTGAATTTTTCATTCCCGCCGGGGATATCTAAGCAATATGTTGATTTTCCTGTGCTCGCCGCCTCTGACAACATCGAGGCGCTATCTGGCGTAACGATAATGTGGTCTGCATGGGCAAGAAATGAGAAATACGGATTTTCACCATCACCATGCCAAAAATAAATATGCTCATGCTGCGAGAGAACTTTACTTATGAAGTCGTAATTTTTTGCCCCCGTACGTCGAGACGCTGTAACCATTACGTTATAATTTTTCTGGGCTAAGCTCAGCGTCATAAAGACCATGCGTGCAATAGCCTCATCCGAAAAATCATAAGCGCGGCTTTTACCACCAATGAGCAACGCAATATTCTCGCGTTTATTGTCCCATGATGCAGGGGGGCTCCATATGCCTTTCTCTGCATTGAGTTTCTGCGCGTCAACACGATTAGGTGCGCCATGTGTAACCTGCGCATTCTCGCCGCGATAGCCATCATGAAACGGCACAGCGACCAAATCAAACTTACTGGCTGCCCAGCGAGGGTCTTGTAGCTGCACAATTAAGGTCTTCCCCGCAGATTGGCGCTTAATATATAAAGCCGATGCAATAGATTTTCGTCCTGAGGCAATCACAACATCAGGCCATGGCGGCGCAGGAATATCACTATCACTGGTATAAACGAAAGGCGCACCGCCCCCTAAATAAGGGCTCAACATACGCCAAGGCTGTTTGAGCTTTGTGCGGAGGACTTTAATATTTTGACCAATAACGCCGCCAAGGCGCTCAGCCACGCCAAGACATTGATTTTCTGTCCCTGCGATACCTTCTGTCAGCACCCATATATTTAAAGTATGTTCCAAATCTACAATCAACCTTTACTCTTATAAGTTATAGCTAAGTTATAGCGGCCATAAGCTTACGTGTTTCTATGCACCCTGAAAAGCAAAAAAAAAAATTCTATATTGTGTTTTTTGCGCTGCAACGTTATAGATATATTTATATTTATAAGCAATAATAATAATTCAAAATGCTATTGAGATTTAAAACAATAAAACAAAATATACATAAAACTGGAAGCCAGACATAATGAGCCGCAAAAAATTAGATAAAATAGACCGCACGATATTAAGTACACTCCAAGACCGCGGCCGCATAACCAATGTTGACCTCGCCAAAAAAGCAGGCATTTCTGCCCCACCATGCTTACGTCGCGTCAATGCTTTGGAAGGTGCAGGTATCATTAAAGGTTATAATGCTGTGATTGATCGTAACGCATTAGGCTTTGGAATTGCTGTTTTCGCTAGTGTCAAACTAGCCTCACAAACCGATAAAGATTTAAAAGCCTTTGAAGAGCGCGCCAAAGATTGGGCGCTTGTCCGTGAATGCCATCTTGTTTCAGGCGAGACTGATTTCCTTTTGAAAATCGTTGCCAAGGAATGGGAACATTACCAAAGTTTTATTGCTGATGAGTTAACCGCGACACCAAATGTCGATTCCGTACGTTCATCCATGGTAATGCGCAGCACAAAAGACCTGCCGGGCATTCCAATAGATATAGAATAGAGATTAATTTTGTTTAGATAAGCCCTGCGGGGCTTATTTAATTTAACGCAGGCCGACATCAAACCGTCTTTAAGCGCCTGAACGTTAATTGCGGCACACGCATCATATGAATGCTATAGCCTGAAATCATCTGCGAGAACTGCTCACGCTCAAACTTCACGTAAAGCGTACTCGGCGCGCCATTGCTTTCTTTTATTGTGCATTTAAAATAATCTTTGGCTAGTGGTTCTAATGGTGCATCACGCACCGTGCTAAACGCACCGCCAAATTGCACAAACAACCCTGATTTTAAATCTGACTTAATGAAGTTCTCTATATCTGAATCTGGGTTTTTATAGCGCCCTACATATTCCATCAAATTACGCGGCGCAGCATCATAATCACTGGCTGGTTTTAAATTATAATCCATGCCGCCAATCGATAAGGCACAAACATCCTCACTCATAACGGTCAAGAAAATCGGACTTAGCGCATAAGGCACCATATATTTATTGTCGCCGATCTGAACCAAATCCCTAACATCACCATAAAAACGAATTTTACTAATGCGCTGCTGAGATTTGATTATATCAACCTGCAGGCCTGTATCTGTACAAAGCCATTCCTCTTCAATATCTGTTGCTGCGCCTTTTTGCACTAAAGATAGGGATGTCTCATTTACTGCAGAAAGCAAATCAACACTGAGTTCCACCGTATCTATATCATTACTATTCGACAGAATAACAACAATCGAGTTGGATTTTGGCTCAATAAACAAGGCGGTGCGAATACCGTAATAAGAGCCGTTATGCCCCACTATGTCACGGCGACCATTAACAGGCAGGACTTGCAGGCCTAAGCCGTAAAAACTCGGTTTGCCATTTAAGAGCTTGGGGCGCTGCATCAGAGTTTTTATATCAATACCCGCAATTTCAGATTTGCTTAAAGCGCTGGCAAAATCAACCATATCATCAAGCGTTGCCGCCAAATGTCCTGCACCGGCCATATTACGATAAAAACGTCCGACATAATTATCGCCATCATGAACATTAGGCACAGCGAGATTATCAACGACGCGCCAATTGCCATCAAAATAATCGGTATTTTTCAGGCCGAGCGGATCAAGGATCACGTCCTTTAATACGGCTTCATATGTCTTTCCTGTCACTTTTTCAATAAGCTGTGCCAAGAAGATATAGCCTGAATTACTATAGACAAAATCACCTTTGAAACTTTTATTCTCTTTGGCGATAATATCTTGCGCTAAATAATGCTCTTGATTTGAATGTGTGACTAAATTACCTGAACCTGCGATTAAAAACATTTCAAACGCATCACAAAACCCTGCCGTCATCGACAAGACAGATTCGACTGTGGCCTGCCCTGCTTCGGCGAGATCTGGCACATAATGATTAATCGGTTTGTTAAGATCAACAAGACCGTCAGATGCTAATTTCAAAACAAGCAAAGATGTATATATTTTACTGATAGAGGCGATAGGGAATTTTGTCTGCGCCGTTACAGGGACATGATGCGTAACATCCGCCAAGCCATAATAATGTTTAGCCTGCACATAACCATCTTGAATAACCGCCAGCGCAAAGCCCGAATGGCAGTTTTCTTCCAGCTGGACGATTAAGGCCTGCAAGTCTGAATTTTCTTGAATTGTTTGATTTGCAATGTCGATAACTTTGACACCCATCCTATTAGTGTTGTCTTGTATACTCTTATTTATACCAGAGTTTAGACACTCTGGCTATGCTGACTCTAGACAGCTTACCCTTTTTATCATATATAAGATTAAAGTTTTATTACGTTTTTGCAAAGGGTCTATTATGAAATTTCGCAGCACACGCCTCTCTAAGAAGAATTTATTTTACACCCCTTCGACACGCAAGAATGTTTCCACGCCTAAAAAACCGAGAAGCTTAAAACCTTTACGCTGGATTTGGCGCAACTACTTAAAAGTCTGCACATTTTTAGGGTTTATGATTATTTTAAGCACAGTCATCTCAACCCTTGTTATGAACAGTCTTACACCTTCTGGCCCTGTCGACTTGCCGCCTAAGATGGTTCTGCAAATGACCTTAAAGGGCTCAATACCAGAAACGCCGCAAAAAGACCCTGTTTTAGCTGCACTCGGCATTTCAAAAGCATCCCTCTATGAGATCATCAACGCGTTAAAGACGGCAAAAACTGACGACCAGATCGCCGCCTTTATTTTAGAATTTAAAGCTGGTGGATATCCACCATCACAACTGGCTGAACTCCGCGAGGCCATTGCTGATTTCAAAACCAGCGGCAAGCCAACAATTGTATTTGCCCCTTCATACGATATTATGAGCACAGGGATTAGCAGTTATTTCCTCGCTTCTGTTTTTGACGAAATTTGGATGCAGCCTATTGGCATGGTATCCATGTCGGGCTATTACTCTGAACAGCCTTATTTCCGCAAAACCCTCGATTGGCTCGGCGTTAACCCACAGGTCTTCCAGCGCAAAGAATATAAAAGTGCAATGGATAGCATGAATAAAGAACATATGACTCCAGAAAGCAGAGAAGCGATGAGCGCTTTGCTTGGTGACTTCCATGACACATTAACCAAAGCAATCAGCGACAGCCGCGACATTCCTGCCAATACATTAGAAGGCTACATTAATAAAGGCACGTTGACCGACCAAGAAGCGATGGACGCTCAATTGGTTGACCGCCTTGGTTATGGCGATGAGCTCGTCACAGAATTTAATGAACGCCTTGGCGGCACTAAAGAAGAAAAGATTCCTTATATCAGCCTTGACCATTACATTACCTACCTAACCCACGGGTCAATCAACCCTTTATATATCATTTCAAAAATGACTAAAAAACATTTGGGTTATAAGCAAGAAAACAAAGGCGAAATAGCCCTTATTTTTGCACAAGGGACAATTGTACAATACGCCCCAGAAACACATAAATTTGATATGGGTTCAAACGCGATTGCTGCCGATGAAGTCGCTAAATGGATTTATGATGCGACCTTTAACGACAACATAAAAACCATTGTGCTGCGTATTGACAGCCCTGGCGGGTCGCCGCAAGCCTCTGAGACCATTCGTCGCGCCTTAGAGCGCGCTAAGGATGAAGGCAAACGCGTTATTGTGTCCATGGGCAGCATGGCGGCTTCTGGCGGTTATTGGATAGCCTGCGTAGCGGATCATATTTTCGCCAATGAAATGACGATTACTGGTTCGATCGGCGTGATTGGCGCACAATTTGACTTAAGCGGCTTATGGAGCAAGCTTCTCGTTAATTGGGATAGCATCAGCACAGCCGAAAACGCTGACCTTAACTCGATGAGCAAACCGCTTAGCGACTCTGCAAAGGCGCGTTACAACACGATGATGGATTCAATTTATGACGCCTTCTTAAACCGCGTTGCTGAAGGTCGTAACTTGAGCTATAGCAGCGTTGATGAAATCGCACGCGGTCGCGTTTGGAGCGGAAAACGCGCTTTAGATATCAAGCTTATTGATTCACTTGGCGGGTTAAATGATGCGCTATTATGGGCCGCCAAAGACCTTGGTCACGAAGATATAAAAAGCGCCGGCGTTGTTATTGTCCCAAGTCCACGCGCTGGTCTTGATGCGATATTATCGCTGCTTGGTGTATCCGCAGGCAAAATGGTCAAAGTCGCCACGCAGTTAGACGATTTACACGCCCTAACCGAAGTTGCGCCCGTTGAAAGCCTGATGCAGATACAGCAAGACTTAGCCCACCAACAAAATATTAGCGTCTATACACCAAACCCTATTCGCTAGGTTTCGATAGATAATTAGACACATAAAAAGGCCAGATAAATTCTATCTGGCCTTTTTTGTATTTATTGTTGTTTTTACGCTACGCAGTCATGGCAAAAAGAACGCCTTACTGGAAGGCCACCTCGTGGAAAGAGCGTAATTTGCGGCTATGCAGGCGCTCTGGTCCTGTCTCCCGTAATAACGACATAGTCAGCAAACCTATTTGTAAATGCTGCTCAACGCGGTTGCGATAAAAGCTCTCTGCCATGCCGGGCAGTTTTAACTGTCCGTGCAAAGGCTTATCGGACACACAAAGCAGCGTGCCATAGGGGACACGAAAGCGGAAACCATTAGCGGCAATTGTGCCTGATTCCATATCAAGCGCGATAGCACGGCTTTGTGAGAGCTTCAAATTTTGCTTTAAAGATGGACGCAATTCCCAGTTACGGTCATCAATTGTCGCGACCGTCCCTGTGCGCATGAGTTTTTTCAGATCATAGCCTTGATGACCTGTAATTTCAGCCACGGCTTGTTCCAAAGCTTGTTGCACTTCAGAGAGCGCAGGAATAGGAATAGTTGGGTCCAAATCCTTATCGAGAACATGGTCTTCACGTAAATAACCATGCGCCAACACATAATCGCCCAAAGTCTGAGAGTTACGCAAGCCCGCACAATGTCCAAGCATTAACCATGCATGCGGCCTCAATACGGCGATGTGATCTGTAATAGTTTTGGCGTTTGATGGGCCAACGCCAATATTCACCATTGTAATGCCCGAACCATCCGAGCGCTTTAAATGATAAGTCGGCATTTGCGGTAGACGTGCAAGGGCTGTGCCCTCTTCATCTTGAACGCGATCAATTTCAATATTCTTATTACCCGTCACTTTATTACCAGGCTCCACAAAGCTGCAATAAACTTCGCGCTGCGCTTTTAACAGTGGGTCATCAGTCTGCTGCATGTTTTCGTGACCAATTTTAATAAACTCATCAATATAGAATTGGTAATTCGTGAAAATCACATAATTTTGAAAATGCTTGGCCAAGGTGGCCGTGTAATGCTTCAAGCGTAACAAGCTTAAATCAACACGCGGTGCCTCAAATAAAGCCAGCGGGCTAGGATCTTCTTCTTTCTTCAAATAAGTACCATTCGCAATGCTATCATCCATATTATCCAAATTAGGCTGGGTAAAAAGCTGCGGTAGATCGTGCATTTGCTCATCACTTAATGAATCTTCCAAATGGAAATTTTCGCCCAAAGCAAAATGCAGCGGAATTTCAACATCAGACACACCAATTTCAAGGGGCGTATCATGATTTTTAATCAGCTGCTTAAATTGTTCGCGGTAGTAATGGTCAAATAAATCGGGGCGTGTGAGAGTCGCTTGGTATGAACCGGGCTTTGAGACAAAGCCATAAGAAAAGCGTGTATCACGGCGATTTGCCGATGCGGCTTCTATGCGCACATAAGGATAATAGGCTTTTACTTTATTCTTAAGAGTTTTCCCTTTAGAAAACTCAATAAAATTCTCGGTTAAATGCGCAATCGATTCATTGTAGATTTTCTCTGCCGCGGCGAAGGCTTTCTCTACGTCTTTAGTTTTAATAATTTTGTTCAAATCATCACCTTAACTGTCTGTTTAATATCTTAAAATTTCAAATGTTATTATTCTTAAATAGTACCATATAATAGCCTAAAAAGATAAATACATTGTTACTGCTGCTTACAATTACTTATATCTCCGACAATATAAATCCACCATCTTTATCGGCCATACGCTCTTTTAAAATCGGCATGAGCGCATCCAAAACACCTTTCAGAATATAAGGTGGATTAATAACAAACATACCTGATCCCACCATACCAAAGCCATCTTCACGATCGGCGCTAACATTTAGCTCCGCACGTAAATAAGGAATTGGCGTTTTGTGATTCTTTGCATTTAAGGCGCTGATTAAGTGCTTGATAAAATGCTCTGTATCCGTTCGCTTAAGCACAGGATACCAAATTGCATAGGTGCCTGTAGGAAATTTGGTCAATGCCTTGCCAAGCTTTTGCGGCAAGATAGTATATTCATTTTTTATTTCATATGAAGGGTCAATCAAAACCGCGCCGCGGCGCTCTTTTGGCGGCATTTGCGCGAGCAAGCCTTCATAGCCATCGATTTTACGAACCTGAACACGTCGATCATGCTTAAACAGGCCTTGCAGAACAGGATATTCAGTACTGTGTAAATCAGTCACGACCATGCGGTCTTGTGGGCGCAATAAACGCTGCGAGAGCGCGGGCGAGCCGGGGTATTTTTGTAAACCAGCCTGTTCTGTATTGAATTTTTTGATCTGCGTGCAATAGCTATCAATCGCCTCATTACCGGTTTCAAAATCATAAAAGGCGGCGATACCTGATTGATATTCCTGCGTTTTCTGCATCATATCGGAGTCCACATCGTAAAGCCCTGCCCCCGCATGTGTGTCATGGATATAAAAGGGCGCCTCTTTGCGTTTTAGGTAGCCTAAAATCTCGCACCAAATAATATGCTTAAGCACATCGGCGTGATTACCAGCATGAAAGGCGTGACGGTAACTTAGCATATAAGGACTTTCTTTTTTAACTATAAATCTATATAATTAGTATCGTTCATAAAAATAATCTTGATTATAATTATAGTTTCTTTAGGTGTTCCGCAATGGATATAAGTTTAAACATTCAAACATTACTAGAGAGCTTGTTCATCAATTTTGGCATGTTCGCTGGGTTATTTACATTACTCACCATATTGCCCAATTGCTCAAGGAACCTTCCTGCTCGTACTCAGCAGATCATTATTGGCCTGATCTTTGGCGCAGCTGCCGCCCTCTCTATCCACTACAACGTTGAGATCATAACCGGCGTCCATATCGACTCACGCGTGGCTATAATCAGCATGGCCGGCTTGTTTTTTGGCCCGCTAACAGCTTTAGTCACAATTATACCGGCCATTTTAATGCGCCTCACTATTGATGGGGAAGTCGCCCTTGGTATCATGGTCATCATCACCTCGGCACTTTGTGGGGTTTTGTTACGAAGCGTCCTATATAAAACATATAAGACCACAGCAAATCTTAAGCAAATAGCTCTTTTTGCCCTTGTTATGCCTTTGATTATTGTCGGCGTCGCTCTGGCCTTTATAGAGGTCCGTTATTTCGTCCAAATAGCCACAACATATGCGCCGGCCTTTATAATAGAAAACTTCATCGCAATGTTTACTCTGGGCACCTTGCTCAGCGTCAATAGTAAAAATATTACATTAGAAAACAATCTCGATAAAGCCGCCACACTTGCCACAACAGCAAGCAGCGAAAAAACAGAATTTATCGGCATGATGAGCCACGAAATAAGAACGCCAATGAGTGGCGTATTAGGCTTCACTGAAATACTTGAGCAAACAGATTTAGATGAATATCAAAGACACTGCGTTGAGCAAGTCAAAACAGCTGGCTCAACAATGATGCGCTTGCTTGATGACATCTTAGATTTCTCGCGCATTGAATCACGCAAGTTTTCATTATCTCAGGACACCGTGGATCTAAAAGAAACTCTACGCGCCTCTTTTGAAATGATGCAAACTGAGCAGCACAGCAATAACAACAAAATGTCGATCACTATTGATGAAGATGTTCCGCAATATATCTTGGGTGACATACACCGCCTTAAACAAATCATCTGTAACATATTAGGCAATGCGATTAAGTTTACAGATCAAGGCACAATAGATCTTCATGCGAGTTTCACGCCTGATACTGCCCCCCCAAACCAAGAGAGACCCGGATCATCCCTAACAACGCAAATCCCGTGCAAAGGCACGATCTCTATTGTTATCAGCGACACAGGAATCGGCATTGCGCCCAAAAAACAAAGCATCATCTTTTCAATGTTCGAACAAGAAAACTCGACCATCCCCCATACATATGGCGGTTCAGGCCTAGGGCTTGCCATCGTTAAATCTTTAGTCACATTAATGGGCGGTGACATTGAAATATACAGCCGTGTAGGGGAAGGTACAGCCTTCACAATAAACCTCCCTTACTTTACGCCCCCAGAAGATTTTACGGCTCCCAACATGAATTCATCAGACCAACGCATATTGACGGGGCAACCAGCAAAAACAACGCTTTTAGATATAGACCCTGTTATCGGCGATAATCGTTTTATCCTCTTGGCCGAAGACGTTAAAATGAACCAAGAACTCACAGCGTCAATACTTATTCAGCACGGCTTTCAAGTGCATGTGGCCAATAACGGCCTTGAGGCTATAGAAGCTGTAAAAAATAACGGCCCGTTCCATTTGGTTCTCATGGATATTAATATGCCTGAAATGAACGGTATTGATGCAACGAACTATATTCGTGAGACACTTAAACTGAAAAGTGAAGACCTCCCCATCATTGCCCTTACAGCACATGTCATGGGAGATGAAATACAAGACTGCGTACAAGCTGGTATGGATGACTACCTTTCAAAGCCAATAAAGGCGGCCGTCCTCGTTGAGAAGGTTTCGAGTTGGGCTAAACCACTCGGCGTTGATTCTTTTGATTCCCTGCTTAATGCCTCACCCGCGACTTCAACCAGCGAGATAAGTAAAACACCCATGATCAATACACAAGCTCAAGCTACTCCGACCAAGGAAGAAAAAACTGAATCCGCCGTTAAGAAACCGCATATTGAAACATATGAAGAAGAAGACACATTTATTATCAATCCATTTTCAGGCATGACCTCAGAGACTAGCCCTCTCATTGATATTGAGATGATTACGCAATTCATCCAATTTATCGGAAAAGACAAAATTACCGATGTATTTAAATCTTTCGAAACTGATTTAGAGCTACGTATAGCCTCCATGGAAAAGAGTGACTTTGATGTGAAAGTCATAAAATTCGAGACTCATGCACTAGCCTCCACATCCGGCAATCTCGGCATGGTGAAGCTTTCGCTTTACTGCCGTGAAATCATGGAAAATTCAGATTCGAGTGAAAGTGACATCGATTTAATAAAAAGTAAAACTAAGAAGTTACGTGAGATGTCAGAAGCCAGCCGCGCAGCCTTTCGTAAACATGTTGACGAAGAATAGTACCTCTTCACGATGAACATACTCATTTACAACGACTATATTCACAATAACTACGACGCTATACGCTTTCTGGCTAATTTTTTCCCGCACGCGAAAATTCAACAATGCGACCATCGTGATATTACGCAGGGTATTCTTGATAGCATCCCTGATTTATTCGTCATGCCCGGCGGCGCCGATTTGTATTACGTCGAAAAGCTCAATGGCCTGGGCAATACAAAAATCAAAACCTATGTTGAACAAGGCGGTAAATATTTAGGTATCTGTGCTGGCGCTTATTATGGCTGTGCCCATCTTGAATTTGCCAAAGGCTGGCCGAATGAATTTGAAATCTCAGGCCCCCGTGAGCTCAGCTTTTATACAGGCCGCGCCATTGGCCCGATTCGTGAATATAGCGACCCCGCCCAGCGTATACCGAGCTGCTATGATAGTGTTTGCACCCTGTCTTACACCGATACAGATAAAAGCGAAGAGATCACATTAAAAGCCCATTATAATGGCGGCCCATATTTTTCTAATAGCGCTGAACACGCCAATTCAGAGACCGTAGAAGTCCTTGCCCAATACACCGACATACCACATCACCCTGCCGCTATTATTCTCTGCCGTCAGGGTAAAGGGCGGGCTTTGCTTATTGGCCCTCACTTAGAAGATAGCGCCGCGCTGATTTTGGCAAAAAGCTATGCGCGCAACGATACATTATCCAAGCGAGAGGCTATTGCGCAGGCGATAAAGGCTGACGAGGATAAGCGCAGTAAGCTGTGGCATAAATTATTTGATAAACTTTTCGGCGAGTGATACTGTCCCCTTCTATAAAAATAAATAATAAAAAAATATACAGGGTACGACCATCATGAAAGATGCACGCAAAGCTGATCTTGCTTCAGAACAGCCAGTCAAACAAAAATCAGAAATAGATGTCGTCATATTATGCGGCCATTTCTCAAAAGCGGTTTTTGCACAAACTGGCTTTAAAGAGGCCTATGAAGCAGCCTTAACTCCAGAAGAAGCTGCGGCTGATCGCGCGGCACAAAACCGCAATTACGTTTTCCTGACATCAAAGAAAAACCAACTCCTTAGACTGTTTAATGAAAGCGGTCGCACAGGCGTTGATTTGGTTAACTTCCTTGATATTGTTGAAAGTGACCCACGCTATCAACGCAATATGTTTGAACTGGTTGAGATTTTTGCCCATGTCACCAGCCGCATCGCAAAGACGCGCCCTGAATTATATGATTTACTGTCAGATGATTTAAAAGCGGCCGATGTCATTGAGATGTTAACACGCAAAAACTGCCCGATTATGGCCAAACTCTGTAAGCATAGCTAAACAAGACTCTTTGAATTGAAACCTGTGCTTAGACTATAAAGTTTTTGGCTGTAAGTTTACCTTCACCGCGATAGCTGTAAGCAACTTGATGGCCAGATTGTGGCACGCTGTAATCAAGGCAAGCAATATTCTCCGCTAAAAGCTTAGGCGTACCCGTCAGCCAATAATGGCCAATAAAGACGGGTTTATCTTCTGCGTGACCATTAAACGTCTCTGTTAGACTTCCGGCATTAATAATAGCCTTACTCTGCGCGTCAATTTGATCTTGTGGCAAGAATAAACGATCGGTAATAGCCCCAGCGGGGTCTTTCCACCACTTAATGCGTGATTCACTACGGCTCGTACCTTCATGCGTTTGAAAGGTCGCTCCGCCCGGCAAAGTAAACTCAGGGCCTTTCATCAAACACTCAATAGATTTATATATCGGTGACCCTTTTATTGCATAGCCGAAATAAGCATCTGGTGTCAGGCAGTTATTATCATCTAAGAGCGGCTGAACCACTTTAAGATAACGCTCATCCCAACACGCATGCACAGCGGCAAAATCATCATTATCAATATAGACGGGCAGGGTTTTGAACCATTCAATCACATCGGCGTGCTCGGCTGAGCCAAAAGGATAAGCGTCTAGAAAAGCTTTATGAGAATTGTTATTGCGCGCGTTATGTTTGCGTAAATATGTGCCGTCATCTAGCTGGGTCGCATAACAAATCGCGTTAAATTCATGATTGCCCATTACGCTCATGGCATGGCCATTATCCATCATATTACGGACAATCTCGATCACGCGCTTTTGTTCTGGCCCACGATCAATAAAATCGCCAAGAAAACAGATCTTATTGCCTTGAGAGTGTTGATACACGCCATCTTCTTCACTGTAGCCAAGCTTTGCTAGCAAAACTTCTAAGGGCTGTGTAAAGCCGTGTATATCGCCAATAATGTCATAAGCTTGTGTCATAATACGCTCCCTATCGCCGTCCAAAGTATAGAGTTTCATATTTTTTACAATAAAAAAGCTTTATTATTGCCCCATTCCCCACTATATAAATCTGCATGGTAGATCTCGCGAAAAAAATAAATACTGATCACGACGCATGGCAAATACCGCAATTTTATCATGCGCCTGCGGGGCAGGATGTTCGCATTCTGGCGGATAAAGCACGCGCCCTTATGCCTGAAGACCGTGTCCTTATTCATATAGCGAGTGATGATCAGCGCCTTGCAACGCTAGAAGAGCTTTTTGCTTTTTTTGCCCCTGACGTTGACTTAATAAGTTTCCCTGCTTGGGATTGCCTGCCTTATGACCGTATATCACCGCGCCCTGATATCGTTTCCCATCGCGTCACGGCCCTATGCGGCCTGATTAATTGGCAAAAAGAAAAACAGCGTAAGCCGCGTATTTTACTGACGACCATCGGCGCAATATCGCAGCGCGTCACCCCCGCCGCCGCTTTGGATCAAGCGCAATTTTATATTCAAAAAAATGACAGCTTAAACAGTGAAGAACTGCAAGATTATTTAGTGCAAAACGGCTATAACCGTACAGATACTGTACGGGATGCAGGCGAATTTGCCGTGCGTGGCGGCATTATAGATTTATTCCCTTCTGGCTTTGAAACGCCTGTGCGTATTGACTTATTTGGCGATGATGTCGAAAGCCTCAAGCTGTTTGATCCCGCCTCTCAACGCAGCATAAAAAAAATACCGAGCCTTGCCTTACTGCCCGCCAGTGAATTCTTTTTGAATAAAGAAAGTATTGAGAATTTCCGCCAAGGCTTTCGTGAGCATTTTGGCATAGCAGGTACAAAAGACCCGATTTACGAAGCCATATCCGTTGGCCGTAAAATGAATGGCTGTGATCATTGGCTGCCTTTATTCTATGGCGGCAAGATGCAGACCTTATTTGATTATGCCCCTGACTGCGCCGTAAGCCTTGATCACGACGCCACAATCGTTTGGGGTGACCGTATCACGCAGGTTGATGATTTTTACAATACGCGTAAAACGCTTTTACAAGCCTTACAAAAGAAAAATTCTAACCCGAACGCTTATGTTGGCGATGCTTATCACCCTCTACCTGTAAGCAGTCTGTATATAGAACGCGCCGAGCGCGAAGCGCTTATGGCCCCGTATCACCCCGTAGAGCTCAACCCATTTTCAAACCCGCATGACCCTGAACATATTGGCGCACGCAGTGGGCGTAATTTCTCTGATGTGCGGGCAATTCCTAATGGCGATGTATTTGGCGCATTGGCGCTACATATAAAAGAGATTCGTAGCGAAGTTAATGGCCCTATTTTAATTGCGGGTTATTCAAAAGGCGCACGTGATCGTATCCAATCGATGATGGAAGCCGCTGATTTCACTAATTTAGTGAAATGCGACAGCTTTAAGGACACAAAAAAGTTACCGATAGGCGCGATAGGCTTAATCATATTGCCGCTTGAGCATGGCTTTATTGCCCCTGATTTGGCGATTTGTACTGAGCGCGATATTCTGGGGGATCGCTTAACCCGTAAATCCGCCGCGCGCAAACGCAAAGCCGATAACTTCTTAACGGAGGCCTCATCCTTAGAACTTGGCGATTTGGTTGTTCATTTAGATCATGGCATTGGGCGCTTTGTTGGCCTTGAAACGCTTGATATTGGCGGCGCAAAGCATGATTGTTTAAAACTAATTTATGCCAATGATGACAAGTTATTCTTGCCCGTTGAGAACATAGAATTACTCTCACGCTTTGGTAGCGATGAGGGCACATTACAGCTTGATAAATTAGGCGGCGCTGGCTGGCAAGCCCGCAAAGCCAAAGCCAAAAAGAACTTAATGGAAATAGCCGACCACCTGCTAAAAACAGCGGCGGCACGTGAGCTAAAACGAGCTGAAAAACTTGAAGTCAGCGAAGAAGTCTATAATGAATTTGCTGCGACCTTCCCTTACCATGAAACTGAAGATCAATTAAACGCTATTAATGACGTTATTGCTGACCTCGCCATTGAACGCCCAATGGATCGCCTGATTTGCGGTGATGTTGGCTTTGGTAAAACTGAAATTGCGCTGCGCGCGGCTTATATTGCCGCCATGTGCGGTATGCAAGTGGCGATTGTCGCGCCGACAACTTTACTTGTCCGTCAGCATTACCAAAATTTCGTGAAGCGTTTTGCTGGTACGAATATCCGTATTGATCAGCTTTCCCGCCTCGTGACAGGGAAAAGTGCAAAAGCCATTAAAGAAGGCATTACCGATGGCAGCGTTAATATCGTTATCGGTACGCATGCTCTCTTCGCTAAATCCCTGAAATTCTGTAATCTTGGCCTGTTGGTTGTTGATGAAGAACAACGCTTTGGCGTGAAGCAAAAAGAACGCCTTAAAGAGATCAAAGAAGATGTAAATGTCCTGACCTTAACCGCCACGCCTATTCCGCGTACATTGCAAATGTCGCTAACCGGCGTTAAGCAGCTAAGTATTATCGCGACGCCGCCCGTCGATCGCCTAGCCACACGCAGCTTTGTCTTGCCCGTTGATCAAATGGTTATTCGTGAAGCTTTAATGCGTGAGCATTATCGCGGCGGTCAAAGCTTTTATGTTGTGCCGCGCATTGCGCATTTACAAGAAATAGAAGATATGCTGCGCGATATCGCCCCTGAGCTGCGCTGCATTACCGCGCATGGTCAAATGCCACCAACCGACCTTGAAGACCGCATGACGGCGTTTTATGACGGGCAATATGATATATTACTCGCCACCAACATCATTGAAAGCGGTATAGATATTCCGCGCGCGAATACGATGATTGTTCATCATGCGGAAATGTTTGGCCTCTCACAGCTTTATCAGATTAGGGGGCGCATTGGTCGCTCTAAATTACGGGCTTATTGCTATTTGACCCATCCACTCGGCAAAACGCTGACGCCACAAGCGACCAAGCGCCTAGATGTACTCGAAACCCTTGATTCCCTCGGCGCAGGCTTTCAACTCGCCAGTCATGACATGGATATTCGCGGCTCTGGTAACTTATTGGGCGATCAGCAATCTGGTCATATTCGGGAAGTCGGCGTTGAACTCTATCAACAAATGCTCGAAGAAGCCGTCGCAGCCGCGCGCGCAGGCATCGATATTGATGATTTAGACCAAAATAATGAAAACTGGGTGCCGAATATCAATATGGGCGCTGCCGTGTTAATCCCTGAAACTTATGTTGAGGATTTAAGCTTGCGCATGAGCCTGTATCGCCGCTTGGCTGACTTGCTCACCGATGATGATATTGAGAATTTCGCAGCAGAGATGATTGACCGTTTTGGCGATCTGCCAAAAGAAGTTGATAACTTACTTGATACCGTGCGCTTAAAAATCATGTGTAAACAGGCCAATATTGACCGCGTTGATGCTGGGCCAAAAGGCGTATTAATTGGCTTCCGTAATGATCAACCGCCAAATGTCGACAAGTTATTCGCATGGCTACAAAAGCGCCGCGGCGCGGTGAAATTGCGCCCAGATCAAAAAATCAGTGCGCTGCAAGACTGGCCAAACTTGAATAAACGCATTCAAGGCCTGCGCTATATTTTAAAAGAAATCCTCGCGGCTTTGGCTTAACGTATAAAAAAATCCAAGACAAACCTGTTCAAGCTAAAGGCAGCATGTTAGAATTTTTATCAATAACTAAATGACACACTCGCTTATAATATAAGGATCTAAAATGCCATCACATGCCAAAATCGCCGGTGACCTACTGAGAGAAGCTGCTAATTTTTTCAAAAGCGTCGCTGAGCAAAACCCGACTATTGCACCGCAAATGACTGAGAATGCAGAAATTTACATGCAAGCGGCTAATCTTATTGAAAACGACCCTATGGGCGTTATTCCAGATCCGCCAGCACAAGAAACTGAAGCGTAAAGTTCCCCCTTACAGAATTATAAAAGGCGTGAATCTCAACTAGATTCACGCCTTTTTTCATGTCTTTATTCTTAAAATATTCGCTCAACGCGACAAGAAGGCTTAAGTGATCCACTCTTCTTCGGCATCTTCTTCCGCCGCGGCAGCTGCCGCTTCCTCTTCGCGTTTAACCTCTATAATTTTTGTCATTAAAGCTTCTGCAGCGATCACCATTTCACTAAATACAGGTTTTTCGGGACGGTAACGCACATCTGAATTTTGTTCTAATGAAGTGATTTGTGCGTTGAGTTTAGCAAGGCGTCGACGGGCTGAATCCGCCTCGCGCGCTTCTTCGGATGCGCGGGTTATAATTTCTTGGCGTAGCTTTTCATTGGTCATACCAATTGAAAAGGCCAGCTGGATACCTTCCAGAAAACTCGCACAGGAGGCCATTAATTGCGGCAAGGAAATCTCATGTCCATTTTTGGCTTTTTTAGCCACGCGGTAATTAAATGTCGTGGTTTTTTCTGCGCCGCGTAAAACAACGCCGCAGCGCCCTTCATCACCCTTAAGGTTCACAACCAAGGCCACGCCCGTATCATGTTTTATTGAGATTTTTTTGCCGTATTGTTCAAAAATCTGTTCTGTATAAGTGATCGCCGCGTCATAATTATCTGATTGCTTACGGTCACATTGTTCCAATACATCAAAAAACATATGATGCGTGCCAAATTCATAGACCAGCTTACCTTTCGCATAAACCGACATCCATAAATCAGGGTGATATTTTATGTCATGATCTTCAATCAAACGCAGCCAGGCACCGTCCCAATCAAACGGGTCGTTATCCCGCACCAGAATGGGGCCTTGATCTTGATAGGTTTGGATAATGCGCGCGGCCATGCGGATACAGCTATGCATATATTTACCGCGCACAACAAAGCGTTCTGCAATATTCCCTGCATCGTCAAGCAACGGAACAACCATACGGTTACCCAGAACCGTCAGCGGCGTTGCATCATCGCTGCCGCTTTGGTCTTCATATATTTCGAATTTTTCTCTGACGAGTGACCCACTAAAATCCACGAATAAGGTCCCCTTAGACTTTTTATCTCGTTTCGTTAACACATAAGCTTTTAATTCTACCATAGAAACAGCGCTCTGTGGATAGCTTATTATAAAGTTTCCTGCCTTTTTTAGCGTCGATTAGCGCCCGATAACAGCAAAAAACCTTCCTAAAAATCGTTACTGTGTGGTGAGTGTAATTAATTTCGACATTTGCTGCTGATAGGATTCTGCAATCTTCTGATAATCACGCCCCCATTGTTCGCGTTTGCTCTCATTAATAAGCAGATCATTAACCGAAGGCAGATACTCGTATGGCGTTTCACGATCCCAAAGCATTGCTGCGTTGAGTTGCGTTTCATAACGCTGTGGGTGTTTTAAGCCAAATTTTATAATGGGGCGCCCTATTGATCCCGCAATAGTCTTGTAGCTTGAAAGGCTTTTAATGCCTGATCCTGCTGATTCCAGCCCCGCACTGCGTTCAACGTCCATATTTTCTTCTGATGCCGACAAATCAGACGCTGTTATTTGTTCAAAACGCGCCTGATCAACAGCGGAGCGTAACCTTGAGACCAAGTATAAAAACAGCGCTTTATCAGGCATATCAGAATCATAATAATGCTGCGCTGCCCAAATCATCGCCAATGGTGAAGCCTTCGCCAAATCGCGATCCAAAATAACCATCGCATTTTGCGTTGCTGGATTTTCAGGCCCATAGGTTAACTCACGCAGCCAAGGCCATTGCGTTAATTCACCAAGGTCAGGGAAACGCTCAATATCCGTTAAGGTCACGCCGCTGCTTTTATACGCGGTTAAAGGGGAAGCCATTTCATCCTGTGGCTCTTGATCTGTGGCGCTCTTGACTGCCTCTATAGCAGATTGTGGATTGCGTATATAGGGTGATCCAGTTTCCCCTTCTGGCGCAGCCTCGACGGCAACAGCAGCGGCAGCAGCATTAGACACATCTTCGACTTGATAAGAATGCATGTTTGGCTTTGGCGCAGATGCGGGCGCGGTGCTTGCTGCATTCGGCGCAGCAGATTCGGCCTGAGATTCAATTGTCATGTGTTGTATGCGCGCAGGTTGATCATATTGCTTTATCGCCTCGCTCATGCTCTGTGCGTATGCAGGCGCGGCGTAAGAGAGCAAGCTCGCGCTTGCATAAGTGCCAATAAGCATTGTTGAGTAAAAAAATCTAGATTTCATCGTAATTCACCTTAATTTACAGGCGGCCCGATAAGGCCGCGGATTAAGTTTCGCGATAAACTGTATAGAGTGACAATTCAGCCATCATTGATTTAAGTGGGCTGTCCGGGCAGGCATCCAACGCTTTAACGGCATCTTGTGCAAAACCACGCGCGAGCTCTAAGCCTTGGTTCAACGCATCATGCTTGCGTAAAATAGACAAGGCCTTCTCTAAATCACCCTCATCTTGGTTTTGATCTTTCATGGTTTTTGACCAAAAGGCTTTTTCCTCTGGCGTTGCTTTTTCAAGCGCGATAATAACCGGCGCGGTTAACTTGCCTTCGCGGAAATCATCACCAATGGCTTTACCGAGTTTTTGGCGTTCAGCGCTGTAATCCAAAATATCATCGGCGATTTGAAACGCCATACCTAAATTATACCCATATAAGCGCAAAGATTCGGCATGCTCCGCTGGCGCGCCCGCAATGATTGGGCCAATCTCACAAGCGGCGGCAAATAATGCGGCTGTTTTGGATGATATAACTTTGTAATAATGCTCTAAGCTCAGCTCAATATCGCCTTGCGCGGCAAGCTGCAGCACTTCACCTTCAGCGATAATCGCCGAGGCGGCAGATAAAATTCTTAAAATATCAAGAGAACCATCACTGACCATTTGCTGAAATGCGCGGGAGAATAAGAAATCCCCAACCAAAACACTGGCCTGATTACCAAAGACTAAATTTGCAGGCGCTTTACCGCGGCGCTCTTCTGAGCCATCGACGACATCATCATGCAGCAACGTTGCTGTATGGATAAATTCGACAGCAGCGGCCAAAGCATAAGGGCGCTCAGTTTCTGTATCAAAAAGGCGTGTTGCGGCTAAAGTCAGTAAGGGACGAATGCGCTTGCCACCAGAGGCAATAAGATAGCCCGCGAGCTGAGGAATCATCGCAACATCAGAATGCATACGCGTCATGATTTCACTATTCACGCGATCCATATCGCTGCGCAGTAAATCGGAGAGTTGCTGAATAGGCGAAGCCTTATCGGGTAAGGTCGCCATTAAATTGTCATTTTTTTCTTGCACTTGGCTTACTCTATCACTCATAACATGTCATGATTAAACCAGTTTACAGTGAGCAGCAAGAGCGAAGATGACAGAAATACATGTATTGGACAAAAAACTGCGCTTATTGCAGCCCGAACACGGATTTCGCACCTCTTTGGATACGATAATGCTCGCGGCGGCTTGCCCCGCAAAAGACGGCGACCATGTCTTAGATGCGGGGTGTGGCGTTGGCGCGGCTGGATTCTGTGTATTGGAACGCTTAAAAGGCACATCCCTATCAGGCGTGGATGTTGACGCTGATTTTATTGAGATGGCACGCAAAAATATAGCGCTGAATAATTTTGATTCTCAGCAGGTTGAATTTTCCTGCGAAGATATTGATCTCTATCGCCGCCATGACAAACCAATATATGACCACGTCATTTCAAACCCACCTTATATGAATGCGGGGGAATATATGACCTCCCCTCATGCCAAAAAAGCCATTGCGATTGGTCATCAAGATGATGGGCTAACCTTGGAAAAATGGATAAAAGCGCTGCATCGCCTTGTTAAGCCCAAAGGCAGCGTCACAATTATTCACCGCGCTGATTACACAGATCAAATCATCAAAGCCCTCGGCCATCGTTTCGGCGCGGTTGAAATTATTCCGCTCTGGTCAAAACAAGGCGGTGAAGCCAAACGCGTGATTATTCGCGCCCGTAAAGATCGCAAAGCCCCGTGTAAGATATTACCGGGCATTATTGTTCATGAAGATAATGGTGAATATACACAGCGCGCGGATGACATTCTACGCGGCAGAGCGATTATAGAATAACCACCCTATTTCGGCGCATTACCCTGTGGAGCTTTATTGTGCTGCTGTTTTTTTGCGGCCTCAACAGTATTGCGCAGCAACTGCGTAATCGTCATCGGACCCACGCCGCCCGGTACTGGAGTTATAGCGCCCGCTTTAGCCGCAACGGCATTAAAATCAACATCGCCGACAAGCTTACCTTCAGCTGTGCGGTTAATGCCGACATCAATCACGCAAGCGCCCTGTTTGATCCAATCCGCTTTAACCATTTCAGGACGGCCAACGGCGGCGATCACAATATCGGCTTGGCGGCATAATTCAGGGAGGTTATCTGTTTTTGAATGGCACTGAATAACCGTGCAATCATTGTGCAGTAATATTTGCGCCATGGGCTTGCCAAAAAGTATTGAACGGCCAATCACGACAGCAAGCTTACCACTAAGGCTATCAAATTCTTGCTTAAGTAAGATTTCACAGCCACTTGGCGTGCAAGGACGTAGTCCGTCTTCGCCTGCCATTAGCTTGCCCATATTATAATGGGTCAAGCCATCGACGTCCTTATCAGGGTGAATGCGCTGAATAAGCGCATCGGTATCAAGGCCGTCTGGCAAAGGTAATTGCAGCAAAATACCATGCGCCGCATCATCTTGATTAAGCGTATCAATCAACTTGGCGATATCAGCTGCAGTGCTGTTTTCTGGCAATTTATGCTGAAAGCTTTTCATGCCCAGCGCTTTACACGCATTGCTTTTACTACGGACATAAACTTGAGAAGCAGGATTATCGCCAACCAAAATCACCGCCAAGCCAGGGGTGAAGGAGAGTTGATCAATTTCATCCTTAAGAACGGCGCGTAATTGTTGCGCTATGTGCTTACCATCTATAATTTTAGCCATATATGCTGCATTCTAACTTTGTTGATACATCGAGTTTAGAACAATTTGGCAGGCATAAGAGCGCCAACAACAACGCTGGTCAATATATAACCAATAATTTGCAAGCCGATAATCACAACAATCGGTGTAATGTCCATGCCGCCAATTGGGGGCACAAATTTACGAACGCGATCCATAACTGGTGAAGTTAGACGCGACAATAGAGCAATAAAGTTTTGCGCTTGTGGTGAACGTGCTTTGATAACTTCAAAAGCGATCAACCAATGGATGACAATTTCTACAACGATAATTGTGATGTAAATACCGATGACAGAATTAATTATATGAACTAAACCAGATAGCAATAACATTATAAGCTCCTTAACAGAGGATAAGAGAAAAATAAAAACGCAACGATTAAGCCCTATTTTCAAACATATTAACGCTATGTTATTAAAGATAATGCATTAAAATATATAGGGATTATTAATTTTTAAGTATTTTAAGGTAAACTCACTCAAATAACAATCAAAACTATACGGAGCAGAATCATTTTTAATCTAAGAGTTTTTTCTATACCGATTTTACTGCGTTGCGCCGTTATAATCTTATCCTTAAGTAGTTCATTCAGCGTGGACATTAAGCGCGCTTCTGCGCAAGACCACAGCACATGGTGCTACCCCAGATCAGCTCCGCGCATTAATATCATTCCAACCACTGAAGACATATTTTTCAACTTCACAAAATCAGAAAAAGAACTCAATAACTTCCACATAGATACCGTTAACCCCTATGGCAAAGACGTCATTGTTGATGTTGGCGGCCTGATGCTTGGCGGCATAGAATTAAAGCATAGCGCCAGTATAGGCTATATATCCAACCCAAATTACAAGTTAAGCTGTCTATGGTTTGATACGCTGAATATAGACATCGGCATTAAGCCAACTATCTATATCGCCAAAGAACATAATAAAGGGACATGTATGCATAACGCCATCATGGAACATGAAATGAAGCATATAGAGGTCGACCGAAAAATCGTTAATAAATACGCCAATATCATTGGCTATAAAATCAACGATAAACTCACTCGGGAAACCGTATATGGCCCCATCCCCACGGCGCAAGATGCGGCGCAGCAAGCGCAAATGATGCAGAGCATTAATGATATTATTCGTGAATATATAGACGAGCTACAAATTGAGCGCAGAATTGAGCAGCAAAAAATTGATAGCGTCTCAGAATATGATGGAGTCAGTGCCAAATGCGCAAAAATCAATAAATACAAACGAAAATACAAAAATCGTTAAACCAACGGATACACTGAAATACAGCCCTGCTGCACAGGTTTTACTTGAATTTTGTGTAAAAAATCCGCATATCTATGTCTGATTAATTTAATATCCCTTAATCTTGAGAACTCACGTTTAAAACTCACGATCATAATAGCTTAGAAAAGGTAATAAAATGGCGGATGCAGCGCAAAATAAAGAAAATAATAATGCCGTAGTCAATGAAACAGCGGGCAATCCAAAGGCAGCCAAAGAAGCAAAACGTGATGCATTAGTCGCCGCAGGCATTAACCCTTACCCGCATGAATATCGCCCCACACATTTGGCCGGTGAACTTCAAGCCAAATATGCGGATCTAGAAGCCGATAGCGAAACAGAAGACGAAGTTTGCGTTGCTGGTCGTGTCATGGCACTACGTAATGATGGTATGTTTATTGATCTGCAAGATAATAGCGGCAAAATCCAAATATTCTCACATAAGAAAAACGCTAATCTCAGCGAAGGCACATTGGAGCTATTAAAGCTCTGTGACCTTGGTGACATTATTGGCGCTAAAGGTACAATGCGCCGCACGCCACGTGGTGAATTATCTGTGCGCAGCTTTGAAATTACAATGCTTACAAAGTCTACTCAGCCTTTACCTGATAAACATGCAGGCCTGAGCGACGTTGAGATGCGCTATCGTCAGCGTTATGTTGATTTAATCGTTAACCCTGAATCGCGTGAAGTTTTACGCACGCGCTCAAAAATTCTCAGCGAAACGCGCGCTTATTTAACGGATACATGGGGCGGCATGGAAGTTGAAACCCCCTTGCTTAACCCCATTATGGGCGGCGCGACAGCTAAACCGTTCACCACCTACCACAATGCATTAGATACAAATTTCTATCTGCGCGTGGCGCCTGAGCTTTACTTGAAGCGCTTAATTGTTGGCGGCTTATCAGATTGTATTTTTGAAATCGGCCGTAACTTCCGTAATGAAGGCCTATCACCACGTCATAACCCTGAATTTACAGCTGTCGAGCTTTATAAAGCCTATACGGACTATACAGATATGATGGATTTAACCGAAGGTCTGCTTACCCATTTGGCCAAAGCCATACATGGTTCAGGCAGCTTCGCCTTTGGCGATATCGAAATCACCGTTGATAAGCCTTGGGTGCGCAAATCAATGGCGCAGTTTGTTCTTGATGAAACTGGCGTGGACTTTATGAGCATCACAAGCGATGCCGAAGCCAAAAAAGCTGCTGAAGGCCTAGGTCTTCATATTGAACCGAATATGAAATGGGGTCACATTATGGCCTTTGTCTTTGAAGAAAAAGTTGAACATTTACTTATTCAGCCAACCCATGTCACGGACTTCCCTGTCGAAGTATCGCCTTTGGCTAAACAACATCGCGATGACCCACGTTTGGTCGAGCGTTTTGAAAGCTATATTAATGGCTGGGAAATCGCCAATGCGTTTACAGAGCTTAATGATCCGGTCATTCAACATGCACGCTTCCTAGAGCAAGTCAAAGAAGGCGAAGCGGGCGATGAAGAAGCGCAAATGCTTGATGAAGATTTTGTAACGGCCCTAGAATACGGCCTACCGCCAACAGCCGGTTGGGGTTTAGGCATTGACCGCATGGTTATGGTCCTGACAGACAGCCACACAATTCGTGATGTATTGTTATTCCCTACATTAAAGCCAAGAAAATAAACGGCACATAAACAACACGATAATAAGGCGTATAATCGCGTATAAAATCATTGATTTTACGTGTATATACGCCTTTTTTATGGCCGATTTATAACGAATAAAATCGCGTAGACCGCCCAAAACCATGATAAACGCGACTTACGCATCCCCTCTTAATGCCGCGCAAACACTAGAGAAACGCTCTCAAATTTGCAAAAGCCCCCTGATATATAGCATTATATGTACATATGCATAAAACGGTAACCGAATATTAAACTTATGCCTATATCATATAGAGAATATTAAAAACTAAAGGTGGAACAGAGTAAATTATGGGTTGGCTAAATAGCGTAAAAGAATTTGCCACAGATGCAGCCAGAACGGTCGAGGTCGCCACACAGGGCGTCGTTAAAGGCCTTGGCGCGGGCGCTGCTAGTCTTGGTGACCTTGCTGTTAATGTCGGTTATAACTTAACCACGCGCCACGCTATAAACGCCTTTAAAGATGATGAGAACAAACTAGAATCATATAATCCCAACCTTGCTGGTCACGCCGCAGAAGCCCTTACATGGACTGAACCTAAGAATGATTATGAACGCGCCGTTATGGCTGGCGGACAAGTTGTTGGTGAAGTCGGTGCTTTTGTTGCAATCACGGTTGCCACAGCCGGCGTCGGTGGCGCTGCCGTTGGCGCAACAGCCGCCGTTGCACGTGGCGGTACGGTCGCTGCGCGCGCCGTTAGCACAGGGTCACAAGCCGCAACCGCAACAGCTCGATTCTTAAATCCCCTTGCCAGTAAGACGGCAGCCGTCATCGAAGGCGGATTTGGCGTATATAGAGGTCACGATTTATACACAACCGATCAAGCCGCCGAAGCCGCCGTTGATGATATATATGAAGATGTCGTCGATGGACTAAGCGACAGCATTTTAAATGAGCAGCAAGATTTACAAGAAACGCTGCAAATTTTAACCGAACAAACAGCCCATATTAATGCGCGTTTTGATGATCCGAATTTATCCATTGAGGAAGAAGATCAACTCCTTAATCGCTTAGATGAGATTAATGAAGCGCAAATTATTATAAAAGAGCTACGCACGGATATTCCCGAAGAGCGTCGCGAAGAGCTTCATAAGCAGCTTGATGTCATTCAGCCCAACCTGCCCTCTGCGCCAGAAGACGCTGAAAATACAAATAGCGCCGCTGTAATACAGTCTGAAGAAAACGATGCATTCTTTTCCGAAGATTTTTCCGAAGATATGGACGGCTTAGAAGTCGCTGCTTTGCTAGAAAACTCGATTATCGGGCAAAAAGGTGATATAAATTACGTAGAGCTTAAAGCTGAGAACAACTCTGCGCCGAATATGAATATCGATAATACAAACACAATGTTAAAAGTTTAAAGGATATAAAACATGAGCGTTGCACAAGTCATTTTGAAAGCCATGTCGGAAACGACAACTTCACTCGGTTCCGTTATGGCCAAAACAGGCGATGGCCTTGTTGATGCGATTAAAAATGGCAACACACAAGAATTTCTCGCAAAGAATGGCCCTGATCTTCTTAATGACCCAGGCTTTATGCGTGTCATGGGTAAAATCGGCAATAATTTAGATGAACTGGAAGGCTTAGAGCGAGGACTGCGTTCAGGGGCTGCAAATTCAGATAGCATATTACAGAAACTTGGTATTGATGCTTCTGATGATTTAGGACAGCGTTTGTCAGGCTTAGAACATGTTGCAACACAAAGCTTTAAAACCACAGATGGTTTAATGGAGGGGCTTTCGCGTGAAGGCGCCGAAGCACAGATGAAAGCACAGCAACGTCGCGCAGCACGTGAAGCGGCTGAGCAAGCATCAAAAGACGCTGCCGAACAAGCGTCCCAAGAAGCGGCTGAAAAGCTTGCGCAAGAAGCTGCGGAAAAACTCGCACAAGAAGCCGCGGAAAAAGCGGCGGCTGAAAGCGCCGAAGCCCTCGCCAAACAAACGGCGGCGGAAGCGGGCACAAAAACAGGCGCCAATGTTGCTGAGGATGCGGCTGTTGAGGCCGGCAAGAAAAGTAACTGGAAACGCAATACGGTCATTGGCGGCGTCGCTGGTATAGCCATGCTTAGAGGAGACCAAGCTCAAAATCCTGACGCTAAAGGTGACGCGGGCGATGGGCCTGCTATTCCCCTACACTTAATGACCGACGAAGAATTTCGTGAATATTCACAGCACCAAGCTATACATGACCCCAATTATGATATGGGCGAATTAATCGGGCAACGCATGCAAGCACAAGCTGATGCAGGACTTGGTGAAGTTGATGCCGCAGGTGGCTTCGCCCTCAACCAAGAGAAAATATTAGCCGCCAGAAAGCTCTATAATAAAGAAACCCCCGCAGCCGATAATGGCGCGGTTGAAAAAGCTCTTGCTCTTAAAGAGGCCGAAGACGCCGCAGAAGCCGCTAAACCAGAAGGCATAATGGGCTTTTTCCAAGAAATTATGGAGATGATCCAAGGCTTCATCAAAATGCTTGGCGGTGGAGGCGGTATGTTTGGCAATCTGAGCTTTGGTAACAAAGCCCATGCTGCAAGCAATCCAAATTCTAATGCAAACACAACCAATACACCACAAAATACGCCTGCGCCAACACCGCAAGCACAACCAAAGCTCTCCCCTGAGCAGCAAGCAGAAAATGCCTTGCTCTCACGCCATAGTGGCTATGGTCAAAACACTATTGCGGCCATTCAATCTGGTGCTATTTCTGCAGACACATTAGATCTTGCATCTGTCAATTGGGATAAAGATGAAATTATTACAGGTAATGCCGATTATGAGCGCATATTAGAAGACAATATCGCCAATAAATTCGATGGCGGCACAGGCGGCGTATTACATGTCGACGAAAATGAAGGCCTTGTTTATATCAGCAAAGATGCCAATGGCGATGTCCAAGCCCATATCGTTAATGACCATATTAATGATATTCCTAACTTAAATTCATTACCGCTTTCAAGCTATAGCGTTGACGGTTTTGCCGGCGCCCTACAAGCTAATGACCGCCAAACACCCGGCTTTAATGCGGGAACCGGTATCGTTAAAACGGTTGAATTTGAAGATGGCTTTTTTGACGGTAAAGATATTAAGAATGAAACGCTGCAATTCCACGCGCAGGTTGGTTCGAATGGGGTTTATAATCTATCCGTTATCAACGATGATTACCGCAGTAAAAACGGCCCTGTCCTTGAGGGCGCTAAAGGCCAAACACATGCAATGATTGGGCGCGATGAGCCCGGCTTTGATTACTATGCTCATGGCAAAGACCCCGTCCAAGAAAAACTTCTGCAAGATCAACAAACAGCCCAGACAGGTAAAGATATTGGTAACGCGGTCGGCACAGCCATCACCAATGTAGGCGATGCTATTCTTAGAAATGGTGCGACGATTAACATTGGTAACGATGGCCGCGGCATTCAAATGGGCAATCGCAACAATAACTTTGGTGGCAATAACCCACTCAGTCAACAAATACAGCGCATGGATGATGATGCAAAAGTCGGCGTCCAAAAAATTGGTTTTGATAATTAAGCAAAATCTTAGCTTATGAACCTTCTTAGCTTATGAACCTTTATGAGTACTGAGCGCATAAAGACAAATCGCCGCCGCATTAGACACATTCACACTGCCGACAGCCCCGCCTGTTGGCAGTTTGAGCATCTGGTCACAGCTTTCCTTCGTCAAACGGCGCATACCAGGCCCTTCTGCACCGAGCACAAAGGCACAGCGTTGCGGTGGCACAAAATCTTCAAGGCTTTCTTCGCCGCGCTCATCAAGGCCAATAACGTAATAGCCATGACCTTTAAGCTGGTCGATGCTGCGTGATAAATTTGTTTCATGACCAATTAATAAATGATCCAGCCCGCCACAAGCGGTTTTACCAACAATGCCCTGTAATAAAGGCGTGTGTTTTTTCTGAACGATCATCCCTGTAATACCAAAAGCCGAAGCCGAGCGAATGACAGCGCCAATATTATGCGGGTCTGTGACTTGGTCGAGAATCATAATCAAACTGCGACCCTTGCCGTCCGGTGATGATTTTATCCGTTCTTCGCCTGTATTGATCACATCGAAGGTCGTATGCTCTTCCAATGGTACCGTACGGAGCGCTATGCCCTGATGGACGGTGTTTTCGGGGAATGACACATTCAGGCGCGCGCGTTCGACCAGAACGGCCTCAGGGCGCTTTAAACCGGCTTTTTTTGCCGCGTGTATATGTGGCTCAAAATCCTTCATCATGGACTCGGTAATATACAGGCCATCAATTTGACGCAATGGGTTTAACCACGCTTCGCGCACGGCATGCATACCAAACAGGCTCAAGCGGTCAATTTTACGAGCCTCAGATTTCGCCGATTTACCACGCGCGCCAGATGATGCACGGGCTGGACGTCTATCGCCGCCCTGAGCAGAATTCTGGCCTGCGGGATTCGCAAACGAATCAGCATGTTCACCGCGTGCATTTCGCACAGGTTTTTTATGGGAGCGTTTATCCGGATCACCCTTTTGCGCCTTATTAGACTGTTGGTGATCTGTTTTACGAGACTTATTCGATTTATATTCATTTTTCTTCATAAAGTATCAATTGCATATTGACAAAGGAATTGAAATCTTTTTATTTAGGCATCAAGAAAATAATTATGAGTTCTGCTAAAAAAAATATATAACATCACTTGCTAATTCTGTGTGATGCGTATATAAAACAATTCTCTAAAATGGAGGGGTGGCAGAGCGGTCAAATGCAACGGACTGTAACTCCGTCGTCTCACGACTACGTAGGTTCGAATCCTACCCCCTCCACCATTTAATTTAACAAACGCCCTTTATGGGTGTTTTTTTGTGCCTAAATCCCCCAGTGTTTAGGCGGTTTAGCACTATTCTTTGAGTACTGTTAGAGCGTAAAAATCATTAAATTTCCTCTCAATTCTCACATTCTCTCACGCTTTTGAGCACTAAACGATTTTTTCGTACTCAATATAACACCTTGTTTTATAACGATTTCTGAAAATCTAATTTCGCATCCTATAAATGGTTGGTTTCATACCGCTTTTCGAACTAATCAAAAAATTTTGTGATCTCGTCGTCGTTTTTCAAGCCAATCCTGTACCAGCCTTATTAGGAACAATTAATAAGGAGAAAATTATGCGTACAAGTACGAAAAACCCATCTGAAATGACGAGCAAAGAGCGCATGGTTGAAATTGCCAGTATCCTAGCCCGAGGTCTCTCCCGATTTAAAAATAACCAGCAAAAGCAACGTATTGAGAGAAGTTCCGCTGGACTTCACGCCTCTTCGAAGCATTCATGCGATGAGCAAAAAAGCTCTTAAAAAGAACCGTTAAAAAAAGAGGATATGAGATGGAAATTAACATACTACAAGAATATACGAGCCTTGAGGAAATGAGCGTTAAAGAGCTTCTCAAAGAATGGCCACGCTATTTTGATACGCCACCAAAAACAAAATCGAATAAAAAATATCTGGTTAATGAGCTGATCTACCGTGTGCAAGAATTGGCTTATGGAGGCCTCACCAAAAAGACCATTGATCGGCTGGAGGCGCTGGCTGAAAGCAAATCCTTGAACGAACGAAAATACGACAACACACGACTTGCCATTGGCACGCATCTTATTCGCGAGGTCAAAGGCGTGGAGCATCACGTTACGGTTTTAGAAGATGGTTATGAGTACCAAGGAACAAAATATAAAAGCCTTTCTGGTGCGGCTTTTGCTATTACCGGAACGCGCTGGAACGGCAACGCCTTCTTTGGACTGCTTAAAAATAAAGCCACCCGCCCATATCATAAATCAAGGGGGCGCAAATAATGACAGAAAAGAAGATTTTACGTTGCGCTGTGTATACGCGTAAATCCACCGAAGAAGGTCTGGATATGGATTACAATACGCTGGATGCACAGCGCGAGGCAGGTGAAAAATACATCGAAGCCATGCGCCATGAAGGTTGGCGCATCATACCAGAGCAATATAACGACGGTGGTTTTTCGGGTGGAAATATGGAACGCCCAGCTTTAAAAAAATTGCTGCGAGATATCGAGGCAGGACGTATAGATATTGTAGTAGTTTACAAAATTGACCGCTTATCACGCTCGCTGGCAGATTTTGCGAAGATGGTGGAAGTATTTGATAAGCATGACACCAGCTTTGTGTCTGTGACCCAGCATTTTAACACCAAGGATTCCATGGGGAGATTAACGCTCAATATTTTGTTGAGCTTTGCCCAATTTGAACGCGAGGTCACAGGCGAGCGCATCCGCGATAAATTTGCAGCATCAAAGAAAAAAGGTATGTGGATGGGTGGGCCGCCGCCGTTAGGCTATGATGTCGTAGAGCGAAAACTGCTCACGAACCCCGCTGAAGCAAAACAAGTTAAGTATATTTATGAGCGGTTTATTGCGCTGGGATCTATCGCAATGCTGGCTAAGGAATTAAATAATCAAGGCTATCGCACAAAATCATATGTAAGTCAGACAGGCAATAAGCAAGGCGGAAAAGTCTTTAGCTTGCAAGCTCTGCGCACCATTTTAAAGAACCGTCTATATCTTGCGGAAGTACATCACAAAGGAAAGCATTACCCTGGTCAGCATCAAGCTTTAATAGACCAGAATTTGTTTGACCAAGCGCAAGATATTTTTGCGGAAAATGCCGGTTCTAAACGCAAGCGAACCTATACAGCAAAATCAGATGCTCTGCTTAAAGGCATTATTGTTTGCGGTGGTTGCGAAGGAGCGATGTCCCCCACTTATACAAAGAAGAAAAATAAACAATATCGTTATTATATCACCAACTCATACCGCCAACATACTTGTGGGGAATGCCCTGTTAGCAGAATTCCTGCAGGAGAGATTGAAGAATTAATCAAAAGCCAGCTCAAAGCTATTTTTGCCTCCCCCAAAATATTGGTCGAGGTTTGGCGGTCCATGCGCGAACACGATAAGAATTTTCAAGAATATGAAATGCATGACGCTCTACAAAAACTTGGCTCATTTTGGGATCATCTTTTTCCAGCAGAGCAAAAACGTATTGCGCATTTGTTAATTGAGAGAGTGGTCGTGAAGTCGCAAGGTGTTGATATTGAATATCGCGCCAGCGGGTTAGAGAACATCATTCACGATCTACAACAAACCATTAATAAAAATATGAATGAAAGGAGCGCATAATATGGCTTTAAGCCAAGATAAGTCTGAGCAAAAAATTATTGTTCACGTGCCGATAAATTTAAGAAAATGGGGTGGAAAGAAAGTCGTAGTTGGTCCTGTTGGCCAAGATTTACAAAGATTGGATCGTCATATTCGTAAAGACGAAAAACTGCTCAAGGCGCTGGGGCGTGCTTATAGATGGCACAAATTAATTGAAACTGGGCATTATAAAAACGCTCAAGCAATCAGCGATAATGAGAATATTAACCGATCATACGTGTTGCGCGTTATGCGCTTAATGCGTCTGTCTCCCAAGGTCATTCAATCTATTCTCGATGGAAATCAACCTGATGGATTTGGTTTGTCTTCAGTTGAAAAAAGCTTTCCTGCTCTATGGAGTGAGCAAGAACAACTATTTGGTTTTTGATAACCAAGTAAAGAATCACCCAAAACATCATAGGAATGACGTTTTATATCATTCCTTTGTATGACCACTTTCCAGATGCCTCAAAAATATCATTCTAGCAACGGTTGCAGATGGCTGTTGGCTGGGGTTTTTGAGTACGTGCGTATTTGTGCATGCCAACTTTGACCTGTAAGCGGCTGAAATAATACTCAGATTTTGCATTCTTTCCTCTGCGGAGACTTTTCTCCGCTGAACAAAAGAGGAAAGAAAAATGTCGAACAATCGTTACGGCGGCGTAGATTCCTACGCCGCTTTTTTTATTGGTTATAAAGCCAGAACACTTACAAAATCGCCGTTCTTTACGGCAGATGATTTTGAAGATCTGCAGCAAGAATTGATGCTGGCATATCTTCATGCATGGCCCAGTTTCGATGAAAGCAAAGGTGATCGTCGAAGCTTTATTAAATCCGTGATTAACAACCATGCAATTAATCTCATTGCAGAGGCTGAAACTCAAAAACGCTGGACCGGTCAAAAGGAGCTGTCACTTTCCACAACTATCGGTGATGAAGAAAGTTCTATGGAGTTGCTGGATAGTATTGCCAGTGAACAAGCCCTCTGGGGAGATAGCTTTGCTTCAAATTCTTATCTGATGGCAGAGTATAATATGGATATGAGCAAAGTGCTTGCCGATATGCCTGAAGATATTCGAAGCACCTATGAGCTATTGAAGTATCAAAGCATCACTGAGGCATCTCATTCTACAGGAATTCCCCGCACGACATTATCCAGCAGAGCAAAAAGATTGCGCGAATATCTAGAAAAACTGGGGCTTAGAGAATGATTTGAAAAATAATTGATTTTTTTTGCAGATGCCGTCGTCGTTTCTAAGGCCAAAACTGTACCTGCTTATTAGGGACAACAAACTCTAATAAGGAAAAGGATAAATGAACAAATCAATAGATGATCACATTGATGCTGGCGAGGCTGTTTTCAAGTGGGTGCAACACACGCCTGTAGGACAATTAAAAACGCTTGAGGATAGCAAGCTGTCTGAATTGCGAGAGGAGCTGATTAAAGAGGTCAGAAGTGTCGGTCGCGCCCTGCAATGGGTTGACGGCATTATTAAACTCAAAAACATTGAGCGTCATAAGACGAGCAATAAGAATGCATGAGGGCATCATGCATGGCAGATCATAGCAATCCAAATGTCATCGCGTTAAAACCACCTGACGCGAAAGACATCAAACAGCGCTTAATACAGAGCCTTCCATCAACGCTGCACGCCTTGTTGCCAAATGGTGTGCTTCGCGCTGGGAAGTTTATTGTTGGCGATATCAGTGGCGGTAAAGGCGAAAGCCTTGTGGTTGAAATGAATGGCTCAAAGGCTGGCCTTTGGCATGACTTTGCCACTGGCGATGGTGGTGACATTCTTGATCTATGGGCTGGTGTAAAAGGTTTTGATCGCAAAAGCCAATTCAAGGAGCTGATCACCGATATTCAAAGCTGGATTGGCGGCGGCATCCCCACATCTCAGCCAAGGCAATGCAAACAACACAGCTATAAACAATCTCAAAAATTAGGCGAGCCGACAGCCAAATGGGATTATACCGATGCCCATGGGGCGCTGATTGCCAGTGTGTATCGCTATGACCCCAAAGGCCAACGAAAGCAATTCCGTCCATGGGATGCTGTTAAAGGCGTAATGAAGGCTCCTGATATTCGCCCCTTGTATAATCAGCCTAATATTGCCAAAGCCAAAACAATTATTCTTGTTGAAGGTGAAAAATGCGCCGATGCATTAATCGGCTTAGGCATCTGCGCCACCACCGCCATGAACGGTGCAAAAGCGCCGATTGATAAAACAGACTGGTCACCTCTTAGAGGCAAACAGGTGTTGATCTGGCCTGACCATGATGAGGCTGGATTGAGCTATGCTCGCAGGGCAGCAAGCGCTTCTGCCCGCGCTGGGGCGTTACAGGTCAAGATACTTAAAGTCCCGCCTGAGAAGCCCCCTAAATGGGATGTCGCCGATGCTGTCGCAGAAGGCTTGAATATCCACGATATACTAAAAAATTGGGATCGGGTGGTAGCGAAGGATAAGCCAGCAAAGCCCGACCTGATTCCACTTTATAGCGTTGCAGATCTACAGGCCGATCACAGCCCTATGCCCAAAGACTTAATATCTCCGCGTGTTCTAACACCGGGTGGCATGTTGGTGTTTGGCGGCGCACCCAAAGTTGGCAAGAGCGATTTTCTCATATCACTGCTCGCCAACATGGCCGCAGGTCAGAGCTTTCTTGGATTATCCAGCAAGCGTCCCTTGCGCGTTTTTTATCTGCAGGCGGAGGTTCAATATCATTATTTGCGAGAGCGCATTCAAAAGCTGCGTTTGCCAGATGATACGCTGGAGCAATTAAGCCAAAACTTTGTGATGACGCCACAAATACGGCTGATCTTAAATGACGGTGGCATCGACAAGATTGTGCGCTCTGTTAAGGCGCGTTTTGGTGAACGTCCCCCTGATATCATCGCCATTGATCCTATTCGTAATGTGTTTGATGGCGGTGGGATTGGTGGAGAAAATGATAATGACGCGATGATGTTCTTTCTCTCCCGGCGGGTGGAGGAATTACGCAATCAGATTAATCCAAACGCTGGGTTAATTCTTGCGCACCACACAAAGAAAGTTTCCAAGAAATATGTTGAGGAAGATCCGTTCCAAGCGCTTAGTGGCGCTGGTTCGCTGCGGTCTTATTACACATCGGGCATCATCCTTCACCGCCTTGATGAAATGCGCCCCGAGCGCAACCTTATCTTTGAGCTACGCAATGGACCAGAGATTGCGCAAAAAACAATATTGCGAGATGCCTCGGGCTGGCGTGAGGTCGACAGTCAAGCTGAGCGACTTGCTATGCGCTCACAGGCAGTAAAACTTGATGCGCAACAACTGCGCAAAAAAGATGCCGTCATTGGTTTAATTTACTCTGAAGCCTCGCAAGGGCGCGTTTATACCGCGCGGCAGTTTTCGGATACGTTTGAAAACAAGTCAGGCTTGGGTAGCTCTCGTTCTTTGCGCAACCGATTGAATGCGCTCAGCACCAAAGGTCATATCAAATTCTTTAAGAATGCTGATATTTACGGCCTGCCTCAAGCGCAACGTAGTCGCCAAGGATATATCTGTGTTGAGGGTATGGCGCTGGGTGACGGCACGCGTATTTTGCCAACGCACTTCAAGCACCCGAAAACAAATGAAGTCCTCCCAGTTGATGACCCTGAAAACTGGATCGTCGCTCTTAATGATGGAGGGCTATCATGATACCCACTGCACTATATTTTATTGCCTACTGCCCACTGCTGGTCACCAGTTTGCCCACTGGATTGAAACAAAAACAGCAGAAACAAAAGCATTGTCGCAATAATTCTAGTGGGCAACTGCCCACTGTCTTTGCCCACTTGCCTACTGCTCAAACGCTAGAACCAGCAACGGTTTCGTTCAGTGGGCAGTGGGCGAGATTTCCCTTACTCCTACGGAGTAATGCTGACGCTTTCCCAGTCAGGGGAAAAGCGATCAGCATCCAAGCCCCTCAAAAACAATTTCAAAAATTAACCACAACAAGGAGATGAAAAAGCCATGGCAGAAAACAAAACCATCACGGAGAGAGAAAAATATGTTGAAGAACGACTACGAGAAGCAGCGCGAACACTAAGACGGCTGCCTGATAAAAAGGTGCAAGGCTATATCAGCGCATGGCCAGCTATCGTTCGTGATGAAATGGAAATATTGCAGATGGAAGCACAACCCATGCGTATTCGTCCAAGCAGTGAAGATATCAGCGAGATGGAAGAAGTGATCTTTGTATGGCTTCGCTGGCTGGATGTGGAACAGCGCAAGCTGGTCTGGCTACGTGCCGAGCGTGTGCGCTGGAAGCTCATTTGTGGGCGGTTTGGCGTGGGGCGCACCAAGGCGTGGGAGATGTACAAACACGCGTTGGCAACAATAGCAAAAAGGATTGATTAATAGCTTGATAAGCCTCGGGAATGAAGCGTTACTGGTGTTAACAAAGGAGCAAAAACAATGATAAAACCACAAGAAAAAAGAACGGCGCTGGACGCTTTTATCGAACACAAAACCCGCATTGACGCGATGCTGGAGCGCTTACAGGCGGCAAGCGCGGATCACTTTGAAAGCAACCCCGAAGAGATACGCTGGGGCGACGCAGGCTTTTTAGCGGATATTGCCAGCGACCTTGAACACATCACCGACCGCGTTTTTAAGGAGGGTGAATACTCTAACGGCTAAGGATTGTTTGTAATCTGGAAGATATTTCTTCAGATAGCTGTTCACAACCTTGTTCGTTATTAAGATACCGAATGTACCTTAAGTGTCGTAAATCAAATGGCACATCGTCTGAGTTTTGGGTTAATAAAATAACCTCTTTTCCTAGTGTATGTGCAATTCCTATTTCATAAAAAACATTAGGATTTTTCCCTGTGCAATCGCATACAACGACTTTTGCTTTTACAATCAAATTTACTACGTCTTGGATAATTGCATGCTCCTCCCAAATATTATCCGCTCTAGCGCAAGTCATGCCATTTTGTTCTGTTGCATTTTGAATTGCCGTATACACATTGTTGAAATCTGAGGAGAACGGCATCATAACGGATAAAAAGCGAGGTTGGTTAGCTTGCGTTCGGCTAACAGAAAAAACAGAGGGCTGAAGGGGATTACGTTGCATACTGGATAGTATAATCTTATACAAATCCTCATCTATTACCCTCCAGCAGGTATGAGAGAATCCAAAGTTACCCGATCCAAATTGAGAGTAATGTTGCTCTAACTCTTGATTACTAATAGGAGGAATATCAGGATCGATAGAATAATGTATCGCTGTCTCTCTGTCATTTTGCTGAATATTTGTTATGTGAGCCACTCTAGCCTGCTGAATATCATCACTCCCTGTTTCAGCCATTAGAAGCGCTGGAATACTTCTAATGGTTTCAACATTCAGTCGTCTTCCATCAGATCTTAAAAAACGTTGTTCATGCTCAACATCATTGCGAATATATACTCTGCTTGTGGAAAGATTCCCTCCGCGCTCATCCCAACCACCATGAGCTACCAACAAATGAAACATCGTTAACTTTCTCCTTCTATTTTCTCATTCACTTTTTTCTGTACCAGCTTTATATTCGCATCGCTTACGCCATATTGCTTTGCAAGAGTTGGCCATTTGGACAGGCTGGATTTTGTGGCCTCAATAATCTTGGTGGCGCGATCTTTTTTGATTTTGGCTTCATCTGCAAGTTTTAACAGGTGGCTTGTATTCGGGTTTCGACCTTCACCCATAACCATCGTGCTTTGTTCGCCACGTGGACCAGATGAGAACGTGAGATCATAAGCTGGTGAGAGTTTCCATTCACCTTGGCTATCCATTAAATAGCTGAAGTTCTTCGAATGATCGTCGCGGTTATGTGCCAGCACGTTAAACACAGCCAGTTGGTAGAGTTTTTCAACCTCACGCACATCACGGGTCAGCATGCCCGTCAGTGCAACTAAATCTTCGTAATCAAGCGAAGGTGTACGGAAATCTGAATGCAATAACCCGCAAGCCGTGTGCATGTGATATCGTTTGTCTCCATCGCGATCAAAACGCTTAATAGCAAAATAACCTGCGCCACGCTGCGCTGGAAAAAGATGAACATCAGGCATGGTAATGCCAGCCTCTTTTGCCATCAGCGCATACACATATTCGATTGCACCAGCGTCAATACCGTCCTGACTGTTCGGGAATTTCACCATCCATGGTGTGTAGCCTGCGGGCAAATCATGTACACCATGAATGATATGATCCTGCTTTTCGTTTACACCAATCAGTGCTTTTGGTCGTGCGCCTGCCGAAGATCCGTTAAGAGAAATTAGCTCTTCCAATACATCATCAGATGCGCCTTCCATAACCTCTTGTGCCTGCGAGGCAAGCTTATCGAGGTTGATTTCATCTTGCGTATCTTCTGCGCTGTGATCTGGCTCAAATACAAGCGCACCAAGACCGTTTGATCCAACATGCGCTAGGCGATCAAGGGGCGTGATATCAGAAGGCAGTATTCCTTGTGATCTAATAAAACGATCAAAAAGCAGTCGCCCCCAACCATCGGGAAGACTATCGTTAAACACACCCGGCAAACCTTCAAATAGGTCATTCTCAAAGCGCTGAACACCTGATTGTAATGGTAATCGCAGTGGTGATATTTCAATGCCACGCTCAATAAAGGTGCTGTCATATTCAAAATAGATGTGGCGATCACGCATGGCTAATCGACCAACTGGATTAACGCCATCACCGAAATTGATGCCAACTTTGATTTCGGATGCAGATAAGTAGTTTTTCATTTGCGTGTTCCTCGTTGACGAGTGGTTGTGCTATCTGCTTCCAAGACGTCATCTATGGATGAAAATAGCGTGTCTTTAATTTGTGTAGCTTTTAGGATGTCTTCCAATCCACCCAGCACCATTTGGATCTTTAAGAATGACTCTAGAGATATTGACCCTTTCTGCTCAAACTTACGCAGTGTTGGTAAGGGGACACCAGAGCGTTCAGCAAGACCTTCCTGCGTTAATTCCATCTGTAATCGACGCGCACGCGCATGCTCTGCAAGCTTTTTCTGTGCTTTGGCTGGAGTTGTAAGTGATACCATTTTATTAGTAAACCTTTGTTTATTGGCTGTTAGTAATATTATAGTATTAGTAGAGTTAAAAATCAAGCTTAGCTTTATCCTTAAGCTTTGGATAAAAAATGTTCGCGAACATAATTGTTGCGGACACGGCGAACAAAATCTCTTAGTCTTTTATATAAGATCGCAGGAATTGACCTCTCAAGCCACGGACACCCGTGGCTTTTTGCTTTCCCTTCCCTGATATGCAAAAAGGTACTTCCGGCGATCTTTCCCTATGCGGCGGGCTTAGGCGCAGTGTTTCTTTAGTCACACCTCAAAAATTTGAGTCCGCAGTCCGCACCTAAAAATACTTATTAACCCAGCAGAAAACCTCGCTTTCGAGGTTTTTATTTTAGTGCGTACCCAAAATATGGGGTGCGTACTCGAATTCTGCTGACTTGAAAACCAAAGGAAGTTGTTTTGTGGATAGTCGTTCCCTCTCAGTTTTGTCGCTGTGCGCCGGCGTTGGCGGACTCGACCTTGGCATTAGAATGGCGCAGCCAAATGCTCGAACAGTCTGTTTTGTCGAGATCGAAGCATTTGCGTGCGAAATCTTGGCAACGCGCATGGAAGACAAAACCATGGATGAAGCGCCTATTTGGACGGATTTACGCACCTTCGATGGCAAGCCATGGCGTGGCCTCGTGGATTGCATCACTGCGGGTTATCCGTGCCAACCCTTCAGCGTCGCTGGAAAACAAAAAGGAAAAGACGACCCAAGACATCTCTGGCCAGATGTGTTTCGCGTGGTTCAAGAAATCTCTCCAAGGCTCTGTTTCTTTGAAAACGTACCCGGACATTTACGACTGGGGTTTGAGCAAGTCCATGATGACTTATCCAGCTTGGGTTACAGCGTTAAGGCAGGCTTGTTCTCAGCGGCGGAAGTCGGTGCATCTCATAAACGGGAGCGACTGTTCATTTTGGCGTACCGTGAAAGCGACAGAGCCGATGGGTGGTTGTCTCACTTACAAGAAATTCAAAGAGCGATTGGATGCGGGCATGCCATTGAGCCTTCGGGATCAGGTGAAGCATATGTGGCCGACAGTCAGGGTATCCTCGGCGAATGGCCCATGCAGGAAGGAAATTCTGGCAAACAATCCCAAATGCCGTCTGGAAGTCTCGATTGTGAATTGGGCAACGCCGAATACATTGGATCATCTGCCATCACGCAGTCCCGAAGCAATGAAGAAACTGATGGGGCCGAATGGCCAGAGAGCAGGAAGAACACGCCCCAGCAATCTGAGAGAGCAGATCAACTGGCCAACACCAATGGCGTCGGAACAGAAGTATCGCCTAAAAGGCAATTCACAACAGAGCAAAGGCCTAACATCGACGGTAATCCAATCGCACCTTTCCCGCCCGGGTCAAACGGAGATTGGGACGAAATCCCAACCAGTCTTAAACCCGCAATTTGTCGAATGGCTGATGGGCTGGCCAATCGGGTGGACAGAATTCGAGCCTGTGGAAACGGTGTCGTCCCATTGGCTGCCGCTTATGCGTGGGCAACTCTTACAACTACAAGAAATGGAGAATAACTTTCATGACAGATAATCAAAATCTTGAGCTTAAAATCGAGCATATTTCTGTGAACGAGCTTACGCCCTATATCGGCAATGCTCGGACGCATTCAGAGCAGCAAGTGGCGCAAATCGCCAACTCCATGACCGAATTTGGCTTTGTGAATCCTATTCTGCTGGGCAAAGATAATATCATTATTGCGGGGCATGGTCGTTTAATGGCGGCAAAAATGCTGGGTGTAAAAACTGTGCCTGTTATTCATCTCAAGCATTTAAATGAGACACAACGCCGCGCCTTGGTAATTGCCGATAATAAGATCGCGGAGAATGCTGGTTGGGATGAAACACTTCTGCGCCAAGAGTTAACGGCGCTGGATGATCTTGATTTTGATCTCGATATTTTGGGCTTTGATACGTCTGAATTGGAAGAGTTTTTATTGGATGATAATGACGCTGGCTTAACGGATGAAGATGCCGCGCCAGAAGTACCAGAAAAACCAGTCAGTGTTGTAGGTGATATTTGGATTTGCGGAGATCATAAAGTTTTGTGCGGCGATTCAACGCAAATTAATAGCTACAATAACCTGCTTGGTGATGAGCTGGCGGACATGGTTTTTACAGACCCACCTTATAATGTAAATTACGCCAACTCCGCCAAAGATAAAATGCGCGGTAAAGATCGACCCATTAAGAATGATAATCTTGGCGATGACTTTGGTGGTTTTTTATATGATGTTTGCACAAATTTGATGATGACCTGCAAAGGCGCAATGTATATTTGCATGAGTTCTTCTGAGCTACATACGCTTTATGATGCTTTTGTCGGCGCTGGCGGTAAATGGTCGACTTTTATCATCTGGGCAAAAAATACATTTACGCTGGGGCGTGCTGATTATCAGCGCCAATACGAACCTATTTTATATGGATGGAAAGAGACAAACAAACATTTCTGGTGTGGTGATCGTTCCCAAAGCGATGTGTGGTTTGTAAATAAACCCGTTAAAAATGACCTGCATCCCACGATGAAGCCTATCGAGCTGGTAGAGCGTGCCATTCAAAATTCCAGCAAAACAAAGGATATTGTATTGGACGCTTTTGGTGGCTCTGGCTCAACGATGATCGCCAGTGAAAAAACCGGCAGGCGCTCTCGTCTTATTGAGCTTGATCCAAAATATGTTGATGTGATTGTAAAACGCTGGGAGGAATTTACGGGTAAAAAAGCAACTCTGGCCAGTAACGGCCAGAGTTTTGAAGAGTTAGAAAAGGAACGCGTTTAATCGGCTTGCTTCTTGATGAAATAGCGGCGCTCTCCATCGATGCGTTCGCTGGTAATAACGATGTTGTTTTTCTTCATCGTTGATAAATGCCCGCGCACGGTATGATTTTGCCAGCCTGTTTGTTTGGCAATCTCTTCGATGGTTGTGCCTTTCTCGGCTTCCAAGAGGTTTTGCACCAAGGCTTTCTTGGTGATTTTTGGCGCTTCCGCTGGGGCTTTCACCTTCTCAGTCTCTGGGACTTTTGGCGCTGATTTTTGCGTTTGTGGTGTTGTCATGGTTTTTACTCCTTTTGTTAAAAATTATCCTTAATCAACAGGACCATGAACGCTTCAAAAAACGACGAAGTAAAGTTGAATAGATCAAAAAAAGTGAGGAATTATGGGGCTTTCAATTAGGGGCTATGCACGCCATCGCGGCGTTACCGATAAGGCGGTTAGAAAGGCCATCACGGCTGGTCGTATCACGCCGAATAAGGATGGCACAATTAACGCAAAAAAGGCTGATAAGGAATGGAAAGATAACACCGATAAATCAAAACAGCGCCCCATTATCAAAGATCCAAATTACGACCCAGAACAAGCCGCCCAAAATGTGAATCAAGCCCTCAAAGAGTCAGGGAAAGATATAGATGATGGCAGTTCGCAAGGGCATCCGTCCTTTATAAAAATTAAAACAGCGCATGAGCTTTACAAAGCCCAGCTTACACAGCTCGCCCTGCAGGAAAGAAAAGGACAGTTGATCAATAAGGAAATGGTGAAAGCACAAATCTTTAAATTAGGGAGGCAAGTACGAGATAGCTGGGTGAACTGGCCTGCACGAATTTCACCATTAATGGCAAAGGAGTTGGAGGTTGATGAACACGCTCTCCATACAATTTTGGAAAAGTATGTGCGGGAGCATCTAAATGACATTGGGGAGGGAAAACTTAAACTCGATTAAATCAGGCCTGATAAAACATGACGGCGCATTTGTTCAAAATACGTATCTCAAGAGTTTTGTTCCTGAAGAATATTACCTGGTATCTGAATGGGCTGATAAATATCGCTTACTCTCTGGTAAATCATCGGCTGAACCCGGGCTTTGGAAGACGTCGCGTACACCATATTTGAAAGAGATCATGGATCAGCTTTCAACCAGTAATCCTGCGCAGCGCATTGTATTTATGAAAGGTGCGCAGATCGGCGGTACAGAGGCTGGCAATAATTGGATTGGCTATATCATTCATATCGCCCCGGGGCCGATGATGGCGGTCTCCCCTACAGTGGATTTGGCAAAGCGTAATTCAAAGCAACGGATTGATCCTCTATTGCTCGATGTTCCTGAATTGCTGGAACGTGTTAGGCCTGCCCGCGAGCGTGATAGTGGCAACACTATTTTGAGTAAGGATTTTCAAGGCGGTGTCTTGATTATGACGGGTGCGAATTCGGCGGCGGGATTACGATCCATGCCTGCACGATATTTGTTTATGGATGAGATTGATGCGTATCCCGGCGATGTTGGCAATGAAGGAGATCCGATTTTATTGGCAGAGCGACGCTCCGCAACATTTAGACATCGCCGAAAGATTTTTATGGTGAGTACGCCAACGATTAAAGGAATATCGCGGGTGCAACGTGAGTTTGAAAAAAGCGATCAGCGGTACTTCTTTGTACCATGCACAAAATGTGATCATTTCCAGCCGTTGCAATTCACGCAACTGCGTTGGCCAGAAGGATCACCGCATGAGGCGCAATATGCCTGCGCTGAGTGTGGTCATCTCATGCATAATTCGGATAAGACACACATGTTGTCTAAAGGTGAATGGCGGGCCACTGCCGAAAGCGCCGATGGTACGGTAGGTTTTCACTTATCATCACTTTACAGCCCTGTTGGCTGGTTTTCTTGGTCTGACGCTGCGGTGTTGTTTGAGGAGGCAAAGCGTAACCCTGATCTCATGAAAGGGTTTGTAAATACGGTCTTAGGAGAGCCTTACGAGGAATCCTCCGAAGCCCCAGAATGGCAACGATTATACGAACGCCGAGAGAGTTTTTCTCAAAGCATTGTGCCGAAAGAAGGTTTGTTCTTAACCGCTGGCGTTGATGTGCAAAAAGACCGACTTGAATGTGAGGTTGTGGCATGGGGGCGCGGTAAAGAAAGCTGGTCTGTTGATTATATCATCATAGATGGTGATACAGCGCGACCAGAAACATGGCAACGCCTTGATAGTGAGGTTTTGCAAAAGGACTGGCCACACGCCAGCGGGCATAGCATGCCGATCCGCGTTATGGCGGTTGATTCTGGGTATGCGACGCAAGATGTTTATGCCTTTGTCAAAAATCATCCGCAGGCAGTCTGGGGCGGGTCTGGCGCACGTGCCAGCCAACCACGCACTGCGGTGGCTGTTAAAGGGCAAGCGCGGGATACGGCGCTAATCTTAAGCGTTTCAAAAGCAGATGCTGGCGGTAAACGTCGGGGGTTGCGTGTTTGGAACGTATCGGGGCCAGTGGCCAAGATGGAGCTTTATCGCTGGTTAAAATTGGAATGGCCAACACAAGAAGCACAAGCGGATGGTGTAGCGTTTCCACCGGGAAGTTGTCACTTCCCGCAATATGGCGAAGAGTATTTTAAACAACTTACGGCAGAGCGCCGCGTTATTCGCATTCACAAAGGCTTTCCAAAAGCCACGTGGGAGAAAGACCCAAGCCGCAACAACGAGGCTTTGGATTGCCGTGTTTACGCACGTGCGGCGGCAAGCATTTATGGCTTGGATCGTATGTCTGATTATCGCTGGAGACGGTTGGAAGAAGCGCTGGGTATGAAAGCAAACATCCCAGCACGCGGCGTTGAAATGCCAGTGACAACTGAAACAAGGAGCGCACCACGCGAGCCTGAGAAACCTAAATCGCGGTTTACGCAGCGCAAAGCCGTTAAATCTGACGATCCGTATTTATAAGGAAACATAACATGTCTGAAACATTGCTAGAGCTTGAAGCCCGATTGCTTCAGGCAAAAGAGGCTCGCCATAAATTACTGACCGGCACGCAAGAAATAACAGTGAGCCTGCATGGTTACGGCGCAACAACATACAGCCAAGCCAATATTGCTGGGCTTGAGCGTTACATCAATGAGCTGAAGCAGGACATTGCCAAGAAAAGCGGTAAATCACGCCGTGGCATTATCCGCACCAGCTTTTAAGGGTTATAAAATATGGTTCAATTATTAGATAGTTCGGGCAATCCTTTGAAGGCGAGTGATACGGCGCACCGCGCGGCATCACATCGTTCTCGAGAGCTTTCCAGTTGGTTGCCGCCACTTGGGTCTGCCGATAGTGATTTGCTGGGTGAGTTGCCAACGCTTGTATCGCGCTCGCGTGATTTAACGCGCAATCACGGCGTGGCGGCTGGGGCAATGCAAACACTCAGCGATAACGTCGTTGGCACAGGCTTAAGACTTTCTGCAACGCCAGATTATAAGGCGCTGGGAAAAGATAAAGCATGGGCAGATGAATGGGCAAGAGATGTTGAATCTCAGTGGCGTGCATGGGCAGAAAGCACGGCATGTGATGCGGCAAACAGCTTGAACTTTGCTGGATTAACAAGCCTCGTTTTTCGCTCAAGCCTGATTAACGGTGAAGCGCTGGCATTGCCGCTATGGCTGGATAGACGCGGGAATGATTTTGCGACCACCATCCAGCTTGTAGAAGCTGATCGTTTAAGCAATCCCATTGGAAAGCAAGATAACAAAACGCTTAGAGCTGGGATTGAAATTGATGCTTACGGCGCACCGCGTGCCTATCATATTCGCAAAAACCATCCCGGTGATGCGTATCTTGGCGCTGGTGGTGGGAGTGAGCAAGATTGGCAACGCATTCCTGTCAGAACAGCTTTTGGTCGCAAACGCGTTCTGCACATCCATGATAAAGAGCGCACTGGCCAACATCGTGGTAAACCACTGCTCAGCAGTATCATGCCCATGTTTAAAATGCTCGATCATTATGAACGCTCAGAACTTCAGGCGGCGGTGGTCAATGCAATGATCGCAGCCTTTATTGAAACACCGCTGGATGGTGAATCTATTGGTGAAATGTTTGGTGGCTCGACCGATGATTATATCGCCGCGCGTAATGAATGGGATGTGAAGCTACAAGGTGGATCAATTATCCCGATTTTCCCGGGTGATAAGGTCGCGCCATTTACGCCCAGCCGTCCTAATAATGGATATGGCCAGTTTGTTGAAAATATCCTGCGTCATATTGGCGCGGGGCTGAATATTCCTTTTGAATTATTGATGAAGGATTTTTCAAAAACCAATTATTCAAGCGCACGCGCCGCGCTGTTAGAGGCATGGCGCTATTTCAACGCTCAACGGCAGTGGCTCTCCACCTATTGGGCAAGACCTGTTTATGAGTTGTGGCTTGAAGAAGCCATCAACAAAGGCCGCATTGATGCGCCTGATTTTTATGAGCGCAAAGCAGCATGGACGCGGTGCAAATGGATTGGTCCCGGTCGCGGGTGGGTTGATCCTGTCAAAGAAGCCAAAGCCGCGCATCTTCGTATGCAGATTGGGCTTTCAACGCTGGAAGATGAATGTGCCTCTCAAGGATTGGACTGGGAAGAAGTTCTCGAACAGCTTGCGCGTGAGAAAGCAAAAATCACCGAGCTTGGCCTAACCATTAATGATGCAAACAGCATTTTGAACACTTTAGACGACAATCCAAAGGAGGAAAACGATGAGAATCTGGAACAAGATAACAGGTGACCCATGGGCCATCACTGAAACAGCTTTGCACACAATTTTGGAAGTTGCCGCACGTGAGAATGAAAGCCCCGAAGCTGTGGCGGCAAAATTAGGGCGCGATTTACAAAACAGCTATAACGCCACTGAGCGCGATGGTGTTGCTATTATCCCAGTTACTGGCCCTCTATTTCGCTATGCCAATATCTTTACCTCGATTAGCGGCGCTTCAAGTTATGAGCTGATTGCCAAGGATTTTATAGCCTCGCTTGAAAACCCGCATATTAAAGCGATCATACTGAATATTGACTCTCCCGGCGGCGAAGTGAACGGCGTTGCCGAGCTTGCCAGCATGATATTTGATGCGCGTGGCACAAAACCAATTATTGCTTATGCATCAGGTGATGCTGCATCTGGCGCATATTGGGTGGCTTCTGCTGCTGATGAAATCGTCGTCTCAGAAACATCTGCGCTGGGGTCTATCGGCGTAGTGGGTATTTATCGCGGTAAATCAGATAAAGAATCTGCTGGAGCTGTTGAGATCGTATCTTCACAAAGTCCTCATAAGCGTCTTGATCCAGCCACTGATGAAGGCAAAGCCAGATTACAAACGCGCATTGATAGCATGGCCGATGTGTTCATCAGCTCAGTTGCACGTAACAGAAATATTACTGCCACCGATGTGCAGGCCAATTTTGGCGGCGGTGATGTCATGATTGGAGGGCTGGCTGTTAATGCTGGCCTTGCTGATCGCATAGGAAGTTTGGAAAGGCTCATCGCTGAGCTTTCTCAAAAAGAAGAAACAAGCCCTCCCGACCATAAATCGAGCGAGGGCTTTTTAGTATCCGAAACCCATCAACCTCAAAAGGAGAAACCACCCATGACAACAGAAACCTTAACGCTTGAATCGTTCAGCAAAGATCACCCTGATCTGCTCGCGACAATCCAAAGCAATAGTGCAAAGAAAGAACGTGAGCGCTTGAAAGATATTTTGAGCTGTGAGCATGCCGAAGGCCGTGAGCAGTTGGCTCAAGAAATAGCGCTCTCAACGGAAATCAGCGCTGTTGATGCAAATCATCTGCTTGCCAATGCGCCAAAAGAAGAAACAACGGCTACCACCTCGTTTGAGCGTGTAATGGCGGGCGTTCCTAATCCTGAAATCACCCCCGATGCAGATGACAGTACCGGTGACATTGAAACCGTCGCCAGCCGCATCGCTTCCGCAACTTAAACCCAAAAGGAGAAACCAACCATGACACATGCAGAAGGATTTAAAGACCAAGGCAGTTATAAGCCTTGCAACTTGGTCGCGGGAGAATATCCCCGCATTGAGCGTATTGTAACAATTGCCGCTGGCGCAGACTTAACCAAGGGCGCTGTCCTTGGGCGGATCACAGCAAGTGGCAAATTCGCCTTAAGCGCATCCGCAAGCTCAGATGGCACTGAATTGCCTGATGCTATTTTGGCAGAAGATGCCTTTGCCAGCAGTAACGATGTTCAAGCCGTTGTCTATTTTTCAGGAGAGTTCAATGAACATGCTCTTGAACTTGGCGCAGGACATACGCTGGATAGTATCCGCATACCGCTTCGCGCCAAAAGCATATTTTTAGCCAAAAACCAATCAGCCTAAAGGAGGTAAATGCCATGTCTATCGACATTTTTAATACACATATTCTCACGCGAGTGGTCGAACATTTGGATCGCCCCGCATCATTTTTGCTCGATTCCTTTTTTGGGCAAGTTCAAACCGAAGAGTCTGAAGAAATTCATTTCGATATCGACAAATCCAAGCCACGTCTGACACCTTTCGTGTCGCCACTGGTTGCTGGTAAAGTCGTGGACGATGCAGGGTTTAGTACAAAGAGCTTCAGACCTGCCTACGCAAAAGATAAGCGCCGCTTTGACCCATCACGCCCTTTAAAGCGTGCCATTGGTGAAAAGATTGGTGGAACGCTTAGCGCGGGACAACGCTTGGAAGCCAATCTAAACCGTACGCTCAACAAGCAGCTTGAAAACCTCACGCGCCGTGAAGAAGTTATGGCCGCCGAAGCCTTGCGCACAGGTAAAATCACAGTGACTGGTGAAGAGTACCCAACGGTTGTTGTTGATTTTGGACGCGATCCAGAATTAACAGTGGCTTTGGCTGGAAGTTCGCGCTGGGGTGAAAGCAATGTCAGTCCCCTTGATAATCTTGAAGATTGGGTTGCCAAAATTCAGGAAAAATCTGGGGCGGCAGGTCGCACAGTCATCATGGATACCTTGGCATGGCGCGTCTTCAAAACTGATCCAAAAGTTGAGAAGCTTTTAGATATTCGACGTTTGCGTGATAGCGCCAATATCAGTCTTGGTCCCATTGCTTTTGGTCAGGGGAACGAGCTGGCACGTTATGTCGGTACAATCGGTGATCTTGATTTCTGGGTTTATAATGATCGCTATGTCGATGATAACGACCAGATGCAAAAACTTCTGCCTGATTACACGGTTCTTATTGGCTCGCCTCGTCAGTTGGAAGGCACGCGTTGTTACGGTGTTATTCAAGATGAAAAAGCTGGTTATCGTGCGCAACGATACTTCTCTAAATCTTGGTTAGAAGAAGATCCTGCTGTGCGCTGGTTGTTGTTGCAATCTGCACCGCTGATTGTGCCTTACCGCCCGAATGCATCATTTTGTGCAACAGTAAGATAAGGGAGATTAATCATGAAAATTAAAGCTCTTATTACATTGCATGTAGATGGCAAATCAGTCTTACCTGGCAAGTTTGTGGATGTTGAAACAGAGGAAGCCAAAAGCCTTATAAAGCGTGGTTTTGCTTCTAATGACAAAGTATCAACTGAGGCGAAAACCGCGCCAGCAAAACCCTCTGCTCCAACCAAGCCTGTCCCAACTTTGGAAGATATTATTGACGTCATTCATGACCTTGATCCATCTCAAGATTACGGCAAAAGTGGAAAGCCAAATGTCGATGCACTGGAAGTATTGCTCGACGCTAATATTTCTGCTCAGCAACGTGATGCCGCGTGGGAGGTTTTCTTGAAAGAACAAGAAGCCGATCAGAATGCTGGCGCCGGGGATGCTGACAATGAAACTGATGAGGATAGTGGCGATGACGTTCAAAGCTAATGCCCTAAAAGCTGTGGATGCGCTGTTTGCTAAATTTGGGCAAGTGGCGCATTTCACTTTTAAGGATAATACGGTTGGCGAAGGATTGGTTATTCATCGTTTTCCTGACAAAGTCATCGATGTCATGGACACGCATGTTCATACGGAAACAGATTTGTTTGAAGTGAAAGCATTGGATATTAAGGTTGGCAAGGCGATCTATCAAATCAAAATTGATGAGAAAACCTATACGGTGCAAGGCGAGCCTATGCTTGATCAACATGGTATTATTTTAAGGATGGAAGCATATGCGTCTTAAAGCAGCTATTGAGGGTAACCTTAGAAAACATATGAAGGCTGAGTTTGCGACAGCAGAAAAAGCCGTCACTATGGGCATCAAAGAGACAACAACTGGCCTAAAACTAGCTATGCGCAGGCAGGTACATTCCTCAGGTTTAGGGCAGCGTATGGCCAATACCTGGCGTGGTGACATTTATCCGCGTGGGCAAAATTCCATTCGGGCGGCGGGTCTGGTTTATACCAAAGCCAGCAAGATCATGGCGGGTTTTGATGAAGGCACAGTCATTAAATCAAAAGATGGCTGGTGGTTGGCGATCCCAACGCCAAATGCGCCGAAGCGTGGTATGGGTGGTAAGCGGATCAACCCGAGTAATTTTCCTGAACATCGTTTTGGGAAACTGCGTTTTGTTTACAGGCGCAATGGACCGTCTTTGCTAGTCGCAGAAAATGTGCAGGCGTCTTATGCGCGAAAAACAGGTGAGCTTCGAGGATTTAGAAAAGCTGGCAAGCGCAATTTGAAAACAGGCAATAAGCTCTCAACTGTTGTGATGTTTTGGCTTGTGCCTCAAGTAAAGTTGCCAAAACTGATTAAGTTTGATGCGGAAGCAAAACGCTGGTTCGATAAATTGCCTCGATTGATTTTAAAGAACTGGCCAGATTAATCTGTGTTTTTTGCTTTTGAAGTAATAGACCGTGCTTGTTGATTAACTGGTCGAGCTTTATTTGCAGAGAGTGTTTGTATGGAAGATTGAACATTATGAGATTTATTGGTCAGTCGATCTTTAAGTTTACTTTCCTTTAAACTCATATTACGAGCGCGAAGTTCTTGTCTTATAAAAATATAAGCTTCTGCTAACTCGTTATCATTTAAGGTTTTAAAATCGATATTCATGCTCAGCTCCAAACAAGGTTATAGCTAAACATTAAAGAAGAAATAAAATCATGACAACAACAAGAGAATTGGCCTTAGCGGGCCTTTTTTTATGCCTGAAAGATAATGTGCCAGATGCGGAAGTTTTGCGGAATGCTCCATTGCCCACAAAAGTACCTGACGCGGGTTTGATTATCGTGCGTGATGGTGATGTCGGCGAGCCAGAAGTAACGCTCTCCCCCACGCGGTATCATTACATGCACCAAGCAGAGATTGAAGCGCTGGTTCAAGAAGCAGAACAACCAGTGCGAGATGAAGCCTTGGACAGTTTGCTGCGGTCTATTGGCGAAACGCTTGCGCTTAATCTGAATTTAAATGGCGCAGTTGATTACCTGCATATCGGATCGCCTGAATTTTTAAGCGAAACAACCTCGGGCGCACCAACCATTAAAGCGGCGGTCGTGCCTGTTTATTTAGAATACACAACAACCAACCCACTAATATAAAGGAGAAATGCTATGTCACGTGCTTATGGGTGGAATGCCCGCATGCTTATTGGTTTTGAAACCACTTACGGAACGCCCCCAGCCTCGGGGGCTTTTCATTTAGTGCCGTTTGTGTCCAGTGATTTGGACTCTGCACAAGGGCTTATTGAATCAAATATCTTGGGCCTTGGACGCGATCCAACCCAGCCATATCAAGATGTCATTAATGTTGATGGTGATATCGTTGTACCAGTTGATCTGCGTAATATGGGGCATTGGCTCAAAGCTGTTTTTGGTGCGCCGACAACAACTGGCGCTGGGCCATATAGTCACGAGTTTAAATCGGGCGGGCTTAGCCTGCCGAGCTTGGCTGTTGAACTTGGTCTTCCTGAAATTCCTGACTTCCCATTATTTGCTGGCGTGCGTGCCAACTCTCTTGCGCTTAATTTTGCACGATCAGGTGAAGCGCAGGCAACGATTGGACTTATTGGTCAGGGGGAAACAGCGCAAACGGCAACAATCGCTGGGACGCCACAAGAGGTGGATTATTCGCGATTTTCGCAATTCCAAGGCTCGGTCAAAAAAGGTGGGCAAGCGCTGGGGAATGTGAGTTCTGCTGCGTTTAATTACACAAACAATCTGGAGCGTATCGAAACAATTCGTAATGACGGCAAGATAGATGGGGTTGACCCCGGCGTTGCCGCGTTAAGTGGAAATATCTCAGTTCGCTATGCCGATACAACGCTGATGGATGCTGCGCGTTCTGGTACGCCCATTGATTTGGAATTGGCTTATACGATTGATGCGGATCATCAGTTGGTTATTGAATGCCATGAAGTGTATTTGCCAAAACCAAAACGATCCATCTCTGGCCCCGGCGGCATTGAAGCCTCTTACGATTATCAGGGCGCAAAAGATGCTCTGCTGGGCAACATGGTCACAATCACCTTAATCAACGATGTGGAGAGTTATTAATGTTAAAACTCAATATTCAAACAGAATGTTATTGGCTGGATTTAGGGCTTGGTGTCAGGGTAAAAGTACGCCCTTGCACAAGCCCGATTTTCTATGCAGCGCGAGCCTTTATGAACAAGCGCCTCACCGATATTGGTGAGGAATACCGCAAGCGTAAAGAAATCGGCGTATCGCTTGATGATTTACCAGATGTTGAAAACCCTGAAATCCGTGAAGCGCTTGCCGAAGAATATTTGGCACGTGGTCTTGCGCGGTCTGCCATTGTTGATTGGGAAGGCATTCTAGAAGCCGACGGCAATGATCCTGCGCCTGTAACCCCTGAAAAAATTGATGAGCTTATGACTGGGTTTTGGTCTATTGCCGCTACATTCTCTCAACAATATACTGGCGTGCGAGAGCTGATTGATGCTGAAAAAAAAGACTTGAGCGCCGCACTGAATGGCACTTCGGCGACGGCGCAGAATATTGCAAAAACTGCCCCCAAACCTGCAAAGACTGCCCGTTCGAAGAAAACGCCCCGCAAACGATAGATGGTTGGCAGGCATGGGATATTGCCTGCCAGATCAGCCCTCAAATCAGAGGGGCTTTTCCTCTGCAAGAGGCTTTCATTCTCGCGCAAGCCCTCGGCTACGAAACACCTGCAATGGCAGAGCTTCTGCCAGCCATTAGCGCGGGTCTAACCAAAGCAATAATAAAAAACAAGGAATAGTAAATGCGTTCATCGCAAAAAAACATGAGCATCCGCTTAGCGGTTGTCGATGGCAAGAAGGTTGAGCAAACCTTTCAGCGTATTGGCAATAGTGGTGGCAAGGCTTTTGAGCGGATTGAGCGTTCCACTAAACCTGCAAGCGCTGGGTTAAAGGCTGTTGATACAACGGCGCGTGCGCTTAATTCTGTCTTTCGTCAAGCTGCTGGTCTCGTGGCTGTTTACGCTGGTGTTGGTGGCATTATAAGATCGGCTCGCTCTGTCAATGAAACAGGTGTTGCTTTTCAGGGGTTAAGCACTGCGCTGGAAGCTATTACTGGATCAAGCCAAGGCGCGGCATCAGAAATGGCCTTTTTGGAAGCGGAATCCGAACGGTTAGGTTTGAACTTACTGGAAACAGCAAAGTCCTATATGCAGATCGCCGCTGCCTCTAAAGACACCAATTTAGAAGGTCAGCCCACACGCGATATCTTTACAGCGATTGCAGAAGCATCAACAGTCTTGCAATTATCTGTCGATCAAACCAGTGGTTCGTTACGAGCAATCGGGCAAATCATGTCCAAGGGTAAAGTGCAGGCAGAAGAATTGCGTGGGCAATTAGGTGACCGGTTATATGGCGCGTTTCAATTGGCGGCGCGTGGTATGGGCATTACGACGGCTGAGCTGGATAAAATGCTGGAGCAAGGCAAGCTCGTGTCCGATGAGTTTTTGCCGCGCTTTGCCGCTGAAATTCGTCGTACCTTTTCTGATGGTGTGCCGGAGGCATCACAAAATGCCCGCGCTGAAATGAACCGCTTTAATAATGCGATTTTAGAAATTGAACGCTCTGTTGCAATGGGCGGCTTCTTATCTGGCGTGACCGATGGATATCGCACCTTAACGGAAACACTATCTAATCCGGCTGTTCAAGATTCAGCCAAAGAGCTGGGCGCAACATTAGGAAACGCGATTGCCACAGCATCAGATGGACTGGCCTTTTTAATTGAAAACGCAGATTTAGCTGTCACCGCTATTGGTGGACTTGTTATTGCTCGCACTGCTGCGGGTGCAGTTACCATGTTAAATGCTGCCATCATTGGCAACGCGGGCATGATATTTGGGCTTCGTATGGCGGCCAGTCTATCCACGGCCTTTGCTCTTCGACTTGTGGCGGTAGAAGCTGCGACAAAGCTGGCAACATTGGCGATGGTTGGTTTTCGAACAGCCCTCATGCTGGTGGGCGGTCCTGTGGGTTTGGCTGTTTTGGCGGGTATCGCCATCTTAAAACTAGCGTCAGGACATGATGCGGCGGCAAAGGCAGCGAAAGATCATGCAGTAGAGCTAAAAGAAATTAAGGAGGAATTGGGTAAGACAACCAAAGCGGCGGCGGATATGACCGAGGCTTTGAGTGAGAGCGAGGGTGTTTATCGTTTTACCAAACAATTAGAAACAGCCCGCGAAAACATTATCGACCTACAAAAAGAATTAAAGTTTGGTGGTATCGGTGGGTTTTGGGATCAATTTTTACGTTTTGGTAAACCTCTACAACATGAACTACGCGGCATTCGTAACCAGTTCAATGCCGGAAAGATATCGGCGCAGGAATATTCCGAGGCCTTATTTAAGCTGGCAACAAAATATCCCAGTTTTGGTGAACAAGCAGAAGAAATACAAGAACAAGTCTTTGCTCTACTCGCTGCTGAACGTGCCGCTAAGAAAGCAGGCATTGCGCTGGATGAGCTTCGTAACCCTAAAGCCAAAACACAGAATGCGCCTGCATCACCTGAAACACCTGTTGCGCCAAAAGCAACTATTCCTGAATTATCTGATACGGAGAGAAAGCGTATTGCAGATCGGATTAAAGAACTGCAGGCGGAGGAACAGGCATTAAGCCGTTTGAACGATGCACATGCGCAAGGTGAAACAGCCGTGCGTCGAGCGATGATTGTCAATGAGCAGGATCAAGCACTACGCCGTCTTGGACTGGAAGTCACGCAAGGACAAAGCGCGGAACAAGCTGAATATGCAGCGCAGATTAAATCGCTGGTATCAGAAGTTTTCACCTTACAAGAAACTGAGAAAAACTATCAAAATTCAGTTCGTGAAAGCAATAAACTGCAACAAGAGCGTGAGCGGAAGATCGACGATGTTCGCCAAAAATATAATGCGCTGGACACCACACTTGCCGGAGCCATAAAACGTGCGCAGGAATGGCGCAGTGAGGCGATGCTTGGCTTGAATGAAACGGCGGCTGGGTATGAAGAATTCAGTGCGCAGGTTGAGGCTGTTTATAAGGATATGATCGCTAAAGCCCGCGATGAGGATTTGCAAAATTCTAAGCGCTGGGAAGATGGCATCAAACGCGGTTTACAAAGCGTTATTGATGAAGCTGATGATATGGCGAGCAAGGCAGAACGTGGCGTGACCTCAATGTTTAAAAGCATGGAAGATGCGCTGGTGAGTTTTGCAACAACAGGCAAAATAGATTTTAAATCTTTTGCTGACTCTATCATCGCCGATATGGTGCGGATGCAAATCCAATCCAGCATCACAAAACCACTCGCCGGTGCGCTGGGTGGTTTCTTAGGCGATGTTGCAGGCTCAATCTTTGGCGCTCCGTCAGGTGCAGAAACAGCCTCCACAGCCTCGGCGCATACTGGCGGTGTCATTGGTAGTGATCATTTGAGCATGCGTGCAGTCAACCCAGCAGTCTTTGCTGGTGCGCCGCGTTTTCACACGGGTGGCATCGTTGGTAATGAAGTGCCGATTATCGCCAAACAAGGGGAAGCTGTCTTTACGCCCGGGCAAATGAAAATGCTCGGTGGGGCTTTGCATTCTAAATCTGCGGTCAAAGTATCCGTGAATGTCACGAACAATGCCTCAAATGCTCAAGCCAGTGCAGATGTCAGCCGAGATGGTGCCGGCAATATGGATTTGAATATTATCATTGAAGAGATTGAAAATAAAATGTCGCGCAATGTTTCAAGAGGTGAAGGTTTAGCGCCAACGATGGAGCGTCGTTATGGCCTTAATCCTGCGGCAGGGAGCTATCGATAATGTCTGATATTACATGGCCAGATACGCTGCCTTTGCCAACGGTACAGGGATATAATATCCAACCCGGCGATACCATTTTGCGCACTGAAATGGAAGCTGGGCTTGCACGGCAACGCAGGCGTTTTACAAATGCGCCCACAAAAGTATCTGTACGCTGGATCATGCGCCGTGATCAATACGCTATCTTTGAAGGCTGGTATCGCTGGCATGCAAAAGAAGGTGCGAATTGGTTTGCTATTACTTTGTTGGGCGGCTTAGGGCTTTTAGATCAAGAAGCCAGATTTACAAGGCAATTTGCATCGCGATTGCTCGCGGGTGGAACGCTTTGGGAGATTACATCAGAGTTAGAAATTCGGGAGCGCCCTGTTCTTGATGAAGGTTTGCTCAATCTTCTGCTTAGTGAAGACCCACAAGGGATAATATTTGCGGTGAACGGCTTGCATACGCTGGTGCATCAAACACTGCCCATTCAAATGAATTAAACAAACAAAGGAGAGATTAAAATGACCTTGCAGACTGATCTGCAGGATGCTGTTGCACGCGTGGAGAGTGACAGTCAAATTCTGCATAATATTATTCACGGTGATGACCAAACAGAAGTGCCTACCGAGGGTGGCAATGTTAAAACGCCTGCCAAAGCCATCAAAGATATTGAAGCCACAATTCAAGCAGGCTTAACAGATCTTGAGGCAACGGCGGATCAACTTGCCAATGCTGTCGATACCGTTTCGCAAAAAGCCGATGAAGCTGAAACACATGCGCAAACAGCGCAAACCCTAGCAAATAGCTTAAACCTGCCAACGGATTTAAATGGCCGTGCAGGCCAATTATTAGCCATTAACGAAACAGAAGATGGTTATGAGCCGATTGAGTCTAAGGCCGTGTTTTATGGCTTGAGAAAAGATGGTGCGAAGCTGATTGCTGTATCTGGTGAAGGCACATTTGATGCCAGTGAATTCCCAGTATGGATGATTGGATTACCCGGAATGAATTACGCCGTTAGCGAAAACGGCCATTTACTTATTAACATTTAAAAGGAGAACATTATGGCTGTTATTGATCTTGGAAATATTCGTATTAATTGGCGCGGTGCGTATGATGCAGGGACAACCTACGTCAAAGACGATGCCGTATCTTATCAAGGCTCGAGCTTTATAGCGTTACAGGAAGTTTTGAATTCAATTCCCGTTGAAGGAAACGACTGGGGAGTGCTTGCCGCTGGTACGGATCAGCTAAGCCAAGAAGGTGATTTATTGATTCACGACGGTACTATTCCTGCGCGGTTAGCTAGAGGCAGCAATGCACAAGTTTTGCAGATGGTTGGCAATCAACCTGCATGGCGCGATCAATCTCTTGATCCGTCACGCCGTGTTTGGAAGATCGCTAAAGTTAATGGCATGGGCGGTTGGTACACACGTGTTTACCTCATGGCCGATGGCACGATTAAGGCTTGTGGGTATGGCGGCAACTATTCAAATGGTGACCCTAATGGATCGCATATTTATCTACCAAATCGCGTGGCGACGGAAGATCCCGATGTGCGTTTTATCGATGTGTTTTCAGGTGGGATGCAGCATTACGGCTTAACCGCTAATGGCGAGGTCTGGTCATGGGGGTATAATAACTATGGCCAGCTTGGGCATGGTGATACTGCCAACAGAGCTGTTGCCAAACGGATAGAGTTCTTTGTTCAAAACAATATTCAAATTGATCGTATTATTACAGGTCGCCCTAATTATTATGATCATGCCTGTGCGTATTTCATTACAACAGATGGAAAGGTCTATGCATGCGGTATCAATTCAAGTGGAAATCTTGGTAATGGTACGTCCGCTAACCAGTACACACCTGTTCGATGTGGCTCTTTAAGCAATATCGTAGACCTGAGTGTTTCGGGACTGCCTCATAGTGTATTTTCAGTTCAAGACGATGGATCGCTTTGGGTCTGGGGTGAAAACTCGAACGGTCAATTAGGGCTTGGTGATACAACAGATCGTCAAACGCCTATTTTGCACAGCAGCCTCAGCAACGTTGTCAAAGCCGTCGCTTCATGCGGTTATCGCACCGATGGCGCAAGTCCAACTGGGCATGGCTTAGTTCTTCTTTCCGACGGTTCAATATGGAGCGCTGGGTATAATGGCTATGGCCAACTGGGGCATGGCGATACCACCAACCGCACCAGCTTTTCACAAATAATCCATAGCGAGAGCTTTATCGATATTTTTGCAGGTGATGGTCGTTATCCCGTATCAGGTGGAATTACCGATCAGGATGAAGTCTACCTATGGGGTAATAATGGCTATGGACAACTTGGCACCGGCAACACGACGAACCAGCTCTCACCCTTTAAACCTAACGGCTCTTTTCAAGGCAATGTTTCCCGTGTGCGTATTGGCGGCGGGGCTAGTTATGACGGGTGCATTATTCAATCTGGCGATGAACTCTGGGCCGCTGGTTATTCAGGCAATGGCAATCTTGGCATAGATTCAACGGCAGGCACGAATAACACGTTCAAACGTGTGTTAGGCCAATCAGGCATTATTGAAGATTGGAATTGTTATGGGCATGGCACAGCCTCTTGGGGACTGGGTGTTTTATATGACGATGGGCGCGTCGATGCCTGCGGAGATAATAACTCCTACGGAGAAACCGGTACACAAACTGGCAATTTGCACGACGTTAAAACCCTCAAAAATGTAATCTTTTAAGGAGAAAATCATGAAAATTAGATCATATTTAATCAGCAAAGCACCCAGCTTTGCTGAAAGCGAAGTCGCGCCCATTCACTTAGGCGATTTAAATGGCCGTCATTATTACGCCTTTGCTAAAGGGGTAAAACCCGTCAAAGGTAGTAAGAATGTCGAGGATAGTGAGCTGGAAGACGTTATTAAATCCAGCCTGCTTATTCAGCAAATCAAGGAAGAAGCTGCCCGCCGCATTCTTTTGCTTGCCCCGCAATGGAAACAGCAGAACGCACTGATTGACATCTATCTGTTTGGCAAACTGGAAAGGCTGGATGAACAGCAGCAGGCACGCCTGCAAGAAGCCGAGGCACTTTTGCAAAGCATTCAGGATATCCGCCAACGCTCCGATGAAATCGAGGCCTCGTTCCTGAAGGGTGTTGCCGTCGAATATCTGACCGACCAGGCATGGGAATCCGACCATGCCTAATACCTTGCTGAGTGAGGCGCTGCGCGAGGCTTACGCCTCTGCGCCCAGCGATGTCGTTATCCTGCATACGCTGGAATTGCGCCATCCGTCCTTTTTGGATGATGACGGCCAGCCCATTGCCATTCGGGTGGTGCGGGATAATCAGGATTTGACGGCGCGGCTGGAGGCTGGCGCACCCTTGAATGCAGGCGCGATGGTGACGTTTATCGCCATGGGCTTCGATCTGGAATTGCCACCCATCGACACCGCACCCGTGCCGGAAATCTCGATCACGCTGGATAACGCCAGCCGCGAGATCGTCAAGCACCTGGATGCGGCATCGGACAGCCAGAGCAAGATAGAGGTCACCTATCGCCCGTATTTGTCGGACGATTTGGAAGGGCCGCAGATGGAGCCGCCGTTCACGCTGGTGCTGACGGAAGTGAGCGCGGATACATCCCGCGTGAAAGGCCGCGCCCGCATGCTCGATGTCGGCAACAAGGCGTTTCCGTCTGAAACCTATAACTCTCTGCGGTTTTCAGGATTAACGCGATGACACATTGGGCTTTTGATTATATCGGAAAACCGTGGGTCGTCGCCTCAGACGGCCCCGATGCTTACGATTGCTGGGGGCTGGTGGTGGCGGTGCAAAGACGGCTTTACGGCCACGATTTGTCCGTCATCCCCGTTGCGGAAAACGACATGAAAACCTTGATCCGCACCATGCGCGATCATCCTGAACGGCAAAACTGGCACACGGTGGCAACGCCGAAAGAAGGCGATGTCGCGCTGTTGCGCCAGTCCCGCCACCCTATCCATGTCGGGGTTTGGCTAGATGTCGACGGCGGCGGCATTTTGCACGCCGTCCAGGGCGCTGGGGTCGTGTTTCAAAGCCTGAACAATCTGAACATGACGGGCTGGAAGATCGAAAATTATTACCGCCACATCAAGGAATAATCTATGGCACAAGTCGCCATCCATCATAATCCGTTCCACCTGCACAAGAACGTCGATCTGTTCACGCCCCGCATCGGGCAGAGCATTCGCGGTTGGCTGGACGAGCGCGGCATCGTGGAGTTTTCCAAGCCCACCATCTGCATCGTGGATGGTGAGCCTGTTCTGCGCAAGGACTGGCCGTTGGTCATTGTGCATAAGGAAACCGTGATCGCCTTTATCACCCTGCCGCAAGGCGGTGGTGGTGGCGGTAAGATTTTCCGCGCCGTCCTGAGCATTGCCGTGATGGTGGCCGCGCCTTATGCGGGCGCGGCGCTGGGAGCGGCCATGGGTGTGACAAGCACGGTGGGCATATCCCTGCTGACAGCGGGCGTAGCGTTGGCAGGCTCCGTGTTGGTGAACGCGCTGATTCCGCCACCATCGCCCAGCTCCGGCATGAGCAGCTATAACCCGACCGCACTCAGCCCGACCTATTCCATTCAGGCGCAGGGCAACCAGGCACGCTTGGGAGAGCCGATCCCTGTTGTTTATGGCCGCCATATCATCTATCCAGATTTCGGGGCTGCGCCTTATTCGGAATTCGAGGGAAACGAACAGTATCTCTATCAGCTCCACGTCATCGGCCAGGGCGAATACGATGTTGAGCAAATCTGCATCGAGGACACGCCGATTACCTCGTTCAAGGAGATCATTTACGAAATCATCCCGCCTGGCGGCGCGGTCACGATGCTGGACACAGATGTGGTCACCGCCCCTGAAATCGCGGGGCAAGAATTGCTGGCCATTGCCGATGGCGGGGAATGGGTCGGCCCGTTCGTGGCCAATCCGACCGAAACCACGACAGATCTGCTGGCGCTGGACATCATCATGCCCAAGGGGCTGTATTACGCCAATGATAGCGGCGGTTTAAGCAGCCGTACCGCGTCCTGGGAGGTGCAGGCACGCGAGATTGACGATGAAGGTAATGCGCTGGGCGCATGGACGACTTTGGCCACGGAAACGCATTCGGCGGCTACCAACACGGCCATCCGCAAGACCTACAAATATCCGGTCGCGGCGGGGCGATACGAAGTCCAGCTCCTGCGCACCAATGCCAAGGACAATTCCGCCCGCGCGGGGAACGATGTCAACTGGAGCGCCCTGAAAGCTCATCTGGTTGGAGAGTCCGATTTCGGAAATATCACGATGCTGGCCATGAAGATGCGGGCGACCGATAACCTGTCGCAGCGTTCTTCCCGTATGGTCAATTGCGTGGTGACCCGTAAATTGAGCGTCTGGCATCCCATTACAGGCTGGAGCGCCGTGCAGCCGACCCGTTCAATTGCCTGGGCGATGGCAGACATTTTGAAAGCCAATTACGGCGCGAAACTGGCCGATGCCCGTGTCGATCTTTCCGCGCTGGTGGCGCTGGATACGATCTGGACGGCGCGTGGCGATACGTTCAACGGTGTGTTTGACCGCAAGCTGACCGTGTGGGACGCGTTGACGCAAGTCGCACGCTGTGGCCGCGCCATTCCGTTTTTGCAAGGCGGGCTGGTGCGGTTCGTGCGTGACGAGCCGCGCACGCTCCCTGTGGCCATGTTTTCGCCGCGCAATATCGTCAAAGGCAGCTTCAAGATCGATTTTGTGATGCCTGGCGACGATACCGCCGACAGCGTCAAGGTCGAATTCTTCAATCAGCGCACATGGAAGCAGGACGAGATCATCGCCAGTTTGCCCGACAGCGCGGGTGAACAACCCGCAAGCGTGTCGCTGTTCGGCTGTACCGACAAAAATCAGGCGACCCGCGAGGGCATGTATATGGCGGCGGCCAACCGTTATCGGCGGCGCATCGTGTCCTTCCGCACGGAGCTGGAGGGTATGATCCCGACCTATGGCGATTTGATTGCCATTTCCCATGACATGCCGCGCTGGGGCGAGGCTGGCGATATTCTGGCATACAACGCTCCCGTGCTGTCCCTGTCCGAACCTGTGACGTTCGGCGAGACCGGAACGCATTATGTGGTACTGCGCCGGAAGGACGGCTCTCTCAGCGGCCCGTGGATGGTTTCTGCGGGGGGAAATGCCTACCAGCTCCAGCTTTTGGAGGAAATCGATTTTACGCCTTACACAGGCACGGAAGAAGAGCGCACGCATTTTTCCTTTGGTGTCGGTGAGCATTGGGGCGTGCTGGCGCGGGTTTTGGCCGTGCGCCCGCGTGGGGAAATCATTGAAATATCAGCGGTGGTTGAAAACCCACTCGTCCACACCGCCGACCAGTAAACCGTCAAAAGGAGAAAAGTGATGTCTGCTGCAAAACCACCGCAGCGGGAGGACATGATCGTCATTCCGCGTAGCGAATTTGAAACTCTGCTGGAACAGGCGGCCTGCCGTGGCGCACGCAAAGCCCTGATCGAAGTCGGCCTTGCCGATGAGGATGCCGCCAACGATATCCGCACGCTGCGCGATCTCGCGGGTTCCATCAAAATCATGCAACGGACATTCCTGCAAACGCTGGTGCGCTGGGTGACGGTCGGGCTTTTGGCCTTGCTGGTGGCGGGCGTTGCCGCCAAGGGAGGCATTATCTTCCACCGCTAGATAAGCGCACGGACACGCTTTTTCAGCCGCCCCGCAACGGGCGGCTTTTTTCATTTCAACAAAGGAGAAAGACCATGACCACGAAACAGCCTCGCGGCATCCGCAACAACAACCCTGGCAATATCCGCCGCAATGGCGACCCTTGGCAGGGGCTGGCAAAAGATCAAGCTGACCGTGAATTCTTCACGTTTAAGTCCGCCGTCTATGGCATCCGTGCGCTGGCGCGTCTGCTTATCACCTATCAGGACAAATACGGCCTCTGCACCATCGAAACCATCATCGCACGCTGGGCCCCTACGGTGGAAAACGACACCAAGGCTTACATCCAGTCGGTCGCGCGCCATACGGGATTTTCCCCGCTGCAAACGCTGGACATGCACCGCTTCGAACATTTGAAGCCGGTGGTGGAAGCCATCATCCGGCACGAAAACGGCCAGCAGCCTTACAGCGATGTGGAAATCACCAAGGCGCTGGTGCTGGCGGGCGTCGAACCGAAACAGCAAAGTCTACAGACCTCCCGTACCGTCAAAGGCGGTCAGGTCGCAACGGCAGGTACGCTGGGTGCTGGAACCATCGAGGCTCTGCAGGAAACGCTGGAGCCTGCCACCACAACGCTGCTTGCCATCGCGCCGTATTTGGAAGTGGCCAAATGGGCGCTGCTGATCGTCACGTTGGTCGGCATCGGCGTCATGCTGTGGGCGCGGATCGATGACCATCGGAAAGGCTTGCGCTGATGCTGGCCATTTTGAAAGGCTGGCTTTCCAGCCATGTGCTGCGTCTCATCGGATGGGGCGTGGCAGGGCTTTCGGTTCTGACTGTCCTGCTTGGCGCACGCCAGGCGGGACGCAATGCCGAACGCAACGATCAACTCAAAAAAATCATAGAGGTAAAAGATGCGCAACTTCGTGCCACGCTGGATGCTCCCCGCACTCGCGGTGAGCTTGTTGACCGCCTGCGCAGGGGTAAATTCTAACCCTGCCACGGCATGTCCACCAATCAAGGAATATGATCGCAAATTCCAAAACAGGCTGGCCGATGAAATTGAAGTTGCATCATCCGATGCGGCATTTCCGGTCGCTGTTCAAGATTACGCCTTGCTCAGAATGCAAATTCGGAATAGCTGCCCTTAGTTATAATATTTTGCTCCACGGTTATCAAACGCTGGGCGTGTGCCTTCCGCCACCGCTGGGCTACGATGTGGTCGACCGCAAGCTGGTGATAAATTCGCAAGAGGCTAAACTCGTCGGCCATATTTTTGAACGGTTCTTGGCGCTGGGATCGGTCACGATGCTCATTTCGGAATTGAACCGGGATGGATACACCACGAAATCCTATATCAGCCGCACCAACAACCCTGTTGGCGGAAAGCCCTTCACGATGAATACAATACTGACCTTGCTGAGAAACCGGCTATTGGTTGGCGATGTCCATCACAAAGGCAAATATTATCCAGGACAGCATAAGCCCATCGTTAAGCGTGAAGATTTTGAAAAGGTACAGGCCAGTTTTAGCGAAAACCGATATGAGAAGCGGAAGCGTACCTGGAAGATCAAGTCAAAGGCTCTGCTGAAGGGCATCCTTTATTGCTCGGCTTGCGGTGGAGCTATGTCACCGGCACACACGCGCAAGAAAAACAAGCATTATCACTATTACCAAGCCAACTCATACCGCAAGCAGTTTTGTGAGCAATGTCCGACAAATCGTATCCCTGCCGGAGAAATCGAGGCCATTATTATCAGCCAGCTGAAGGCCATCTTTGCCGCTCCCCAGCTGCTCATTGAAGTGTGGCGGAAAATTCGTGCAAACGATAGCGGCTACAGCGAACGCGATTTGCATGACAGCCTGCAGCACCTCGGTTCGCTTTGGGATGCCTTATTCCCAGCGGAACAGAAACGTATCATGCATTTGCTAATCGACCGGGTGATGGTTCGTACCGATGGCATCGATGTCGAATACTTTGCCAATGGCTTCGATAATATCGTGATACAGCTCCAGCAAAGCATTAACGCGAACACCAAGGAAAGGATCGCCGCATGAATTTTCAACTCGATAACGACACAGGCAAAATCATCGTCCATGTACCGATAAATTTTCGGCGCTGGGGCGGAAAAAAGGTGTTGATCGGCCCGCAGGGCGAAGATCTGCGGCTTTTGGAAAAAGAAATCCGCAAAGATGAGAAATTGCTCAAGGCTCTGGCGCGGGCATACAAATGGCAGAAGCTGATCGCCATAGGGAAATATCAAAACTCAGGCGATATTGAAATGGTGGAGCAAATCAACAGATCGTATGTGCAGCGTGTGATGCGGATGATGTTGCTGTCGCCACGCATCATCGAGGCTATTTTGAATGGAGAGCAACCCGAAGGCTTTGCCCTGACAGATATCGACAAGACTTTCTCACCGCTTTGGGACAAGCAGGCCGAGCAGTTCGGCTTTACTTTCCGGCATCAATAAAGCGTTTACGCGCCTTTAGGATTTTTGTGTGATTGTCGTTCGCCCAGTTGAAAACTTCCCACAAAGGGATCAGGAAAGATTTGCCAAGAAACGTTAAGCTGTATTCCACACTCGGCGGTTTTGTTGGAAAAACCTTTCTGTTTATCAGGCCGTCTCTTTCAAGATCACGCAATATCTGGGTTAGCACTCGTTGTGAAATTTCAGGAAGTTCTCGCTTTAACTCACCGAAACGTAAAGGGCTTTGGGCCAGCGCGATAATAATAAAAGCATTCCATTTACCACTCAACTGACCCAAAGCATCTCTGAATGGATGATGCTTTATTGTTTGAAATTTCTCTCTCCAAGCGCGACACTGCTCGTCAAGTTTTCTTGCAGCCTCGCGTATTGGCATTAATGCTCTCCTGCTGGAAATCGATTACTTACCGCGTTTCGACAACCATTCCTGCATCATCTCTATCTCGGCTTCTTGAGCTGTGATTACTTCTTTTGCCAATTTGCGGACCTCTGAATCTTTGCCATACTTCAAAGCAACGTGGGCCATGTCGATAGCGCCTTGGTGGTGTGGGATCATACCGCGCATGAAATCAATATCAGCATCCCCTGTGAAGTTTATCGCCATGTTGGCATGCATTTTATTGTTCGCTTCCTGATAAGCACTGATCACCTGATTGTCGGATTTTTCGTTCATGCTCATATTGTGACCAGCGTGACCGGATTCACTCATGGCAGGTTTCTCATAGGCAACAGCAACAGCAGCAGCGGTTAAAACGGTTCTAACTTGGGACATAGCTTGGCTCCTTGCTTGAAATAACTGAATGTAATTTTGAGTGTAATCCTTCCCATCGTTGGAAGGTCAAGCTCTTTAATGAACGAGTTCATAATCGAATATTAGGCTCAATACTTTAGGCTATTGACCTTCCTGCTATAGGAAGGTGTAAGCTGGATCAACGTTTAAAGGTGATCTCATGAATTTCTTTGCAAGCGACATTCTTTCAAATAAAACTTACCGCAATCTATTCTTTGCACAGGTGATCGCGCTAATCGGTACAGGGCTTGCCACAGTCGCACTGGGGCTTCTTGCCTATGACATTGCGGGCGGTGATGCCGGAACCGTTCTGGGGACGGCGATGGCGATCAAGATGATCGCCTATATTGGTATCGCCCCGATTGTGGGGGCTTATGCCAACCGCCTGCCGCGCCGTGCTTTTCTTGTGGCGATGGATCTGGTGCGTGCGGGCGTGGCCATATGCCTGCCGTTTGTCGATCAAGTCTGGCAGATTTATATTCTTATCTTCCTTTTGCAATCGGCGTCAGCCGCTTTCACCCCGACATTCCAGGCAACAATCCCGGACGTGCTGCCCAAAGAAAAAGACTACACCCGCGCTCTGTCGCTCTCGCGGCTGGCCTACGACATGGAAAGTCTGACCAGCCCGATGCTGGCGGCGGCACTTTTGACGATCATTGATTTTCACTGGCTGTTCTCCGGTACGGCGGTTGGTTTTGCCCTCTCGGCGTTGCTGGTGATGGCGACCATCCTGCCTAAAGCGGCAAGCACCACGACAATCCGCAAAGAAGGCGTGATTGCGAAAACAACACGCGGCATGCGCTTTTATTTGAAAACACCGCGCCTGCGCGGGCTTTTGGCGATTACGCTGGCCGCCGCTGCCGCCAGTTCCATGGTCATCGTCAATACGGTCGTGATCGTGCGTGACACGCTGGGATTGTCGCAAACCGATGTGGCGATCACGCTGGCGGCGTTCGGCGGCGGATCAATCATTGCCGCATTCTTGTTGCCACGTCTTTTGGACCGGATTTCCGACAGGCGCATCATGATATTGTCAGCCATCGTGATGACGGTGGCGCTGGCTGTTCTTACCGGACTGACCGCCGCTTTCAGCGACCTGCCGTCTTTCTGGTACATGATCATGGCGGGATGGTTTGTGATGGGGTTTGCCTATTCGATGAGCATTACGCCATCGGGGCGTTTGCTTAAACGCTCGGCCAATGCCGATGATCGTCCGGCGATTTTTGCCGCGCAATTCTCGCTAAGCCATGCCTGCTGGCTGATCTGCTATCCGCTGGTCGGATGGCTGGGCGCGAAGATGGGACAGGAGTTTGCATTCGGCGCAATGGCCGTCATTGCGTTTGCCGGAACACTGACAGGCTTCATGATATGGCCCGCCAATGATCCCGACATTGTGCCGCACGGACATGAAAACCTTGCGCCGGATCACCCGCATTTAAAAGAAGCGCATGCGTCCAAGGACGGACATGCTTTTGTGATCGATGATCTGCACCAGCAATGGCCGCGCGGATAAAAACCCCTTGACCTTCCAACGATGGGAAGCCCCATACTTAAACTATAAGCAACAAAAGGAGGCTTTATCATGAAACTGCATATTGAAAACATGACCTGTGGCGGCTGCGCCCGTGGCGTGACGGCAGCGATCAAATCGCTCGATCCGCAAGCGGATGTCAAAGCCGATCCGCCAAGCCGCAGCGTTGAAGTCGTTACCTCGGCCAGCAAAGAACAAGTGGAAGCTGCGCTCTGCGAAGTTGGCTTCCCGCCAACGAAAGACTAACGCTTCTTTTTGATAGAAGTAACTGCACCTTTACGGGCGGCAGGACGGCTGGTGGTCTTGGCAGACTTTTCGAGGCCTTCCAGGATCGGACATTCCGGCCTTCCGTCGCCCGCGCAGCAGCTGACGAGCGTCTGCAATGTATCCGCCATTTCCTGCATATCCTGAATGCGCTGCTGCAGATCGACGATATGCTTTTGCGCCACCTTCTTCACGTCCGAGCTTTTGCGTGAACGATCTCCCCACAATGCCAGCAATTCGCTGATCTCCGCCACCTGGAAGCCCAGATCACGCGCCCTTCTTACAAACTGCAAACGGTGAATATCGCTTTGCGAATAGGAACGATAACCCGATGCCGTGCGGTCACTCGGCGGGATCAGTTTTATTTCTTCATAATAGCGGATCATCTTGGCCGATACGCCGGATGCCTTGGCAGCTTCACCGATATTCATAGTTTCTCTCCTTTATTCTTGCCCCATAGGCGGTTGAAAGCGCCGCAAACGCAGCGCGTTCCCCAGCACAAAGACGCTCGACATGGCCATTGCACCCGCCGCAAAGATCGGCGAAAGCAGGATGCCATAGGTGGGATAAAGCACACCTGCCGCGACCGGAATTAAGGCCGTGTTGTAGGCAAAGGCCCAGAACAGGTTCTGGCGGATATTGCCGATGGTCGCCTTGGATAGGGCGATGGCATTCGGCACGCCCTGCAGATTGCCTGACATCAACACGACATCGGCGGACTCCATCGCGACATCCGTGCCTGTGCCGATGGCAAGCCCGACATCGGCTTCCGCCAAGGCAGGCGCGTCATTGATGCCGTCACCGACAAAGGCGATCTGGCCGTATTGGGCTTTGAGGCGCTTCACAGCCTCAACCTTGCCCTCCGGCAGCACTTCGGCCACCACTTCGTCAATGCCGAGCTTGGCGGCAATGGCCTGCGCCGTGCGGGCGTTGTCGCCCGTGATCATGGCTACTTTCAGACCCAGATCGTGCAGGGCCTTGATCGCCGCAGGTGTGGATGCCTTGATCGGGTCGGCCACGGCCACAATGGCGGCCAGTTTGCCTCCGATGGCGGCATAGAGCGGGGATTTACCTTCGCTGGCCAGACGCTCCGCCGTGGCGGCGAATACGCCTGTATCAAGGCCCAGCTCCCGCATATAGCGATCCGCACCTACCTCGATATTCACGCCATTAACCACAGCCTTCACGCCCATGCCTGTTACAGAATCAAAATCACTCAAAGACGGAATGGCAATGCCTTCTTCTTTTGCGGCATCGACAATGGCGCGGGCAATCGGGTGTTCGGAGCGGGATTCCACCGCCGCGATCTGTCCCAAGACCTGATTACGTTCAAAACCTTCTGTCACTTCCAAATCGGTCAGGGCGGGGTGGCCTTCGGTTAGCGTTCCGGTTTTATCGACGGCCACGACCTTGGCATCTTTCAAAAGCTGCAGGGCTTCACCCTTACGGAAAAGCACACCGAGTTCCGCACCGCGTCCAGTGCCGACCATAATGGAGGTTGGCGTGGCCAGACCCATGGCGCATGGGCAGGCGATAATCAGGACAGCCACCGCATTCACAAGCGCAAAGGTCAGTGCGGGCGATGGGCCGTAAGCCAGCCAGACAAGGAAGGTTACGGTGGCCGCTGCCAGCACCGCTGGGACGAACCACATGGTTACGCGGTCGACCACCGCCTGAATGGGCAGTTTGGAGCCTTGCGCCTGTTCGACCAGACGGATGATTTGCGCCAGCATGGTTTGCCCGCCGACAGCCGTAGCTTTGAGCGTAAACGCGCCTTTCTGGTTGACCGTACCGCCCACGACCGTGCTGCCGATGGTTTTCTCGACCGGAATCGGCTCGCCCGTGATCATGGATTCATCCACGAAGCTCTTGCCGTCCAGCACTTCGCCATCGACCGGAATACGCTCACCTGGGCGCACTTCGATAATATCGCCCAGTGCTACTTCGCTGATTGGAATATCGATAAATTGCCCGTTGCGCTGGACATGTGCGACCTTGGCCTGCATTCCGATCAGGCGCGTGATGGCCTCGGACGTGCGGCCCTTGGCGCGGGCTTCCATGAATTTGCCGAGCAGCACCAACGCCACGATCACGGCGGCGGCTTCGTAATAAACATTCACGGTATTCGCCGGTAAAAGATGCGGCAGGAAAGTCGCCACAAGAGAGTAACCGTATGCTGCCAACGTCCCGACCGACACGAGGGAATTCATATCGGGCGCAAGACGCATGAGCGCGGGAAAACCTTTTTTATAGAAACGCCAGCCCGGCACGGCCAGCACAAAGCTCGTCAGTGCGAATTGCAGATACCAGCTCAGTTGCATGCCAATCGTGTTCATTACGAAATCATGCACGGCGGGGATCATGTGCGATCCCAT